>OGDN01000530.1_pt1 | contig 78184 bp, 62 predicted proteins | sample 1570271 | NCBI WGS metagenome assembly OGDN01 (sample SAMEA4384481, study PRJEB24528) | human gut metagenome | reverse complement strand
AATTGGATTAGACAAAATATGCACTAAATGATACAATGATAAAAAGTGCGAAAAGAGGTGCTGTCCTATGTATTTGAACACCGGTTATTTGAACCACTCACATATGGATTTCAAAGACAAAAGTCGTCCGCTGATTGTAGGTAGCTGTGGTACTTACCGTCTTTCCAGACATCCCAAACTTCCTACCTACCGTCCAAGGGGTCGTCTGGATTATCAGATTATATATATCACTGCTGGTTGTGGGCATTTTCATTTTGATAATGTAAATAACGAAACGATTGTTCCAGCCGGCAACATTGTACTGTACAGACCGAAAGAACTTCAGAAATATGAATATTACGGAGAAGATAAGGCAGAAGTATACTGGATTCACTTCACAGGAAGCAATGTGAAAAATATCTTACGTCAATATGGGTTTCCGGATAAAGAACGTGTCTTTCAAGTGGGTACATCTAATGAATATGAACAAATTTTCAAGCGTATTATTATCGAGCTCCAACGCTGTCAAGATAATTATGAGGAAATGCTTGTCCTTTTGCTACGTCATCTTCTGATCAGTTTCCACCGGGAACTGACAAGAGAGCACATATTAAAAAATGAATACCTTGATCATGAGATGGATAATGCTGTTACCTTTTTCAGTGAAAACTACAATCAAAATATCAATATTGATGATTATGCTGCCTCACGAGGCATGAGTGTCAGCTGGTTTATCCGAAATTTCAAAAAATATACCGGTTCTACACCAATGCAATTCATTGTGGGAATCCGCATCAACAATGCTCAGATGTTACTTGAAACAACAACTTATTCCATCAATGAGATTTCTAAGATTGTCGGATATGATAACCAGCTTTATTTCAGCCGGCTTTTTCACAAGCTGAAAGGATATTCGCCAAGAGAATACCGAAAAATAAGAAATAGGTTATGAAATCTATAATGTCATAAAAACTAAATGTCAAAAAAGGATGCCAACGAATCAAAGCAGATTACGTGACATCCTCTTCTTTTTATTAGTGCTATTTTATAAATTCAACCGAATAGTAATACATGTACTCATTATCTGTATCTATATGCTCCCCTGCAATATCCTGTATTGGCAACGAGCTTAATCCTTTTTCTCCATAAATCAGTGCTGCTAATCCTTGCTCTGTTCCATACTCTATCTTGCATTTGTTTTCAATAGTCGTTGCTGATCTTCCATAATATTCCCTGTTTTTAACTCCCTCCAAAATTGGTATTTCTGTCATATATTTTGATATTTATCTGCTGCGATGAGCTTTGCAGTAAAATTATCAAAATCCGGTGTAATGACAATCAATCCATTTACAATAAATACCGAACATATAGATATTTTTTATCGCAGCAAAAATGCACAAAAAAAGGTGCAGCCCTGTGTTACCAGAGTTACACCCAATGTTCGATTATTTTTACACAAGTTCTCCGATCAGATCGTATTCTGCGGAACCTGTGATCTTTACTTTTACAAAATCGCCGGACATCAGCATCTCGCTGGTGTTGACAAAGACATAACCGTCAATATCCGGGGAATCGGCATAGGTTCTTGCAACATAGGCAGGCTCATCCGCTACTTTTCCCTCGATCATGGCATATAAGGTACGTCCGACCATATCGGCTGCTTTATCAAAAGCGATCTCCTGCTGAAGTTCGAGGATAGCATCTCTTCGCTCTTCTTTTATTTCCTCCGGGATCTGATCCGGCATAGAGGCTGCCGGTGTGTTTTCTTCCGGTGAATAAGCGAAGACGCCAAGGCGTTCGAACTCCATCTCATCGACAAATTCCATCAGTTCTTCATGCTGCTCCTGTGTCTCTCCCGGGAAGCCGGCGATCAGCGTGGTTCGCAGAACAATATCCGGAATCTCTTTTCGAAGAAGGGAAACGGTTTCTTTTAACTGTGCTTTTGTCGTGCGTCTTCCCATGCGTTTGAGAATGGCATCGCTGGCATGCTGGATCGGCATGTCCAGATAGTGACAGACTTTTTTCTCATTCTTGATTGTCTCGATCAGCTCCGGATAAATCTCTTCCGGATAACAGTACAGGATGCGGATCCAGCGGATACCTTTGATCTTGGCAAGTTCCTTGAGCAGAATATGCAGAGACTTTTTGCCGTAAAGATCCACGCCGTACAGTGTCGTCTCCTGGGCAACCAGAATCAGCTCTTTTACACCTTGCTCTGCAAGCGAAGCGGCTTCTGCAAGTAACTGCTCCATCGGGACGCTGCGGTAATTGCCGCGAATCTTCGGGATGATACAGTAGGTACAGTGCTTGTCACATCCCTCTGCAATCTTCAGATGTGCATAATGCCCGCCTGTTGTCAGAATACGCTTGCCGGGTACGGACGGAAGCCGGTCAAGATCATCTACATCCAGAAAATGAGAACCTTTTAAAGCCTGATCTACTGCATCAAAAATCTCATCGTACTTGGAAGTACCGATCACCGCATCGACTTCCGGTATTTCATCGACAATCTCCTGTTTATAACGCTGTGCCAGACAGCCCGTTACAATCAGAGCCTTGCACGGACCGGTCTTTTTATATTCTGCCATTTCCAGGATCGTGTTGATGCTTTCTTCTTTAGCATCATTGATAAAACAGCAGGTGTTGATGATGATAATATCCGCATCGTCTTCCGTGTCCGTCATCTCAAAGCCGCGGTCAGCGAGGATGCCAAGCATCACTTCCGAATCAACCAGGTTTTTGTCACAGCCAAGAGAGATAAATAAAATTTTCTTATTCTTCATCTTCACCGCTCTCATCTTCAGCCAGGATTTTGATCTTTCCTTTATCTAATTCTTCTACTGCGATGGACAGCGGTTTTTTGCCGTCGCTATATACCAGTGCCGGTGCACCGTCGATCAGTTCTCTGGCACGTTTTGCCGTTGCCATTACGATAGAATAGCGGCTGTTTACGACAGGTGTTTCACCTTCATTTACTTCACTGTTTGCAACTTTCATTAAGTCTGTGTAAGATGGATGTAACATAAAATCATTCTCCTTTCAAAAAGCAGTTCATATCCTGCTGCAGTTCTTTGATAAATGCTGTATTGTGGGATTTCTTACAGTGTGCACTCTGTATTAATTCGTGCACCTGTTTCACACAGGTATCCAGATCATCATTTACAATAATGTATTCATAAGAGCCCATTTCCTGGGCTTCCTGTGCTGCACGTTCCAGACGGTCATGGATGACATCGGCTGTTTCCGTGCCACGGCCAACCAGACGTTCTTTTAAAGTCTGTGCATCCGGCGGAACCAGAAACAGCATCAGAGCATCAGGGTATTTTTCTTTTACTTTTAAAGCCCCCTGGATCTCAATCTCCAGAATCACATCTTTTCCGGCATCTAACTGTTCCTGTACATATGCTTTTGGCGTACCATAGTAATTTTCAACATATCTGGCATGTTCGATAAAAGAGTCTTCTTTTATCATCTGTTCAAACTCTTCTTTGCTCTTGAAAAAATATGACACCCCATCTTCTTCTCCTTCACGAGGTTTTCGTGTTGTTGCGGAAATGGAAAGTGCGTAATTATCGTAATCGGAAAGAAGACGTCTGACAACGGTTCCTTTTCCTACTCCGGAAAATCCGGATAAAATAATCAGAATGCCTTTTTTATTCATAAACTGCCTCCTTGAGCCTCTCGTTCCTGAAATGCATCTTTTTGTGAAAAACGTTTTGCGATCGTGTCCGGCTGCAGTGCCGACAGAATGATATGGTCTTCCTGCGTGATGATCACAGCCTTGGTACGTCTTCCCTGTGTGGCATCAATGATGCGTCCCTCTTCTCTTGCATGGGACACCAGACGTTTGACCGGTGCTGCATCCGGGTTGATGACTGCCACGACTTTGGCGGTATTGACTGCATTGCCAAACCCGATATTGATCAATCCTGACAATCGTATCCCCCCTATTCTATATTCTGGATCTGCTCTCTTACTTTTTCAATCTCTGTTTTCAGATTGATCGCAAGATTGGAAGTTTCCAGGTCGTTTGCCTTGGACAAAATAGTATTTGCCTCCCGGTTCATTTCCTGGGCTATAAAGTCCAGTTTTCTGCCGATGCTTCCGCCGGTTTGCAGTGTCTGTTTCATGCTCTCGATATGGCTGTGCAGACGAACCGTTTCTTCATCCGTGCAGATTTTGTCTGCATAAAGAATCACTTCTGTTGCGATACGGCTCTCCTCGAGCTGTGTGTCACTAAGCAGTTCTTTTACTTTTTCGGTCAGTTTGGTGCGATATGCCTGAAGAATTTCCGGGGAACGTTTTTCAATCGCTGCCACATCGGTAAGCATACCGTCCAGTTTTTCAATCAGATCCAGCTTCAGATTTTCCCCTTCTCGGATGCGGGATTCTACAAACTGCTCGCATGCCCCACGAAGTGCTGTTTCAAGGACTGCCCAAATCTCCTGTTCATCTACCGGCTGCTCTTCCATTGTGAAAACTTCCGGACTGCGTCCGATCACGGAGGCACGGATATCATTTGGCAGATCAAATTTTTCCGAAAGCTGCTGATAATATTTTACATACTCTGCTGCAATGTTCTCGTTGTATTTCAAAGAGACATTGGTTTCTGTGAAATCCTCATAAGTAATAAAAATATCAACTTTTCCACGCTGTATATATTCTTTGAGAAGATTTCGAATAGCAGATTCAAAAATACTGAGTTTTTTCGGCATTTTGATGTTGGAATCAAAATAGCGGTGGTTGACGGACTTCATCTCAACCGTAAACTTGCGGTCGCCCTGGTGATTTTCATATCTTCCAAAGCCTGTCATACTTTTTATCATAATTATATTCGCTCTTTTCTTTCAAAATTGCGGCATAGAAAGCCATACTATTTTTATTATAGTCGAAAGCGTCGGAAGCGTCAACCGAAAAACAAAGAAAAATAAGACGGAGAAAACAGATTTTGTTCTCTCCGTCTCTTTTTCCGGAAGATATGCTTTTAAAGCATATTTCTATTTTTTAATAACCGCTTTCTTTGGAAGTCCAGCTTTTTTCAGCATTCTTGTATATTTGGAAAGTTTTTTGGAAGGTACGCTCACTTTTGCTTTTGAATTGATCCTGCTGAAGGCCTTGCTTCCGATGGATGTGATTCCATTTGCCTTTTTCATATTGATACTTGCAAGTTTTCGGCAGTTTGCAAATGCACCTTTTTCAATCTTCTTCACATTACTTCCGATTGTAATTTTCTTCAGATACTTGCAGCCTTTGAATGCGTTTTTGCCAATCTTGGTTACTTTATAGGTAACGCCATTGATCTTCACTGTTTTTGCGATGGTCACAGAAGTAACTTTTTTGCCTTTTTTGCCTCCGACACCAACAACAGCTGCTGTTTTTTTCTTTGTATCCAGAACACGGTAAGTCACATTCTTGCTTACTTTCTGAACAACGGTCGGTTTTTCCGGTGTAGATGGTTTTTCTGTCTGTCCAGGTGTAGCCGGTGTTTCCGTCTGGTTTGGAGTAGGTGGTGTCTCTGTTTGTGACTTCTTAAGACCTGCTTTTGCATTCTGGAGATTTGTCAACAGTGTCTTCAGTTCTTCTGCACTTGCTCCTTCAGATGGTGCTTTTGCTGCTTCGTATGCTTCTTTGAACGCTGTCCAGCTGTCTTTTGTGTAAGTACCGTCTGCATTACCAGCTTCATAGATATTCTTATTCTCTGCTTTATCTACTTCTGCTTTCAGTGTTTCTTTTGCTGATTCTACGGCTGCATTTTTCAGACCCGCTTTTGCACTCTGGAGATTTGTCAGCAGTGTCTTCAGTTCTTCTGCACTTGCTCCTTCAGATGGTGCTTTTGCTGCTTCGTATGCTTCCTTGAATGCTGTCCAGCTTGCACTTGTATACGTTCCGTCTGCATTTCCTGCTTCATAAATACCTTTTATGCTGCTGTCATTTACCGCTTCATTCAGTGCTTCCTGAGCTTTTGTTACTTCCTGTTCTTCTTCATTCAGAACCTGATGGATATGGAATTCGCTTGCAGTAGCAAAACCATTGCTTCCCTCTTTTGCAACAAATTTGATATATCTTGCATCAACTGTGTTGAATTTTGCGGTCTTTTCTTTTGTATCAGATGCCCATACACCATCTGTTACAACCTGTGTCCAGTCATCACTTTCTGCTTTCTTGACATACAAATCATAGCTTGTGATATATCCGTTTGCTCCGCCGGACTGTCTTGGAACATAAGTCAGTTTGTTGATCTTATATTCTTTGCCCATATCTACGGTAAACGTTGCCGGAAGTGCTTTTATGGATGGTGAGTACTGGCTGTGCCATAAGGTGCTGGTATCTCCGTCAAATGCATTGGAGATCGGACCGTCGCTGCCCTCTGCCGGATTCTGCTCGTTATCACAGGTGAAGCTGAAATCCGTTGTAGGGATGATGCTGTCATCCTGATCGTTTGTCAGTTCGATTTCATCGATCAGACCATTGAAACTGTTTCCAGTCGTGCTTCCGATGTATTTGATCGGGATGTTTAATGTTGCAAGACGGTACTGTGTACCAAGCTTTGTTGCAGTATCCATAACAGCCGGAATAGCTGTATCAGAATCGTTTACATACAGTTCTGCTTTGTCTTTATAGCCTTTGATCGTCAGATGTACCCATTCGTCTTCCGGAAGTGTATAGTCAAAGGAATAATCATAACCTTCTCTGGAATATCCGACTTTTCCGGTATTCTTCTGAACGGCTTTGATCGTGTAATCACCAAGTGTGGAAGAACCTTCAAACAGAACCTGTTCATCAGAGGATCCTCCTGCTGCCTTTTTCACCCAGAAGGAAAGGCTGGTTCCTGCCGGAGATTTGTCAAGCGGTGTTTCAATGCAGGTATCACTTTCCATAGACAGGGCTTTGCCGACTTTTCCTTCTGTGTAAGTTGCATGTTCAGCAGACACTGCATTGTATTTGTTCTTGGAAGCATCACTTCCGTCTTCTTTGTCAAAATTGTATTCTGCGTAAGTACTTCCCGTGCTCTCAATTTCATGATACGGATTGGTGTTCGGAGCAGTGGAAACTTTTGCAGTGGTTGCTTTTACTTCGTTGTATGTCTTTGTGCCTTCGCCCCAGAGTTTTTCACTCAGTGCAGACATTGGCTGGTAGATACGGTCAAAGACATCATAGTCTGTGACACCGTTTCCTCTGGTATCGATGGAGTCATTCCACAGTGCGTAAGCACCACCGATCATCTGCGGATCACCGGCCGGAATCGTTGTATTTAAATTACCGCTTTTAAATACATTCGGTTTCCAGTTTGCATAGAGGCTTGCAGCATTCAGATAATCTGCATAGTATCCTGCTGCCGGAACGATATATACATTGGAGTCCAGAGAGTTGATCAGTTCAAAGCCAAGATTGTACATTTCCGTAGGATCTGCCCAGTCTTTGCTCCATACATTGATCTCCACACCATCGCCGCGGACTTCTGTATCAGACTTGATTCTGGTAAGACCGCCCCACATACGCATTTTTCGGTTTTTGGACTTCATATAATCATCCATTTCATTTACAAAATTGCGGTACAGGGTTGCATCGTCTTCGTACTCATCCGCACCGATATGTACGGTTGTCTGTTCATCGAAAACAGGATTTTCTCCATCAATATAATCGGAGAAGATATTTTTTGCCAGCTGCGTGGATTCCGGTTTGGAAAGATCCAGATGATCTGTCAGTGGACGTTTCCAATTGCTGGAATTCATTTTCTTTAAAGCACAGTTCTGGAATGTTTTTGTAAATGCCAGTGCGTGTGCCGGTACATCGATTTCCGGAACGATATTGACACCGATCGTTCTGGAATCTTTGATCAGGCTGCGGAACTGATCTTTTGTATAATACAGATCGGTTGCTGTCGCAGTTTTACCTTCATCATTTTTTACAGAAGATTCCAGACGGAAAGCAGCGTAGGCCTTTGTAAAGCTGTTCTGCATCGTAGTCTCCGCATTGGTATCCCAGTAGTCCTCAAGGAAGATCAGGTTATCATTCAGATGTACCTGTAAGTCATTCATCTTGTACCAGGACATTGTTGCCGCAACATCTTTTACGGTCTGAAGTTCGGTTGCTTTTCGTCCGACGTCAAGGATCACACCTCTGACCTTGTATTTCGGATAATCTCTTGTCGTTCCTTTCGGGATCGTTGTTTTGTTCTGCTTCAGAATCTGCAGGAAGGTTCTGGTTGCCCAGTAAGCACCTGTTGCAGTCTCGGATTCTGTTTTGATGGAATCTCCGATCTGTGAAAGATAACCTTCGTCTTTCAGGCCTTTTCCTTTTGCTGTCAATGCAAAATAAAAATCTCCTGCTTTCACATCGCTTTCACTTCCATATACAACGGAAATATCGTTTCCGACAATGTCTTTATAATCTGCTGCAAATGCTTCTGCCATGGAAGAAAGTGTATCTTTGTCAGCAGCATTGATCACGATGCGTGAGTTTTTCGAGATGGTGAAATTGCCGGTAGCACCTGCCCACTCTGCCAGTTCCGGAAGAACGGCAGGTTTTGCATTCTCATCTGCGGTCGCTGTATGCGTTCCAGGAACGGTGATTGCAATCTCTTTTTTTGTTACCTTGTTGTTCTGATCGGTAACTTTAAATTCAACAGAAACGGTCTTATCTTCCAGAGGCTGATAAATGGTTCCGTCTGTGTCGATGATCTGTTCATAGTCTGCATAGGCTTCTACTTTTCCGCCCTCTACGGTCGGAAGATTCAACTTTTTGTCTCCTGCTTTTACAGTCAGATTGTTCAGAGCATCCCAGACTTCACTGCCGCTGCTCTGTTTTTCTCCATAAACTCCAAATTCATAGATGGAAACTGTTTTCCAGGTAATGCCTTCTGCGGTTGGGTTAAACGTATTGATGCGGACACGGATATATCTGGTCTGCACCGGATTATCCAGATTGATGATCTGCTCTTTTTCCGCAGGAGCAGAAGTAAAAGTTTTTACCGCTTTCCATGTGCTTCCGTCTTCGGAAGTTTCGATTGCATAATTGGTTGGATTTCGTCTCTCCCAGGTGATGATAACACTGTTTACAGTCTTGACTTCACAAAGATCCATGGCCAGCCAGTGCGGATTGCTCTCACTTGCATCACGTTCTTCACTTGCCCAGCGGGAAGTTTTTGTTGTTGCATCTCCGTCTTTTGCCTTTTCCGGACCAAATGCCGATGTTTCACTTCCAGATGCGGTTGCTGTTGCAGTCAGTGCATAATTCACAGAAGCTGCCTTTACTGTACCAATTGCCGATGCCGGCAACAGGCTGAATACCATAGCACCTGAAAGCAAGAAACTCATGATTTTATGTCTTGTTTTCATTTTCATTCTCCCTTCTTTAGAAAATAGACAATACCAGAAAAATAGTTTTGCATAATTCAAAACGGTTTTTGTTTAATATGCACAAACTATTCTCAGATAAGCATAGCATATTTTTGACTTTTCCGTCAAGCTGTGACCGTATTTCTTTTTCTTTTTGTACTATACGGATCATTTCTTTTGATAAACAGCTTTTTTGCTGATCCCGGCTTTTTGCAGATTCTTTTTCAGTTTTTTCAATGTCCTTGCAGAAATTTTTTGGGGTACGGTTATCTTTATCTTTCTGGAAGTACCTGCCAGTGCTTTTGCTTTGATTTTTATGGATTTTGTTCCCTTAAGTGTAATATTCTTTAAATTTTTGCATCCGGAAAAACTGTTTGCACCGATGGAAATGATATTTTTTCCAATAGTCAGAGTGCTGATCTTTTTGTTGTTTTTAGCGGCATTTTTCCGGACGGAAGTAACTTTGAAAGAAAATCCGTTGATCTTCACTTCGGATGCAATGGTAATCTTGCGTTTTTTGCCGGTTATTTTCGTTACTTCCGCCGTTCCGCCTTTTGCGGAAGTTTTTGTAACAGTATAGTGGACACCATTTAATTTTTTCACACTGCCAACAGAAGGAATCTTTTGCGATGGTCTGGTGTTGCCGCTTTCAGGTGTTTCCGGTCTGTCAGATACAGAAGGTATCCTGTTTTCCGTATCCGGTGTTTCCGGTTCCTTTTTCTTTGGCTTTTCTGTTACAGTTACTTTGCATACAACTGTCTCATTGCTGCCAAATTTTACCTGGATCGTTGCACTTCCGGCACTGTGTGCGGTCACAACACCCCTTTCATTTACCGTTGCCACGGAAGGATCACTGCTGACAAACGTTGCTTTTCCGCGGTCTTCCGGTGTAAGGGAAGTGTTTCGAAGAAACACTGCCTGATCCCCGACTTTTAAATTCAGGGTTTCTTTGTCTTTCTGATTTTCAAGCATGACATCTGCAAGAGCGATCTGTTCTGATCCGTTTTTGCCGTCTGCACAGAATTTTAAAATCTTTACGCCGGTGATATCCAGATAAACGGAAATGGCATTGTCACTTCCATTAAATGGAACAGAAGTGTAAAGCAACGTTCCGTCGCCGTAAATCTGTACTGATGCATCAGAAGTTCCTTTTTTATTCATACCGATCCATAAGGAGAGTGCATCGCTGTTCAGCCCTGAGATATCCCAGACGGCAGTATCACCGGATCTCATGCCAATTCCTTTTTCAAAGGTTCGTTCTTTTTCGTTTGTTTTCAGTGTGATCGCTGTCCCGTCGGCATTTGCGTTTTCTTTTACCGTGTTTCCATTTTCGTCAGGCGTCTGATAAAGATCACTGAGATACGTATGTTTGTCGTAGATACTGTATTTTTCATAAAGAGAAAACTGAGCTGCGGAAATATAGGTATCTGCAGGGGTTCCGGCCGTGGAAAGTGCACGGATGCGGATTCTTCTTACATCTGCAAGATCCAGAGAAACACTTTTTTCTGTCCGGTTATTTGCCCAGGTATTGTCTGCCAGAGGGATGATCTGGAAATCATCACCATCTTCTGTCTGACTGTAGGAAAGTTCATATTTCAAAATAATTCCGTTATTATTTCCGGTCTGTCTTGGAAGGTAAGTCAGTTTTCCGATATCCGTCTTTTGATCCAGAAGAATGGTGTAGGTATTGTTTTTATTGCCGGCAATATCTGCTTTTGTGCCGTTTCCATAATTGCTGTGCCATATAGTATCTTTTTTTCCGTCAACGGCCAGAGAAGCCTCTTCTCCCGGATGTTCACTGTCAGCACTTCCTTTTAAATGCTCCGGTGCGATCTGTGTGTAACCATAAGAGACTTCCGGTTTCTGTCCGATCAGAATACCGTAGCTGTTCCGATAATTGTCTGCTGCTGCCTGATCCAGTTTTTCATATGCAAGCAAAAGTGTTGTCTTTTCATTATGATATTTTTCTGAATCGGCGATCTCAGCCTTTGTGATATGGCTCATCAGAAAGGCAGAATACTGTTCTAAACTTTGCAGATAAACCTGCATCTGTTTTTCTTTGCTCCAGTCGTCCTGCATCAGGCCTTTGTCTGTCATACGGTAAGTGGCAGTCTGGTCAGCTGCTGCAAGCTGATATTCTTCTAAAGACTCGCCGGTGTAGGAACTTACAAAACGCTGTCTTCCTCTTGCCTCTCGGTGATAGAGAATCAGCGTGGAACCTGTTTTAAAATCGATCTCAAAGTTTCCGCCATCTGCTTTTTCATTCGCCTGCAAAGACTGGTTCAAAAGCTCATTTCCATCCGGATCAAGTACACGGATGCTGATGTAAGTACCATCCAGATAAAAATGCGGTATGGTACTATTCACCGTCCAGGTCAGTTTTTGCATGTTTGTATCAATCTTGACGGATGCTACGGATGCATCCCCAAGGCCAAGCATCTGAATCTGCATATCGTCTGCCAGCGGATTTCCGGTTTGTCTGGTATAGGAGACTGTTTTTGATACGTTTCCGGCGGATGCGATCAAATATTCGTTATCGTACTGATAAGCGGTTTCCTTTGGCAGCGGCATCTCAAGCTCATAGATACCGACCGGAAGTTCCAGCTGTATTTCACCTGAAGAAACAATCACTTCTTTTACAATCTTGCTGCCGTTTTTGATCCGGATCGTTTTGCCTTTGATCTGTGTCAGATCATCGATCTGAATATTCAAACGGACTTTGCTGGTATATCCGGTATCTGCCAGGTCATCGGTGCTTACCAGACTGTAGATGCCGTCCAGTCCAAGTGCTACCCTTGTTTTCTCACACGCAGCATCGTCCGGGATCAGTTCCTTGAGATAATAGATCATCGGCTTGTCCATCGCATAGACCTGATCGGCAATCCTTCCTGACGGGAGGATATGCCAGGATGCAAAGTAAGGAAGCACGTTATAATCCAGGCTGTCCAGACTTTCCGCAAGGGCGTCGGATGATCCCATTTTTTTGCCGGTTTTATAATAAACTTCCCGGTAATGAGAATGCATTGCGGAAACAGCCTGCTGCGGACCGAGTTTGTCCATAAGGTTGGTAAACATATAAAGGCTTACGTTGTAATGCCATGGATCGGATACAATATCGGCAAACGTATTGCTGGAAGCAAGGCTTTCTTTCATGCGGTTTCCAAGCTGTGCATAACGTTCACTTTTTGTGCCGGAAAACTCACCGAGCAGCCAGCCAAAGTCTTCAGCCGGTCGGTAAGTTGGCTCAAAATAATAACCGAGGATGTTGTTGGTTGTCTCTACGAACGGATTTTCCTGTGATGCGATCGCACCTTCATATCCATGACCAAATTCATGAAGCGAAATCCAGTCTTTCACCAGATAAGTCTGAAGACTTTTTCCGTTGTAGGCACTGTGGTCGGTCGTATAATAGGCCTGTCCGGCACCATGAGCATTTGCTTTGATGAAAAATTTCGCCCGGATATCCTGATTCCACGGATCTTCTGCATAATAGTCAAGACCGGAATAAGCATCGTACTGTTTTACAAAGGATGCATACCAGTCCAGCATTTCATCCAATGTTTTGAAACGGTAAACTTCTTTTTTGTTGCCATAGGAAGAGTTCAGAATGTTATTTCGGTCACAGATCGGAACAAGGAACGTTGCGGCACTTCCCTCTATGATCGCAAATGGTGCCTGGCTTTTATCCCAAGAATCAAAAAATGCCTGCTGGGAATCTCCGTAGCGATAATATGGGATTTCTTTCAGATCGTCGGTCCATCGGTATTCGATAACCGGCTGAACGGCCGTATTTTTCGGTGTTGTGATAAACGGCACGCTGTCGGCACTTTCTTCTCCATTATCACCGGTGAACGTATTGGATAAAGTCACCCAGCTGCCATCTTTTGGAATGGTCGCGGAAGACTCTGTCTGCGAATCATCGTTTTTAAACTGAACAGTAAGATCCTGCTGAAATTCCTCTGCATTGACGATACGGATCTGAAGACTGCTCCCATGCGGCATCCACAGTCCGAGATTCTGACGGTCGTGATAATAGCCGCGGTTGAACCCGATCCCGGTCAGATGTGATGCATCCGGAAGTGTATACAAAATACGCTGAATGCTTTTCTCTTCTTCAGATGCATTTCTATCCAGCACCGTAACCTGCGTATCGAGTGCAGCAGTATGCTGATCCGAATCGGTTACACTTCGGGAGAGCACATAAGTTCCTGTTTTGGACGTATTGACACTTCCGCTGCTTTTGATCACGGACGTAAGATCGCCGTCCTCCTGGTCATCCGCAAGCATACGCTCCCAGTTCTGATCAGAAGTTTCTCCCTGATAAACCCAGGTTTTTGTGACACCGGAAAGCTGAGGCATACGATAGGCATCATCCATCGCTTCTGCTTTTGTTCCAAGCATCAGAAAAGCTGTTACAGCTGTCATGGCAGCCAGTTCCCACTTTTTCTTTTTCATATAAATAATATCCTCCTGTTTTTGTTTTCTTTGTCACTTTTCCCTCTTCAAAAGCACAAAGGATTTGTCTGATTTTAACATATGCTGTCATGGTATAGCAAGCTTTTCCAAAGAAATATTGTTCTTCTCCCGATAAAATGTTATGATAGTAAAAAATGTCGGGATCAAAAGTCAGAAACATCAATGTGCTTGCACAGGAGCGGTTTATGGCTTTAGGATCCGTACGGCATCTTTTGACTCAAACGTCTTAATATTCAGAAAGTGAGGAAATTGATATGGCACTTGACGGAACCGTCATCTCCTGCATGGCATGGGAACTGAACCATGCTCTTGCGGGCGGAAAAATCAACAAAATCGCACAGCCGGAAAAAGATGAGCTGATGCTTACTATAAAAAATAACCGTAAACAATACCGTCTCCTTGTTTCTGCCAGTGCGAGCCTTCCGCTGGTCTATCTGACAGATCAGAACAAGACCGGTCCTATGACTGCCCCGAATTTCTGTATGCTGCTGCGTAAGCATATCGGAAGCGGACGCATCCTCAGGATCTGGCAGCCTGGCATGGAACGTATCTTAAATATGGAGATTGAACATTTAAATGAACTGGGTGATATCTGCCGCAAGCTTCTGATCATCGAGCTGATGGGCAAGCACAGCAATATTATTTTTTGCCAGGAGGACGGCATGATCCTGGACTCCATCAAACATGTCTCCGCACAGGTCAGCTCCGTGCGTGAAGTCCTTCCGGGGCGGATGTATTTTATCCCGGAAACGCAACATAAGTACGATCCACAGACGATCACAGAAGAAGAATTTTTCAGCAGTGTCTGCCAGAAGCCGATGCCGCTCTCAAAGGCGATCTATACAACTCTGACCGGTATCAGTCCGCTGATTGCCGAAGAACTCTGCCACCGCAGCAACCTGGAGTCGGATCAGAGTGCAAATTCTTTTCAGGAGATCGAGCAGATCCACCTTTTCCATACCCTGAAACGGATGATGGAGGATCTTGAAACCCATGCTTTTACGCCGAATATTGTCTATGACGGAAAAGTTCCGCTGGAATATGCAGCCTTTTTGCTTACACAGTATCAGGACATGCACACGGAAACTTACGATACGATGTCAGAAGTCCTGGAAAGGTATTATGCGGAAAAGAATACGATCACACGCATCCGCCAGAAATCTTCCGATCTTCGCCGTATCGTCCAAACGGCACTTGATCGCAGCCGTAAAAAATACGATCTTCAGAAAAAACAGTTAAAGGACACGGAAAAACGAGATAAATTCCGCATTTACGGAGAACTTTTAAACACGTATGGATATGAAGCAGTACCTGGAAGCAGGGAACTTTCCGCAGTGAACTATTACACCGGTGAAACGGTAAAAATACCGCTCGATCCGACACTGACTGCACAGGAAAACGCCAAAAAATATTTCGACCGTTACGGAAAACTGAAACGTACCTACGAGGCACTGGAACATCTGATTAAAGAGACAAAAGAAGAGATCCAGCATCTGGAATCCATTTCCACAGCTCTTGATATTGCCCTGAATGAAGAAGATCTGGTACAGGTCAAAGAAGAACTGACACAGTACGGCTACATCCGCCGGAAATACACCGGAAAGCGTGTGAAGATCACATCAAAACCGTTCCACTATCTTTCTTCGGATGGTTATGATATCTATGTCGGAAAAAATAATTATCAGAACGAAGAACTGACCTTTAAATTTGCCACCGGAAACGACTGGTGGTTCCATGCAAAAGGTGCCCCGGGATCGCATGTCATTGTGAAAGCAGGTCAGGGGCTGCCGCCGGACCGTACCTTTGAAGAAGCCGCAAGGCTGGCTGCCTGGTATTCCAGCCACCGCGGTGCAGACAAGGTGGAGGTTGACTATGTCGAGAAAAAACAGGTGAAAAAAGTAAACGGCGGAAAACCGGGTTTTGTGATCTATCACACCAATTATTCCATGGTGATCGATTCTGATATCAGCGGTATCCGACAGATAAAAGAAAAATAACGCAAAAAAAGAAGCACTGCTGCATAGCTACTATGCCTCGGTGCTTCTTTTTCCAAAAAACAGTAACGGAATACTGATCAGAAACGGCAGATAATACGTTGCCATGCGATACAGGATCATTGCTGCACCGCAGACGGACTTTTCTGTCATAGAGCCAAACAGCATCAGAAAGACCAGTTCCGTCGAACCTGTGCCGCCGGAACTTGGGATCACTCCGATCAGCAGCTGCATGACGGATGAAAAAGCCAGACATTCCAGAACAGAAAGTGGCAGCCTTTCTCCGGTAACTGCAAAGATGGCAACCGCAGGAAGTGCATACAGACAGGTCATTTTTACTGCATTTCGAAAAATCAGTCCTATCCACTGCTGTTTATCTTTGATTACCACACTCCCGACTTTGGAAAAATCTTCCATCTGTGCAATTCCGGCTTTTGCCTTTTCTTTGATTTTTTCTTTTTTAATATGATCGCTGCAGCGAAGCAGCCACGGTGCAAACTTCTGATTGATGCAGAACATGGTCAGAAAGAGCAGTATAGCAAAGCTGACCCAGAATCCTGTCAGCAGATAATTTTTCTCCAATCCCGAAGCCTGAAAAAGAACCGTATGAAAAAAACAAAGCATCACTGCTGCATAGAGTACAATCGTCAGCTTATGTGATACATACTCCATCGTCAGGATTCCAAATGATTTCCCTGGTTTGATCTGGCTTTCCTGATACAGATCATAGATCTGGGCCGGTTTCGTCCCCGCCGCAAAGGTCGTAACATTAAAAAACACCACCATATATGCCAGGCGGATGGCCTGCCACAAGGTACATTTTTCACGGTTTTTCACAATCATATAATGAAGTACCCAGCCATCCAGCAGTATATAAAGATTGCCGAAGATCACAAGGATCAACAGGGCTTTTTTGTCTGCCTGGAAAAGCTGGGTTTTGATTTCACCTAAGGAATCATGAAAAATCAGGTATAAAACCAGTATCAGAAACAATGTTGCCAGAATGGCTGTTATAAAATGTTTCTTTTTATTTTTCATATCCAAAATCTATGCTGTAAAAACAGCTGTGCAAATGTTTTATTTTGCTACGATGTTTACAATCTTCTTCGGAACATAGATCTCTTTGATAATGTTTCCGGAAAGTTTGTCACCGAGAACTTCTTTTGCTTTTGCGATCGCATCTTCTTTGCTGATGTCAACCGGAATGGAAATGACTGCTTTTGTCTTTCCATTTACCTGCACCGGAATTTCGACTTCGTCATCTTTCATTGCTTCTTCATCATGAGCCGGCCATTCGTGGTGGAATACAGAATCCGTATGACCCAGTTCCTCCCAGAGCTCTTCTCCCATATGCGGTGCAAATGGTGCCAGAAGCAGAACGGCTGCTTCCAGAGTCTCTTTGTCCATGCCGCCTTCTTTCTTGGCGATCGCGATCAGGTTGTTGTTGCACTCCATGAAACCGGAAATAACCGTATTCAGGCTGAAGCCCTCCAGACGGGTTGTGATCATGTGGATCATCTTATGGCGTGCTTTGATCATTTCTTTGCTTGCTTTGATATTTTTATCTTTGTTGTCCATAACCAGGTTCCAGAAACGAGACAGGAAACGGTATACACCTTCGATACCGCGGTCATCCCACTCTGCATCCAGTTCCGGCGGACCTACAAACAGTTCGTACATTCTCAGAGAATCACAGCCGTAATCGCGTACCAGATCATCCGGAGAAATGACATTTCCTTTGGACTTGCTCATCTTGATACCGTTCTTACCGGTAATCATACCCTGATTGAACAGTTTGTGGAACGGTTCGTCAAAATCGATCACTCCGATATCGTACAGGAACTTGGTATAGAAACGAGAGTACAGAAGATGCAGTACAGCATGCTCTACACCGCCGATGTACATATCTACCGGAAGGTACTTGTCTGCTTTTTCTTTGGATACCAGTTCATTATCGTTATGTGGATCTACATAACGCAGGAAATACCAGGAAGAACCTGCCCACTGCGGCATGGTGTTTGTCTCACGTTTTGCGGCGGCACCACATTCCGGGCATTTGCAGTTTACCCAGTCTTCGATCGCTGCCAGCGGTGATTCGCCGGTACCGGTCGGTTCGTAGGATTCTACATCCGGCAGACGCAGCGGAAGCTCTTCTTCCGGAACCGGAACGTTTCCGCATTTCGGGCAGTGTACGATCGGGATCGGTTCACCCCAGTAACGCTGACGGGAGAATACCCAGTCACGCAGTTTGTAGTTTACGGTCTTGCGTCCGATACCCATCTTCTCGATGATATGCGGAGCTTCTTTTTTCAGGACTGCGGATTCCATACCGTTCCAGTCGCCGGAATTGATCATGGTTCCGGAAGCTTCGGTATAAGCTTCTGCCATGTTTTCAATTGCTTTGCCGTCTTTTGCGATAACCTGGATGATCGGGATATCAAATTTTTTAGCGAACTCAAAGTCACGGTCATCATGAGCCGGTACACACATGATCGCACCGGTACCGTAATCTGCCAGTACATAGTCGGACAGCCAGATCGGAACCTTTGCTCCGTTCAGCGGATTAGTCGCATAGCTTCCGGTAAATACACCGGTCTTTTCCTTATCCTGCATACGGTCCACGTTGGATTTCATGGATGCTGCATAGATATAAGCATCAACGGCTTCTTTCTGATCCGGTGTTGCAAGACCTGCTGCCAGTTTGTGCTCCGGAGCCAGTACCATGAAAGTTGCACCGTGAAGGGTATCCGGTCTTGTCGTATAGACTGTGATCTTTTCATCTTTTCCTTCTACCGGAAAATCTACTTCTGCACCGTAAGATTTGCCGATCCATTCAGTCTGCATTTTCTTTACTTTTTCCGGCCATTCCAGCTTGTCCAGGTCATTTAACAGACGGTCTGCATACTTTGTGATACGCAGCATCCACTGACGTAAGTTTTTCTTGGTGACCGGTGTGCCGCATCGCTCGCAGCAGCCGTTTACCACTTCTTCGTTTGCCAGACCTGTCTTACAGGAAGGACACCAGTTGATCGGAAACTCCTTTTCGTATGCAAGCCCTTCTTTGAACATTTTTACAAAGATCCACTGTGTCCATTTGTAGAAGTCCGGATCCGTGGTATTGACTTCACGATCCCAGTCATAAATAGCTGCGATCTCGTTGATCTGACGTTTGATGTTGGAAATGTTCTTTGCGGTGGAGATGGCCGGATGCTGACCGGTCTTGATTGCATAGTTCTCTGCCGGAAGACCGAATGCATCCCATCCCATCGGATGGATCAGGTAATATCCCTGCATCATTTTGTAGCGGCTCCATACATCGGAGATCACATAACCTCTCCAGTGACCTACGTGAAGACCATTTCCTGACGGATACGGAAACATATCCAGACAATAATATTTCGGCTTTTTGCCATCATCGACATTTACCGGATTTTCTTCCCATTTCTGACGCCATTTTTTTTCAATGGCTTTATGGTTATAAGGCACTGCCATTTTCTTTTCCTCCTGAAAGTTAAATTCTTATAAATAATTAAAACTATCTGTTATTTTACCCCAATATATTCGCTTTTGTCAATAGATGGCAAAAAAGTGAATTGACGCAAAAATCAGAATGAACTATAGTAATATCAGGGACAAAACGAAGCATTTGCTGCCCGGGATTGTCCGAAGTATGATAAAGGAGTTGTTTCTATTATGAGTCCACAAATCAGAAGATCTGTTTTTTCCTGGAAAAATCTGGTCGCTGCTTTTCTCTGTACCCTTGGCATTTTTTCCATGGCGATCGTCTTTACCCTGCATTTTCGCCCTCTTTATTATTTTGACATCGATCATCTTGATATTCCTGCCACGAGTGGTTATTCAGAGGAAGTGATCCGCAGAAATTACGATGAGCTGATCGACTATAATTCCATTTCTGGTCCATCCAGGCTTACATTTTCAGACTTTATGATGTCAGAAGAAGGTGAGATTCATTTTGAAGAGGTGAAACGTATTTTCCTGAATATCGAATACGCTTCCTTCGTCCTGGTCCCGCTTACGCTTCTGCTGACCGCATGGCAGATCCGAAAGAAAAATGCTCCCTTCTTTGCCGTTTTATCCGCATTTCCGACGTTCCTTGTGTTGATCGTCGGCTCGCTTGTCGCTTTGAACTGGGATTTTTGTTTTGTACTGTTCCATAAGATCCTGTTCCGCAACGATTACTGGATCTTTGACCCGGCGTGCGATCCGGTCATCACGATCCTGCCGGACGCTTACTTTCTTCACGCCGCCGCTTTGATCCTGCTGTGCGTTCTTGCGGCAAGTCTTTTCTCTTTGCTGCTCTTCCGTCTGCTTCGCAGAAAGATCAGCAATAGTGCGAAATGATCATCTGAAGGCTCTTTCTTCCACGGTATTCATTGACAGATGGATAATAGATGAAAGAAAGGGTCACTGCATTTTCCTGCCCCTGGAAACATTTTTCTGTTTCGGATTCTCCGTATTTCTGCATAATATAAGTCAGAATCTGTTCGATGTCACCAAAATACAGGGCATCCATGACGGTGCCATGCTGACTTCGCACCTGCATTTTCAGCGTGTTTCTGTTCTTTCCTAAAATCCGCATACTTAAAATATTTAGATTTTTTTCGGCAAACAAAGGCTTTTCATTTCCTTTTCCAAATGGTTCCAAAACAGAGAGTTCCTCGATCAGATGTTCGGTGACATAGCCGATCGGCATCGGTACATCGATCGTGATCTTCGGGATAAAATCTTCTTCTGTCAGTGTGGTATGCTCATTTAAAAAAGTACGGAATTTTTCCACATTTTCTTTTGGAAGCGACAGTCCGGCTGCCATCGGATGTCCGCCGTATTTTGTGTAAAGCTCTTTGCATTTTGACATTTCTTCAAACATGGAATAGGCCTCGATCGAACGTCCAGAGCCTTTGACACCGTCGATGCTGTCCGTTAGAACGAACACCGGTTTGTTGTAGCGTTCCCGGATACGCCCGGCGATGATCCCGGCCAGGCTTTCATGGCAGTCCGGAAGATAGACAACCAGGACTTTATCCTGGCTTCTGCCCTCTTTTTCAATCCACTCTATGGCTTCTTCTGCCCCCGTCTGTGTCATATCTTTTCGCTCGTCATTAAGTGCTTTCAGTTCAGCAGCCATCACATCTGCCTTTGCCCTGTCTTTCTGAAGCAGCAGGTTCAGAGAGCGTTTTGCAGTGTCCAGTCTTCCGCCAGCGTTGATGCACGGTCCCAGTACAAACCCGATATGGTAGGATTTGATCTCTTTTTCTTCCAGTCCGCAGGCACGGATCAGGGATGCCATCCCGACATTCTGTGTATGGTTCAGCCGCTTTAAACCTTCTTTGACCAGGATCCGATTTTCCCCGATCAGATCCATGACATCCCCGACGGTTGCAAAACCGGCAAACTCCAGAAATTCTTCCGTTTCTTCTTTTGGGATACCATAAGCTTCATAAAGACAGCAGATCACTTTATAGGCAACGGCTGCACCGCATAAGTGCTTGAACGGATAAGGGCAGTCTGCCTGCCTTGGATTGACTACGGCATCCGCAGGCGGTATTTCTTCCTGTACTTCGTGATGGTCGGTGATCAGAATGGTCATGCCAAGACTTTTGGCCAGTTTTGTCTGTTCCACAGCTGCAATTCCATTGTCACAGGTCAGAATGGTATCGACTCCTTCTTCATATGCATAGCGGATCAGGTGTTCGTTGATGCCATAGCCGTCTTTCATACGGTCCGGGATCTCCACATCTGCATTGGCATGACAGCGACGCAGTCCTCTCAGCAGAATAAAGGAGGCATTCACGCCATCAATATCATAATCGCCGATGATACGGATTTTTTTCTGTTCTTTTATTTTAGACATCAGAATCTCTACCAGTTTATCTGCATCTTTCAGCAGATGCGGATCATAAAAATCTTCTTTTGTTCCGTAAAGATACTGCCGGATTTCCGGTTCACCTACAATATCACGGTTTCGGATCAGCCTTGCAGTCACCTGGTCGATCCCGAATTTTTCTGCTATTGCCTGAAAATCGGCACGCTTTGCAGAGACAACCCATTTTTCCATAGTAAAAGTCCTTTCTGAAAAAAAGATGCCCTTTCGCCGAACAGAGGGAAAGAGCATCTTTTTTATTTTGAAGAAGCAGAAAACTTATTTGTTTTTGCTTTTGAATTTGGTTTTCAGTATATACCACAGCGGACCGGAAATGCATACAGAAGAGAATGCACCGGCAACGATACCAACAATCAGAGGTGCTGCAAATTCACGGATCGACGGAACACCGAGAATGAACAATGCTGCGATCGTGATGAACGTTGTCAGAGAAGTATAGATACTTCTTGTAAGAGTCTGTGTGATACTTCTGTTTACGATCTCTTTAAGTGCTTCGTCACTGTGTTTCTTTGAGTTACCCAGGTTCTCGCGGATACGGTCAAAGATAACAATAGATGCGTTGATAGAGTATCCGATGATCGTCAGCATGCAGGCAATAAATGTATTACCGACAGAGATTCTGGCGATCGCATAGAATGCCAGCACGATCAGTACGTCGTGGAGCAGAGCCAGAACGGCACTTGCACCGAAACGGATATCTTTGAAACGCAGCCAGATGTAGATCAGCATGCAGATAGCTGCAATGATAACCGCAACGATTGCATCCTGACGCATTTCATTACTTACGGTAGAAGAAATGCTTTCTGCGGTGATTGTGGATTCATCCACACCAAATTTTTCATTCAGTTTCTGGCTAAGCTCGGTTCTCTCATCCAGAGACAGTTCTCTTGTCTTGATGATAACCTGATTGGAACCGCTTACCTTGGTAGCCTGGATATTTGCATCGCCGGTTACTTCCTGTACAACCGGTTTTACTTTTTCATCGATCTCTTCGATGGAGTAATCTTCGTTGAAGGTTACGTTTGTAGAAGTACCGCCCATAAACTCAAGGCTGTAGTTCAGTGCTTTTCCACTGCCCTGGCTGTGGATCAGCATGGCAACCGGACCGGAGATCATGCATACGATCGCGATTGCAAAGAATACCTTCTTATGTTTCAGGAAATCAATGGTGTTATGTTTTTTCGGGCATCCATAATATTTCACATCCTGGAATCCGAGAGCATAAAATGCCTTTGCCAGATATCTGGAGATAACCAGTGCGGAGAACATGGACAGGATGATACTCATTGCCAGTGTGTATGCGAAACCTTTTACAGAACCGGTTCCCATGATGCCCAGCACGATCGCTGCGATCAGGGTTGTGATATTTCCGTCCAGGATTGCAGACAGAGCTTTTTTGAAACCGATATCGATCGCACTTTTCACGGATTTACCGGCTGCGATTTCTTCACGGATACGTGCATAGATGATAACGTTTGCATCGACCGCCATACCGATACCAAGGATGATACCTGCGATACCCGGCAGAGTCAGTGTGATATCAAATGCATTTAAAGTAACCAGTGTCAGTACGGTGTACAGCAGCAGAGAGATCGCTGCAACAACACCTGGCAGCAGGTAAACAACCATCATAAAGATGCAGACAAGTGCCAGACCGATCGCTCCTGCTTTTAAGCTGGTGGAAATTGCGGCTTCCCCAAGCTGAGCACCTACAACGTTGGAACGCAGCTCCTGCAGTTCTAGGGACAGAGAACCGATACGGATGGAAGAAGCCAGATTTTCTGCTTCCTGTGCATCTGCCATACCGGTGATGACAGCAGAACCGTCTGTGATCGCACTCTTTACGGTCGGAGCACTGATGACATCTCCATCGTATACAATATAGATGGATTTGCCGATATTTTCTGAAGTTGCAGTTGCAAAGGCTGCGGCACCTGCACTGTCAAACTCCAGTTTTACAACGTTCTCATTGTTTTTCAGGTTATCCTGCTGAACGCCTGCTTCTGCGGATGCGACCTGGCTTCCGTCTACGACAACAGTGCCGTCTTCCAGCTGGAACTGAAGGGAACCTGGTTTGCCAAGTTCTTCAAGAATGGTATTTGCATCGGATACACCAGGGATTTCGATGTTGATACGGTTAGTACCTTCCTGGTAAACCTGTGCTTCTGTGCTGTAGCCGTCAACACGCTGCTGCAGCTTGTAAATCGTGTCTTTCATATCTTCGGCAGACGGATTTTCATCACCCACTACCTCATACGTGATACTTACACCGCCGGACAGGTCCAGACCAAGTGTGATGTTTTTGGCAGCTCCCGTTCCGGTAGGTCCGAAGCCGACAGCTGTGGTGTAGGTCAAAAGCCCAAGAAACAGGGCAATCGCAACGACTACACCAATCGCTTTGTTCTTTTTCATGTTTCTTAATTCTCCTTTTCCTCGGCAGCGAGTGCTGCCTTTATCATGATCGCGCATTCGATACGCTTCCGCTGCAATTCACATCCGATATCATATGCATCGTTGATGGATTTGTGGAAATTCCAGGAATTCGCCGCACATCCGCCGCTGCAGTAGAATTTTGCAAAACAGTTTTTGCACTTTTCTTTTGCATAGACATTGCAGTTTTTAAACTCAGCCTGGATCTGTGGTGTTTTGATACCTTCCTCCACATTTCCCATCAGGAACTGTTCTTCCCCGACGAACTGATGACACGGATAAAAATCACCCCACGGTGTGACAGCGAGGTATTCTGTTCCGGAGCCGCATCCGGAGAGACGTTTGTAAACGCATGGACCTCCCGTCAGGTCTATCATAAAATGGAAGAAATTGAATCCCCTTCCTTCCTTATGACGCTTGATCATTTCCTTTGCCAGTCTGTCATATTCTTCGCAGATTGCCGGAATATCTTCTTCCCGCAGTGCGTACTCCTCTTCCGGCTGAGCAACAACCGGCTCCACGGAGATCTGTTTGAAGCCCAGATCTGCCAGATGCAGGACATCGGATGCAAAATCCAAGTTGTGTCTGGTAAAGGTCCCTCTTACATAATATTTATCCTGATGTCTGCTCTCCGCAAATTTTTCAAATTTCGGGAGAATCAGGTCATAGCTTCCTTTTCCTTTGCGGAACGGACGCATGTAGTCGTGTACTTCTTTTCTGCCGTCGATGCTGAGTACGACATTTGCCATCTCACGGTTACAGAACTCCATAACCTCATCGTTTAACAGAACGCCGTTTGTAGTCAGTGTAAAACGGAAATTTTTGTTATGGATCTTCTCCTGCTCTCTTCCGTATGCAACCAGGTCTTTTACTACCTGCCAGTTCATCAGCGGCTCCCCGCCAAAGAAATCCACTTCCAGATTTCTTCTGCTTCCGGAATTTGCGATCAGGAAATCCAGTGCTTTTTTGCCGACTTCGTAGCTCATCAGGGCACGACGGCCATGATACTCACCTTCTTCTGCAAAGCAGTAACGACAGGCGAGGTTACAGTCGTGAGCAATGTGCAGGCAGAGTGCCTTCACAACAGTCGGACGGTTTTTAAATGCGTCGATTGCATTTTCATAGATATCTTCGGTAAACAGTGCCCCGGCTTCTTCCAGTTCATGACATTCTTCCAGTGCTTCTTCGATCTCTGCCGGAGCATAGCTGTTCGCAAGTGCTTTTAAGATCTCTTCTTTTGATTCTTTTTTTTCGAGGTATGGCAGTACATCGTACACCACATCATCTACGATATGTACGGAACCGCTGTTTACATCCATAACGATGTTAAAGCCGTTGCTTTTATATTGATGGATCAACCCGTAATCCCCTTTCAGTTCTCCAGACGCTAAGAAACAGCGAGCAAGATGCCCGCTGCTTGCTTGTATGTCCTGTTATTATTTATTGCTTTCGCAGCTCTGATTTCCTACGGTGCAGGATGTCTTACATGCGGACTGGCAAGATGTCTGACATTCGCCGCATCCGCCTTTCTTTACTGTGTTCTGCAGACTTTTGGTATTTAATGTCTGAATATGTTTCATATTATCGCCTCCTTATCTTCGCTTACGCGGAAATTTAATTAGATTATAACATAATGTTCACAATAGTAAAAGCATTTTTTTTACAATAACACAACTTTTTCACAAATCCATGTTATAATAAGACACAATCATAGGATCGGCAACTGCGATCCGCATCCATTTTAATACAGTCGAAAGGAATAATTTAACTATGAAAAAGAAAGTTGCAACAGCTGCCATTGCAGCAATGACCATGACATTTCTGGCAGGGTGTTCTTCCAGGGGCACTTATGCCAAATACCTGACACTTGGCGAATACAAAGGTCTGAGCGTCACCAAAGTAAAAACGGAAGTAACCGATGACGATGTGGAGGCTGAGATTGAAAGTGCCCTGGATGAAAATGCGGAGTATACGGATGTAGACCGTGCCGCAAAAGACGGCGATCAGGTAAACATTGACTTCGACGGAAGCATTGACGGAGAAGCATGGGATTCGGATACCGACTACGATCTGGTGATCGGTTCGGAGGATTTCCAGCCAGAGTTCGAAGAACATCTGATCGGTGCAAAAGCCGGCGATACACTGGAATTTACAATCACGCTCTCGGATGATTACGATGGTGATTACGCCGGAAAAGATGCAGATTTCAAAGTAACGGTCAATGCGGTGCAGGAGATCAACGTTCCGGAACTGAATGACGATTACTGCAAGAAGTACACCGACTATGATACCGTTGATGAATACCGTGCCGGTGTCAGAAAAGAGCTGGAAGAATATTATGATGAGACAAACACCGAGACGGCCCAGAATGATCTGCTCTCCCAGATCCTTGAAAACTCCAAAGTTTCCGGTTATCCGCAGGATCTCTACGATAAATGCAAAGAAGAATATGATGCCAACAACCAGATTCTTGCAGACATGTTTGGTACCGATGTCTCTGACATTGCAGGCTCCGAAGATGACGTCAAGAGTGCCGTAGAAGAAATGGTTTATACGGAAATGCTGACGACCGCGATCGCAGAAAAGGAAAATATCGCCGTTTCGGATGATGAATACACCGACTACGTCAACTCCGTCTATGAGGAGAGCGGCTACACTTCCGCAGAAGAATATGAAGAAGATTACACCAAAGACGAGACAGTAAATACCATCCTCTATAATAAAGTCATGGATTTTCTGATGCAGAATGCAACCGTTACAGAAGTTTCTGAGGATGAGTACTATGAAGAAGATACCGAGATGGATGAGGAAGCGTACGATACCGAAGAAATCACGGAAAATGAGACAGATGCCGAAGATTTGGAGATGACAGAGTAATGTCCCAAAAAAAGAAAAGTATGTTGTTATTTCTGGTAGTTGCCCTCCTTCTTGTCCTGTCGCTTGTGGCTGTCTTTTTTCTGAACAGCCACAACGAACAGGGCGAGATCGCCCGTATTTATCAGGACGGTAAGCTGATCCGCGAAGTGTCACTGACCGATGTTGCCAGTCCTTATGAATTTCAGGTGGAGGCTTCGGATGGCGGCTACAACCTGATCCGGGTAGAAAAAGGGGCAATCGGCATCAAAGATGCCGACTGCCCGGACAAAATCTGCCAGCAGAGAGGCATGGTGTCGGATACCGGATATCCGGTCACCTGCCTGCCCCACAAGCTGGTTATTCAAATTGAACGCCTTACTGCCGCCTCCGATGGTATCGATGCGGTCGTGCAGTAAGAATCCTACTCTTCTCCCGCTCTTGCAGCGATCTCCTTATCCATGATATCTTTCGGTGCCTGCTCATAGCGTGCAAACTCATATGCGAAATCGCCGCTTCCACCTGTCATGGAACGTAACGTTGTGCAGTAGCCGTAAAGCTCCATCATCGGGATGTCCGCTTCTACGATCTGATTGCCTTTATGATCTGGATTCATGCCAAGCACACGGCCACGGCGTTTGTTCAGATCACCCATCACGTCTCCGGTAAATTTATCCGGAACGGTGACTTTCAAAGATGCGATCGGCTCCAGCAGTACTGGTGATGCCTCAAGGAATCCTTTTTTAAATGCCTGAATGGATGCGGTCTTGAATGCCATTTCAGAGGAGTCAACCGGATGATAGGAGCCATCATAAAGAATGGCTTTTACACCGACAACCGGGTAACCTGCCAGAGGTCCCTTTAATACAGCTTCCTGGACACCTTTTTCTACAGCCGGGAAGTAGTTCTTCGGAACGGCTCCGCCGACCACTTCCTGTTCGAATGCATAAGGTGTTTCCAGATCTCCCAGCGGCTCAAAACGCATCTTGACGTGACCATACTGTCCATGTCCGCCGGACTGCTTTTTGTATTTAGCTTCCACATCGGCACTCTTGCGGATCGTCTCACGGAATGCAACCTTTGGTCTTTCCAGTTCAATCTCGATCTTGTACTTCGTGAGCAATTCGCTCTGAATCATCTCAAGATGCTGGTCGCCCATACCATAGAGCAGTGTCTGACGGTTCTCAGAATCATTGACCACTTTCATTGTCAGATCTTCGTGGGAAATCTTCTGAAGTGCCTGAGCTACTTTATCCTCGTCCCCTTTGTTTTTTGCACGGTAGCGTTTGTAAGTATATGGAATGGAAACTTCGATCTTGCCGTAACGGATCGGTGTTGCCTTAGTAGAAAGGGTATCGCCGGTACGTGCCTTGTCGAGTTTGGCGATCGCCCCGATGTCTCCGGCATGAAGCTCTGGAATCTCGATCGGTTTGCTTCCTTCAAATACATACAGCTTATTCAGCTTCTGTTCTACATCTTTGTCAATATTGAAAATGACATCATCACTCTTGATAACGCCGGATTTCACTTTGATCATAGAATATTTTCCGATGAACGGATCGACGATCGTCTTAAATACCTGTGCGGATTTTGCTTTTGCAAAATCATAATTTGCTTCAAAAATCTCGTTTGTCTTTGTATTGATGCCGGCTACACTGCGTTTGTCCGGACTTGGGAAATACTGAACAATGTCATCTAAAAGATTTGCCACGCCGCGGAGCTGAACCGGTGAGCCCATCGCTACCGGAACGATATCGCCGCTGGAAACGTTCTGTGTCAGTGCCATCATGATCTCATGCACGGAGAACTCTTCTCCTGCAAAATAGCGATCCATAAACTCTTCGCTTGTCTCTGCAACTGCTTCCAGCAGAGTTTCTCTATATTTTTCAAGATATTCATCCAGATATTCAGGAATCGGACATTCTTCTTTCTGGCCTTTTTCCAGCCATTTTCTTCCTGCTTTCTTTACTACGTTGACATATCCTGTAAATTTCTCATTCTCACGGATCGGGAAGTGGATCGGTGCGATCTTCTTTCCGAACTGTTCCGTCAGATCTTCGGTGATCTTTCGGAAACTTGCATTGTCAAAATCCATATTTGTGATAAAAATCATGCGTGGGAGACTGTATTTCTCACACAGAGCCCATGCCTTCAAAGTACCAACTTCTACGCCGTTCTTTCCGTTTACAACGATCACGGCTGCATCTGCTGCCGCTGCTGCTTCTTCTGCTTCTCCTACAAAATCAAAATAACCAGGTGCATCCAGAATGTTCACCTTTACATCGCCCCAGGCGATCGGTACTAAAGAAGTGCTGATCGAGAATTTTCTCTTGATCTCTTCTTTGTCAAAGTCACTGATAGTATTACCGTCCGTCACATTTCCCAGTCTGCTTGTGATACCGCCAAGATACGCCATGGCTTCAACCAGACTGGTTTTGCCCGAGCCTCCATGCCCAAGGAGCACGACATTTCGAATTCTGTCTGTTGTGTAAACTTTCATGCTATTATCCTCCAATACAATTTATTCTTGATCTGCTCAAGTGCTTATGGGTATATTCTACTAAAAGATTTGAAGTTTTTCAAGCTTTTTATTCAAAATATACAAGTTTTTTACAAGTTTATCGAAATATGGTATATGAATCTGCTATTTTTCTTTTGAATTGTTCTTTTTATACAAACAATATAGACAATGCAAGATATCAAGCTGAAATTTTTTGTCATTACCACACAATAATTTCTGCATTTTCACTTTAACGTGGAAAAGTGTTGACATTCTATTTTGGCAATAGTAAAATAAAAGCCAGCAAAAATGAAGAAAGACTGCCGATTTTTCGGCATGCGATGAGGATGAAGAAATGGAAACAACCTTTACTGCCGGGTTTATTGGCCTTGGCCTGATCGGCGGCTCCATTGCCCGGGCTTTGAAAAAATATTATCCGGATGTGCAGATACTGGCACACACGAGAAGCCGCCATACAACCGAATACGCACTGGAACATGGCATCATTGATGAGATCTGTGATACAGTCGATGAACGATACTGCAAGTGCGATTACATTTTTTTATGTGCACCTGTGGAATGCAATGCTTCTTATCTGGGACTGCTGAAGCCGTATCTGAAAAAAGGATGTATTCTTACGGATGTCGGAAGCACAAAGACCAACATCCATAAAAAGGTAGAAGAACTGGGTCTGGAAGAATATTTCATCGGCGGACATCCGATGGCAGGTTCTGAGAAGACCGGAATCGAAAATGCCAAGGCTCTTCTTCTGGAAAATGCTTACTATGTTCTGACACCGGCTGCCAAAGTAACCGGTGAAATGGTCGAGCGATACCGTGACCTGGTGGCATCTTTAAAAGCGATCCCTCTGATCCTTACCTATGAAAAGCATGATTATGTTACGGCTGCGATCAGCCATCTTCCGCATATCATTGCTTCGTCCCTGGTCAATCTGGTCAAAGACTGCGATTACGAGGACGGAACGATGAAGAAAGTGGCGGCAGGCGGCTTTAAGGATATCACAAGAATCGCATCTTCTTCTCCGGAGATGTGGGAACAGATCTGTTCTGCCAACAGTGAAAATATTCTTTCCGTGTTAGATGAATATATCAACAGCCTGATCGAGATCAAATTTTCACTTGCGGAACATAATACAAACTGTATCCATGATTTGTTTGAGACATCCAGGGATTATCGCAACTCGATCTCTGATTCCGGAAGCGGTCCAATCCCGAAAGCCTACTCGATCTACTGTGACATGGTGGATGAGGCCGGCGGGATTGCCGCACTTGCTACAATCCTTGCCACAAACGGTATCAGTATCAAAAACATCGGTATCGTACATAACCGTGAATTTGAAGAAGCAGTGCTCCACGTAGAATTTTATGAAGAAATGGCAAAAATAAAGGCAGCCGAGCTGCTTCGCAAATATCGTTATACTATATATGAAAGATAAAACAGGAGGCTTTGATGGAATTTCATAAAACAGAAAAACCGCTTCGCGGTGAAATTACCATTCCCGGTGATAAATCGATCTCACACCGCAGCGTTATGTTCGGTGCGATCAGTCAGGGAACAACAGAAATCACAAATTTTCTTCAGGGACAGGACTGTCTGTCAACCATTTCCTGTTTCCGAAAAATGGGGATTGAAATCGAAAATACTTCAGAACGAATTCTGGTTCACGGACGCGGACTGCATGGCCTTACTGCTCCGACGGAAATTCTGGATGTCGGAAACAGCGGTACCACAACAAGGCTGATCTCAGGTATTCTCGCCGGACAGGATTTCACATCCGAACTGACCGGAGATGCATCGATCCAGAAACGTCCGATGGGACGCATCATCAGACCGTTATCCATGATGGATGCCACGATTGAAAGTATCAAAGGAAACGGATGTGCACCGCTTCGCATCAGCGGACACGCTTTAAAGGGGATCCATTACCAGTCACCGGTCGCATCTGCCCAGGTAAAATCCAGCATTCTGCTGGCAGGACTTTATGCTGACGGCAAAACTTCTGTGACCGAACCGGCATTATCCAGAAACCATACGGAGATTATGCTTCGTTCTTTCGGAGCCACGGTCACTTCTGAGGGGACTACCGCATCGATTCTGCCGGATCCGGATCTTCATGGACAGAAAATAGAAGTGCCTGGCGATATCTCTTCTGCTGCGTATTTTATCGTGGCTGCACTGATTGTTCCGGGATCGGAAATCCTGATCAAAAACTGCGGCATCAACGAGACAAGAGATGGCATCTTACGTGTCTGCCGTGCAATGGGAGCAGATATCACCGTCCTGAATGCACATACATCCGGCGGTGAGGCAGTTGCAGACCTTCTGGTACGCTACACGCCGGATCTGAAAGGCTGTGTGATCGAAGGAGATATCATTCCGACGCTGATCGATGAAATACCGGTCATTGCTGTTTTAGCTGCATTTGCAGATGGAACAACTACGATTCGAAATGCTGAAGAATTAAAAGTAAAAGAATCCAATCGCCTGGATATCATGGTGCATCATTTAAGTGAAATGGGATGTGATATCACAGGAACCGAAGATGGCATGATCATAAATGGAGGCAAAACGCTTCAAGGAGCCGTTCTTGACAGTTTTCTGGATCACCGCATCGCCATGTCCTTTGCGATTGCTTCTCTGGCATGCGAAAGCACTCTGACGATCCGGCGTGCCGACTGTGTCAACATCAGCTATCCTGCTTTTTATCAGGATCTTGAACGTCTTTGCCGATAAAAGTAAGAATCTTCTGATGCAGAACTGCATTTTCTTTTTTCAAGGAAACAGGTTTTGCTTCTTTATTTAAGAAGCAATGCCTGCTTTTTCCGGTTGTACATAATTTCCCATCTTTCTGATGATAAATTTCATAGCAAAATTCCAGAACGATCCCATTATACTTTGCAGCTGTCACTTTGATATCCACAAGATCATCAAAATGGACCATCTGACGATAAGTTGCTTCAACTCCAAGCACCGGAACGATGATGCCCTGTTTTTCCATTTCACGGTACGAAATCCCGCAGTGCCGCATCCAGTCGATCCGTGCTTCTTCAAACCAGCGGATATAGTTGGAATGATGTACGATGCCCATCTGGTCCGTTTCATAATACTGTACTCTGTGTGTATACATACAAAATCCACCCCTTATCAGATTAGCCCATAATGTTTCATGGCAAATGCAATGCCGTCCTCTTCTACCGTTTTCGTTACAAATTCCGCATACGGTTCCAGAACATTACTGTGTACGCCCATGGCAACGGCATGTTTTACATACTGAAACATCGGAAGATCGTTGCTGCTGTCCCCGAACACATAGGCGTTTTCCATTGGAATGTTCATGTGTTCCAGAATATAGGCGATGCCGCTGGCCTTTGAAAAGCCTTTTGGGACAACTTCGAAAAATCCGTTTTGGCGGTCGATCAGATCCATATCTTTTCCAAGATTTGCCTTGATCGCCGCAAGATTGGTCTTCTGATCATAATAAAACACAAATTTATCATAATCAAAACGATCCTGTTCTATGTAGGTTTCGATTCCAAGACCCATCGGTGCGAAATAACGCCTGGTGTGTTCGATTCCTTCAAATCTGGTTATCCGCTTTGAAAAATAGCAGTCGTCCGTTGCTTCGAGGATCGGTTCTGCATGATTCTCCTGAAGCACACGGATAATCTCTCTTCCTCTTTTATGCGGTATAATACGGGAGAACATCACTTCATCGCCAAGCATGATGTAGGTGCCGCATCCACACAGATATCCGGAAAACGGTGCACGTTTTAATTCCATCGGAACGCTGCAGTAGCATCTGCCGGTATTGATAAAGGTCAGATTTCCAAGTTCAATCGTTTTTTTTAGAGCATCGAGTGCACTGTCCGGTATCTTTCCGGTCACATCACTTAAAAGCGTGCCGTCGATATCAAAAAATAATGCATTTCTCATGTTTCGTATCCTTCCTGAAATAAAGAATTGGTATGCTGTCTTTTCGGCAGCATTATACTATGCATCAAAAGATGCTGCAAAGTTTTTCTTATACTTTTGCATCAAAAAAAGCTGCCGGCTGACTTTTTGCTGTCAGCCAGACAGCGAACTTTTCATTCCCAGAATGCCGTTTCCTGCCTTTTGATTCCTGGCCAGGCCAGGTGGGTATCCGCAGCCGTATCCGTTGTCTTCCATTTACAAAAAACGGCATGACATTGTATAAAGCAATATAGGATTCCCTGTTATAACATTGCAGGTTCAAAATAACAGGAGTGTCGCACATCCCAGGTGGATTTCTCACTGACTTTATTATACTCCAGTATATCCGATTTTTCAACTGAAAATTCAAGCAATTTTAGTTTCACTGTTCCCGCATGATGATACTGATCACATAACGGTTGTTCGGAAGATCCATATGTGTGATATTATCCAGACGAATCAGATCAACATCTACCCACAGCTGTTCTGCTGCAATCATAATGTTTGCGAGCATGATGCCGAAATCAAATTCGTTGTATTTGCCAAGCAGTCTGCGATGAGCGACAGTCTGTTTGGAAAAGACATGGACACGGTTTTCATAAACGACAAAACGCCATGGCTGACTGTTAAATGCAGATGGTGCCAGTCTGGCCACTTCCAGAAATTCTTTTACAAATCTTCTCGGAGGTTCTTTGACGGCACAGAGATCTTCCATGGATTCCCTTTTGGCATCTTCCTGATTCCGCATCATATCTACTTTCGGATATCCAATTGCCATCAGGATGACGCATCGCATGCCCTCTTTTGGCATTTCGCCTTTCAGATGTCCCATACCCTGGAAGCAGCTTCCAACACCTTTTGAAAACAGATAAAGCGAGATCTGCTGCATGATATAGCCGGCATTCATATCCGCTCTTTCTTTGTCCTCTGTATAGATCACAAGATAATAGGGAGCTGCTACATTGATAATACCGCCCAGCCTGGACTTTGCTTTTTTACTGCCCTGTGTATCGATCAGTTCGATGCTGGTCTCGATCCCCGGGAACAGCGGTTCCATTTCATGGTAAAACTGGATCATCCCTTCCAGAATGCTTGTCTCTACTTTATCCTTGCGAAAATTTCTGATTGATTTGCGTGTGTACACTGCTTCGTATAGCGTCATTTTGTCTCTCCTGCACTTTCAGCATCTTGTTAATAACTTGTAACAATATTGTAACATAGTTATTTGAATTTTCAACTACTTTTTTTATATTTTCCTGTATACTGAAGTTATAAGGTGTTTGGTACAAATCGTCTCATCCAGAAAGCAAGAATGGCATTTTGACCTTTTGATCCTGGCATCATTATAATTATGTATTTGGATTTTTTACAGACAAGGGGGTTTTTGTATGAGTAAAAAGCGAATCATTACCATTTCAAGAAGTTTCGGAAGCGGTGGTCGCATGATCGGTGAGGAACTGGCCAGAAGACTGGAGTATCATTTCTATGACCGCAATCTGCTGGATCTTCTCTCAGAGAAGACCGGTATCAGTGAACAGGGGCTGGAAAGTGCGGACGAGAAACTGCCGCAGAAGATTCTGGATCACTATGTTCCGACCAGAGTAACGGACTATAATACCAGCCACTATCTGTTCCGCATGGAAAGTAAACTGATCGAGGAGCTTGCAGAAAAGGAATGCTGTGTTTTTATCGGAAGGCTTGCAGACTGGATTTTAAAAGACCGCGACGATGTGCTGAACGTATTTATTACGGCACCGGATGAAGACCGCATCCAGCGTATCATGGAAACAGAAGATGTTACGCAGACTCAGGCAGAGAAACTAATGGTGCAGATTGATAAAATGCGGAACAATTATTATTCTTATTTTACAGACCGCAAATGGCAGCATACGAAAGACCGTGACATCATCGTCAACAGTTCGCTTCTTGGCATTGAAGGAACGGTAGGTATGCTGGAGTATATTGTAAATGCATCAAATTGAGTTCGGATAAGAAAGGTTGTCAAATGTGTAAATGAAACTGCATTGCAAAATATAGTGCGTAAAATAATACAGCCATGATGAACTCTAAAACAAATCGCTCTGACGGTAGCAAGGCTTCCGTCGTGAGATTGTTTTCGAATCATCATGGCGTCCTATTTTTATCTCAGTCGAGAAGACTCCCACTTCTGCAAGTGGTGAGTAATAACAAGTCTTTCTCAGTGGGAGTACAATCTCCGACTGAGATAAACGCTCCGCGAGGATGTGCAGTGATTCTGAGAAGAATATGTCAGCTTTCGCTGACCAGAATCACGCACCAAGTCTCACGTGCGTTCGACTTGAAAAAATTATTTTTATGGCGTTCCTTTGCACATTAAGAAAATCTCCGCCACATCTTTATTTTGCATCCTTCGGCACATCTTTGATGCTGAAGCTGATGCGTCCCATCTTGTCTTTTCCAAGGCATACAACTTTCACAACATCGCCCAGTGTCAGAACGTCTTCTACATGGTTGATACGCTCTTTTGCGATCTTGGAGATGTGTACCATACCTTCTTTTCCAGGAGCGAACTCAAGGAAAGCACCGAACTCTTTGATGCTGATGACTTTACCGGTGTAGATCTGTCCCTGCTCGTAATCGGTTACGATGATGTTGATCAGATCAACGGCTTTCTGCATCATGGCAGCGTCGGTTCCGCAAATGGAGACAGCACCTTCATCGGAAATATCAATCTTCACACCGGTCTCTTCGATGATCGCATTGATCGTTTTTCCTCTCTGTCCTACAACATCACCGATCTTTTCCGGATCGATCTTGATCTGGATGATCTTCGGTGCGTACTCGCCAACACTCTTACGCGGCTCTGCAATGGCTTTTGCCATGACTTCATCCATGATGTACATTCTTGCTTCGCGTGTTCTTGCGATAGCTTCTTCGATGATCGGTCTAGTAAGTCCGTGGATCTTGATATCCATCTGGATCGCTGTGATACCTTTCTTTGTACCTGCTACCTTGAAATCCATGTCTCCAAAGAAATCTTCCAGTCCCTGGATGTCTGTCAGAACGATGTAATCATCATCGCTCTCACCGGTTACCAGACCACAGGAAATACCTGCGACTGCAGATTTGATCGGTACACCGGCTGCCATCAGGGACATGCTGGATGCACAGATACTTGCCTGTGAAGTAGAACCGTTGGATTCAAAAGTCTCGGATACGGTACGGATCGCATACGGGAATTCCTCTTCGCTTGGAAGAACCGGAACGAGTGCTCTCTCTGCCAGTGCTCCGTGACCGATTTCACGTCTTCCAGGTCCTCTGGAAGGCTTTGTCTCCCCTACGGAGTAGCTTGGGAAGTTATAATGATGCATATAACGTTTGGAAATGACGTTTTCATCCAGCCCATCCAGTCTCTGAGCTTCGGAAAGCGGAGCCAGTGTGCAGACGTTGCAGATCTGTGTCTGACCTCTGGTGAACATGGCAGAACCATGTACTCTTGGGATCAAATCTACTTCTGCTGCCAGCGGACGGATCTGTGTGATCGCACGGCCATCCGGACGTTTGTGGTCTTTTAAGATCATCTTACGAACAGTTTTTTTCTGATACTGATAAACAGCTTCATCCAGAACAGCAAGCCATTCTTCATTCTCGGCAAAAGCTTCTTCCAGTTTATCTTTGATCTCACGGATGTTTGCTTCTCTTGTCTGTTTATCATCGGTAAACACAGCTTCTTCCATCTGTTCCGGTGTTACGATCTCTTTGATGGCTGCAAACAGTTCTTCCGGTACAGCACAGCTTTCATAGCTGTGTTTCTCTTTTCCACACTCGGCAACGATCTTGTCAATGAATGCAATCACCTGCTGATTGACTTCATGTGCCGCAAAAATTGCTTCGATCATCTTATCTTCCGGTACTTCATTTGCACCGGCTTCGATCATGATGACTTTTTCTCTGGTAGATGCAACCGTCAGAGCCATATCAGAAACCTGACGCTGTGCGGAGGTCGGATTGAATACGAACTTACCGTCGATCAGACCTACCTGTGTGGTAGCAGTCGGTCCGTCAAACGGGATATCAGAAATAGCAGTTGCGATCGCAGAACCAAGCATTGCAGTCAGCTCCGGGCTGCAGTCCGGGTCAACAGACATAACCATGTTGTTCAGAGTTACATCGTTGCGGTAATCTTTCGGGAAAAGCGGACGCATCGGACGATCAATGACACGGGATGTCAGAATCGCATTTTCAGAAGCCTTTCCTTCACGTTTGTTGAAGCCGCCCGGAATCTTTCCAACAGCATACATTTTCTCTTCGTATTCCACACTCAGAGGGAAGAAATCAATCCCTTCACGAGGCTTTTCGGATGCAGTAGCGGTTGATAATACGGTAGTATCGCCGTAATGCATAAATGCCGCACCATTTGCCTGTGCTGCCACTCTTCCGATATCAACGGTCAGAGTTCTTCCGGCAAGTTCCATAGAAAAACTTTTGTACATAATTACTCTCCTTTTCTTTTTCGCTGAATTTGTTTTGCTTTTACGGCAGCCTCTCCGAAACAACTGAAAAACATTTTATCATCAAAATATATCGTTAAAATACTTTTCAGTGGTCTCGGAATGTAAAGCAGCTGCCGGCTCGGTTTCTGTTAGGAGAAACCGTTCTGGAAGTTTACGCATACTTCAAGCAACGTAAACAGGGGGACGGAAATCGTTCCGTCCCCCTGTGATTCCCAGATTATTTTCTGATACCAAGTTTTGCAATCAGTGCACGGTATCCTTCCAGATCTGTTTTCTTAAGGTAAGCAAGCAGACCACGTCTCTGTCCAACCATTTTCAGCAGACCACGTCTGGAGTGATGATCCTTCGGATGATTTTTCAGATGCTCTGTCAGCTCCTGGATACGTGCTGTCAGGATAGCGATCTGTACTTCCGGTGAACCTGTATCTCCTTCTTTTCTTGCATACTCTGCGATAATAGCTGTTTTCTTTTCTTTTGAAATCATGATATTTCCTCCTTGTTTTTCACACGCCGGATACTAAGAACAGGGTCGGAGTCGTCCTCAGCTCTGAATATCGGCTTAATTCATACTTGCTAAGTATAGCACAGTATGATAAACTACGTCAACCATTTTCGGTTGGCAAATAAAATAAAAATAAATGTTCCGGCAAGAACCAGGAAAATCCCAAGATAATAGAGGATTTTTGCCCGTCTCTCCAGATAATTTCCTCTTTCTATGATAAAAATCGATGGATTTGAAATCTTGTATCTGATATTCACTTTTTGATTCAGCACAAATTTGCAGGGATTGCTGCCGTAGCGATACCGTTTCCGTATCAGCACGCCGTCTGCATAGTAAGCAAAGACAGGATAAAAATAGTTGTGGACGCCTTCCTGCCGACCCTTTTCATCCGGATGGCCGGCCACGATCTCAACGACCGTTGCTTCTGCCCGCCCTTTATATTTTGCATGAATGTTGCGGTAGCGTCTGCACAGAAATCCCAGAAAAATAAAGATCACGCCAAGCAGCATCATAAGATCGCCAAGCATCCCGATACTATTTTTCAAAGAAGTACTCCTTTCCAAAAGCAATATCCGCCTGCATTTGATTTTTCAAGTGTTCGACAGAGTCAAATTTCATCTCCGGCCGTTTAAACTTCCAAAGTTCTACATCAATATTTTCTCCATAGAGATCTCCGTCAAAATCAAACAGGTACGTTTCTACTCCACGGAACGTCTCACCGATGGTCGGTTTGTAGCCGATGTTTGTCACACCGTAATATGCCTGTTCACCGATGCGTGTCCTGGAAAGATAGACACCGTTTGGCGGAAGCAGTTTTTTGGTGCTCGGTACCAGATTGGTAGTCGGCATGCCAAGTGTCCGGCCGATCCGCCTGCCGTGAAGCACTTCACCGGAAATAAAATAGCGATAGCCCAAAAGATCATTGACCAGTTCCATATCGCCTGCTTCCAGGGCTTCTTTGACATAGGTACTGCTGATATCTCTGCCTTTATACTGCTCTTTCTCTACGACTTCGACCTGAAAACCATATTTTTTCTGGAGCCAGAGAAGAAGAGTGGCATCTCCGCCTCGTTTATAACCAAAATGAAAATCTTTTCCGACAACAATTGATTTGGCATGCAGCCGGTTCACGAGGATTTCTCTTACAAAATCCTCTGCCTCCATACCGGATACCGACGGAATGAACGGACAGTCGATCAGATAAGAAAGTCCCGTTTTTTCCAACATGAACCGTTTTTCTTCGTCCGTCAGAACAAATCCGCTTTTTCTGCCGTTGATGGTAAACATTACGCTTTTCAGGTTCTTTTTTTCCAGAATGCGGGACAGAAGCTTCTGATGCCCTCTGTGCACGCCATCAAATTTTCCAAGTGTAACGGCTGTCTCCTCCTGGATATACAGTCCGTCAATTCCCTTCATGTATTCCATAATCACATTCCTATTTTATAAAAACATTTTTACCGGAAAAAACATGCCTTTTTCTTCCCGGTATTCATAGATCGCACAGAACTGTCCACCGGTATCGTATACGCGGATCCTGTCCTTTTCCAGCTCATCCACGTTCTGCTCTTCCGGCAAAAGGTTCTGTATCTCACGAACACGAAACGGATTGCCGTTTCTGAGGATCTTTTCCTGCTCTTCCAGGATCGATACGCACGGATACTGCATAAAAACAGCATCGACCGGCATCAGAATCTGTTCGATTTTTCCTGATTCCTGCAATTTTTCGATTTCAGGAAGTTTCAGGCTGTCTTTTAATGTAAAACTGCTGACACGGGTGCGGAGAAGTGATTCCATGCATCCGCCGCAGCCAAGCTTTTCTCCGATGTCATGGCAAAGCGTGCGGATATAGGTTCCCTTGGAACAGGTAACGGTCATGGTGACAAAAGGCAGGGCGATCTGATCGATCGTAATTTCCAGAATCTTGATCTTTCTCGCTTTTCTCTCTACGGTTTTTCCTTCTCTTGCCAGATCGCAGAGCTTTTTTCCATTCACTTTCAGTGCGGAGTACATCGGCGGAACCTGTGCATATTCTCCGACAAAACCAAGGATCGCCTCACGTACCTCTGCTTCCGATACGGCTGCGTCCTTCTGTTCCAGGATTTCGCCTGTCATATCCTGCGTATCCGTGACGACGCCAAGGTGCAGAACAGCCTGATAGGTTTTATCTTTATCTGTTAAAAGTTCACACACTTTCGTTGCTTTTCCAAGACACACCGGCAGCACACCTTCTGCTGCCGGGTCCAGGGTTCCGGTGTGTCCGATCTTTTTCTGTTTTAAAATCCCGCGGAGTTTTGCAACGACATCGTGTGAGGTATAGCCCTGTTCTTTGTATACATTCAGAATTCCGTTAAAAGTGTTCTTCTGTGGTGTCACTGTATTTCCTCCGGCATCTGTTTTGCAATCTCTCTGGTCAGGTTGTTTACCACATCATGCATGGAACCCTGCATGGTACATCCGGCTGCACGCACATGACCGCCGCCGCCGAAAAACTGTGCCACTTTCTGCACATCGATATAGGACTTTGAACGCATGCTGACTTTGTATTCCTGCGTGTTGGCCTCATACAGGAAAATAGCAACCTCTACGCCCTCCGTATTGCGAAGCAGTGCAGAAATACCGTCAAGATCCGTCGGGGTCACGCCGTAGAAATCAATGTCACGCTGACGCAGTCCGCTGATGATACATCTGCCGTCCATCAGCCGCATGCTCTCAAGCAGGGCACGCCCTGTGATCTGGTGCTGAAGGTATGTTTTTTCGAAATACGTTTTATCGAGAATGTCGGTGAATGCAATGCCTTTGTCCATCAGTTTTCCGGCAATCTGCATCGTTTTGGAAGAGGTGCAGGTATACTGGAAGACACCGGTATCGTGGGCGATTCCCATATAAAGAGCCTCTGCGATATTTTTGCCGATCTTATCTTCATCCAGAATATCATAGATCAGTTCACAGGTAGAACTTGCCTCTGCTTCGATATAATTGCTCTGTGCATAGCCTGGGTTGCTGATATGGTGGTCAATGCAGACCGTGCGTTTTGCAGTGTCAAAATATTTTGCAGACGCTCCGAGACGCTGCTTGTCCCCGGCATCCAGTGCAATGAACAAATCGTATACTTTCTCTTCCTCACAGGAATGTATGATCCGGTCGCTTCCTTCCAGAAACTTAAAAGGATCACGGATCTCTTCCAGATAGACCGTTGGCTGAACATCTGGAAATTCCTGCTGTATGTAGAGATAAAGTCCGATACAGGAGCCGACACAGTCGCCGTCCGGCCGAATATGGCCGGAGATCGCAACGGTCTTTGTATCCTGTAAAATTTCAGAAAGTTTAATCTTCATGCTCATCCTCTCTCTTTTCAGAATGACTGTTTACATCATCGATCAGTTTTGACATGCTGACACCATATTCAATGGACTGATCCAGCACAAAACGGATTTCCGGCGTATTACGGAGATTGATCGTATGTGCCAGTTTTCGTCTGATAAATCCTTCTGCACTTTTCAGACCTGCAATGGTATCCTGCTGGGCCTGTTCATTGCCCAGCACGCTGATCCATGCTTTGCAGGTCTTCAGATCCGGTGCAACTTCCACCGCAACGACTGATGTCATCGGATGGATTCTCGGATCTTTGATCTCCCCGCGGATGATATTTGCCAGTTCACGCTGTACTTCACCATTGATGCGGGTGTTTTTAATACTATGTTTTCTCATATTGGCAAAACCTGCTTTCCTATCTTGGTACTTCTACCATAATATATGCTTCTACCTGATCCAGTTCGTGGACATCATTGAATTTCTCAAATACAAGACCACATTCGTATCCGGCTCTTACTTCTTTTACATCATCTTTGAATCGTTTCAGGGATGCCAGCGGTCCTTCAAAGATCTGTGTTCCTTCACGGGTAATACGGACAGAGCAGCCTCTCTGGAACGTACCGTCCAGCACATAAGAACCGGCGATGGTTCCGACACCGGAAGCTTTGAACAGCTGACGTACTTCTGCGTGTCCGATGACTTTTTCTTCGAAGATCGGATCCAGCATGCCCTTCATAGCTGCTTCTACATCTGCAATCGCATCGTAGATGACACGGTACAGTCTTACGTCCACACCTTCACGCTCTGCTGTTGCCTTTGCAGTTGCATCCGGACGAACGTTAAATCCGATGATGATCGCATTGGATGCACTTGCCAGGCTGACATCGGATTCGTTAATCGCACCGACACCGCCGTGGATGATCTTGACAACGACTTCATCGTTGGAAAGTTTCAGAAGACTCTGTTTTACGGCTTCTACAGAACCCTGTACATCTGCCTTTACAATGATGTTCAGTTCTTTGAGGTCACCTGCCTGGATCTGTGAGAACAGGTCATCCAGAGACATTCTTGCCTTTGTCTCTTCGAGCAGTCGTTCTCTTCCTTCACTTACGAAGGTTTCTGCAAAGTTTCTTGCTTCTTTGTCATTTTCGCATGCAACAAAGATCTCACCTGCGTTTGGTACATCGGAAAGACCAAGGATCTCTACCGGAGTAGAAGGACCTGCCTCTTTTACTCTTCTTCCCTTGTCATCCATCATCGCACGGACTTTGCCATAGCTGGAACCGCATGCTACCGGATCACCGACATGCAGCGTACCCTTCTGAACCAGAACCGTTGCTACCGGACCTTTTCCTTTATCCAGCTCAGCCTCGATGATCAGACCTCTTGCTGCACGGTTCGGGTTTGCTTTCAGTTCAGAAACTTCAGCAGTCAGAAGGATCATCTCAAGCAGTGTGTCGATACCTTCGTGTGTATGGGCAGATACCGGAACAAAGATCGTACTTCCGCCCCAGTCTTCCGGAATCAGTTCATACTCGGAAAGTTCCTGTTTTACACGGTCGATGTTGGCACTTGGCTTATCGATTTTGTTGATCGCAACGATGATCTCTGTGCCGGCTGCTTTTGCATGGTTGATCGCTTCTACAGTCTGCGGCATTACACCGTCATCTGCTGCAACAACCAGGATCGCAATATCGGTTGCATTTGCACCACGCATACGCATGGCAGTAAATGCTTCATGTCCCGGTGTATCCAGAAATGTGATCTTCTGTCCGTTGATATCTACGACATAAGCACCGATGTGCTGAGTAATACCGCCAGCTTCTTTTGCGATCACATGCGTGTTACGGATCGCATCCAGAAGAGAAGTCTTACCGTGGTCAACGTGACCCATAACACAGACTACAGGCGGTCTTGAAACCATGGTGCTCTCATCTTCCTCTTCTTCATGAAGAAGCTCTTCGATCACATCTACTTTTTCTTCTTTTTCTGCGATGCAGTTGAACTCCAGTGCGATCTCTTCTGCTTTTTCAAAATCGATCTCCTGGTTTACCGTTACCATAACACCTTCCAGGAAGAGCTTTTTGATGATCGCAGATGCCTGAATCTTCATAGCGTCAGCCAGCTCTTTGATCGTCATGGTTTCCGGAAGTGTGATGGTTTTGATTTCATCTTCCTTCTTCTCCTGTACCGGCGGTGTCGGCTGTTTTACCTGCTGCTTGTTATTCTTTCCGCCGCGGCCGTTATTATTCTTGGAATTATTTTTTCCTCCCTGACCCAAACGGTTGCTCTTGCTCTCGAATTTATCAACTTTATCCTGACGGTCGTTTCTTCCGCGGTCATTGCGGTTTCTGGATTCTTTGGTGATCGGTTTTTCCATCACTGCGGAACCGCCGCCCATACGGCTTCCCTGATTTCTTCCGCCGGATGGTCTCTGACCGTCATTTCTGCGTCCCTGGCCCTGATTTCTGGAGTCATTATTGCCGTCACGGAAACGTCCGCCTCCATTCTGGCCGTCTCTTCTTGGTCCTCCCTGCTGACCTGTGCGGTTCTGACCATCATTTCTGCGTCCCTGACCCTGATTTCTGGAGTCATTATTGCCGTCACGGAAACGTCCGCCTCCATTCTGGCCGTCTCTTCTTGGTCCTCCCTGCTGACCTGTGCGGTTCTGACCGTCACGATTCTGTGTCTGACCATCCTGTCGATTATTCTGGCCGTCGTTTCTGCGTCCCTGCTGTCCTTCTGTTCGATTTTGCGATCCTCTTGTGCCGCGTCCGATACCTGTACGGCTGTTCTGCGGATGAAATACCTGTGTAATATTTTTCTTTTTAGCAGGTGCTTTCTTTTCTTCTGCTGCTTCTGCCTTTCCTTCCGGCTTCGTCTCTTTCTTTCCGAATTTATCTTCTACCATAGCCACCTGTTCCTCTTCTAATGAATTCATAGGGCTTTTTACCTGAATGCCCTTTTCTGTCAAATAGTTCAAAATTTCTTTATTTTCTTTGCCAAGCTTTTTGGCCAGTTCATGTATCCTGATTCTCTCCATCACATCTACCTCCGCCATTTTCCTCTGGCAAATATTTCCGGACGGCATTTGCAAGTCCTGTATCTGTGATCGCAAGTGATGCCCGAAATTCTTTACCCATAGCTGCACCTAATTCAGCTTTTGTACCATAAAGATAGAACGGCACCTTATAATATTCGCACATATTCCGGAACTTCTTCTTTGTATTGTCCGAAGATTCCGTGGATACGATAACCAGTGCTGCACAACCCGTTTTGACCGCTTTTTCCGTAGAAAATTCTCCGCTGGCCGTTTTTCCGGCTTTCTGTGCAAGACCGATCATAGAGAGCACTCTATTCTGACTCAATCTTTTCAATCTCCTTCTTCAGGCTGTCATATATCTCCGGCAAGATGCCGGTTTTCAGTGAACGCTCGATCCCGTGATTTCTGATCGCTTTTTCAAGGCATTCCCCGGATCTGCAAATATATGCACCTCTGCCGTTTTTCTTTCCTGTCGCATCCAGGATGATCCCTTCGCTTTCTGTTTTCAGGATGCGGATCATCTCCCGTTTGCTTTTCATTTCCTGACATCCCACGCATTTCCGCATGGGGATTTTTTTAACCTGACTCATGTTTTACTCCTGATCGCCCTCTTCATTCAGCATATCTTCCGTTTCTTTGTCAGAAGTTTCTTCGTATGCTTCTTCATAATCAAAAGTATCCTCATCTGCTGCTTCTGTATCAGCGTCTTCTTCGTAATCGCCCTGCATCAGATATTCATCCAGCTCGCCGGATTCTCTTACCTGTGTCTCACTCTTGATATCGATCTTGAATCCGGTCAGTTTTGCTGCCAGTCTTGCATTCTGTCCTTCTTTTCCGATTGCCAGAGACAGCTGATAATCCGGAACGATCACTTTTGCGGTCTTCTCATCGTCATCTGCGATAACAGAGATTACTTTTGCCGGACTTAATGCATTCTCGATCAGGATTGCCGGGTTTTCATCCCAGTTGATGATATCGATCTTTTCTCCTCGCAGCTCTTCTACGATCGTATTGACACGCACACCGTTCATGCCGACACATGCTCCGACCGGATCTACATCCGGATTGTTGGACCAGACTGCCATCTTTGTTCTGCTTCCGGCTTCTCTTGCAATACTCTTGATCTCTACAGTACCATCCTTTACTTCGGTTACTTCGGACTCAAACAGACGTTTTACCAGCTCCGGATGGGTACGTGATACAACAACTTTCGGTCCCTTCGGTGTGTCTTTTACTTCCAGAACGTAAAGCTTGATACGCTCGGTCGGGCGGAACACTTCACCTTTTACCATTTCATTTTCCATCAGGACGGTATCTACTTTACCAAGGTTTACGCTGACATTTCTGCCGACATAACGCTGAACAATACCGGTAATGATATCCTTTTCTTTCTGATAATATTCCTCAAAAAGTACTTTTCTTTCCTCTTCACGGATTTTCTGAAGGATCACGTTCTTGGCATTCATGGTAGCGATACGTCCGAATTCTTTGGATTTGATCTCTACGTTTACGATATCACCAAGCTCATATTTGGAGTTCAGCTGTTTTGCGTTTTCCAGGCTGATCTCCATGATCGGATCTTCTACTTTCTCTACAACCGTCTTTTCTGCGTGCACGTTGAACTCACAGGTTACCGGATCAATAAATACCTTTACATTGTCTGCTTTTCCAAAGTGGTTTTTACATGCCTGAAGCAGGGACTGTTCGATTGCTTCCAGAAGGGTATCCTTGCTGATGTTTTTTTCTTTCTCCAGTACATTTAATGCTTCCAACAACTCGCTATTCATTTTCTTTTATCCTCCTATTATGTTTAAAAATCAAACGCCAGTCTTACCAGTGCTGTCTCGGAACGCTGGAACGTCATTTCGTTGTCTTCTATCACTATGGTGAAGCTGTCTTTGTTGAATTCTTTTAAGATACCTGTGAATTCTTTCTGTTTGTCGATGGCACGGAAAGTGCGGACTTCGATCTCTTTTCCGATGCTTCTTTGGAAATCTTTGTCCTTTTTCAGCGGACGTCCAAGTCCCGGGGAACTCACTTCCAGAATGTAGGAATCTTCGATGTAGTCTTCTTCATCCAGTTTGTCACTCAACGCTCTGCTGATTACTTCGCAGTCATCTACTGCAATCCCGCCCGGTTTGTCAATATAGGCACGCAGATACCAGTTACCGGCCTCTTTTACGTATTCTACATCGACAAGCTCGAACCCGTGTGCATCCACAAGCGGCTGCAGCAGTTCTTCTGTCTTTGCTTCATAAGTCTCTCTTCTTGTCATTCGCTTCACCCTTTCTTATACAACAAGAATGAGTGGGCGAACTGCCCACTCACACTCTGGTAATCTTCTATCATCACTCCAATTATAACACTACTGCTGTTAAAATGCAAGACTTTGTTGAAAATTTCTTATTATTTAATTTTTGCACTTTTTGCCTGTTTTTTTATCAGGAAACCCTCGTTTTGACTGCTTTTGCATCTCGTTTGCTGATCCGCAGGCGATTTAAATGTACTTCTTTGTCTTTGTATATAGCGATGTCATCTCCGTTCGGTGTGAGCAGATGTACCTGCAAAAGCTGATCTTTCGCATTCATCTTCATACCGCGGACACCGATTGCCGCCTTCTTTTTGACCGGAACTTCTTCCAGCATAAAACGCAGGAAATATCCATCTATGCTTTGCAGGACAATCTGTTCTTCCTCACCGATCAGTAAAACTGCAATCAGTTTATCGCCATCCGTAAGTTTTGTGGATGCGATCGTCCGTTTGGAGACATCAAATTCCGTCCCCTCTACCTTTTTGATCATGCCCTGCTGCGTTGCAAACAACAGATTTGTGCTCTTGACCGCATTCAGGCCTTCGATGCGAAGAATTTCTTCTTCCGTGCTGGAATAATTGCAGAGATTGTCAAGCGGTGTACCTTTGTCACGAAAACGTCCATAAGGAAGATCTGCCACTTTCAGAAGATGCAGACGTCCGGTATCCGTAAAAATACAGAGCTTGTCGGTATTCAGGCAATGCACCACAAAACGGTTTTCCGCATCTGCTGATTCTTTGTTCCGTTCATATACCGAAAGATCCACGCTTCTTGTATAGCCAAAGCGGTCGATCAGAATCACCACTTCCGCTTCCTCCATCTTCTTCTCTTCAAAAACAGCTGCTTTTGCATTCTCAATGGAAGTTTTCCGTTCAGAAGCATATTCCTTTTTCAGACGATCCAGATCTTTCATGATCACTTTTGCCATAGAACGGTAGTTTGTCAGAATATCTTCGTAAGCAGCAATGTTTTTCAGGGTCTGGGCATGCTCCGCCTCCAGTGCCTCGATTTCCAGCCCGATCAGTTTGTAAAGACGCATATCCAGAATGGCATTTGCCTGATTCTCCGTAAAATGCAGTTTTGCCGCAGCTTTTTCAGATGCTTTGGTACGGAAACGGATTCCTTCTGTTATGCCTTCCACCAGACATTTTTTTACCTGATCGCGGTTTTTGCTGCCACGCAGAATCTCAATGATCAGGTCGATCACATCGCAGGCTTTGATCAGTCCTTCCTGGATCTCCTGTTTCGCTTTTTCTTTACCAAGAAGATTTTTATATTTTCTGGTTGCCAGTTCAAACTGAAAATCAATGTGATGTTCGATGATCGCTTTTAATCCCAGCGTTTCCGGCTTTCCGTTTGCCACGGCAAGCATATTGACACCGAACGTGTCCTCCAGTCTGGTTTTTTTGTAAAGCATATTGATGATATTCTGCGTATCTGCATTTTTCCTGAGCTCCAGAACGATCCTTATACCGTCTTTCGAGGACTGATTGGAGATATCGACGATATCTGTGGTGGTTTTGTTCTCTACCAGCCCTGCGATATCATTTAAAAATTTGCCGATATTTGCCCCCATCATGGTATATGGGATCTCTGTGATCACAATGCGTTCTTTTCCGCCTTTGAGCTTTTCGATCTCCACACGTCCACGCAGGCGGATCTTGCCTGTCCCTGTCTCGTAAACGGAAAGCAGATCGTCTTTGTTGATGACAATGCCGCCGGTCGGAAAATCCGGACCCTGAATATACTGCATCAGTTCTTCCGTCGTGATCTTATGATTTAAAATCGTTGCCTTGACGGCATCGATCACCTCGCCCAAATTGTGCGGCGGTGTGCTGGTCACCATACCAACGGCGATTCCTTCTGATCCATTTACGAGAAGATTCGGAAGCCGCACCGGAAGAACCTGAGGTTCTTTTTCTGTTTCATCAAAGTTTGGTCCAAAATCCACCACATCTTTGTCCAGATCCGAGAGAAATGCATCCTGAGTCACTTTCTGCAGGCGTGCCTCTGTATATCGCATCGCCGCTGCACCGTCACCCTCGATCGAGCCAAAATTTCCGTGACCATCCACCAGAGGCAGTCCTTTTTTAAAGTCCTGTGCCATCACAACCAGAGACTCATAGATCGAGCTGTCGCCATGCGGATGATATTTACCCATCGTATCTCCGACAATACGGGCACATTTACGATAAGGGCGGTCATAGCGAATGCCCAGTTCATACATATCATAAAGTGTTCGTCTCTGTACCGGTTTCAGTCCGTCACGCACATCCGGCAGTGCCCTTGAGACAATGACACTCATTGCATAATCAATATATGATTTTTGCATCAGCTCCGAATACTCTGTCCGGATGATCTGTTCCTGTTCTCTATCCATGTCGTAACTTTCTCCTTATTTCAATCCTGTTCTTGTGATTCTGCCATCAGATGCTTCATCTGTTCGAAGCGATTCTATATTTTGTTTCGTTCTATATATCCAGTTCTGCATCCTGGGCATGTTCATAAATAAATGCCTTTCTTGGTGGAACATCGCTTCCCATCAGCATTTCCGTCACATCCGAAGCCATACGTGCATCTTCGATCTCCACCCTTTTCAGAATACGTGTTTCTGGATTCAGTGTGGTCTCCCAGAGCTGCTCGGCATCCATCTCGCCAAGACCTTTGTAACGCTGCAGCGTGAAATTGCCTTTATGTGTTTTGCGGTAACGCTCCAGTGCTTTATCATCGTACAGATACTCTTCTTCTCCTCTGGAAGGCATCGCTTTGTAAAGCGGCGGCATTGCAATATATACATGTCCTTCATAGATCAGATCCGGCATAAAACGATAAAACAGCGTCAGAAGCAGGGTTGAGATATGAGCACCGTCCACGTCGGCATCTGCCATGATCACGATCTTATCGTAACGGAGTTTTGTGATATCAAAATCATTACCGTATCCTTCTGAGAATCCACAGCCAAATGCATTGATCATTGTTTTGATCTCGGCATTAGCAAGAACCTTATCAATACTTGCTTTTTCGACATTTAAAATCTTACCGCGAATCGGCAGGATCGCCTGGAAATTACGGTTTCTTGCCGTTTTTGCAGATCCCCCCGCAGAATCTCCCTCCACGATAAAAATTTCGCATTTTGAAGCATCGCGGCTTTCACAGTTTGCCAGCTTTCCGTTGGAATCAAAAGAATATTTCTGCTTTGTAAGCATGTTTGTTTTTGCTTTTTCTTCTGTTTTGCGGATTTTGGCTGCTTTTTCCGCACAGGAGAGCACGCTCTTTAATACTTCCAGATTTCGGTCAAAATAGCGGACCACCTCATCTCCTACCACCTTCGCCGTTGCTTTTGAGGCATCCTGGTTATCCAGCTTGGTCTTTGTCTGACCTTCAAATCGCGGAGCCGGATGTTTTATAGAAACAACCGCCGTCATACCGTTTCGGATATCTGCTCCGGTAAAGTTGGCATCCTTTTCTTTTAAAATCCCAAGCTCTCTTGCGTAAGTGTTCATCACCGTGGTAAACACGGTTTTGAAACCGGTCAGGTGCGTGCCGCCTTCTGCATTGTAAATATTATTGCAGAAACCAAGTACGTTTTCATGGAATTCATTGACATACTGAAATGCACATTCTACATGAATGCCATCCGCTTCTCCACACAGATAAACCGGCTCGTGGATCGTTTCCTTTTTCTTATTTAAATCCCGGATATAGCCGACGATACCGTCCGGCTCATGAAACGTGACCGTCTCTTTCTCCTCATCCCGCAGATCCTTGAATACAATCGTAAGATTTGGATTCAGATAAGCAGTTTCGTGCAGCCTGCTCTTTACTTCTGCTGCCGAAAAACGAGTCTTTTCAAAAATCTCTGCATCTGGAAGAAAACGAATCCAGGTTCCTGTTTCTCTGGTCTTTGCAATAACCGGGAGCAGGCCGTTTTCCAGTTCGACCGTCGGAATCCCTCTCTCGTAACGGTCATAGTGCACGCAACCTTCACGGCTTACTTTTATTTCCAGCCATTCGGACAAGGCATTTACAACGGAAGATCCGACACCATGCAGACCGCCGCTTGTCTTATAGACCGAATTATCAAACTTACCGCCTGCATGCAGCGTCGTGAAAACGAGACGTTCTGCCGACATGCCTTTTTCGTGCATGCCCACCGGAATACCACGTCCATTGTCTTTGATGGTTGCAGAGCCGTCTTTTTCCAGTGTCACTTCAATGCGGTCACAAAAACCAGCCAGATGTTCATCCACCGAGTTATCTACGATTTCATATATTAAATGATTCAAACCCTTTCTGGAAACGCTGCCAATATACATCCCAGGACGCTTCCTGACAGCCTCCAGACCTTCCAGTACCGAAATACTGCTGGCATCATAGGTGCTTTTTTTTGCCATATTTTCCTCCTTGCTCAAAAACATGCTTGTTCTTATCACACCCCAAAACAAATGTTCTCTTATGGGGCAAAGAAAAAAGCTGCTTTGTTTTCTAACAAAACAGCCTTCTTAGCAGTTCCAAGGGGAATCGAACCCCTGTTTTCGCCGTGAGAGGGCGACGTCTTAACCGCTTGACCATGGAACCTTATCTTTTGTTTTTTGTCTTGCCTCAAGACTCCTTAATAATATACCATGTTTCAGGAAATGTCAACACCTTTTTTTAATTTTTTTAAACTTTTTTATTTTTTGGAATTTTCACGTTTTTTCTGCATGATACAATAATTCCAAAGATTCCAAAATCAAACATACAGAAGCATTCCTGTGCTGTCTTTTTAAGATACCAAAATGGTAAAGAAAAAGGAACGATACCGAAGTACCGCCCCTCTTCTTTCATTTAATTATAAGTTTTCCATGCTTTGAAAATCTTATTTTTTAATTTTAACTCTTTTTGCTTTGCTCATTGCACTGATCAGTTTTCCTTTGATCGTTGCAATCTTGTAGTAATAAGTCTTACCTGCCTTCAGACCCTTCTTGTTTGTAACAGAAGTTGCGTTCTTTCTGGTAGTAGCTACTTTTTTGTAACCGCTGTTCTTCTTGGTAGAACGATATACAACAACCTTTGCACCTTTTACTTTCTTCCAGCTCAGTTTTGCGTTCTTAGATCCTGCTGTTGCTTTCTGGATCTTCGGAGCTTTTGCAAGTTTCACTGCTACAGCTGCACCGGCTTTGCTTACAGCCTTGCCGTCTTTGGAAACTGCTACTGCGTAGTAAGAAGCACCTTTTACTGCTTTCTTATCTTTCACGGTAGTCTTTCCGGCTGCGGTTGTACCAACCTTGGTTGCTTTGCCTTTCACTACACGGTATACATCGTAAGATGCTGCGTCTTTCACTGCTTCTACCGTTACGTTTACAACCACACCTGTCCTGGTAACTTTTGCTTTTGCTGCTTTTACCTTCGGTGCGTCCAGAGTAACTTCCGGTGCCGGAGTCTCTGCTTTTTTCAGAGCCGCCTGTGCATTTCTAAGAGCCAGTGTCAGACTTTCCAGGGTTGCTTTGTCTGCATCTGCAGGAGCATTTTTCAGTGCCTTGTAAGCTGCATCAAATGCTTTCCAGCTTGCTGCTTCATAATCCTTCTGTCCTGCATCTGCAATCTCCTCTGCATTTTTCAGTGCGGCAGATGCGTTTTCTTTTACTTTTTCCAGATCAGCTGTTTCCTGAAGTACCAGAGCATCTTTTGCATCATTCAGATCTTTAATTGCCTTTTCAAGTTCTGCTACGGTTACTCCGTCTTTGCCCGGAACATCTTTCACTGCTTTATATACTGTTACTGCATTATTATAAGATGCCACTGTATATTTGTTACCATTTGCCATCAGATCATCATAAACAGCTGTCAGCAGACTGTTCAGTTCTTCTTTCTTAGCAGCAACTTTGGTCTTCAGACCTTTCTTCGCATCGCTGATTGCTTTGATTGCGTCTTCAATTTCGGCCTTGGATACATCTGTCTTGTCTTTCAGTGTATTTGCTTTTGCAAGAGCATTCTTCAAATCCGCATAGCTTTCTTCTGTATAATCAGCTTCTTTTAAATCTTTTACAGAAGCGATTTCTGCTGCCAGCTTTGCTTTATCTTCTGCGGATGCTTTGTTTGTTGTAACAGTCAGTGTGATCTCTTTTGTGCTTGTCTTGGTTGCATCAGATGCCAGAGTTGCTGTTACTTTTACTTTTGCTGTACCTGCTGCTGTCACTGTCACTGCATTGTCTTCTACAGTTGCACCTGTTGTACCTGCGTCTGTTACTGTGTAGGTATAGTTTACAGTTCCGTCATGTCCTTCTACCTTGCAGTCACCGGTTACCTGTGCTTTTGCACTCAGTGTTACTGTCTTGCTGTCTTCTACGCCAAGAGCAATCGTCTGATCTGCAACACCTGTGATCTCGCCAACTACACAGGAGCAAACAATTTTTGCAGTTCTCGGGAATTCCTTGGTAACAGTCATGGTTTTTCCGTCTGCTGAAATCGTAACGGTTGCACCGTCTACGCTTGGTTTGCTGATGTCAGTAAATTTGAATCCGGAAGGAGCCGTGTATACGGTTGTTGCCGTGTATACAGTCTCTCCTGCAAACTTGGCATCTTTTTCAAGAGCAGTACCGTTTGCTGACCATGTTGTCACTGCTGTGTATGGAATTGCAGAAATATCAGCATCTGGTGCCACCTTTTCCAGAGCGGCCTTGATCTCATCATAAGACTTTGTCAGACCTTCTGAATAATCGGTGCCTTTGTAAAGTTTGATATCTGCAATCTTACCATCTACCTGATCCAGTGTGGAGTATTTAACACCGTTTCCATCTGCCTCGTGGTTTGTACTCTTTTCAGTATTGTATCCGATTGTAAAGATACTGGATGCATAAGATTTAAATACAACCTGGTATCCATCTGATGCATTTACTCTTCCCGGTGTAGCTTCACCAGCTTTTCCATCTACATAAAGCTGCATATTTGTTCCGGTATATACCAGTGCGATATCATGCCACTCTCCCCAGAAGGTATCGGCATCATATTTATACTGTACCTCCGGCCATTTATCTTGTGCATCGCAGCAGTACAGGATCACGCGGTCATTTGCACCGTCTACCTGGATACCATACTGAGAATCCATCTTACCAAGGATATTTACAACTTCATCAGTTTTATTGTTCAGTTTTACTTTTGTGCGAAGAACCATCGGTGTATCGCCGGATACATCAAATTTATCATTGTTTGCTCCGTTGTTCGGTGCAGTCAGTCTTCCCTGGAATGCCAATACGCCGCCATCTTTAACGACCGTTGTCGGAACGTCATCTTTCACTTCCAGTGTAGCCGGTTTCGCAGACTGGTCTTCCATTGCAACATAGCTTGGTACTACTGCGGTTTCTCCGGCTACCGGTGCTGTATAAGAAAGCCTCGGTGCTGTGATCACAGAATCTTCGGTAACTGGCGGAGCCGGTGTTTCAGCTTTTTTCAGTGCTTTGATCGCATTTGCCAGTGTATCTGCGATTGTCTGAACATCCTCATCTTTTGTCTCGTCGGTAACAGCGTTTGCTGCATCCCAGGCTTCTTTGAATGTCTTGTAAGAATCCTCGGTATATTTATCAGCAGATTCTACTTTTTCTGCATCTGCAAGTGCTGCTGCCAGAGCTTTGCGTGCCTCGGATACTTCTGGTGTTTCTGTATCTTCTTTTCCGATTACGCCAAATTCTGCTGCATTGATAAACATATTGGCCTGAACACCAGCTGTCTTGATCGCTTTCACCTTAACGTCTGTAACACCTGCATATGTTTTGTCAAAAGTTACGGTCCTTTCAACGAAGTTCTGGTCTGCACCATCTTCTGTTTCTTTCACATAATTCCATGCGGTTTCGCCTTCTGCTTTTCCTGCCAGAGTCCAGTTTTTACCATGATCGGTAGATACATAAACTTCACATTCAGAAATAGCACCATTTGCAATGTTACCGCTTCCATCGTAATGATTTCTTGGCATGTAAGTCAGGGAAGTTACGGTAGATGCTTTTGCAAGTGTGATGGTGTAAGTGTTATTGCCGGTCAGTTTTCCATCAGAATAAGTTACTTTTGCTTTGGAATCATCGCTCCAGTTTGTATGCCAGAAAGTTTCAATATTTCCATCCAGTGCATTATCTATTGCACCATCTTCACCTTCTCCATCATGTTCCAGCTCTTCACTGTCAGCCTTACCTGTCAGTCCTTCCAGTTTTGCATACTGTACTTCGTCTGCCGGTACGCTGAAAACCAGAGTCAGGGTCATAATTTTTCCTTCGCCTGATATAACTACATCTGATGCATTTACAGCAACTTCTTCCTCTCCAACCTGGATTTTCTCCGGAATACTAGTTTCATCAAATATATTTCCTTCTTCTGCTGTCAGAGCGATTGTTAAAGTATAATTCTGTCCGGCTTCAAATTTTGTTACAGAATTTCCATCTTTATTTGTCCATTTTGAAGTAGCAGCATATCCGAATCCATCTGTCTGTGCATCTTTCGGTTCAGCGTCTTTAACAGGTGCTGTTACCGTAATCTCAGGTTTTGAAAGTACGGAATCCCCACCTATCTCAGCCCCTTTGAATGTATAGGTCAGAGTCATGGTTTTTCCGCTGTCCTTTACTTCTGCGGTCACTTCAAGATCTTCTTCGCCAACTTTGATGGTGGACGGTTTGCTTTCGTCTGTGAATTTATAACCTTTTTCTGCTGTCAGGGTAGCTGTCAGGGTATAATCTTTTCCATCTTCAAATTCTGTTACTGTGTTGCCATCGGAATCTGCCCATGCAGTTGCAACGGTGTACCCTTCCGGCTCAGCCGCAGTTACGTCAGCAGGTGTCTCTCCTGTTACAGGTGCAACTGCTGTAAGTACAGGCTTACTTATGACTTTGTCTTCTGCAACAACTTCTTCTGCTTTATAAATATCAATCGCTGCGGCATTAATATAGGCATCTGTCTGATCGCCTGCTGAATGTTTTACTTCGATACGGATATGTTTTGCTGTTTCCGGCGAGAATGTCACATTTTTTTCATCAGAATTATTCTCCCAATCTGCTGTTGCCACCTGCTTCCAGTCTGTGATCGCAGAAACATCATCAACATCTGAATTGGAGATATAAATATTGGCAGCGGTAATTCTTCCGTTTGCGACACCATTTCCTGATCCCTGACGAGGCAGATAAGCAATCTTTCCGATTGTTTCGGAGCTTGCAAGGTTGATATACAGATTGTTTCTGGAAACCAGTTCAGACGGAGTAATTGTGGTTCCAGGACGTACTATTTCAGTAAATCCCTCATCCGCTGCAACTGTTCCGCTGTTTCCGCCCCAGCTTGAATGGTATCCTGTAGCTTCATTGTTATCCACAAGATTCTTCAATGCTGCATCGCCCTGGGAGGAGCACTCTGCTTTTGCCAAAATATTGCCACTGTCTATTTTTGTACTGTCATCCCTGTATACATAAAGTTCTTTGCCGGAAATATATGTATTGTTCGGATCACCTGCAGTGTTCAGTACTTCTATCTTAATTTCTTTCACATCACTTATTGCATCTGTAAATTCTATCGTTGCTTTACTTTCTGTAAAACTCAACGTATATGGATCTTCCTGTACTTTCTTGAATTCTGCATTTTCGGCTGATGTCTTATAATAAATATTGCATTTTGTAATCGTACCATTATTGCCTGCACCATTTGAAACATATTCCAATTTTTTGACAGTTGATGCTTCAGTCAAAGTCAAGGTGATATTGTTGTTCGAATTCATGATAACTTCGCCGCCCTGTTTAACCGGCTGATTATCACCTTCCCATGCTGAATGCCAGTAGTCGTCTGGGTTTCCATTTAATACAGCATTCATTGTATTTGTTCCATTAGCACAATCTGCTGAAGCTGTCAGACCCTCTGTAAGTTTTGTATAATTATAATTCTTTGTTTCTGCTTCTTCCGAAGCCGCCAGAGCACTCAATGCTCCAAGTCCGGATACCGGTGCACTTGTCACAACCATGGTACCAACCAGTAATCCAGCTAAAACCTGTTTGAATTTCATACGTTTTTACCTTTTCCTTTCATAAATATTTATGGCAGACATCTGTATCGCTGTCTGCTTCTCCCTGTGGTAACTGCTGTTACTGCACTGTGAAACATCTCATGCTGTTCCACTCTTATTTTATTCCAAGACTTCTTCGCCTCAAAACTAGGTATAGTATACTATACTTTTTATTCTATTTCAAGTCTTTTTTTGACTTATCACCAGTTTTATCACCAATATTGCGTTTCTGTTTTATTATTTGTGCTGCTTTTTTAATTATTTTCTGTTATTTCCTGCATTTTTGGTGCATATCAAAATCATTTTTTTGAGAATTCTTTTGCTGCACAGGTATATCAAAAGCAGGTGTATCTGCTTTATACCGCTGATACACCTGCCTGTTTTTTAAATCATATACTATATGCCGGATATCACACCAGTTTGACGTAAATTACTCAATCGGATCTGTTTCAATGATAAATTTCACATTGCTGTCCACACCGGATGCTTTTCCACTGAAAGTATCATATGTGCACTCATCAGAGCTGAGTGCTTTGATGCGGTCGATCACCGTGAGCAGATCATCTTCTACGGTTTCTTTGAGTTTCTTGGTGCCTTTTTCTTCGAATTCAGAAGTTCCGTCTGCCAGTTCTTTTGCTCCGTCTGCCAGCTGGCTGATACCATCTGCTACCTGTCCGCTTGCGGTCTGAAGGGTACCGGCTCCTGTGAAGAGCTCATCTACGCCGGAAAGCAAGGTTGCAGAACCATCTGTCAGAGTTGCATTATTAGATACCAGGGTAGATGCTCCTGCTGAAAGCTGCGTGGAAAGCTGAGATACACCGCTTGCCAGCTGTTTGGTTCCTTTCTGCAGTGTCTTGACCCCTGCATTCAGTACCGGTGCGTTCTGTTTCAGTTCTTTTGCTCCGGATGTAAGCTGATCGTTGTATGAGCCAAGTGAATCGAATCCGCTCAGCAGACTTGCGATTCCGACCCCCGCGGTCGGAAGAGATGTAGTCTGTGTTTTCAGAGTCTTTACATTTCCGGCAAGTGTGTCGATTGCAGCATCCAGTCCCTGCATGCCTGTATTCAGTACTTTGACACTGGTTGTCAGCTGTGTCATCGGTGCTTCCGGAATACTCACACCGGAAAGTGTTGCCAATTTTGTCTGCATGCCATCCAGTTTTGTGCTCATCTGTCCAGCTGCACTCTGAAGGGTCTCAAGGCTGGTCTTCATACTCTGAAGTGTTGCCGTCAGTGATGCCGTGTCGATACCCGGCATACTGATTTCGACATCCGGTGCCGTTACCTGATCTACCGCTGTCACGCCAGTAGTATCTGCAGATACGGTGGTATCCACTTTGGATACGCTCGGCAGATTTGATTTTGCAGCGGTCAGAGAATTTACCAGATCTGTATTGCCGGCTGCCTGTGCTGCTGCAATCGCTGTATCAAGAGCGGCTCTTGCACTCTCAATCTGACCATTCGCCGTGTCAATCTGACCATTTGCCGCTGCCACCTGGCTGTTTGCACTTTCAACTGCAGAATTCACAGAGGATTTTGCTGCATCGAGTTTGCTGTTGCGGTCTGCAATCTGTGCATTGACACTCTGAACGGATGTGCCCATTGCTGTTGCGATCGCAGTCTGTGCCTGTGTCTGTAAAGTAGTAAGGGTAGTGCGGATTGTCTGAAGCTGTGCTGCCAGTGACTGTCCGTCTGCCATCAGCTGTGCTGCCGGTGCTTTGATGGAGCTGTCTACTGCACCTGAAAGTTCTTTGCCCTCTGTAATCAGTTCACTTCCTGTCTGAGCAAGTCCGTTAACCTGTGATGCCAGTCCGGACAGACTTTCAAGAGAACTCTCAAGCTGTGCCGTTCCGGCTGCCAGAGCAGAAGAAGCCGCCTTGAGATCTTCCTGTGTACTGCCTTCTCCGTCCATTGCGGCATACATCTGATCGATCGCTGTGCTCACCTGTGAAAGACCTGTTGTCAACGGTTTCAGTGCTTTTGCACCGTCTGCCAGTTTCTTTTCACCTGCGATGTAAGAAGTCACACCGTCTGCCAGTGTGGAGGTTCCTTTTGTATAGGTCTGTACACCGGATACGATGCTGTTTACACCATTTTTGTATTCTGTTACTTTTCCGGTCATAACACCCTTGCTTCCGAGATATTTCTGGATACCCTGATTCAGCTGTTCTGCACCCTGTGTATACGCGTTGATTCCGCTGTCCAGCTGTTTTGCACCGCCGTTCAACTGATCGATACCATCCTTTAAGGTCTGGATTCCGTCATCAAACTCTCCGTATTTCTCATTCAGAGTATCTGCACCGTCAGACAGCTCTTTGGAACCATCAACCAGTTTCAGTGCAGCATCCTCGAGATCATCCAGGGCATCTGTCAGCTCATCGGTATCCGAGATGCTGTCCACATCCAGCTGTTTTAAAATGTCTGTCATTGCTACGGTGAAGGTGGAGTCCATCTCGAAATCCGTTACATCCGCTGTAATCTCCAGACTCTCCGGAAGTGTGATATCTTTTTCCTGATCTTTGGAAAGGTTCAGGCTTTCTTTTAAACCTGGCATTGCCACACCGATCACAATATTTCTGCTTCCATCGGATACCACTTTTCCATTGTCGATCACAATGTTGGAAAAATGTTCATCCGGAAGGATCATTCCGGTCACCATAACAAATGGATTATAAATATTTTCTGTCTTGCCGTCGATTTTTGTTGTTGTTTTTGCTTTGTTTTCATAATTTACCTGAATCTTCAGCTTTCCGCTCTTGCCGACCAGATCATTTGGATCTGTTTCTACACCATCCAGAAAATATTTAAGCTTTACAGATACCGGAAGTTCTTTGCTTGTAGTACCCTGATAATAAATATCGGAACCGTCTGCCTGCCAGCTTATGGAGTCACCGCTTCCGGTGTAAGTTTCATCGCCCTTTACATTCTCGATATCCTGCAGATCGGATTTGTCTTTTATCGTACTGTCACCATTGCTGTTTTTCAACCAGTTTGATACGGTAACGTCTGTCGTATTTCCAGATGCATCCGCATTGACATAAACGGTTTCTTCTTTTGAAACATCTGCGGCAGCTGCACTTACCGGCACGCCACCCATTACAGCAGCCATTCCCACTGCAATTCCTCTATAAACAACTTTTTTTGTATTTACATTTTTTCTGATTTTTTTTGCCATGATCTATTACCTCCTGCTGCCGCCTCTTCTGCGACATTTTCTAAGCCAGCTCCTCTTTTCACGTGACATTATATGCTTTGCGGCTTTTATATTTCATTAGTCACTATTGAGATGATGTATAATTTTTCGACACATTTACGGAAGTGTACAATTTTTTTACATCGCCGCTTCCTTTGCCTATTTTTCTTCTTTCTAAGAAGTAGTATAGTAGAAAAAAGTTAAGAATACTATAGAGTTTGTTTGTGTTTTTTTCTCATAAATGAAAAAGAAGGTGATATTTTGAATACACAGGACGTAACACGCTCCGTTATCCGTCTGGAACTCGCAAGAGCTTTTCGCGGTATGGAAAGTAATCCAAAACGAACGCTCCGCAAACTGGCAGATCTCGGAAAAGTATGTGCCAGAGGATCGGTGCAAAAAGAAATATTCGGCATTTTTCAGCAGTGTCTCAGATATAAAGACAGTCCTTATTTTTCTGTTATGCAGAATCTCGTCAGAAATGTATCGGCAGAAAATCTGACTACTTTCGGTATGAACCTCGGTTACAACAGCTGGACGGACGGCGCAAAAAAAATCCGTGCAAAAAAGGATAATGAAGGCATCTTAACTTCCTGGATCCAGATACTGGATCTCTCACAGAGCGAATGGACAGCTGAAAACCTCAATGCTTTTATTGATTTTTGGAAAACATATGGTGTCTGCACTTATGCTTTCCTTCCATCTGCCTCCTTTTCAGAGAACACGTTTCTGCCGGAGGTATTTCAAAAGCAGAATGACTGTGCATTCTTATGGTTTCTTCCGGATGTGGATTCTTTCTGTATCAATATGGATGATTATAAAGATGTGCAGAATGTAATGCCAATCTTCAAAATGGAAGCTTTAATGGAATCTGAAATCCATCAGATATTAAGTGCCCACAAAAAACTTTATGGCGTTTATCAGCTATATAATGAACAGAATATCCGGGAATGCATTTCACGGAAAAGTCTGGGGCTTCTGTCTTCTCTTGGCACACCATTTCTGTTTTTTTTATCAGAAGACAGAAAAAGCGACACCAGCAGTGCCGCTTCCAGATTTGCCGTGGATACCCGCATGAAGCAGGCATATCCGTTTTTAGCTGTTGATTTTTATTCTGATATCACACGGATCAATGAGATTATTTCAGGTGATCCGCTCCCGATTCATATCACAGAACGGATGAATCGGCTGATTTCTTCTGTTTAACTTCCAGAATCTTTTTCGCCCCCATGGAAATTGTCTCATCCAGCTGTCGGACAAATTCTCTGGGCTGCATAATATTCTCATCCATTACCCAGCGGATAATCGCCATCAAAAAAGCATCTCCGAAAAACCGCAGAAAAAAAGCTTCTTCTTTTCCGACACCCATGATCTGATCCGCAAGATACTTCAGATATGGATCCATCACTTCTGAAAAATATTCCTGGAAAGAATTCTGTCCTTCCATCTTCAATGCCACACGGTAAAAATCTCTTTCCTGATATAGATAATCGCAGATATCTTCCAGAAGCTGCAATGCATCTTTATATTCCTCCAGATGGATATTGCTCACAAATTCTGTATAAAAGATCCAGTTGATCAGATCGTACTTGTCTTTGAAATGATAATAAAAACTGTTGCGATTCATACCGCATGCTCCGCATATATCGGAAATGCTGATCTTGGAAAGCTTTTTTTCTTTCATCAGAGCTTTCATCGCCGCTGCCATCGCATTCCTTGTGATATTGGAATCTGCCATTTTCTCACCTCATAAACACACTTTTCCTGTATCTTATACCATCCTTCCAAAAGGTGCAAGCAACTTTTTTCCATTTTATTGCATTTTTTTCACTTTTCTTCTATACTGAATGAAACAAAACAGTATCTGTAATATCGGGCACAGGTCGAAGGACTTCCTGCCAAAATTGTAAGAATGCAACTGAAATCGGAAAGGATTATATATGAAAAAATATCATTTATTTTTGCCTCTTCTTGGCATCCTGCTGCTGGTTTCCGGCGGATGCAGCAAACGAAAGGAACCGAAACCTCTGATCACGGAGGCTCCTGCAGTGGAAACAGAAATCGGAGGCTATATAACAGAAACTGAAAGCAGCACGCCGGAATCACAGTCCGTATCCGGTACGATCCGCTTGCCGATCCAGGAACCGGAACACCAAAAAGAATCCAGCACAGAATCCGAAGTTGTTTCTGCATCTATTTATATAGGAAGCAATGGAAGTTTCCGTGCTTATCCCTATGCCGGCGGAGATATTGTCACGCCGGAATCTCTGATCGCTGCAATGGCTGATCTGACCGGATGGAATCTGGATCTTGCCGAATCTGTCACCGGAGAAAATGAGAACAGTCTCACAGTCTGTTTTGCCAGATCCTGCTCTCTTTTTACTGGCACTGCATCCGCTGAAAAGGAAGCATTTCCCATCTACAGCAAGGATCAGCTTTATCGTCAGATTCTTGACAGTATCTGCTATACCTTACAGGTGAATTTTTCACAGGATCAGGATCTGTCCATCTATTATTGTACCGTCGATAAAAACGGAGAAAAAATCCCCATCGAACTGGAAGATCTTGGCATCACTGTTCCTTCCGGAGAACCTTACCAGCACTTCCCTTCTTTTTAGGATCTGTCTGCATTTCACACAATTTTCAAACAAAAAACACAATTTCATCTCATATCAAACACACAATCCTTATAAAATATTGAAAAGATTGAAAATCAGGGCGTTTTTGCCCTGATTTATAAGATCATATGTTATTTATTTAAGGAGGATATTGTTTTGATTGAAGTCAGACACTTAACCAAACGCTACGGTGACACGCTCGCTGTAGACGATTTGAATTTCACGATTGAAAAAGGCCGTATTTATGGATTCTTAGGTCCAAACGGTGCCGGCAAATCCACCACAATGAATATCATAACCGGTTATCTCGCTTCCACCGACGGAAGTGTTACAATCAACGGACATGACATTCTGGAAGACGCAGAAGCCGCAAAAAAGAACATCGGTTATCTGCCGGAACTGCCGCCGCTTTATTTTGATATGACGGTAAAAGAATATCTTGCATTTGCCGCCGAGCTGAAAAAAATCCCAAAAGCGGAACGGAAAAATCAGATAACCAGAGTATGTGCAACCACAAAACTGGATGCCGTACAGAACCGTCTGATCAAAAATCTTTCCAAAGGTTACCGTCAGAGAGTAGGACTTGCACAGGCATTGCTCGGATCACCGGAAATCCTGATCCTGGATGAGCCTACGGTTGGTCTGGATCCAAAACAGATCCTGGAGATCCGTGATCTGATCAAAGAACTCGGAAAAGAACACACGGTTATCTTAAGTTCCCACATTCTTTCGGAAATCAGTGCTGTCTGCGACTACGTCCTGATCCTTTCACACGGAAAACTGGTAGCCAGCGACACTCTGGAAAATCTTACTTCACTGATGCAGGGACAAAATAGTCTGATCGTAACGGTGAAATCTTCCAAAGAACAGCTGAAAGAAATTCTGCGAGGCATCACAGCCGTGAAAGAATTTCACTTTATGGGCGACTGCGAAGAAGAACATTGTGTAAAAGCAGAGATCAAAACCGATCCTTCTTCCGATATCCGGGAACTGCTTTTCTATCAGCTGGCAGAAAAGAATCTTCCGATCCTTGCCATGCAGCTTGTGAGACTGTCACTGGAAGATATCTTCCTCGAACTGACTGCCGATGATCAGGCAGCAAAAAAAGTGATTACCGGTACACCATCTTCCCCTACAGAAAATGCGGACGATACCGATACCGACACGACAGAATCGGATACAAAGAAAGGAGACAACGAAAATGCTGTGCATATGTAAAAGAGAAATCCGAAGTTTTTTTCATTCTATGATAGGATGGGTGTTCGGTGCATTCCTGCTTCTGATGGCGGGTATTTATTTTACTGCCTATAACCTGAATTATGGCTATCCACTGTTCAGTTATACGCTCTCTTCCATCACCTTTCTGTTTCTGATCGTGTCACCGATCCTTGCCATGCGAACGCTTGCAGAGGAACGCAAACAGAAGACGGACCAGCTGCTTCTCACTGCACCGGTGACGGTATGGCAGATTGTGCTTGGAAAATACCTGGCACTGATCGTCACTTTTCTTCTTCCGGTCGTGATCCTGTGTTTCTATCCGCTGATCATGGCACAGTACGGAAGCATTGCTTTTGCATCTACTTACGTGGCACTGCTTGGTTTTTTTCTGCTTGGATGTACCTGCCTGGCTGTGGGACTGTTCTTCTCGTCTCTTACGGAAAGCCAGATTCTTGCCGCAGTCGGAACCTTCGCTTTTCTGCTGGTATGTTATCTGATGGATGGAATCAGCGGATTTTTCCCGGAAACTGCCGGTGCTTCCTTTTTTGCACTTGTTGTCATTGTTCTGCTTATAGGTTTGCTGATTTATCATACCACACAGAACATCCTGCTTCCGCTTGTGATCGGTGTCATCGGTGAAGGTGTCCTTGCCGTTCTTTATTTTGTGAAACAAAGCATGTTCGAAGGCATCATCCAGAAAATACTGAATCTTTTCAATATGTCCAGTCACTTCAGCAATTTTACGAATAGTATTCTTGATCTTACCGGTGTTGTCTACTATCTTTCCTTTATTGGAATTATGCTGTTTCTGACGGTTCAGAGCATTCAGAAAAGACGTTGGAATTAGGAGGTTGTCGCCATGAACATCAATTTAAAATCAAAAAAGCCGGCTAATATGCTGCGGCCAAAAAACAAAAAACTTTTAAAGAAGGGATCTTACAGCCTTGCTTTTACGGTTGTCATCCTTGCGATCGCCGTCTTTCTGAATCTTCTGATCGGTGAGCTTCCTTCCTCTGCAACGAAAATAGATGTCAGTGAAAATAAACTTTACAGTATCGGTGACGAGACAAAGAACGTTGCTTCTTCTCTGACAGAAGATGTCACCCTTTATCTTCTTGCAGAAGACGGAAGTGAGGATGCTACATTAAACGAACTTCTGACACGTTATGCAGATCTCTCTTCTCACATTAAATATGAGAAAAAGGACCCGGTTCTGAATCCAAGCTTTGCTTCTTCCTATACCGACGAAGATCTTGCTTCCAACAGTGTGATCGTTGTCAGTGACAAACGAAGCAAGGTGATCCCTTACAGTGATCTGTATGAAAGCAGTGTCAATTACCAGACTTACTCTATGGAAACAACTGCATTTGACGGTGAAGGTCAGGTCACCAGTGCGATCGCCTATGTCACAACAGAGGATCTTCCGATCCTGTATACATTAACAGGACATGAAGAAAATGATCTTGATTCCTCCATGCAGTCTGCTATCGAAAAAGAAAATATCGAAGTTCAGGAACTGAATCTTCTCACAGCCGGAACGGTTCCGGAAGACGCATCCTGCCTGATGATCAATGCTCCGCAGAAAGATTTCTCCGACGATGAGACCAGTGCCATTCTGACCTATCTGCAAAATGGCGGTCATGCTTTTCTGGTATCCGGATATACCACAACGGAAATGCCGAATTATCATTCTATTCTGGAACAGTATGGCGTTTCTATTGAAAAAGGCGTTGTTCTGGAAGGTGACAACAATCATTATGTTTCCGGAAATCCTCTTTATCTGGTGCCGGAGATCCAGTCCTGCGATGCTACCGGAAGCCTTTCCGGCTCAAACAGCTATGTGCTGATGCCGATCGGTCAGAGTATCAAAACACTGGACAGCAAATCCGATGACATCACAGTAACCGATATGCTGACTTCTACCAGTTCTGCATATTTAAAAGCAGATCCGGAAAATATGGAGAGCCTTTCCAAAGAAGAGAACGATGAAAGCGGTCCGTTTACTCTGGCAGCAGCTATTACCGAAGCCATCGGAAGCGGATCTGATTCCGAAAAAGAGACCGAAACAGAAACTATTGTAGAAGGAGAAAGCAGTGCTTCTCAGGTTGAGGCTGAAAGCGAAACAGAAGCTGCCGAAGATGCAAAAGAAACCAGGCTGGTCGTTCTTGCAAGCAGTCAGTTTCTGACCAGCAATACAGACTCTGCTGTTTCCGGCGGCAATACAAAACTTCTCACAAACGCTTTAAGCTGGATGTGCGGACAGAGTTCCAGTATCTCCATTCCTTCCAAGAGTATGCAGCTGTCTTATCTGACCCTGACATCTGCAAATGTCAACCTCTGGAGCATTATTACCATTGCCGTTCTTCCGGTTCTGTTCCTGGTAACCGGCGGTGTGATCTGGCTGAAAAGGAGGAAAAAATAATGAAGAAAAAATCATTCGGACTGGCTGCGGCCGTTGCTGTTCTGATCGTACTTGGCGGCAGTTATGCATTGCTTGCCAACCATAACCGGATACAGGAGTCGGAATCAGCTGCTGCGGAATCGGAAACTGGTGTAGCAGTAGCAACGATCGCCTCTGATAAAGTCTCTTCTTTTCAGCTGGCAGACGGTGATACTTCTTTTACGCTGACAAAAACAGACAACAGCTGGATCTGTGTTCAGGACGAGACGTTTCCGTTATCCAACGATGCTGCTTCCGAACTGGTAAATACCTTCACTTCCCTCCAGGCTGTGCGTGATCTTGGCACTGCACAGGATGGGGAAAATTATGGATTTTCGGAAAACGCTCCTACGGTCACGCTCACTTCTTCCGACAGTACAAACTGCAGCTTTGTTCTTGGCGAAGCCAACAGCATGACCGGTGATTATTATCTGAAACGTGAAGACAGCGGAGAAATTTATACCGTAAGCTCTTCCCTTGCAGATTCCTTTCATAAAACGTTAACGGATCTGGCTGAAATCGAAAGTTTTCCGACGATTTCTTCCGATAATGTCCAGGAGCTTTCGATAACCGAAGAAGGTACGACACTGCTTTTTGAGAGCAGTACCACCGGTTCGGTAAAAACCTGGCAGATTTCCCAGTCTCAGGACGAAGGCAAAACAGAAAGTACTCCTGAAAAAGCGACCGTAAACACCGTGACAACCCTTGTGGACCACCTCGGAAATCTTTCTTTTGACAGTTTTGTGGATCATAAAGAAGAAAACAAAGAAAAATACGGACTGAAGAATCCGTCCATGACGATAAACTTCCAATATACCGAAGCGACAGATTCGGATGATGCTACAACGGAAGCCGAGTTAGAAACAGACCCTTCTTCCGAAACAGAAAGCGAAACAGCAAACGAAACCGAACCTGCCGAAATTCTCAGCGGAACTCTCTATGTGGGAGAACAGGCAGAAGACGGATCTTACTATGTTCAGCTCGATGGAAGCAATAATATTTATCTGATGTCAGCGGATAAACTGTCCGCATTCCAGGGATTAAATTACGATGATTATCCGGAGAGTGAAGAAGAAAGTACAGAAAGTGAAACCTCCGCCGAGTAGAAATTTACTGTTTTTTCTTTTTCAGTACAAAAAGATGAAATGAAAGTGTTATAGAGTGCCGGACGCAAAAAGACAGGGCACAATTTACACTTCTATAATCTTTTTTTGTTTTGCACAGAAGAAAGAAATAGCCTCCATACCGTCTGCCCGGCAGTTTACGCTATGGAAGCGAAAGTGAATTCAGCAAAATAATTTTGGCTTGAGAAAGCTTTTTGCTTAAGCGACCCCTGGCAGGCCAGGAGCTTTTAGCAATGTGCAAACGAAACCGCATTGTAAAACATAGTGCGTAAAATAATACAACCATGATGAATTCGAAAACAAATCGCTCTGACGGTAGCGAGGCTTCCGTCGTGAGGTTTGCGATGTTGCCGCCCCAGAGAGCCGCTGTCTGAGCCTCGAAGAGGCGAGTTTAGGCGAAGGGCGGCTAACACACGAGCGAACCGAACAGGAAACGATGCGTGTCAGGAGATTGTTTTCGAATCATCATGGCGTCTTATTTTATATCTAAGTTTTTCTAACGCCCATCTTCTTGCCCTTCGGACAAGAAGCATCCCTCGCTCTAAAGAGCTCGGTCAATTTTTATTTGGTGGTAGACCCGAATCCTCCGTTTCTGACTGCCGTTGCATCGTCATCCACGGTAATCCCATACTCTACAAAAATCCCCTGCATAAATCCCTGACCTTTTTCTACGGTCAGTGTCTTCTCTTGTTTGGCATCGTTTGTAATCTTTGCAAACATATGACCTTCGTTATCGGAATAGAAATAATCGCTGTCTATGATTCCGACACTGTTGTCCAGCTGCAGGCGGTATTTGAATCCCAGGCCGCTGCGAGGGTATAACTTCAGCACCCATCCTTCTTCCATCTCAACGCGGATCCCGGTCGGGATTTTGATAGTTTCGCCGGATTTCAGGCTAAAGGTTTCCGGTGTATAAAAATCGTAGCCTGCAGATCCTGCGGTTGCACGTTTTGGCAGTTTGATATCTTCGTAAATTTTCTGCAGTTTTGCTTCTGTAGTCTGAGGGAACTCTCCCATCCATCCTTCTTTAAACTGTTCAAAACTTACTTTATGAAATTTTGCTATTCTTTTCATGCTTTTCTCCATTTTCTGTGTCATAGGACACGGTTGTACAGGTATCCCTTATTGTCTCAGGTTCTTTTTTTGAACATGGATACTGTCCATACTATTCGCAGTACAGACAGACTTTTCCTGTTTCCAGTGATTTTGGCACATCGATTACCCGCTGATTGCTGCTGCCTTTCCAGTGAAGCTGCACATTGCGTTTGTCTTTCTCATATTCGCCGTCTACACAGACATCCACATACTGCATCACTTCAAAATGGCTGATCTGTTCCCACAGATATCCAGTGTACAGCCAGATTGTTTTCGTTGGAAATTTTTCTCTGATCTCATGCACCAGTGCACGGATATCCAGACGGTTTGCTGGATGCAGCGGATCTCCGCCGCTTAAGGTAATACCGGAGACATAGCTTTTGCCCAGTTCCTCAAACAGCTCGTTTTTTGCTTCCTGGTTAAACGGAATGCCGCCATTTGGATCCCAGGTGATCGGATTCTGACATTCCTCACAGCAGTGATTGCAGCCGGAAACCCAGAGTACAACACGCAATCCGTCTCCGTTTAACATATCGTCCTTTGTTATATTATGGTATCTCATATTGTCTCCTTGCTTCTTATCATACATAAATTTATCTTAGTCGGAGAAGACGCCCACTTCTATAGACGGGAATCATCTCACATCTGATATACGCCAAAAAACTGCCACTTCAAAAAAAAGTGGTAGTTTTCTGTATGGATCTATGTTCAGATGAAGAACTTGTAAGTGCTGTTTCTACCTGTCACTTAGTTGCCGCACTCGATACTGATCTCATTGAATAGATCAAGCACATCATCTACATTCATATTTTTCTTCTCTTCGCCCTTTTTGTCAAGGATTACTTTTCCCTGATGCATCATGACGATACGCGTGCCGTATTCGATCGCATAGCGAAGATTGTGGGTAACCATGATGGATGTGAGCTTCTTTTCACGCACAATCTGATCCGTCAGACGCATATTGATCTCGGCAGTCTTTGGATCCAGTGCAGCCGTGTGTTCATCCAGGATCAGGAAATCCAACGGTGTCATCGTGGACATCAGAAGTGACATTGCCTGTCTCTGTCCTCCGGACAGGGCTCCGACTTTTACATGAAGCTTATCTTCCAGTCCGAGATTCAGCGGACGGAGCAACTCGCGGTAAGCTTCTTCTCTTTTTTTATTGACACCCTTTCCAAGGTTATAGGCTTTTCCTTTATTCTCTGCCATTGCCATATTTTCAAGGATCGTCATGGACGGGCAGGTTCCCATGGAAGGATTCTGAAAAACACGTCCGATTCTTCCCATGCGTTTATATTCCGGCATATTTGTGATATTGGTGCCGTTGATCAGGACAGCTCCTTCATCAATCGGAATGCTCCCGCAGATAATATTCAGCATGGAAGTTTTTCCGGAACCGTTGCTGCCGACAACCGCAACAAACTCACCGTCATCGACTTTAAAATTAAAATTGTTGAACAGGCACATTTCATTGACTGTGCCAGGATTATAGTATTTATAAATTTCTCTGAGTTCAAGCATCGACTTTCACCTTGACCTTCCTGTTTCGTTCCATTCCAAGCACCAGGATCAGCAGGAACAATGCCGCTGTGATAAATTTCAGGTCCGTGGACTCAAAACCAAAACGAATGGCGATTGCCACACATGCTTTATAGATCACCGAACCGATTACCACGCTTGATGTCACACGCAGAATCGTTACTTTACGGAAAAGGCTGGTTCCGATGATCACACTGGCAAGACCGATGACCATCGTTCCAGTTCCCATGGATACATCGAAATATCGCTGTTGCTGTGCAAACACACAGCCACTTAATGCCACCAGGCCGTTTGAGATCGCAAGACCCACCACCTTTACCTTTCCTTTGTTTACACCAAGGGATGTAATGATATGATCATTATCCCCGACTGCACGCAGCAGCATACCGGATTTCGTTCTCAGATACCAGTCCAGAATGTATTTGCTGATCAGGGTGATGATCAGAACAATGATCACTACCTTAAAAGAAGAAAGGCTTTTTGGAATGATTTTATCTACCAGATCATTCTGGAAAATGGTACTTTTATTGTAGATCGGCAGGTTTGCCCTGCCTGCGATTCGGAGATTTACCGTATAAAGGGCCGTCATCATAATGATACCGGACAGCAGATCACGCACTTTTAATTTTACATGGATAAGGCCTGTCAATGTTCCGACTACAGCCCCGAGCAGAAAACAGATTGGCAGTGTCAGCAGCGGGTTTACATCTCTGCTGATCAGTGCTGCTGCGATCGCTGCTCCCATCGGGAAACTGCCATCTACCGTCAGATCCGGAAAATCCAGGATTTTGTATGTAATATAAATTCCAAATGCCATGATCGCATATATCAGTCCCTGTTCCAGGACGCTTATCAGCAATGCCATATCAACCTCCGATTATTCCACTGTGATCTCATCGAAAACTTCTGCCGCACCATCTACGGTAGCCTGATCCAGCTCAAAGTTCAGTTTGTCAGCAACTGCGGTATTTACATAAAGGCTTGCACCGCTGCATACTTCATACGGCATTTCTTCTGCCTTTGACTCACCTTTTAAAATCTTGGCTGCCATCTCGCCGGTCTGTTTGCCAAGGGCGATATAATCAATACCCATAGATGCCAGACATCCGCTCTTAACCTGTTCGATTTCAGAACCAAATACAGGGATATTCTTCTCATCTGCGGCTGCGATCACGGTCTGCAGTGCAGATACAACGGTGTTGTCTGTCAGGTTGCTGATGCAGTCTACCTTGGATGCCAGATCCTTTGCAGCCATCTCAACATCTGCTACGGTATTGATACCGCTGTCAACAATCTCAAAATCATAATTCTCTGCCAGCTCTTTGTATTCTTTGATCGTGCTTACGGAGTTTGCTTCGCTTGTTGTGTAAAGAATACCGATCTTCTTTGCATCCGGCATCAGATCACGGATCATTTTCAGCTGTTCTTCAACCGGAAGTTTATCAGAGGTTCCGGTGATATTTCCTACGGAATTGCCCTCTTCATCTGCAAGTCCTGCACCGACCGGGTCAGAAACTGCGGTATATACTACCGGGATCTCACTGTCCAGACAGCTGTTATAGGCACTCATGGCACTCGGAGTTGCGATTGCACAGATCAGATTCACATTTTTGGATACAAAGTTATCAGCGATTGTACTTGCGGTTCCGGTATCTGCCTGTGAATTCTGGTATTCTACTGTCAGATTGACACCTTCTTCGATCCCAGCACTTTTTAAACCTTCCAGGAATCCTTCGCGGCAGTTATCAAGAGAACCGTGCTCTGCAAACTGAGAAATACCGATGGTATAATCACTTTCTGCCGCACTGCTGTCTGCGGATGTTTCACTTCTGGTTGATGCCTGTGTATCTTTTGCAGTGTCTGAACTGCCGCATCCTGTCATCATTGCCATAATCATCGCTGTTGTCATAATACCTGCTAATACTTTTTTCTTCATAATAAAAGTCCTCCTTCTTCTGCCGTGAAACAGTTACAATTTTCTGATAAATAAAAAAACGCCTCAAGCTTTTCTGCCTGAGACGCTGATATTCATCAACGCGGTACCACTCAAATTGACTTCTGTCCACTTTGCATGTACATAGTTATACATTCCAGATTGATAACGGGTTCGGTTCCCGACAACGCCTACTCTCCTGTCCGGATTTTGGGCTGCCCTCGAAAGTCCATTCAATCATCCACGCCGTACTGCAATCCCACCGTCTGCAGCTCTCTGTGCCTTTATGGAAAATCTACTCTTCTTTCTCATCGGTTTTTCCTATGCAATCAATAGTAATACTTTTTCGCTTTCTTGTCAATGAAAATTTCTGTTTTTAATCCACTGTGATCTTTCTGTGCAAAGAACTGCACAGAAGAATCACGATCAGATCAGAGATCATTTGACGGGTGCTGATCTCTAGCCCAGCCTCCGGCACAGGAAACGGCTTTTTTCCATCCTTTTCGGACTTCTTTTCGCCAGTTTTCTTCCTGCTTTGGCAAAAAGGTATGCTCCAGCGCCCAGTTTTTTCGGATTTCTTCGCTGTTTTTCCAGTAGCCGACTCCGATGCCGGCAAGATAGGCAGCTCCAAGGGCTGTCGTCTCGATGCATTTCGGGCGTTCTACTTTTGCATTCAGAAGATCGGCCTGAAACTGCATCAGGAAATCATTGGCACAGGCTCCGCCGTCCACTTTCAGGGATGCAAGTGACAGACCTGCTTCTTTTTCCATCGCTTCGATCACATCCGTGACCTGATAGGCGAGTGACTCTACCGTTGCCCGGATCAGATGTTCTTTTTTCGTGCCGCGTGTGATGCCGACGATCGTTCCTCTGGCATATGGATCCCAGTACGGTGCAGCAAGTCCGGTAAATGCCGGGACGACATAGATACCGTTCGAGTCCTTCACTTTTTTGCAGTATTCTTCGGATTCTGCCGCATGATCGATCATACGCAGATCATCGCGAAGCCACTGAATGGCTGCTCCTGCCACAAAAACGCTGCCTTCCAGTGCGTACTGTATCTGATCGTCAACTCCTGCTGCAATCGTAGTCAGCAGTCCATTTTTTGAGATGACCGGCCAGTCTCCGGTATTCATCAGCAGGAAACAACCGGTGCCATAGGTGTTTTTTACGTCACCGGAGCGAAAACAGCACTGCCCGAACAATGCAGCCTGCTGATCCCCGGCTGCTCCGGCTATCGCAATACCGTCACCGATCAGACAGTCTTTTGTATAACCGTAGACACCACTCGATGGTTTTACTTCCGGCAGCATTTCGCATGGAATATCCAGTTTTTGCAGGATTTCTTCGTCCCATTTTCGTTTATGTATATCAAAGAGCATCGTTCTGGATGCATTGGTGTAATCGGTGACATGTGCCTGCCCGCCTGTCAGTTTCCAGATCAGCCACGTATCTACAGTTCCAAACAGCAGTTCGCCATTTTTTGCACGTTCTCTGCCTTGTTCGATATGATCAAGGATCCAGGCAAGTTTGGTCGCCGAAAAGTAAGCATCTGGGATCAGTCCTGTTTTTTTGTGGATTTTTTCACCAAATCCGTCTTTTACCAGTTCCTCCACTTTTTCTGCAGTCCTGCGGCACTGCCAGACGATCGCATTGTATACCGGCTTTCCGGTTGCCTTCTCCCAGACGATCGTTGTCTCTCTTTGATTGGTAATGCCGATCGCCGCAATGTTCTTTTCCGTTACACCGATCTTGCCCATCGCCTTGGCTGCTACCGCGATCTGCGAAGACCAAATTTCCATCGGATCATGTTCGACCCATCCAGGTTTTGGGAAAATCTGCGTAAATTCCATCTGTGCCATACTGCAGATGTTTCCCTGCCTGTCAAATAAAATGCACCGGGAACTCGTGGTTCCCTGATCCAGTGCCATAATATAGTTCTGCATTTTTACCCCCATTTTATCTTAGTCGGAGAAGACTCCCACTTCTATATTAAGTCCGGAAATCCGTCTCTCGCTAAGACCGATTTTTTATTTGCCTTTTATTATACATTTGGATCTACCAAAAATCCAGTAAAAAACAGGGATTCATTCATCCCGGAACAGACATTTTTTCATATCTTCCGGAAACGGTGCTTCAACGGTGATCCGCTTTCCCTCAAATGGCTGATAAAAACAGATCCTGAATGCATGAAGTGCCGCCCGTTTGATGCCGGTAAAGCAATTCTCTGCATCCACATCTGCTTTTTGATCTGTGTCCGCAAAATACAGCCGATCTCCAATCAGCGGATGCCCTGCATCTGCCATATGTACGCGAATCTGGTGTGTTCGTCCGGTTTCCAGGGTAAGCTGCACCAGTGCCGCTTCCATATACTGTTTCTGCACCTGATAATGTGTGACTGCCGGTTTGCCGTCTTTTGAAACACACATTTTCATCAGGCTTCCGGGCAAAGGTGCGATCGCACCGTTTAATGTTCCGTTCTTTTCTGCAAATATGCCGCTGCAGATCGCCAGATATGTTTTCTGCAACCTGCCGTCTTCTCTTTGTCTGGAGAGTCTTGCCGCTGCCGCACGGTGTTTTGCAAACAGCACGATGCCGCTTGTCTCCAGATCCAGCCTGCCTATGCTGTGAATTTCCACCTGCTGAGTGTTCTTCCGAAAATAATAGGCAAGCTGATTGGCCAGCGTATCCTGATAATGACCATGCGACGGATGTACTGCCATACCGGCTGGTTTATTCACTGCGATCACATCCGCATCTTCATAGAGAATGTCCGGCATTTGTTCAAAGGACAGCAGATGTGCGGAGCTGCTGTTTTTTGTTTCCAGCAAAACTTCCAGCACATCGCCTTCTGACAGTCTGGTCGCCACTCTTGCCCGCTGCCCGCCCAAACAGATGCCATTTTCTGTAAATTTCATGCTTCTGATCTGTGCATTTGAAAATTCGGCAATCTGTTTTAAATATTGCTGTATCGTCAATCCTTTTTCTGCTTTTTCAATAAGGTAGGTTTTTTTATTCATCTTTCGTCTGTCCGCTTTCTGCTACTCTTTCATCTTTGGCTGGAAGATCAGGCTGGCAAGATAGGAAAAGATCAGAGCTGCACTGATCCCGACGGCACTTGCCTTAAATCCTCCCATAAAAATCCCTAAAAATCCATTTTCATCGACTGCTTCTTTAACACCTTTCCAGAGTACGTTTCCGAAACCGAGAAGCGGCACCGAAGCACCGGCACCGGCAAATTCCACAAACGGCTGATAGATGTTAAAGGCTCCAAGCAGTGCTCCGCTGCAGACTAGGATCACCATCACACGTCCCGGCATCAGTTTTGTTTTTTCAAGAAGGATCTGACACAGGGCACAGATCAGTCCGCCCACCCAGAATGCTGTCACATAACTCATGTTTGATACGCTCCTTTCTGTCCGCTAACAATGTTCGATCACGACCGCATGAGCGATCCCGGGCACGGTCTGCCCTTCGTTAAAGCTGACCGTAGAGAGCAGTGCTCCGGTCGGAACAAAAAGAATCCGCTTCCAGTCTCCTTTTTCTATTTTCGGAAGGATCATGGCGGAAAGCGTCACTGCGGAACATCCACAGCCGCTTCCGCCAGAATGTGTATCCTGTAACTTACGGTCATAAATTTCGATTCCGCAGTCCATATGCTGCTTTTTGATATCAAACCCTTTCTCTTTTAGCAGCTCCAGCAGGATCGTCTGGCCGACATAGCCCAGATCTCCTGTAATGATGCGGTCATAATCCTGTGGCTGCCGGTTAAAATCCATCAGATTCTGACAGATCGTATCTGCCGCTGCCGGTGCCATGCAGGCTCCCATATTCAGAGAATCCCTCACACCGTAGTCCACTACTTTCCCGGTCGTGATTCCGGTGATTTTTGCATGGCTTTTCTGTGCTGAGAGCAGAAAAGCTCCGCTTCCGGTGACGGTCCAGGTCGCAGAAAGAGGTCTTTGATTCCCGTATCCGAGCGGAAATCGAAACTGCTTTTCCGCACTTCCAAAGTGGCTGGAAGTCACGGCAAGTACCTGATCGGCATACCCTGCACTTACCGTCATTGCCGCCAGTGACAGGGTCTCTCCACAGGTAGAACAGGCTCCATACAGTCCAAACAGCGGAATTTCCAGCTCTTCTACACCAAAAGATGTGGCAATGAGCTGCCCTAACAAATCTCCTGCAAAAATATAGCGAATCTGTTGCGGCATCTTCCCTGCTTTTTCCAGTGCCAACTGGATTGCTTTTATCTGAAGCATGCTCTCCGCCTTTTCCCAGTTTTCTTCCCCAAGCATGGGATCCTCACAGATCAAGTCGATTTTTTCTCCAAGCGGCCCTTCTCCTTCTTTTTTGCCTGCCACAGAGGCACTCACAAAAAGATAAGGCGGCTTCTCAAAACAGATACTCTGCTCTCCGGTCATACTATTCATAATCTTATTCCTGCCTTTTTGACGTTATTTCACGCCCTTTGTTTTTGATTGGAATCTGGTTTTAGTATGGCTTTTATATGAAAAAGTATACCATGGTTTTCTGGTTTTTCCTTTGATCTGACACATCTTGAAACCTGACATCTATTTTTCGCAAAGTGCTTATTCTGAAATGCTCTGGCTTCGCTCTTCTAATTTCTGCAAAACTTGATCTGCTGCCTCCCCGGTAAGCGGTGTCGGCTGATAATTGTTGTAACCCTCTGCCGAAGAAACACTGCAAGGAATGACTTCGTAAGACGCATCTACGATCTCATGTTTTCCGTTTACGGTAAATTTCTGCTGAAAGATGATCGTATCCATCTCTGTCGGATTGGTATTTCCGCCAAAGCAGAAGTTACCAAGACTGTAAGCGATCGTCTTTCCTTTATAACCGCCAATCCCCTGGATAATATGCGGATGATGTCCGACGACCACATCAGCCCCCTCATCGATTGCCAGATGTGCAAGCGTTACCTGATTTTCATCCGGGACAGTAACAAGCTCATTGCTCCAGTGAAAAACTGCCACAATAATTTCCGCTCCGTCTTCTTTGAGTTTTGCAATATCACTTTTTACCTGTGGTATGCGTTCCAGATGATCATCCAGCTCATAGATACCGAAAAATCCGATTTTGACGCCTTTGACCTCGATCACCGACGTATCATCGTAGCCAAAGGTTTTGATTCCATTTTCTTCCAGGGTATTTACCGTATCCTGAAAGCTCTGCTCTCCATAGTCATGGCTGTGGTTATTTGCCATATTTGCTGCTTCCACCGATGAGGAAGTAAGGATCTTCACAAATTCCGGATCGCCTTTGAAGGCAAACTGTTTGTCTGCACGTGTGGTTTCTTCCGTAAGCGTACCTTCCATATTTATGATCGTCAGGTCATCTTTTTCAAAAATATCCCGCACATTCTTCAAGAAATATTCCGGACCGTTTGCCTCATAGTAAGCATTGAAACCGGTATCCCAGGCAAACTGCTCATCTGTTCCCAGAATACAGTCTCCGGTAAAGTTAAGCGTCAGATTGATCCTTGTTGTATCTTCCGTCTCGGTCTGTGTTTCACTTTCTGCAGGCTGCTCGGTCTGTTTTTGACCAGATGGTACGTTTTTGATCATTTTCCCGATCACACGAACTCCCCCATACACTGCAAGTATGAGCATCATACAGGCCAGAATCAGTGCAAAAATATAATTTCGTCTCCGGATCTTCAGCCGCTTTAAATGTACTTCTTTTTTTCTGCGGATCAGTTTTACTCTTCTTTCCTCATCCTGACAGTCCAGGATGAGGATCGTCAGCTTCTGTTCTGCCCGACACAGGCGTTCTTCTCCTGTAAGTTTGTTCCAAAATCTCTTCATTTCCCTCTCCCTTTGTTTCTTTTGTATTTTTGTGAACTACTCGGTAACTGAGTTACCAGAGCATCTGAAATCTGGCGGGATACCG
>OGDN01000529.1_pt1 | contig 78231 bp, 69 predicted proteins | sample 1570271 | NCBI WGS metagenome assembly OGDN01 (sample SAMEA4384481, study PRJEB24528) | human gut metagenome | reverse complement strand
TACCACAGGCTTATAGCCGCAGAGGAAACCACCAGCTGAGCTGGTGGTCATGATTAGATCTAGGGGGAGAATCTTAAAACTTTCGGAAGTGATGTGAAAAAAGAAAATTTGTTCAGGAAAGTGTGTGGTTCCTGTTAAATTAAAGTTTTAATCACTATAGTCTTCAAATGAATTTTCTTGGAAATTGCACGGGTAAAAAGAAACAGATTCATCAACAAGATGAGAGATGAAATAATGTTGTGTCTCCTTATAACAATCTCCGAAATTATTATCAAGAAAATATGATAGAGATATCTTGGTTCCAATGAGCAAAGGTATTCTCTTTGAATTGATTAGTAATCCGATTTGGGGAGAGGTATCATTATGGTCTTTTGACAAGACTATGTGGTTAATATGGGTTCCAATGGTGTCAAAGCCATATGAGGCAACTAAATTTTGATTTTGAAATGTTGCAGAAACAAAGCGTAAACGAGCAAATGCTTCGGAAGTATTGATAAATTTTAGCACAATGAGTACGGAATTTTTGATATCAAGATCATCATTTTTATCAATATAAAACGGATAATCAAAATCTTTGATGGATTTGAATTCTTTTCCGGAATTTGAAAGTTCAGGTTCGATTGTTTTGATGTATATATTGTTTAATATAGCATGCGGCTCCATATATAGTTTATTTTGTCGCGCCTGCATAATATGAATTTTATGATTTAAAGTTATGGTGGAAAAACCTATGACAATATTTGCTATGGCGGAAACGGCATCCCAAAATGATGTGATGTTTGAGTTATGCCTAGCTGTAATAAATATTATTAATAAGATGACCAATAGTGGCCAATAGTTGCTTATAGAGTTCGGCACTCTTTTCATTTAAATTACCTTCCTTATTGCGTTATTTGATTTGACTTATTCATTTCTGAATGAGAGATGATGGAATGCTGAATTAGCGTAGTATCACCAAGGGAATAGCTTTATATATATTCTATTTTGCCCAACTTTGAGAAAATTATTAAAGTAAATTGGAAAAGAGACTAGTGTTGAGGGATGTATGGAGGATAAAAGATAGAATATTGTTGAATAATATCGATAAAATGTTGTTGATGCATGGTGTAATATATGAGAAAATAAAGTGCATTGGAGATACCTTCCAACTAAGGAAGGATTTGAGCCAGAGTGAGACATGCTCACGGAGCATTAGAAATGAGTTGGGTGTGACCCTGGACTGCATTTAGATAGTATTACATTTGCATATTGAATGGAAATAAGTAAAGGAGCAATAATATGTCTGAATTTATGCAAGGAAAAGCAATAAAAGAACTTTTGAAAAGTATTATAGATAGTAATACGAGTATTCCCTCAAAAGCTAAAATAGAACTAAAAACAATAATAGAATGTGAGGATGATCCCGAAAAACTGTTGCAAAAATGTTTGATGTATATGTTCTCATATGGTCAATAGTTTGAGGAAAAATGTCTATGAAGAATATGGAAATTCTATATATGGGATTCAAAGGAAAAAATAACGCTTCATTTCAACTATTAAACAAGATAGTTGGATCCAAAGCGTATTTAACCAACTCTTTTAATGGGCTTAAAAGTGACATTATGAAAATTGAACATGATTATGATATGGCTGTTATGTTTGGAGTGGATACACAATTAAAGGATACACTCAGGATAGAGAGTGTTGCTGAATATAAAGGAAAAAGAAGAGTCAGCAGAATAGACAGCAATGTGATAAGAGCCCATTTTGAGGTGGGTGGTATTCAGAGTAGTATATCGAAAATTCCTACAAGATATCTATGTAATGCTGCATACTATTATATGCTGGAAAAGACAGATGGAAGAGTTATTTTTATACATATTCCATCTGCAAAAAATATGTCTGAGTTGATGATGGAAAAGATTTCGGTATGCATGAAAAATATAGAATACGATTTGAGAATACACAATGGTGCATCGTAAAAACAACTCCTTGCATTATCCATAATAGATGTGTATGATATAGAAAAAGGTGAGAATATACAGAAAACTGTCTGTTGATTTTAGGGAGAGGAGGATAAAGAAATGCAGGACAAGCCGGAAAAATGTATTGTTGACAGCCAGGGCAATGCGATTAAAAAGGACAAAAGTATCAAACAATTTCTGACGGACAACACAAACAATATACTGACATTGTTATTGACTTCAGGAATTGTTGGCATAGTGATAAAAATAGTTAAAGCGGCGATTACTTATGAATATGCTGGTTCGTGTGCTGATTTTTACGGTGCAGACAGAAGATACTTCAGTGGGATGGAGGTATTAGAATATAAATGGTTTTACATCTGTTCACTGTTATTGCTGCTTGTATACATAACTGTTTGTTTATATGCAAGCAAAAAAACAAATAGTAAAGTGGGAGACATAGGGATGTTCATTGTCTTGGTTATCATGTTATGTTTTGCAAATATTAAGAAAAAGTATGAGGTAATTGAAGGCAATAGGGCTATTGTATCGTGCTACGAAGGAAAATTTGTAGTTATGGATTGCAAGATACAAGGTGAAACCCTTGTTTTGAACAAAGGTACATACAGACTGGAGGAAATGACGGGCAAATCAATTCGTTATCATCAATATGAAAAGGTGGTATGCGAGTGACCGGTAAAATGTCCTGCACCCAATAATGAATCATGAAAGGCGGTAAATACAATGTTATTTATTTGTTACCCAAAATGTTCAACTTGTCAGAAAGCCAGAAAATGGCTGGATGAGCACAACATACAATATACAGAGCGTCATATCGTGGAGGAGAATCCATCCTACGAGGAACTGAAACAATGGCACGAAAAAAGTGGTCTCCCATTGAAGCGTTTTTTTAACACCAGTGGTATGATCTATAGAAAGATGGACCTTAAAAACAAACTGCCGGAGATGGAGCAGGAAGAGCAGTTAAGGCTGCTTGCTACAGACGGTATGCTTGTGAAACGGCCGCTGGTTGTGATGGATGACCATGTGCTTGTAGGATTTAAGGAAAAAGAGTGGGAGATATTGTTATAGGAAAAATCACCCCCAAAAACAGGAGAAAACAAATGCAAAGCTTTATTTTTAGAAACATCAAACAGAACGAAACAGATCAGGCGAATACCATAGAGCAGATCTGCTTTCCGCCCCATGAAGCATGTTCTGAGAAGAGCATGGTGGAACGGATCCGGGCAGCCGAAGAGTTGTTTTTAGTGGCGGTGGATGAAAAGACCGGGAAGATTGCGGGTTTTTTGAATGGGATCGCCACAGATGAGACCAGCTTTAGAGATGAATTTTTTACCGATGCCGGTTTGCATGACCCACAGGGAAAAAATATCATGCTTCTTGGTCTGGATGTGCTGCCGGAATACCAAAGACAGGGACTTGGCAGGGAACTGGTGAACCAGTATCTGGAGAGAGAACGAAAAAATGGCCGTCAGGTGGTCTTTCTTACCTGCCTGCAGCAGAAAGTAAAAATGTATGAGAAATTCGGATTTGCAGACAGAGGAATGGCAAATTCCACCTGGGGCGGTGAAGAATGGCATGAAATGAGTTATACATTGTTTTAAGAAAAACTGGTAAATAGAATATCAGATGCCGAAGACCAGCGAAGAGTTGGTTTCCGGCATTTCGTTACATTAGGATGTGAGAAAGAACAAAAGAGGTGGTAAATATGAAAAAATATATAAAACAATTAACAGCAGTGGTGATCAGTCTGGCGGTCTTTTTTTCGCTGATCCCGGGTTCTGCGGTGATAAAGGCGGAAGAAGAGGTCAAAACGACTTTTCCGGTGTACACCCTTCACAAGTCCGGCAGTGACAGAGAGAATTTTGTCATTGTCATCATGGGAGATGGATATACCGCCAGCCAGCGGGAGCAGTTTGTGGAGGATGCCACAAAGAAGGCTCAGGGGATGCTGACCTGGTCCCCGTATAAGGAATACTCGGACCGCATCAATATTTACGGGATTCCGGCGGTTTCCAATGAATCCGGTATCAGTGTGTACGGTGGCAAAAGTGTAGATACTTATTTTCATATCAGAGTATGGGGGAAAGCAGCTGTTTTTAGTAATGACGGTGATGAACTGGCCAAGGCACTGCGTCAGGAACTGGAAGAAAATTATCTGGATGCAGGTGCCACCGTAGGAACGATTCACATGCTTTCTAACGCAGATGGCAGCTATGGCGCCTCGATCAATTCACTGTTTTCTTTTTCGGCTAATTCCGATGAGAATAGCAACGGAACGGCGATGGCTCATGAAATCGCCCACAGCATCGGCGGTCTGGGGGATGAGTACGAACGTTATACCAACAAACCAAACACCTCCGACACCACAGATCCGGACACTATCAAATGGAGCAAACTCCTTGGTTTCCGGGGAGTGGGGATAACCATGGCTGGTACAGAGACTGCCTTTGCACCCAGCCGTGAGTGTATGATGAGGTGGCTGGGACAGCCATTTTGCGAAGTGTGCAAAATGGAGTTGGCGAGAAAATTAAACAATACAGACTATGTCAGCCAGCCGGTGCCACTGTATGTGGCAGACCCGGAAATTACCATTCCTCACAGCAAAACCGGCACATTGGATAAGGACAGTGAGAAATACAGGATTAGCAAAAAAAATATTACCAAGGCGAACCAGCAGGATCTGGAATTCCGTACCGTGGTTCAGAATATGGTAAACCAAGAGCAGCATTTGAAGATCCGTTTGCGGATCGTAGCGGCAGATGGCACTACGGTTAAATATGAGAAAGAACAAGACTACACGATTCCGGCACTTAGTAACTATTATGATCCGGATGCAGCCAGAGAGTCGTTATCGGTTGTAATTCAGGATGTGACGGATCTGGTAAAGGGTGATACGCTGGATGGCGAGATTATCGATACAGACACAGGAAAAGTCCTGGCCACAGACAAGACAGCAGAGCAGTCTTGGAGTACCGTGAATCTCCATTATGAATTGAAAAAGCAGGATGGTACGACGGAGACAGTACCCCGGACGGCGGTATCTACAGTGTATGTGCCGAAAAATTCCACTTACAGCCTGAGGAATCCGGCTCTGTCTGGATATACCTTCGCAGGCAGCAGTGAGGATACAGATGAAATAAAAGTAACCGAAGACAGCAAAGATATTACATATTACTATGAGGAAAAGAAAAATTCTCCGGAAGAAACAGAAGCCCCGACGGCAACGCCGACGATAACGCCAACGGCAGCCCCGACAGCAACACCGACGATAACGCCAACAGCGCCCCCAACCGTGAGCCCCAAGGATACTCCGGCGCTTCCTACCAAGCCGAATATAACACCACAGCCAACAAATTTATCTGTCCCGGCTGCACACATCCCTGCCCAGGCAGCCATCCGAAAGACCTTTAAGATCAAAAGAGCCACCATCCGTTCCGTCCTTAAAAAGAAAGGGAAAAAGTTACGGTACAATAGTAATGGCGTACGGATCACCCTGGATCAAAAGACATTGAAGGAAATTCGGAAACGGACGAAATCCACGGTGTATCTTACACTGGAGAGCACAGAACGGCCGGTCCTTTCTGCCAAGGCGAAGAAGATCGTAGGCAGCCGCCCGGTATACAAACTATCTATGAAGGATAAAACAGGCAAGAAAATAACCTGGCTGAAGAAAGGAAAAGTCATCATAGAAGTTCGTTATAAGCCGTCGAAGACAGAGAAGAAAAAACGATATGTTGCTTGCCGGATCAGTCAAAAAGGAAATGCGAAAAAGATTGCGAATGCGCACAACAATATAAAGACAAAAAGAATTAAGATCAAGACAAACCATTTGTACTCATTTGCCGTAGGATACAAAGCATAGAGATAGAGTAAATTTTATAGTATATAGAGATAGAACAAGTTCAACAGGAGGGGATCACATATGAGGATTCAATTGGCACCGGGATTTAAAAATACAGGGAAAAACACTATTGGAAAAGATGTTTTGGCAGGCTTGATCCTGATGGCGGTGTCTATCCCAATTTCCATGGGATATGCACAGATCGCGGGACTGCCGGCAGTATATGGCTTGTATGGTTCTGTGTTCCCGATTCTTTTATTTGCCTTGTTTTCCTCATCACCGCAGTTTATCTTTGGAGTGGATGCGGCTCCGGCGGCATTGGTAGGAGCCGCCTTAGTCAATCTGGATATTCAGAGCGAATCGGCTCAGGCCATGAAAGTGGTGCCGGTGATCACCTTTATGGTGGCGGTGTGGCTTCTGGCTTTTTATATTATGAAAGCAGGGAAACTGGTAAGTTTCATATCGGCACCGGTTATGGGAGGATTTATAACAGGAATTTGTACCACTATTATCTTGATGCAGGCGCCGAAACTCATGGGAGGAACAGCGGGAACCGGCGAATTTCCGGAACTGGCGTCGCATATTGGTGCCACACTGGGCAAGATCAATGTGCCGTCTCTTGTGCTGGGACTGGTGTCTCTGATTATCCTGCTTGTGGCGAAAAAATGGATCCCGAAGTTTCCTATGGCCATTGTGCTGATGGCAGCAGGAGCCATTATGACAGTATGTCTTCCGGTAAAACAATGGGGCGTACATACATTAAGTGCGGTAGAGCCTGGACTGCCGGTGTGGCAGCTACCCGACTTTACTGCGATTTCCATGAAAGAGGCGGTTACCATCAGTCTGTCAGTGGCAGTGGTGATCATGGCAGAGACCCTTTTGGCAGAGAATAATTTCGCCCAGAAAAATGGATACAAGATCAATGACAACCAGGAGATTTTTGCTTTTTCCATGGGAAATCTGGCGGCAGCACTGACCGGATGCTGCCCGGTGAATGGATCGGTTTCCCGTACGGCCATGGGAGAGCAGTATCAGGCCAGGACCCAGCTCGCCAGTGTGGTGGCAGGGGTGTCCATGCTGGTTCTTTTGCTGTTTGGTACCGGATTTGTAGGATATCTGCCGGTGCCGGTCCTGACCGCCATTGTGATTTCGGCCCTTCTGGGAGCTACGGAGTTTCACCTGGCGGTGCGGCTATGGAAGATCAGCCGCACCGAGTGCTTTATCTTTATAGGAGCTTTTGTAGGAGTATTGTTTTTGGGAACCATCAACGGAGTGCTGATCGGGGTGATCCTGTCTTTTACCGAGATGATCCTGCGCACAGCCAAACCGGCTACTTGCTTTCTGGGGATCCAGCCGGGCCACAGACATTTCAGAGATCTGCAGGAGGGCAGGCAAATTTTCGGAGTGGACGGAGTGATCCTTTACCGCTTTAGCAGCAACCTGTTTTTTGCCAATGTAGGAATCCTTCAAAAAGAAATTGAAGAGGCACTGCAAGAGGACACAAAGGCGGTGATCCTGGATGCCAGTGCCATCGGAAGTATTGATATAACGGCGGCGGACAGACTGGAACTTTTATACAGATCATTGAACAAAAAAAATATCCGATTTTACATAACTGAGCATATAGCGGACTTGAATGGTCAGATGCGCAAACTTGGCCTGGGGTATCTCATTGAGGAGGGATGCGTCCGCCGGACCATACATATTGCCCTGAAAGATATGGGAATCCACTGGCCGTATCCGCTGGAAGGCGGCGTGAAAAATGAAGAAAGAGCCGCATCCAGAAAGAGAGCGGACAACCGGGTACAGGAGTTTGTGTGGGCGTTTGGAAATGAGGCAGAGGATGTGATCGAGAGACAGATCCGCCATCAGATCCGCCAGTTAAAGGAAAGCGGCGATGTGGAAGAACTGCTCCACGGAAGATGGGCGCATATGGAGGAACTGGATGAGGATGAGTGGATGGAACACCTGGAAGAACATCTGAAAGAAATCGTCAATATATCCGGAAAAGATGAGCAGACGCTGGCGAAAAGGATGGAAGAACACAGAAAACAGATCCAGAAAAGAATTGCCACCGAACATCCGGAACTGGCTGAGCGGTTCCGGCAGCGGCGGCATATACTGGATCAACATTTAAAGGAAAAACGGCCGGAAGTATATGAACTGGTCATGAAACTCCGTGAAAAGGAACTACTTTAACGGATCCGTAATCCTTTTGATCGAAACCATTTTTTATAGGATTTCCGTTTGCTTGCCGGTACGGATACCACGGCTTTTTTGGAAATACCGGTAAAGGCCTGTTTACCGAGGCTTTTTTTCTTCAGAACCTTGGTAGTCAGGCGGATAGACTGCAATTTGGCACATTTGTAAAAAGCTTGTTTCCCGATGCTTTTTACATGGGAGCCAAGTCGCAGTTTTTTTAGTTTGGCACATTTTCTAAAGGCTTTGGCGGCAACGGCTGTTACCTGATAACTGCATCCACGGTATGAGACAGAGCCCGGAATAGAGGCACTTTTTATCTTGCGGGACACAGGACCCTGGCAGGACACGGTGGAACCTGCTTTGGTAATCTTGTAGCGAAGTCCTTTGGCGGCAAAAATCGTTCCTTTGGCAGGCAGTGTCTTCCTGGTCTGGCTGGCAGAGAAAGTGCCGCCGGAAGAAGAACTGCCGGATGGTGTCACAGCGGAATTATCCGAAGAACTGTTATTATCTGAAAGAACCGGCAGAATATCTACCTCTCGTCTTGCGTTACAGCGTTTACAGTGGATGGATCGCTCTCCCTTGTTGGTGGTGGTTGGCGGGATATCAATAGTAAAATCGCTTTCCCAGTCATGGCCCAGAGGATAAAGGATCGTACCCTGACGGTCAATCTCGTTGTTTCCGTCCCGGTCTGTGAAGTAATGGTTGCAGCCGCTACAGTAATAATAAGCGATATTACCTGATTCGGTACAGGTAGGATCTTTGGCGGTGCAGTACTGCATCGTATGGGCCGCCTCTGATTTAGAATTGGTCACCATAGCAGCACCGGATTCTTTTGCGATGGGGGAGTAACCAACACTGTATTTTGGCTGTACAATGGTAAAGTTATCGGTGCCGGTATTTTTGAAAGCACCTGCCTCCAGGTAAGGAGCCGTAGGGGACCAGAATGTTATTTTCTTCAGGCCGGTACAGTTGGTAAAAGCACCGGTCTGAATGGTGTCAATAGACGCCGGGAAAGTCAGACTGGAAAGGGAAGTCTGGTCTGCAAAACCGTTTTTGGCGATCTGGTTCACCGGATAGGTGGCTTTGCCAAACATAATGCCGGATTCCACGGAGACATCTCCGGTCAGTGTTTTTCCCGGAACAGCAGAAACGGACAGATCTTTCTGACCGGTCAGGTAGTTGTCAGTAAGAGTATAACGGAGATTGTCCTTATCGATATATCGTATATCGCCACAGTCTGAGCACACCCCGTTTACATAGTGGTGGCCGGTTGGTTCTGTGTAGGTTCTTGCTTCCAGCACAGCACCACAGACAGAGCAGTGGGACCCCTGGGAAGCACCCGGAGTTGTACAGGAAGCATCGACAGCGGCATCTATAACCTCTTTGTGCGTATGGTTTTCGGTGGTGAGGGGTGTAATCGTAAAGGAGACTGTTTTGCTTCCGGTAAAAATACCGGTTCCTTTGATCACCACCGAAGCGGTACCGGCGGCTACATTGTTTTCGTAGTTCAGTGTGTAGTCTACGCCTTTTGTCAGAACAGTGTGGTCATAGCTTACGGTTACCTCTGGTTCACAGGAGGAACCGTTGTAAAGATACGCATTTTGTGACAAAGTAATATCAGAAAGAGCCAGATTGACACTTCCTTTATTGCCGGCCCGGACGGTATACTGTTTTTTCAGGCCGGGATTGTATTTAGGGTATACAGACAAGGTTGTGATACCCGCAGAGTTTACCTTGATACCATTCATGGGTCCGTTTGCATAGACTTTTTCCGGCGGTGTCATGACGGTTGGTGAGGAAGAGTCTATGACGACATCCCGATAGTCTGTTTCGCCGTTTACTTGCGGCCAGCAGTTGATGGTATCTCCTACCGCGATGTGGGATGGGAAAGAAGCCATGTATCCTCTGGTAGAATCCTTTTCACTTTCCCAGGTTACTTCCAGGGAGGTAGGAGGTTTAATGTAGATTGTGTCCTTGCAGACAGAGCATACGCCTGTACTCTTTCCAAGAGAGTCAGGTGTGCCATAGACATATTGATGAGCAGACTTTGGAATGGTCTCCTCCGGAGAGTAGTTACAGTAATCACAGTGATAGATCTTCAGTCCGGTATGAATACAGGTGGGCTCGGTGTAAGTAACCAGTTTCTTAGTATGGTTACACTCAACGGAGACATCTGTAGAACCAAGAACTTTCCCGTCTATAGAGGCTGTGATGGTAGTGGTTCCGTGGCGCAGGCCGGATACCGTTCCATTTTTAGATATGGTGGCTTTTTCCGGATCAGAAGATTCGTAGGTAACCGGATCTACCACCCACAGACTATGAGTACGGGAATTTCGTTTTAACTGGTGTTTTAATACGACGCCTGTAGTCTGGTTAGTTTTAAGGGTAGAATCTCCCTCTAGTTTATAGCCGTCCAGCCATTCGTTGCTAACTTCTATTTTCTGCATGACATTTTCAGGGGCATCCTGCATGGTGCCATCCAGATCGGCGGTGGAATAACTGAATTCGCCTGCCAGTGTGTTGTGATAATTGGCTTCTTCACAGTAGAAGTCACCCAGTCCTACATATGTAACGGAGGGATTAATAAGAACCTTGTAGTGGCCGGTTTCCTGATCTGTCGTTCCATTTACCCAGTATTGTTTTTCCATGTACCACAGTCTGATACCCTCTTTCATGTCCGTGATCCCGTAATATGAAAGATTTTCTGCGGAGTAGGATATACCGCCGGAAGTGATGTCAGAAATATCCTGCCCGTTCAGGCGTTGATGTCCGGAGGACATAAATCCATAGGCAATACCTGCTTCGGCAGCTCGGATTCGGGCGATATTTTCCAGATCACTGGACCACTTCAGTGGTCTATAGTCATCCGGCTGGAGCATCTTGGAAGGATTTCTGGGGTCCGGAACATTTCCGGCATCACAGGCATTTTTCCGGATCTGGTTAATGTAATCTAAGGCTGTCTGTGCCTGGCTGTAATAAGATCCGTAAACACCTGCTATGGTGCAGCCATCATGAGGGGTGGAAACATCTGTTTCTAAAACTACGGTGTCCTCCGGTACCGGTGTAACAGAGGCTTTTACAGGGAGACTGTCAGAAGCCAGACCGGATGGGATCAGCATGGCAGCAGTACAGAGCCATGTCATTATCTTTTTTGCATATTGGGAGTGTATCATTGTATATCAGGTCCTTTCTCATTTGGGGTTGATGGGTCTTTTTTTTGAATGTGGACTTCCGGAATGGCCAGATTGTCGTAGTCCACAGCCGGTGGTTCTGCTTCGTCGGTGTCATCCTCCGGTGTGTGGTGAGTGTGAATCTCCGGGATTGCTACATTTTCAAAACTTAAATCATAATCATGTTTTTTTTTCGGTTTCTTTTTTTTGTGAAACATAGTTTTCACCTCCTGAATTACAAAATATTGATGAAAAAGGTTATAACAAGACTATTGATAAAGTCAGCGAACAAACTGCCGATCAAAGGAATCAGAAGATAGGCTTTTACCGACGGCACATAGCGGTCGCAAAGGGCCTGCATATTGGCCATGGCATTTGGAGTTGCCCCCATACCAAAACCACAGGTGCCGGCAGAGAGTATGGCAGCATCGTAATCTTTTCCCATGACACGGAACAAAATAAAATAGGTAAAGAAAGCAATCAGTGCAGTCTGGGCAGCCAACAGGACTACCAGCGGCAGAGCCAGTGATGCCAGTTCCCAAAGCCGCAGCGTGATCATGGCCATGCCAAGGAACAAGGAAAGACAGATGCCACCTAAGTCGTTGATCTCACCCATGTGGATAGTGGCCTTGCCGGAATATTCGGCAATATTGCGGATCAGGGCAGCGGCTAGCATGGCACCGATGTAGATCGGAAAAGTCAGTCCGGTTTTCGTTAAAAGCCAGGAAAAAATAGTTCCCAGACCAATGGCCAGGATCAACTGGAAAACAGCGGCCGGATACATATTGGTATGTCGTTTGTGTTTCTTTTCATCTTCTACCAACAGACTGTCATCTTCGGTAGAAACCGTGTCTAACAGGTGCCGTTTCTCAATAAGGCGTCGTCCCAGGGGACCGCCGATCAGGCTTCCGGTGATCAGACCGAAAGTGGCGGCTGCGGTACAGATGGTGGTGGCACCATGAATATTAAAATCTTCCAGCACCGGGCCAAAGGCTCCGGCGGTACCGTGTCCGCCTACCATAGGAATGGAACCGGTACACATGCCTACCAAAGGATTGAGGTCAAGAACTTTGGAAAGGCCAACAGCTACCAGGTTTTGGAACACGATAAGGGTGATGACCAGACCAAGAAAAATGGCCATAGACCGACCGCCGCTTTTTAATACTTTTAAGTTGGCCTGAAAACCAACAGAGGTGAAGAAAAACACCATGCACACTTCTCTCAGAGTATCGTCAAAAGAAAATTTAATGATGCCGGTGCTGTAGCAGACACAGGTAAAGATAGCGAAGAGAAGTCCGCCGATAACCGGTGCCGGGATACAGAATTTTTCCAGGAATCCGATCCTTTTTTTCAAAAATGTTCCTAATAAGAGTACCAGAACGGCAATAGCAAGAGTCTGGTACATATCTAATTCAATGTTCATACTAGTCCTTTCTAACCGTTTTTATTTGGTATTTACGGTAATACCTTTATCTTTGTAGTAAGAGGCAGCACCCGGGTGAAATGGGATGGTGACACCGTGGGTGGCTGTTTTTTCGTCCAGATTCAGGTTCAAAGAAGTGGCATACTGCATATCCTTGCCGTGTTTGAACAAAAGTCTGGTAATCTCTTTTACGGTTTCATCGGATAAGTTGTCAGAAGCCAGTAAAATAGATTTGACACCCAGTGTTTCTACTTGTGTAGATTGACCGGAATAGGTATTGGCAGGAATGGTGTATTTCACATAGAAAGGATAGGCTTTCTGCAGTTTTTTCATGCATTTTTCGTCGATGCTAAGAAGCCGTATCTTACATTCTTTGCTCAATTCGTCAATGACGGTAGTGCGGATACCGGCGGTGCAGAAGAAAGCATCAATCTTGCCGGAAGCCAGCATGGAAGCTGCCTTGGTGTAATCCAGATTGACTGTTTCTACCAGCTGGTCATTGAGACCGCTGAAAGAAAGAATCTCTTTGGCATTTCGTTCTGTACCGGATTCAGCAGCACCGATACTTACCTTTCTGTCCTGAAGATCATCCAGGGTTTGGATATCTGAATCACTACGGACCACAATCTGGCAGGCCTCTGTGTACAGGGAGGAAACTGCCTTGTAGCCACGGCAGATATTGTTCTCAAAAGCATTTCTGCCGTTGTAAGCATCCTGGATCAGGTCTGCCTGGGCAATCCCCAGGTCGATATAGTGATCCGACAGCAGCCGCAGATTGGCTGCGGAACCGGATGTGTTTTTGACTTCAAATTTGTAAGATTCATTGTCTTTTGAGGCAAAACCAGAGTAACTATTGGCAAAAGAATAGTACATACCGCCAATGTCAGCTGCACCAAAGCGAATAGTCTGGGAATGGCTGCAGCCCGTCAGGAAAACCAAAAGAGAGCAAAGAAAAAAACAAAGGTGTTTCTTCATAATAAAAGGGTTCCTTTCTTATCGTAATGTTACCTATATTGTAGAGGGAAAAGGATATTTTTTCAAGGGTAATTGTCCGGGAGTTTATGACAGGGTGTGAGTGGTTTTTATGGTTTCCGTAATGTGGCAGAAAAGTCTGCGTTCCGTGGGTGCTCCCGCTAGTTAAGCGCGTAGCGGTATGGATGCCTATGCTGACGCATATACAGGCATCTCATACCGACGCACTTAAAACCCACTTCACGCAAAACTTTTCTGCCGCATTACTGGAATGATAAAAAGACATTCATGCCCTGTCACGAACTTCATGCCGCAATCGCTCCCTTTATAAGGGGGAGTATGTCTGTCCGGCTGCCCCGGGAATGATTTTAAAGGGGATGCTTTGGAAATCTGAGAGCAGTGATGGTTGATTTTAGATTGGCAGCTTTGGGAAAAAGATTTACAGAACATGGGTATTCGGGCGTCGGCAGGAGGCACTGGTGTTTTCAGTGCCATTGCCGTTACGCACGAATCGTAGCGCAAGCGCCCATGTGAGTAAATCTTTTTCCCAAAGGCGGAAAACTAAAAACAACCATCACGACAAATTTACGATTGAGAAACCGCCTCCACTTATGTTACAATGACCATCTACAACATTTCAGGAAAAGAAAAGGAGGCAGTTTATGAAAGAATGGAAGAAAATACGATCTGGTTTGAAATGGAAAAACATCTTTGTACTGACTTTGGCGGGGTGCATTAATGCCTTTGGTGTGACGATTTTTCTTATGCCTGTCAAACTTTATGATAGTGGAATTTCCGGTACTTCTATGCTGTTGTCCCAGATTACACCCTCCTGGCTTTCGCTGCCGGTCTTTCTGATTTTTCTCAATATTCCGTTGTTTTTATACGGACTGAAGAAACAGGGACCGGTTTTTTCTATTTATGCGATTTATGCGGTAACCATTTATTCACTGGGAGCCTGGATCATCACGGACATACTGCCGGTTTCGGTCTCTGAGGTTTCACCTCTGGCAGGATCGGACCTGCTTCTTTGCGCTGTGTTTGGAGGTATTGTTTCGGGGCTTGGAAGCGGCCTTACTATCCGTTACGGAGGTGCCATGGACGGTGTGGAAGTGCTGGCTATCATATTTGCCAAGAAGTGGGGCATGACAGTGGGAACTTTTGTGATGCTTTATAATATTGTTTTGTATATCTGCTGTGGAATTGCCATTCACAGCTGGACACTGCCTTTGTATTCTATCGTTACTTATGCGGCTGCGCTGAAAACCATTGACTTTGTAGTGGAAGGTATTGACCGTTCCAAGGCAGCGTTTATCGTCACTACCAGGCCGGAGACAATTTGCGAACAGTTGTCGGAGGAATTTAGCTGCGGCATGACCATTATCGATGCCAAAGGATATTACTCGGATGAAGAAAAAACCGTCGTATACCTGGTGATCAACCGGTTCCAGGTGGGGCGGATGAAGGAAATCATTCATGAACTGGATAAACGAGCTTATATATCTATATCTGAGATAGCTGATGTATATCGCTATAATCAGAGCAAAAAGAGTGAAAAAAGGTAGAAAAAAGCAGAAAGATGTAAAAAAGAGTTGACAAATATAAAAAAGAAGTATAGTATGAAAAACGCTTTAGTAAGGTATAGAGGGGAAGAAGGTTGTTAAAATGATCGATTTTCACACACATATATTGCCGGGGATCGATGATGGAAGCCGGAACTCAGAAGAGTCCATCCAGATGTTGAACCTGGAACAAGAACAAGGCATAACTAAGATCGTTTTCACACCCCATTTTTATGCCAATAGAAATTCGGTGGAACGGTTTTTGAAACGCAGGGAGGCGTCTTATGAGCGGTTGCTCAGCAAGGTGCCGGAGAAATTAGTCAAAGATATTCAGTTTTGCCGGGGAGCAGAGGTTTATTATTTCCCGGGAATCGGTGAGGCGGAAGAAATATCCAGACTGTGCGTGGAGGAAACCGGGGTAATGATGTTGGAGATGCCTTTTTGTCAATGGGACGATCAGGTCGTCAGAGATGTTCAGACTCTGATAAACAAGCAGAAATTAACAGTCATCATTGTTCACATCGAAAGATATTATCCATATCAAAAGAAAAAAGAATTTTGGGAACGGGTGTTTGAATTGCCTGTTTACGCCCAGGTAAACGCAGAGAGTTTTCTGCATTTTCGAACCAGGAGGAAAGCATTTATGCTGTTTGAAGCGTACAATGCGCTACTTGGAACGGATTGTCATAACGTGACAAACCGGATACCTAATATGCAGCAGGCAAGGGAAGTGATCCAGAAGAAACTAGGCGCAGACAGACTTCGCCGGGTAGATGAATTAGGAGAGATGATTTTGCCATGAGTAAAGAACGCAGCGAGAAAAAGAAGCAGATCAATATAGCAGCCGCTGCTATTGCAGCTGTCTTGGTGATTTGTCTCTGTACCGTGTTTGCAATGGGAAAGAAAGCACCCGGTAAGACGGAAACAGAAGCGGTTTCCGGTGCAGGAACAGCGGAGGCGGAGACGACTCAGGAGCCTGTTGACTGGGATTCTCTTGACAAAGTGACACTGAATCAACACAAATATGGGTTGTTACATAAAGTGACCACCTGGCTGATCCTGGGAACAGATGCCAGTGGCGACGAAAAAGGAACCGGAGAGGCATATCAGGGAGCCATGGCTGATTTTCTGATGCTGGTTGTGTTTGATGAAGAAAATAAAACATATGGTGCGATCCAGCTGAACCGGGATACTATGACAGAAGTCTCTCTGATCGACAAGCAGGGAGAGGGGGAAGCGACAGCTGAGATCCAGCTGTGTACAGCCCACTGGTATGGTGGCAGCAGACAGCAGAACTGTGAGAATACGGTAAAGGCTGTTTCCAAACTCCTGGGAGGAATCCCCATTGATGGATATTATGAAATGCCTATGGACACCATTCCGTTGCTAAATAAGCAGGCAGGTGGAGTAAAGGTGAAACTGCTGGAGGATTTTACTTCCGTGGACCCGCAGATGAAGAAGGGCAGGAAGATGATACTGAATGATACGCAGGCGTACCACTACATACATGACCGGTACGGCGTAGGGGACGAAGAAAATACATCCCGCATGAAGAGACAGCGCCAGTATTTGGGAAGTCTTGTTAAAAAGATAAAAAAACAGGCTGCGTCTGATAAAAAAATCCTGGCTCGTATAATGAACGAGTTGAATCCATATGTGGTTTCAAAGATAAGTACAAAGAAACTGACTCACTATGCCGGCTCGCTGAGTGAATATGAGTACAAAGGCCTGCTTACTATAAAAGGAACAGTAAAGACGGGCAAGGCATTGGGAGATGGTATAGAACACCGGGAATTCTACCCGGATGCTTCGTCACTGGAGCAGACAGTGAAGACACTCTATCCGCTGGTGGCAAAGGATGAACTGCAGACAGCCAGATGAAACGGTTGCAGACCAAAAAGATTTAAATGATACAAGGGGACGAACATGAATAAGCTAAAAGACAATATTCAAATAAAAGAAGACGAGGAAATGGAGATTGATCTGCTGGAGCTGTTTCAGTTTTTTAAATCTCGTTTTCTGATTCTTCTGGTAGTGCTTCTGCTGGGGGCAGTGCTGGCAGGTGGAATTACAAAGTTTTTGATCACGCCGAAATATACCGCTACATCCAAACTGTATATGGTGTCGGCATCGAATGATTCGGTCATTGATCTGACAGACCTGAATCTGGGTACTTCCCTGTCAGAGGATTATGCGGAATTGATCAAGATCCGTCCGATCCTGGAAGAAGTGATCAAGGATTATGATCTTTCCTATACTTATGAAGATCTGGTGAAGATGCTGACTATCGCACCGGTAGGTGATACGCGCATCCTGTCCATTAGTGTAGAGAGTACTTCGGCAGAAGAGGCACAGAAGATTGCCAATAAGCTGGCGGATAAGGCAGTTACTTATTTGCCGAAACTGATGGATACAGCAGCACCTAATATTGCAGAAAAGGCCATCGTGCCACCTGAACCGAGCTCGCCGAATCTTATTATCAATACATTGCTGGGGGCATTTGGATTCCTGGCTGTAGCGTTGATCGTGTTGACTGTTTTGTATCTGAGAGATGACACCATGCGGACAGCCGAAGATGTGGAGAAAGCGTTTGGCATCATGCCGCTGACCGTGATCCCAGAGGGGGATATTGCTTCTATCTCAGATAAGAAAGAAGAGCAGATCAAGAAGCAGAAGAACAAGGAAAGAAAAAAGCGAAAAGAATAAGGCAGTCAGAAATTGGAGGACAACATGAACGAAGTAGTAATTGGAAATATGCCTTCCCTGCCATATGCAGTAGAGGAAGCAGTCAACCGCTTAAGGATCAATATTAATTTCCTGGGAAGCGATATAAAGAAGATCATGGTTATCAGTACCCTGCCGGATGAAGGGAAATCGTTTGTTACCATGCAGTTGTGGCGCCAGATGGCAGAGACAGGGACGGCATCTATTTTGGTAGATGCAGATCTTCGTAAATCCGTTATGGTTGACAAATATGATATCCGACGGAAAGATCAGGGGAAACTGCTAGGAACATCAGATTTGCTGGCACAGGACAAGCCGGTGGAGGATGTGGTACTTCACACTCAGATAGAAGGTGGAGATATCCTTCCTAATGTGAAAAATGTAGTGAATCCGTCTATGTTGATGGAAAGCCGTCAGCTGGAACAGATGCTGGATAAAATGTCAGATATGTACCGGTATGTATTTATAGATGCACCACCTTTAAGTCTGGTATCAGACGGTGAAAAGATAGGCTCCCTGTGTGATGGTGCTATTTTGGTTGTAAGGGGAGGATTTACCCAGAAGAAGCTGGTACGCAATTCGATCCAGCAGTTGGAGAGAGCCGGCTGTCCGGTTCTGGGACTGGTACTCAACCGTGTTGGTAAAAACGGCGGTGGGTACTACTATGGTAAGTACGGAAGTCATAAGTATGGCTATGGGTATGGCTATGGAGAACAGTACTACTATGGTGACAAAAGTTGAGTTTAGTTTTTTCCCAAGGGAGAGAACTTTCTCATAAATATTTTTGAAAGAAAGGAGGATATAAAAGTAATGAAAGCGATGAAAAGAGTATTGGCAACTGCTTTGGCTGCAGCTGTCGTATTAAGTTCTGCAACTGCTGCATCTGCAGCACAGAGCCCAACAACCGCACCAAAAGCTATTGCGCAGACTAAGAGCGTAAAAGTTTCCGGTAACACAGTTAAAGTTAAAACAACTGCAAAGGGAACTGCTACTGTAACTGCTATTAAGTCTACAAAGAAAGCTGTTACTGTTGCATCCACTATTAAAGTGAATGGCGTAAGCTATAAAGTAACAGTAATCGGTGCTAATGCATTCAAAAAATGCAAGAAAGTAAAGACTGTTACAATTCCTGCAACAGTAGTTACAATCAGCAAGAATGCATTCGCAGGTTGTAAAAAGCTTAAGAAGATTACTTTGAAAGGTAAGAAAGTTACTGTTAAGAAAGGAGCTTTCAAAGGTGTTAACACTAAGAAAGTAACAATCAAAGCATCTAAGATGAACGCTAAACAGTTTAAGGCCTTCAAGAAGGCTCTTAAGAAAGCCGGATTCAAAGGAAAAGTAACTAAATAATTCCTTTACAGATCAAAGTGATCAGAGGGTATGCTGTCTGCAGAGCGGCATAAGCCGGTCTGCAGGGAGTCTGCCTAAAAAAAGAATGTAACAAGAATGGGAGAGGCAGATAAATGTATAAACGAAAAAATAATAATTGGCTGAAGCATGTAGATTTTCTGGTGCTTGACTTAGTTTGTTTATTGATTTCATTTGCCGTCGCGTATGTTATTAGGCATGGACTAGCTAATCCATTTGCAGCGCCTCTTTACCGCAGTACTGTGATTGCATGGATTGTATTGGACAGTATTGTTCTTTTTGGGTTGAATACGCTCAAAAATGTTTTGAAAAGAGGATATTTGCGAGAGTTATTTGTAACTGTAAAACAGGGAATTGTATCGATGTTATTATTTTCCCTGTATTTGTTTATGACACAGGGAGGACAGCCGTTTTCTCGTATTGTACTGTTCCTGTGTGTAGGTATCTATGTGGTCTTGTCTTATTTGACAAGATGTTTGTTAAAATTATATTTGAAAAAAATCAAAGGTGTATGGAACCAGCCGGCGCTTCTGATCGTAACAACGAAAGATCTGCTGGATGGAATCCTGGAGAACTGCGAGAAAATGGAATATAAAGAATTCCAGATTGTAGGTGCGGTTGTCCTGGACGAGGACTGGACCGGGAAAACGATCCGTGGCATAGAAGTAGTGGCAGATGAGGAAAGCCTGATGGATTTTATCCGGGACGGATGGGTGGATGAAGTGTTTATATCCTGCCCGCCGGATTATCAGGATAAAAAGAGACTCTTATCGGAACTATTTGATATGGGCATGGTGGTTCATGACAACCTTTTTCAGAATAAAGATTTGGCGGAAAACAGGCAGATCGTACAGCGGATCGCAGGATTTACGGTGCTGACGACAACGCTGAACTATGCTACCAGTCAGAGCCTGTTTTGTAAGAGAGTTTTGGATATCCTGGGGGGACTTCTGGGATGTGTTTTGACAGGAATATTATTTTTGTTTCTGGCACCGGTTATTTATATACAGTCGCCGGGACCGATCTTTTTTAAGCAGGAAAGGGTCGGAAAAAATGGAAAAAAATTTAAGATATATAAATTCCGCAGCATGTATATGGATGCGGAAGAGCGTAAAGCGGAATTGAAGGATAAAAATAAAATGGGTGGAGACAGGATGTTTAAATTGGATTTTGATCCCCGGGTTATTGGCAACAAGATCCTGCCGGATGGCACCCGGAAAACGGGAATCGGAAATTTTATGCGGACCAGAAGCCTGGATGAATTCCCGCAGTTTTTTAATGTGCTGAAGGGAGAGATGAGTCTGGTAGGAACCAGACCTCCCCTGCCGGAAGAGGTAGAGCAGTACGACCTGCATCACCGGGCCAGACTGGCAATCAAGCCGGGGCTTACAGGGCTGTGGCAGGTCAGTGGCCGCAGTGATATAACGGATTTTGAAGAAGTAGTAAGTCTGGACACGGAATATATCAGTAATTGGAGTATTGCGTTGGATATTAAGATTTTGTGTAAGACCGTTGTGGCAGTGTTGAAAAAAGATGGATCGGTGTGAGGAAATGAAGGACAAAATTAGAATACTGCATATAGCACAAGCTGCTGGTGGTGTGGATCGTTACATCCGAATGCTGCTCAAGTATTTGGATAAAAAAGTTTTTGAGAATATACTAGTTTGCTCACAGGATTTCTATAAACAAGATTATAAGGGACTAGTTGATTTTTTTGAACAGATAGAAATGACTAGAACTATTGGAGGCAATGATTTAAAGGCAATTAAAGAGGTCAGAAATCTGATAAAAAAATATAATCCTGATATTGTCTATGCTCATTCCAGCAAGGCGGGGGCAATTGCTCGTGTTGCGGACATCGGATTGAAAAATTGTTGTGTATATAATCCACATGGGTGGGCATTTAATATGCGATGCTCTGCGAAGAAAAAAATGATGTATACAGTTATTGAGAAGGTGGCTGCACTGTTTTGTGATAAGATCATATGCATTTCAGATGCAGAAAAAAAGTCAGCATTAGACAAGAAGATTTGCAGAGAAGATAAGTTACAAGTCATTTTTAACGGTGTGGATATTGAAGCCTATGAAAATGGAGTGCATGGTGCGGTTAGACGAAAAGACTTGAGTATACCGGAAGATGCATTTGTTGTCGGTATGGTTGGGCGAATCAGCCCACAGAAAGCACCCGATGTGTTTATTAAGATGGCAAAAATGGTGAAAAATAAAATATCAAATGCACATTTTATTATCGTTGGCAACGGAAGTCAGGAATTAGAAATCAAACAGTATGCGGAGGATAATGGATTTGTGGACAATTTACATATTACTGGTTGGGTTGATGATCCGATGAGTTATGTAGAACTTTTTGATGTTGCATGCCTTTTGAGTCGTTGGGAAGGATTTGGATTAGTTTTGCCTGAATATATGATGGCATGCAAGCCAATTGTAGCCAGTCGAGTAGATGCTATTCCGAATATAATACAGGATGGACAGAATGGTTTACTTGTTCGAGTAGATGATGCTATTGACGCTAGTAAAGCAGTGTTACGAATCTATCGAGAGAAGGGGTTAGCAGATAGGATGGTGGCACAGGGAATGAAAGACGTGCATAATAAATTTAATGCTCGAAGAGTTTCTGATGAACACGGAAAACTATTTGAGAGAATATAAGTAATGAGAGAACTGAAAGACGCTTTTAAATTATTATGGAGAGTAAATTAAAATGATTACGCCTAGAGATATTGAAAATAAAACAATGAGCTCAGAAAAGAGAAAGTCAGCTAAAAATGACTATTTTGCATTTTATATTGGAAGACCATTATCTTATATTTTGACAATTCCGTTTTTATATATCGGCATTTCGCCAGATGCAGTTTCGTTGATTTCTATTATTCCGATTATTATTGGCTTTGCATTTATGTGTATTGGAAACACAAAGACGATACTAATTGCGGGATGGTTGATGTTTTTTTTATGGAATTTATTAGATGGAGTCGACGGAAATATTGCACGATATAAAAAACAATTTTCTAAAATGGGAAGTGTATATGATGCGATGAGTGGGTACATTGCTATGGTCTTATCTTTTTTTGGATGGGGAGTAGCGGCGGCACATAATCCGGGAGTCTTTCAGAACATTGTTCAATTACCACTAGATCTATATATCATTTTAGGGGCACTGTCAGGTATTTTCGTAATATTTCCTCGATTTATCATGCATAAAGCAATTACTACATTGGGCGATCAGGACGCTATGGAATCGGTTAAAGATAAATCACAATATAGTTTTATTAAATTAGTTGCCTTGAACTTAACATCTATAGCTGGTTTTGTCCAGGTGTTAATGCTTATTGCAGTAATTTTTAAAATTGTGGATTTGTTCACCATTGGATATTTTATTTTGAATTTTATGGTCATGGTGGTTTCCTTGAAAAATATTTTCAATGACAAGTAAAATGGAGGTTTAGTAGTTGAAAGACTGATTATAATATAGAACAATCATCGGAAATATTGTTAAATTTGCATAATCTAATAAATGAATATCTCTAATAACAATGCTTTATAAAGGAGGAGAAAAATGGGTTTGATGATTTCAATTGTTGTGCCAGTGTATAATGTGGAAAAATACCTTAGTCAATGTCTGGACAGCATTCTTACACAAACTTATAAGAATCTTGAGATTATTCTAGTGGATGATGGATCTACAGACAAATCTGGTTCGATTTGTGATTCATATAAAAAAAAGGATCCAAGAATAGTTGTTATTCACAAGGAAAATGGTGGTCTATCTGATGCAAGAAATGCAGGGGTGGCTATTTGTAAGGGAGATTTCATTTCATTTGTGGATAGTGATGATTATCTATCGCCTTATTTTTATGAGATATTGATGGGAGTTGCCCAAAAAAGAAACTGTGATATTGTCGCTCTGAAATCAGGTACAGATTTTTGGGATGGAGAAGATAAACCAGTTTTAGCGAAAGACAAAGATGAATTCGCTGTTCGTTATTTAAATTCGCATGAGATATTGGAAAGAATGTTATATCAAGAAATTGCGACCGGTGCTCCATTTAAGATTTATAAGAAAGCAACTTTTGACAATGTATATTTTCCTGTTGGATATCTTTATGAAGATGTAGCAACAACTTACAAGCCGTTCTTTAATGCCCAAGAATGTGCAATAGTAGAAGCCGACATCTATGCATATCGAAAGAGAAGAGATAGCATTATTCGACAGTCATTTTCGCCGAAGAAAATGATTTGCCTTGATATTTTTGACCAATTAGTCAATGATAAACAATTAAATGAGGCTGGTTTGCAAAGAGCAGCAAAGTCAAGAGTGTATGCTATGACTTATTCGGTTTTTTTGCAAGTTCCCGAAAGTGATAAGAGAACGCAAAAAATTATTTGGGATAAGTTGCAGACTGTACAAAAAGATGTGATGTTCGATAAATCAAGAATAATGAGAAGAAAAAATCGTTATGCGGCCTACGTTTCGTTATTTGGCATGAACATATCGTACAAAATTGGAAGAAAGTTTGGACAAAAAGGATCTATGAAATGATAAGGAGTTTTTAAATGAATAATGCAATTATAACATTGTCATTTGATGATGCAAGAAAAGATACATATCATGTTTTTAGGGACATTTTGGCTCCATTAGATTTAAAAGCGGTTGTTTATGTACCTAGTGGATATGTTGAATGTGGTTTTAATGATCCGCTTGATATTGGATATAATGGATTAATGACAAAAGAGAATTTAGACTGGATCTCTTCAAATGATCTGTTTGAAATTGGATGTCATGGATATATGCATAAAAATGACTTTGCCGATTTAGAGAAAGGAATAAATAAGATACAGGAGTGGTATCCAGAATATGTGAAATATGGACTTGCTAGTCCGCATTCGGAAATCAAAAGACATGATGTGAAAAAAAACGAGGAACATTATAAAAAATTAGGATATAGATATGTTCGCGGAGGAAGGAATTTTGATAATTTTACTACTATTAAAAGATCAATATCTCTTTTGGCAAGAAAAACACAGTCTCCGCGTATTTTTGTGAAATGTTATGCTTCATCTACAATGAAAACTGTTAACTATTATTTGACAGCTGTTCCGGTACATAAGCTTACAACATTAAGTCAATTGCAGGCAATGGTGGACTATTGCGTAAAAACAAAAAAATGGATGATTTTGGAATTTCATGGAATTGACAAAAAGGATTCTAAAGAATATACAGAACCTTTCTGCTGGTTGGAGGATGATTTTGTGAGTTTATGTAAATATTTGAAAAAGTTGCAGGATAAAGGGAAAATAGAAGTTAAAAATCCTATTGAGATGTTTATATAAATTATAGTAATGTATTATGCAGAAGATTGAGGGAGATACTATAGTGAATATAAAGAATAGAGTTAAAAATAAATTACCGGTTAAGTTAGTGGCGAAATTAAAGAGTGTGTATCTTAATAAAAAAGGTATTGTGAAGGCAACAACAGAGCCTCAGTTACTGAATGCAAATGGGGAAAAAATAAGAACATTTTATTTATGTGATGTTAATACAGGACATGATTTGAGTTTGACTGATGGAAGAAAATCAAAGTATGTCAATTGGGATAGGACAAGATACACTCTGCCTATTCATTTCTATACTGATGATATGATTTGGATAAAGAGAGGCAACCCCAAAAAGAAGTTTGCAATACTATTAGAACCGCAGACGCTTCAGCCGGCAAAATATAAACGGATTTTATCTCATCCTGAAGAAGTTTCCGATTATGAGGCAATTTTCACATATTCGGAGGAAATATTAGAAAATGTGCCAAATGCAAGACTGTTTATTACAGGTGGAGTATATGTAGGAACTGAATTTGGTGGAGGAGAAATTTGCGAAGAACAATATAAGAAGAAAACGAAAAATATATCTATGGTATCTTCGGACAAGCGCACATGTGAATTACATGAGATAAGATATAAATTAGCCCAAAGATTAGATGCCGGAGAAGATGTTGATTGTTATGGAACATTTAATGGAACATTTATAAAAATATGGGATTCATTAGGCGCTTATAGGTACAGTATAGTTATAGAGAATGATATAGGAAATTATTGGATTACTGAAAGAATATGTAATTGTTTTGCAAGCATGACAGTTCCTATTTATATAGGTTCTCCTAAGATAGGTGAATTTTTTAATTTAGATGGTATTATTCAAATTAGTAAGGATGATGTTAATAATATTGATAATATTATTAAACAATGTAATCAAGAAGATTATGAGAGACGTGTTGATGCAATAAAGGATAATTTTGAGAGAGTAAAAAAATTTTATTGTGTCGAGGACTGGCTTTTTAATGAATATGGAGAGTTATTTTTATGAAAGACATTGCACTAGTGTGTTGCTATAATAATACCGAAATGTATAGTAATATTTTAAAAAAAACTTTGGCAAATCAAAAAAACATTGACTATGAGTTGATTGGTATTGATAATTCTGATAATATGTTTCCATCTGCTGCATCTGCCCTAAATTATGGTATAGGAAAGTCAGATAGTGAATACATAATTGTTGTACATCAGGATTTTGAATTTATAAATGAAGATGCATTAGCATCTTTTCTTCAATATAGCAAACAATTTAATGACAATGATATTTTAGGAGTTGCCGGAGCTATACTGGATGATAGTGCTAAGATTTTAAAAAGATTCATAGGGCGGAATCGTATAATTTATTCATCTTTAATTGACTCAACCAATAGAGTTAAAGGATTCAAGAAAGTTGAATCCTTGGATGAATGTTGTTTTGGATTTAAAAGAAGTTTTTGGGAAAAGCATCCATTTGATGAAATTGCATGCGACAAATGGGACTTGTATGCAGTAGATATGTGCTTAGAGGCAGACAGAAATAACGGTGGTGTATATGTTATACCTATTGATTCATTACATCATTCTGGAGGAAACATAACTAAAAACTTTTATAAGTCACTAAATAATCTTATGAAAAAATACGAGAAAGATAAAAAAAAGATAATAACCACTTGTGTGGTTTCTGATACAAGACATCCAGATTTTGAGTGCTTAAAACTTAACCTGATTAATGAAGTTCGGATGAGGAGAAAAAGATGAAAATAACCTTTTGTTTACCAAATCATAATTATAAAAGTCCGATTGGTGGCTATAAGATGGTGTATGAATACGCTAATAGATTAGTAGAAAAGGGACATTCAGTAAATATTGTATTTTGTACGAAAGACTCTTTAAAAAAGTATTTTCTGCCATCAAGTATACGACATGTTTTGACCAAATATATTGTATCGAAATCGCCTAAATGGTTTGATTTGGATAAGAGGGTGAATAAGGTAGCCGCACAGGAAATATCAGATGAATTTATCCCGAAAGCGGATATTGTAATTGCAACAGCGGCACAAACTGCTTTACCGATCTCTAGATTAAATCTAGATAAAGGAAAGAAGGTGTATTTTATTCAAGATTACGAAAACTGGGTTGTAACGGAAAAAGACCTCTTGATGACATATCAACTAAACATGATTAATATTACGGTGTCAAAATGGTTGTACGAAATAGTATCAAAGTATCAGGAAAAAAATACATATTGTATTCAGAATCCAATTGATATTAGAGTATATAAAATATATACAAAGCCAGAGAAAAGAGATAAATTTTGTATCGGAATGCTATATCATGATGCGGAGTACAAAGGTTGTAGATACGCACTTGAGGCAATAATGAACTTAAAGAAGAAATATACAGAGATAGAATTAATTATGTTTGGCAATCCAGAGTTGCAAATGGAATATAAACTTGACTGGATTCATTACGTACGACATGCATCAGTAGAACAGGTTTTGAAAATTTATAACAAATGTGCCATTTTTGTTTGTGCAAGTGTTGAAGAGGGATTTGGATTAACTGGTCTAGAGAGTATGGCATGTGGGTGCGCATTTGTTACGACAGGTTATCGAGGTGTATATGAATATGCAGAAAACAATAAAAATTCACTTATTTCACCAGTGAAAAATGTTTTCGAATTAGAAAAAAATATCGAGCGTATGATAGAAAATGATGATTTAAGAATAAAAATAGCAAAGCAGGCAAACGCTGATGCACAACAATATTCATGGGAGAGGGCATTGATGTTGTTTGAAAAATATATGCGAGGTTAATTATTATGGAAACAGTATGGTCAACTGCTTTTTTATATTTGTTCACATTTTTGAGCTCTATAATAACTTTTTATTTTGCTGAAAGGAATGAGAATAGAAAAGCAAGATGTTTTATATTATTATGTATATCAATTATGATTCCAACTATTATAGCAGCACTCAGAGCAGATACTGTTGGAGCGGATACAGCAGGATATGGAACATTAGGATTTAAATATTTAATGAGTTACAGATCACTGGATGACGTTTTCAACAACTCGGAATGGCTATTTTATACTATAGGGTATGCAATTACCAGAGTAACTGATAATGTGGGATGGTGGTTAGGAATTATTGAATTCTTAGTAATATGTCCATTTACAATTGGGGCTTGGAAACTTAGAAAGAGACTGCCAGCTACATTTTTGATTGCACTTTTTTATTTTAAATTCTACAATTACAGTTTATGCATTATGAGACAATCAATATCCTGTTCTCTTTTGTTTTTGGCTATCGTACTATATCATGAAAAAAAATATTTCAAGATGGTCATTTTGGCATTGGCTTCTGTTAGTGTTCATTCATCGGGATTGGCAATATTGCTTGTTGTGATTGCGGTTGAAATATATTTGTACATATCTGCGAAAAAAAATAAGAAAAAGAAGAATAGATCTATTATTTTTCCGGTTGCGGTTATAGTATCTTATTTTTGTTTTATTTCATTAGTAAATTTGTTTGTTTCAAAGGGTATAATTCCACAGATTTATATAGAAAGATTTTTGCCTGAAATAAGTGGAAATGGTGGAGGAATGTCAAATGTTTTGATTTTTGAATCAATTTATAGAATGATTTATTTGGGAATGATTTATTTAATTAGAGATACAAAAACTTCAGAAGAATTATCAGATATGATAAATTTGTCTATTATTGGTAATATGGTATATATTGTATTTGGAATTGGATTCGGAACAGGAACAATATATCGATTAACGGAAACATTTGATTTTTGCAATTTGGTTGCAATATCTCTTTTTGCTCAAACAAGATGCATAAGAGTGGGACACAAAAATGTTCAAAGAGGATTAATAATGCTTTTGGCTATATTATATTGGGCAATAGTATATATGATTTTTCCGGGTGGAATTGGATTTCAGACCGAAATATTTAAATTCAGGTGATAAATACCTTAAAACGAGGATGTATGAGTTTCAATCGATTTCGAGATAAGCGGAACAAAATTCTATTTTTGATATATATTATAAAATGTTAACTGTTCAATAAGGTCATGTGTAATCAAGGAATAATGTTGAATTTGCACAAAAAGAATAGAGAGATGATAAAGATGAAAAACAGATCATTATTAAAGAATACAATATATAATGCCTTATATAACGGATTAAATATAATTTTTCCATTAATTACAATTCCATATTTATCAAGAATATTGCTTTCTGATGGGTTAGGATTAGTTAACTATTCGAGATCTATTGTTAGTTGGTTTTTGATATTTGCTTCGCTTGGGATACCAAGATATGGAGTGCGAGAAATTGCGAAAATAAAAGATAACAGAGATAAACTTGATAAAACTTTTACAGAGTTATTTTTATATAATTTACTAAGCACGTGTATTTGTGTTGCAGTTTATATGTTAGTGATTTCGGAAGTGAGTTTATTTAGTAATCATTATTTGTTATATATGGTAACCGGAATACAATTATTTTTAAATATATTAAATGTTGATTATTTATATCAAGGATTAGAAGAATACGTTTATATAACAAAGAGAAGTTTTGTTGTGAAGGCAATTTCATTATTATGTATGTTTATATTTGTGAAGGAAAAACAAGATTATATCATTTATGCACTGATACAAAGTTTGGCTGTTGCAGGAAATTATGTGTTTAATTTTATTCATTTGAAAAAACATGTACATTTTTCCGCTGAAAATCTTGAACTGATGAAGCACACGAAACCAATCATAATATTATTATCAACTCAGTTAGCAATAAGTTTATATTCACTTTTAGATACTACGATGTTGGGGTGGTGGTGCAGTAATTCGGTTATAGGTTACTATACAAATGTACAAAAAATAATAATTACAATTTCTACCATTACCGCCTCTTTAGGAGGAGTAATGCTGCCAAGATTAGTTTTTTTATGGAATCATAGTGAATTGGATGCGGTAAAGAAGTTGGGAAGTAAGGCGTTAGAGTTAATAATAGTAATATGCATTCCGGCATCAATTGGCATTTTTGCATTAGCGCCACAAATTGTTCGTTTGATTTTTGGGATGGATTTCCTTCCATGCATTTTGACCCTTAAGATTTTTGCCCCATTTGTTCTTATTTCTACTGTAGGGAATCTATATGGAACACAGCTCTTAATGACATTTGATGAAGAAAAAATATTGTTTATAACAGTTTCAGTTGGGGCTTTGTTAAATATGTCATTGAACCTTTTTTTAATTCCTAAAATGGAACAAAATGGTGCAACTATAGCTTCGGTTGTGACAGAAGCTATAGTTTTATGTTTACAAATTTATTTTGTAAATAAACAGGTTAAATTGAAATGTAGATTGCATTTTTTAAAAACACTTTTTATAATGACGACAGTCATGATATTGTATTTGATGATTATTGTGAATTTTTTAGATGATGATATAAGTGTTATTGTATGTTCGATATTTGGATCGGGTTGTATTTATTTGATTCTAGGTATTTTGCTAAAAAATGAAGCGATATTGTACTTTGTTGGATTGATAAAATCGAAAATTTTATCACGAAAAAAAATTGATGTATAAGGTTAAAGAAGGGGGCGTTATAATATGTATATGTTAAATGCTCAAATGAATAAAAGAATAGATTGGATTGATATATCAAAAGGAATTGGTGTAATATTACTAGTTATAGGACATATGCCCAGTATTCCATACGTGATTCAAAATTGGATTTATTCATTTCATATGCCGTTGTTCTTTTTCTTGTCAGGATATACGTTTAAAATAAAAGATTCCGTAAAAGATAATCTTAAAAAAATGTTTCGCAGATTGATTATACCATATTTAATTTATAATGTAATATTTTTATTGTCGGATGTAATACTGTTTGGAAGAAAAAGTACAACTGTGAATGCTGATTTAAATGATATGATTTCTGGACAAGGTAGTTTTGGTGTGATATGGTTTTTACTTTCGCTATTTTGGGTTCAAATAATTTATTTAGTTGTATCAGCAATAACAAATAATTATAAAAATGTTAAATTTGCCAATATTGTAATAGTGTTGATTGTATTGAGCGGGTATGTTATTGCGACTTATTGCAAAATGGATTTATATAAGCTTGTTACATCATTAGTTGCTGTTGGTTTTTTCTGCTTAGGAAATATTTTTATGAAACTAAAGATACTGGATAAACTAAAGCAAATGTCTATTTTATTTTTGTTTTTGTGTACAAATATAATATTTGGTTATATTAATTTGATTTTATATGGAACAAGAATAGAAATGAGTGGTGCTGTATATAATAATCTTTTTATTACGTTTGTAGCGGCAATTGCAGGAATAATATTTGTAAATGGAGTTTCAGAAAAAATATCCATGTTGAATTTGTGGGTGGTAAAATGTTTAAAATATATTGGTAAAAATTCTTTGTATTTTTTTGTTTTGACAGCGTATATTCCAGTGAGAATGATGCAGTTACTAGAAGGAAGTGAGTTGGATAATATATTTATGAAAATTTTAAGTAAGTTATTAGGGTTTGCGTTAACGTATGTAGTTGTAGAAGTTTTATCGCACATAAAAAGAAATATTATAAATTTATCTGTGAAAAGAGATTAGATAACTATCCGGCACGGAATGGTGGCTCACTTGAATATTCCGGTGGTTCCGGCACAAGACTGTATCCATTAACAATGGTAACTTCTAAACAGTTACTGCCTATTTATGACAAACCAATGATTTATTACAGATCTGAACCGTATTTATCTGGAGGATAACAGTTTAAATGTAGAGCTTCTCGGACAGGGATTTACATGGCTAGATACAGGAACCCATGAATCTTTAGTAGATGCAACAACGTTTATTAAGACGGTAGAGCAGCATCAGCACAGAAAGATTGCTTGTTTAGAGGAAATCGCCTACTTAAATGGATGGATTTCTAAAGAGGATGTTTTGAAAGTTTATGAAGTCTTGAAGAAAAACCAGTACGGACAGTATCTGAAAGACGTACTGGATGGAAAATATCAGGAACATTTGTATTAAGAAAGGTAGGATAAAAGAATGACGATTATTGTTACCGGAGGAGCCGGATTTATTGGAAGTAACTTTGTATTTCATATGTTAGATAAATATCCTGACTATCGTATCGTATGTGTGGACAAACTTACATATGCAGGAAATTTATCTACATTAGCACCAGTGATGGATAATCCAAATTTCCGTTTCTGTAAGATTGATATTTGCGACAGAGAGGCAATCTATAAATTGTTTGAAGAAGAACATCCGGATATGGTTGTAAACTTTGCGGCAGAATCCCATGTAGACCGTTCTATCGAGAATCCGGAGATTTTCTTAGATACGAATATCAAGGGTACTGCAGTAATGATGGATGCCTGTCGTAAATACGGTATTCAGAGATACCATCAGGTAAGTACAGATGAAGTTTACGGAGATCTTCCATTAGACAGACCGGATTTATTCTTTACAGAGGAGACTCCGATTCATACGAGTTCTCCATATAGCAGTTCAAAAGCGGCTGCGGATTTATTAGTTCTCGCTTATCACAGAACTTACGGACTGCCTGTGACGATTAGTCGTTGCTCTAATAACTACGGACCATATCATTTTCCAGAGAAGTTAATTCCGTTAATGATTGCCAATGCTTTAGCAGATAAGCCATTACCTGTTTACGGTGAAGGATTAAATGTCCGTGACTGGTTATATGTAGAGGATCATTGCCGTGCGATTGATCTGATTATTCATAAGGGATGTGTTGGAGAAATTTATAACGTTGGTGGACATAATGAAATGAAGAATATTGACATTGTAAAGATTATCTGCAAAGAACTTGGAAAGCCGGAAAGCCTGATTACTCATGTAACAGACCGTAAAGGTCATGATATGCGTTATGCTATCGACCCAACAAAGATTCACAATGAATTAGGATGGCTTCCGGAAACAAAATTTGAAGACGGAATCAAAAAGACAATTCAGTGGTATTTAGATAATAAGGAATGGTGGGAGACAATCATTTCCGGTGAATATCAGAACTACTACGAGAAAATGTACGGAAACAGATAAGACTATTAGGACCGACAAGAGATGAAAATATAATGGCTCAGTTGTCAAGACAAAAATTTGATATTTTTATAATGAACTGATATGTTGACGGGTTACATGAAAAAATGTGTGCGGCAGAGCCGCCCGCCCAGTGTGGCATGAGCTACATGACCTAAATTCAGATTACCATAAACACAAGAAGGGAATGATAGCAATTATATCAACAATTTTACAGAATTTAAAAGAAATACTACCCTATGTTCCCACTTGTTTGATTGGGGCTGCAGTAGGAATGGTTCCCATAGGTGTTCGGTTACAAAAAAATAAAAAGTTGACGGTTTGTAACACCATATGGTGGTATAGTATGATTGCATATATATTGCTGGTGAGTATGGTTACATTTTTTTCCAGAGAACCCGGATCAAGAGTAGGGGTGGATCTGCAGTTGTTTTCTACATGGGGTGCATCGACGCAGGAAAAGGCATATGTCATAGAGAATATTATTATGTTTATTCCATTGGGAATGTTGCGGGCACTTAGAAAAACATCCCTGTTCCGTATAAAGAATGTTTTGAAAGAACTGTGTGTATATACAGGGATTTCCTGTGCCATAGAGGGGATTCAATTGGTTACAGGAAGGGGATACTGTCAGATAGATGATGTCGTTATGAATGTATTGGGAGGAATACTGGGGTATCTTTTAATAAGACTTCTGAAACTCCTTTTTCAAAAATACCTGTTTAAGGATGCTGCTTATATGGTATCCTAGTATCAGTGGCATAAGTTGTTTTACAGATGCGAGGACAATGAAAGTGTGAGGAGGCATATATCATGACAAAGAAAGAACAGCGTATCAAAAAATTGACAGAGTACCTGCAGAGACTGGGAGCAGGAGAAGAACTGGAAGAAGTAAGAAAAGATTTTATAAAGGAATTTTCGGATGTACAGGCATCGGAGATCATGGAGGCTGAGCAGGAACTTATGAAACAGGGAACACCGTTGGAGGAAGTGCAGCGGCTCTGTGATGTGCATGCAGCACTGTTTCACGGTGTTACGCCGGAGGAAGAGATGAAAAAGCGTCAGTCTTTTGAGCAGAAGGAATATGGAAATAAAAGTCAGCAGGCACAGGAACTGGAGCAGATAGAAGGGCATCCACTGTATACGCTGACAAAGGAGAATCAGGCACTTTTAAAACTGTTGCAGCAGTTTGCTGGATCTGAGGATGAAAATCTGCTGTCGATCATCGGACAGTTTGCGGTTCATTATGCGAAAAAAGGAGATCTTTTATATCCTCATTTGAAAGTAAAATATGGTATTGCCGGACCGTCGGATGTGATGTGGACGGTGGATGATGAGATCCGGGATGAATATAGTGCCCTGATGAGAGAATCCCAGAGAGGGGATGAGTGGAACAAACGACTAAGAGCCGTCTTGAAACGGATCGAGGAAATGGTCCACAAAGAGCAGAATATTTTGTTCCCGATCTGTGCTGTGAATTTTACCAAAGAAGAGTGGATGGGGATCTACCGGGATGCCAAGGATTATATTGTGTGCTTTGGTGTGGAGGATGTACACTGGCAGGAAGCAGAAGACCAGGAGATAGTCAGAGAAAATTCCGGAAAAGATGAAATCGTGCTGCCGGGCGGTCATATGACCCTGGAGCAGCTGACTGCTTTGCTCAACACGGTTCCCCTGGAGATTACTTTTATCGATGTGGACAACATAAACCGCTTTTTCAATGAGGGACCAAAGGTTTTCAAGCGTCCCGGCATGGCGCTGGACAGGGAAGTGTTCTCCTGCCATCCACCGAAGATAGAGCCAATGGTGCGGGCCATTATTGACGATTTTCGCCACGGCAGAAAAGACCGTGTTCCGGTTTGGATGGAAAAAGGCGGACGCACCATGTTAGTTACTTACATGGCAGTGAGAGATAAAACCGGAAAGTATGTAGGTACGGCAGAATTTGTTCAGGATATGGAGTTTGCCAAAGAGCATTTTGGGAAGAAATAAAGAGAGGTCAATATGAATGAAGATGTGACAAAAATGTACCATCATGTTATGACTTCCGGTGAAGCCTAAAAAAAACTGCCTGAGCCAGTATTACTGGTTCAGGCAGTTTTTTACATGTCGATAAACTTTATTGCCCTCGGTAAAGCCATATTTATCGATAAGAAGATCCCGGACAACCTGTTTGGCGTTCTCGTCCTTGTGATGTTTGCAGATCAAAGAGGCAGCGTAAGCGATCACCTCATTGTTGAAACAAGCCCGGCTCAAAGTGCGCTGAACCGTTGTGTTTAACTGCATCACAGGAGAGATGGCCGGCTTCTCCGAAGGAGCAGGAACTTCTACGGCCGCTACTGTTTTTTCCCTTGGCTTTCTGCGGCTTATCAGTCCTGGTTTTTCCTGTTTCTCTGCATTCTTTTTCTTGGCAGATGCCGTATAATCCATCTTTGGGTGTCTCGCAATGTCGGCAGAGCGGTGGATTTCCTTGAGAAAAGTGATCACGTTATCGTAATCGTTGTCTTTGCTGATGATCACATATTTGCATTTTTTATCACCATTGGTGCCAAGCAGGTAGCCTAAGTAGGCAGTAAGATGCATATCCAGAGACTGCTTGCCGGCAGGCAGACAGTGGAAAGAATAGTCTACAGAATGAAAGTTTGACAAAATCTCAATGCTGATCTTAGGAGCATTTTTCGTGGAAAATATATGTATGTGGTCGTGGTAATCCAGATGTCTGGAGCAGATGAGACCTGCGTTGTTTACATTTTCAAAATCAATTAAATAATAAGTTTCTACATTTGACATAGTGTTCTCCTTTAATATCCCTTTTATAATAGTGTGTTTGATTCAATCATATTATAAAAGTATAACACGACTGGCGGTAGATGGCAAGGAGTGGCAGAATGTGGGAGGGGTCTTGCGTCCGCTGGGTGCATATGTTATAATAGGGGGCGATATATGTTATAAGAGGAGGATGCAACATGCAGGCAGGAAAAAAGATAGTAGCAGGTATGCTGGCATTGGCGTTGACGATACAGGGAGTGCCGATGCAGAGGGGAACAGCGGTGCAGGCAGCGGGCCAGACCACGGAAACAGCACCCCTGCAGGGAACGGATGGAGCCATCACATGGAAACTGACGGAACAGACGCCGCAGCAGGGATGGTCTCAGGGGGATAAAAAGGCTTATAAACTGACGATAACGGGAAAAGGCGTTATGCCTGGATATATGCATATGTCCGATGGTGTTAATACGCCGTGGCAGCCATATAATGATCAGATTCAGACGATTGCGGTAGCAAAGGGAGTTACCCGGGTATCTGAGCATGCGTTTGAAGGAATGGGAGAACTGACCAGTGTAACACTGCCGTCAACGGTAACCCAGGTCAGCAGAGAAGCGTTTATGTACTGTCAGAAATTAGAAAAAATCACACTGCCGGAGGCGTTGGAAAACATTGGTGACAGAGCGTTTAATTACTGCCGTGCCTTAAAGAGCATTGTGGTGCCGGATCAGGTGACAACCATTGGCAGTCTGGCGTTTGCAGGCTGTACTTCCCTGGAAAGTGTTTCTCTTGGGGAAAGCGTGGCACAGGTGCAGGGATCTCTTTTCCATGAATGTGGGAAATTGTCAACCCTTACCGTGGCTCACGGAAATGCATCTATGCGGTCAGAGGACAATGTGCTGTACAATAAAGATATGTCACTGCTGATCCGCTATGCAGCAGGGAAAAGCGATACAAAATTTTATGTGCCGGGTAGTGTGAAGACCATAGGGGCCAATGCCATTACGCATTGTTCAAATTTGGCGGAACTTCAGATTCCATCCAGTGTAACCAAAATGGATGACTACGCGGTTTATTATAACAGTGCTCTGAGCAAACTCTTTTTTGAAGGAAATGCGCCAAAGGTTTCTGTTGTGACCTCTCACACAGGTATTATAGGAGGCAATCCCCAGGTTTATGTATATACTGTTTACAATGGAGCAATCCGGCACAATGGAAAAACAGGAACGGATGCCAACAAAGACATCACATTGTATAAAACAGCATCTTCCACAGGTTGGGGCGAGGGATGGTCTACCATCTCACAGAAAAGTGACGAAACCAACCAGTATTCAAAAGGGTATGGTTTTACATTGCAGAATTTCAGTCTGACTGATACAGATACGGCGGATGGCACATTTGGAAGTCTCAAGTGGCATTACCGGGATGACATAAAAGAACTGTCCTTTAGTGGAAGTGGTTCAATCTCGGATTTTTCCCTTTCTGCACTTCCTAAATGGAATGGCGGACAGGGCAGAAGTTTCAGACAGAGCATTAAGACGATCGACGCTTCCAAGGCGACCATTACGGCCGTGGGAAATTATGCTTTTTACAACGCAGACCAGCTGGAAAAGGTGACATTTGGTTCTGGGTTAAAACGAGTTGGGAAATATGCATTTGCAGACTGTACGGCACTGAAAAATTTCCCGGCAGAAAATGCTAGATCCATTGAAGAAGGTGCCTTTGCAGGGGATACCTCTCTGACTGGAGAAGTGGATATGACCGGGGCGCAGGTTATAGGTGCCAGTGCCATGGAAGGTGCCAGCGGAATCACGGATATCCGCCTGGGAGCCAAACTTACCAGTATTGAAGCCAGAGCTTTTGCAAATTGCAAAAAATTGAATGGTGTGATTCTTCCGCTGGGAATTAAAACCTTGAAAAAAAGAGCTTTTTATGGATGTAGTTCTTTGGAGGCGGTAAATATTCCGGAAGGCTTTACCGGTACAGAAGCGGAGACCTTTGGAAATTGTACGGCCTTGAAAAAGGTATATTTTACAGGCAGTATGCCGGAGCAGTGGAATGAAGATACATTCGCAGGATGTTCTTCGGCATTAAATATATATTATAACAGTGGAAAAACAGGCTGGAGTGACAGCGTGGAAAATGGCACCTGGCAGGGATATACAGCCAGCTGTCTCACCAGACATTTTCAGCGTGGGAAAAACACATATAGTTTTGAGGATACGGCAAAAAACTACGGATATTCAAATGCTTATAAAATACCGCAGGCCCGCTATCAAAGTGTCTTGAAAAACGCACCGCTCGCAGCTTTTTATGCGGCTACAGAGCCGGCTTATCAAGGAAACGCATTTGGTATGGCAGCGTCTGTACTGGAATTTTATGAAGGAGACAACCTGAAAGTATCTTCTTACGATTCAAAGGCAAAGACTGTTTATGAGATACAGACTCCGGGTCAGGCGTTGACGGAGCTGATAGAGAAGTATCAGGTGACGCAGTATGCCCAGCCGGTCAGTGATGCACTGACAGCAAATCAGGGCAAGTATCTGGATATGGTGAAGAAAATTGCCAGATTTTCCTGGTCAGGTGGCAGAAAAGTAGATGCAGCCGGAGAGGCAGTCGTAATATGTGTGTACAAGGGAAGCAAAGCCCATGCACTGGTGCCTCTGGATGTGACGATTACCAGTGGAGGAAATTATCTGGTTACGGTTTATGACAGCAGTAATCCGGCGGATGTCCGTCACATGTCAGTGAGCAAGGATCTTTCCTGTGTTCATTATACCGTGGGTTCAGAGGATTACACAAAGGCTTCTTTTGTATCCTATTCTGTGTTGAAACAGGCCGCAGGGGGCAGCAGCACTTCATATCAGGACAAAATGACAGTGGCTGTCAACCGGCAGAATATAACGATAAAAGACAGTCAGGACCGGGCTTACACAGAGATTTCCGGAGCTTATGAGCAGATTCCGGCAGCCGGAAGTTCCATGGCAGACTTTTCAGGAATAAAAAGGTTCGTTTTGCCACAGGGAAGTTATGATGTAAAAAATACACCAGTCAGTCAGGCTGTCACAGAACATGTCCTGGCGTATCTGGCTTCTGATGAAGTGTATGTAAAAATGGACGCCAGTGACAGTAAGGCATCCGTTCACATGGAAAATGCAAGAAAATACGGATATTATCAGATGGCAGTAACTCCATCTGTGAAAAATGGCAGCATAACAATCCTGATCATGAATAAGGCTGGAAAAACCAAGGAAATAGTTGTTCAGGGTGGAGCGGCAGCAGCGAAGGTCTATACAAGCGGCAAGGTGCAGCTGACACTGACATCGGATGCGACAAAAGTTACGGTGGATGGAAAGAGCGTAGAGCCAAAGACCAGTATAGAACTGGTATTTGAGACCACAACACCTGCCACGGCAACACCGAGTCCGACCCCGACTGCCACAGCCACCGCTACAGCGCCGGCTACGGCTACCGCGGCACCAACCAAGGTACCGGCGGTCACACCGACCACAGCACCGACCAAGGCGCCGGCAGTTACACCAACGGCACCAACCAAGGCACCGGCAGTTACGCCGACGGCAACGGCTGCCGTGACTCCGCCAACTACCGACGCAGCTACGGCTACACCAACGGCAACACCATCTACGACCCCAACGAAGCCGGCGGATACAGATAAACCAACAGCCGGTGGATCGGATGTCCAGCCGCAGGAATCAAGAGATAATTATGTACTGCCTCAAAAACCAGTGCTTACCCCGAAAAAGAAAACAGAGGTAAAGAAACCGGCCCGGGTAAAAATCCGTTCCGTCAAGAAGAAAAAAGGCAGCAAACTGTGTGTGAAACTGAAAAAACAAGAAAATGCACTGCGTTATCAGATCCTTTATGGAACCAGCAAAAAATTTAAAAAGGCAAAGAAGGTAAAAACCTCAAGCACTCAGGTGATTCTGAAAATAAAAAAAGGCCATACCTACTATATAAAAGCAAGAGCATATAATGGTGCCGGGTATGGTGCATATTCAAAAGTAAAACAGATAAAGGTGAAGTAACTGAGCCGGGGGTTAGTGATTAGGAAAAGAACTATTTCTTTAACCGAATATAAATAGTTTAATTGAGAAGTAGAAAAATGAAAAAAGTTACAGAAGTAATGGGAGCAATTGTTTTAATAGTAGGGAGCATTGGCACAATTATAGCATCCCTTGTTGCAGGGATGGCAGGGGGCGTTGGTGCATTTATAATTGCATTGTTAGGTGGTGGAGTTGGTGTGGCTGTATCTGCCAGTGTTTTTTTCGCTTTGAATGAGATACTAGTGAATCAGGAAAATATAAAAAATATGATACAACAGTTTAAATTTGAAAAATTGTATGGGAACAGTAAGACAGATGCAATTCAGACAGTAAAGCAATATTACGTAACCCAGTAGAATGCTGGCCTGATTTTCAGCAATCAAAAAATCGGGAAAAGTTGTAAAAACTATTGCTTTTTTCTTGGTTTTTGAATATACTAAGTGTAACAGAGTTGCCCGAAGTCTTATATAGACATTGGGGACCAAGCTGAGTCTTGTACTCAGCTTTCAGACTGTAGACAAAGTCCACGACAAATGTCGTGGATTTTTCTCGTATTAAAGCACTGAAAAGTGCGATTTTTTAGCGACTTTTCGGTGCTTTTTTGGTATAATAGAAGTATAAAATACTAGGTAGTGATTTCATATGATGACTGAAAATGCTGATAAAAAGAGAGAACAAATTCATTTGTTATGTATGGATGAAATGGTTCCTAAGGATCATCTTCTTCGAATTGTCGATAAAGCAATCGATTGGACTTTCATTTATGATTTAGTGAAAGACAAATATTCGCACGATACCGGTCGGCCCAGCATGGATCCTGTGACATTGATTAAAATACCTCTCATTCAGTATCTGTATGGAATCAAGAGCATGCGTCAGACAGTAAAAGAAATTTTCCGTACAAGCGTCCAATGACCAAAGAGGGATTCTTTAAAAAATACGAATACGCTTATGACGAATACTATGATTGCTATATTTGCCCAAACAATCAAGTCTTGAAATATAGTACAACCAATCGTGATGGATATCGTGAATATAAAAGCTGTGGAAATGTATGCGAAAATTGTTCATATTTATCTCAATGTACAGAAAGCAAAAATCATGTGAAACTGATAACACGACATATATGGGAAAATTATATGGAGCAATGTGAAGATGTTCGTCATACTTTGGGAATGAAAAAATTATATGAGCAAAGAAAAGAAACCATTGAACGAATCTTTGGAACAGCAAAGGAGAATCATGGTTTTCGTTATACACAAATGTATGGTAAGGCTCGAATGGAAATGAAGGTCGGGCTTACCTTTGCCTGCATGAATCTAAAAAAACTAGCAATGATGCTTCAAAATCTGTGTCCGGTGACGGTATTGGATGAATGGGCATTACAACAATTAATAAAATTTCTTTTACCATTTATTATTTTCATTATAGTTATAGCAATTATAGTAAAAATTCTGCAATCACCATTTAAGTATCCATATTTTGTTCACGTTTTCGATGTATCTGGGAAAAGAAATCCCCAAATTGAAAATTTGTTAGATGATTTTTTAATTAATGATGGATTTAAAAAAATAGTAAATTACAGAAAAATAATTGAAAATTGGAAAGATAAGAGCAAAAATAAACTTAATAAAAGTTTGTTAAAAAAATTACCAAAAAACAGCATACAAAGTTATGCAAACTATTGGAGAGTATCATTATTCTTATGAACAAATTGAAGAAAGGGATAAAAAACTAAGAGAAATTAATTATGAATGTACTTTAAATAAATATCATAGTAAAAATCAAACAAAGTATAACATACAACCACCAGCTCGACCGGTGGTTGTAATCATCCCTACATCGGATTTGCCACGCGGATTCCATTAACCTCCACCTCGTCACTGCATTCAATGACGATACAAGGTACACCGTCGATAATCTGCGTATTGACAAGGTCGGTTCGGTCCGGGTTTACCTGAATGGTGACATTCGGAGTTCGCACTTCAAATTTGCGGAGATTGGCGATGTTATCTGCGACCAGTTTCTGATCTTCCCCGATATTTTCCGTAAATTTTTCTTCAAAAACATCGATTTTTTCTTCCGAAACTCCACACGAGGAGAGGATCTTTTTCACATCTTCTTTGTCCAGTTCGAGCGGTTCGGGATTTTCCCTGTTTTCCTCGATCATTTCATTTAAGTTTTCATGCAGATTTTTCACCATCTCGTAATCGCACGTTGTTCCGAGAGACTCCTCCACCAAAGCATGGAACGTTTCTTTTTGTTCCTTGGCAGGAATTGGAAATGTACAGCCGAGCAGATTGTAGGAAAAATCGATATCGACTTCATCCGCATTTTTAGCATAATAAAGCAGGCTGTGGATGTCAGTATTGCGGTCGTTGAATGCCGGGAAAAGAAAACCGTTTGCCGGTGCCTGTACGATCCAGTCGCGGTCACAGTCCTCAATACTGTTATTTTCCGGATTGTAGCAGAGCCCGGCCTTGGATAATTTTACGGGACATATACTGCAAAGGATAAAATTATATACATAATCGGATGCATCTTCGTTTTCGATTCCATCCGCTGTGATTGACGGAATATCGTAAGCGGTATGGATCAGAACGATAAGATAATTTCCGGTATATTCGTACGTTTTGATCACCATATCATAGAATTCATCCAAAAGGGCGTCGTCTTGCAGACCACTGTCTACGAGCTTCATCATAAATTTCTGTTTGCCATCGTCATTGGTTTCTTCTTCCATAGGAAATTCCATATTCATAAGATTTTTGCCAAGCGTACCGGACATCGTTTTTCGAAAAATATCCACATATTTAAACATTTCTTCTTCGGGAAGAGAATAAAATGCCTCTTTTAACTCGACACGCTTATTTTTTTCGCCATCTACATAGCATCCACAGATCCTTGTGATGCCATTGTCGTCTTTTTTAAATATTTTCTTTATTTCCGTAACTTCTGTTTTATTCATCTTTATTCTCCATTTCTATTATCGTTGGATCCCTAATATTACACGAAATGATTATATCATATTTTTCAGAAATGTGGTACAATGTTTTTTAATAAACAAGAAAGAAGGTATACGTATGTCACTCAATGATACTCCCTCTGCCAATCGAATCCACATCGGATTTTTTGGCTGCCGCAATGCCGGAAAATCCAGTGTTGTCAATGCGATAACCGGGCAGGAACTGGCAGTCGTGTCAGATGTCCTCGGAACGACGACGGATCCGGTGCAAAAAGCAATGGAACTTCTTCCGTTAGGACCGGTTATGATCATTGATACTCCCGGCTTCGATGATGTCGGCGAATTGGGCGAAAAACGAATCCAAAAAACAAAACAGATCTTAAACCGAACCGATATTGCCGTCCTTGTCGTTGATGCAAAAAAGGGATTCACAGCGACAGACAAGCAGCTGCTTGCATTAATTCAGGAAAAAGAACTGCCCTATCTGATTATTTATAATAAATCCGATCTTTTGGAGAAAATTCCGAAAGAAGAGGAGCATAGTATCTATATTAGTGCTTTGGAAAAAATTGGTATTCAGGAGTGTAAGGAAAAACTTGCTCATCAGATTCCGACAGAGGATATGACACTTCAGATCGTGGGAGATCTTTTGTGCCCGGGAGACCTTGCTGTGCTTGTCATTCCGATTGATTCCGCTGCGCCAAAAGGCCGTCTGATCCTGCCACAGCAGCAGGTGATACGCGATATTCTGGAGGCGGGCGCTGCCGCAGTGACGGTAAGAAATACAGAACTTGCCCGGACTTTACAAAAATTAGAAGGAAAGGTCCGTATGGTGATCACGGACAGTCAGGCATTTGAAGAGGTCGCAGCCATTGTGCCAAAAGAGATTCCATTGACTTCGTTTTCTATTTTAATGGCGCGTTTTAAAGGGTATCTGGAAACCGCTGTCAAAGGAATTCAAGCGGTAGATTCACTAAAAGACGGAGACCGCATCCTCGTTTCGGAAGGCTGTACGCATCACCGCCAGTGCGAAGATATCGGTACTGTAAAACTGCCAAACTGGCTTTTAAAATATACCGGGAAAGATCTGAAATTTGAATGGAGTTCCGGCCGGGAGTTTAAGGAAGATCTATCTCCTTATGCGATGGTCATCCATTGTGGAGGCTGCATGCTCAATGAGAGAGAAGTGAAGTATCGTATGAAATGTGCTGTTGACCAAGGCATTCCATTTACGAACTATGGAATTGCCATAGCGTATATGAAAGGGATTTTACAGCGGAGTATCGAGCCGATCCCTAATCTTCCTCAATAACGTGGATCTCAAGATAATCAAATTCGATGCCGTCGATAAAATTATCGCTGCGAAAGCGGGTTTTGTCGACGCGTTTGAATTCTTCGATATTGTGTTCCAGCCAGATTGGTTTGGAAAGATCAAATTCATAGCACACTTCTTCCAGTGCTGCAAATACTTTTTTAGTCCGGGACATGTCAGGGGAATCATTTTCCACGACCATGTCCCGGATCATTCGATTGCTTTTAAATTCTTTTGCCCATAAACGAAACATCTGTTAATTTCCTTCCTTTTTTCATTTCCGTATCCATACTTTTTACTGATTATACTTTGATTTTTCGAAAAAGTAAAGAATTATTTGACTTTACTGTCATTTTCTTATAAAATTATATTGTATGCGTAAATGGATTTTTATGCATGGAGGTAAGGAGAAAGGTTGGCGAATAAACTATGTTAGAACAAGAAGTTGACACCTCTTTGTTAAATCAGATATATATACCGGCAGATGCAGGACACGTATTCATCGATCAGGAGACCGAATTTCGACAGATGATGATGATGTACAGTTGTGCGATCAAAGAGATTAAAACCAAATTACAAGTATTAAATGACGAATTATCCATAAAAAGACAGAGAAACCCGATTGAATTTATCAAAACCCGTGTAAAACAACCGGACAGCATTGCAAGCAAACTTCGCAGAAAAGGCTATCCCGTCACGGTACAATCGGTATTTGAAAATCTTTCGGATGTGGCAGGGGTTCGCGTCATCTGTGCTTTTATTGATGACATTTACAAAGTGGCGGACATGCTTACTGCGCAGGATGACATTGAATTGATCAAACGCAAAGATTATATTAAAAATCCGAAGATGAATGGTTACCGCAGTCTTCATTTGATCATTGAAGTTCCGGTCTTTTTCTCGGATCACAAAGAGCAGATTCGCGTGGAAGTGCAGATCCGAACGATCGCGATGGACTTCTGGGCAAGTCTGGAGCACCAGTTGAAATATAAAAAAGATATTGATGATGCGGAAAGTATTATGTATGAACTGCGCGCCTGTGCTGACGTAATCAATCGAACCGATTACCATATGCAGTCCCTGCGTGACCGTATCGTAGAAAATTTATAAAAAAACTATTAGGAGGTTGCTATGAGCATTCGAATTGATGGAAAACAGATTTCCGCACAGATAAAAGACGAATTAAAAGAAAGAGTAGAAAAAGAAAACCTTGAGGTAACCCTGGCTGTGATCCAGGTAGGAAATGATCCGGCCTCGACCGTTTATGTCGGAAACAAGAAAAAAGCATGTGAATATATCGGGATTCGTTCTCTGGCTTACGAATTGCCGGAAGAAACACCGGAAGAAGAACTTTTGCAATTGATCAAAGAGTTAAATGACCGAGACGATGTCAATGGCATTCTGGTACAGCTTCCATTGCCGGCGCATATGGACGAAGACAAAGTGATTCAGACGATTTCACCGAAAAAAGATGTCGATGGTTTCCATCCACAGAGTGTCGGTGCCCTCAGTATCGGACAGCCGGGATTTGTTTCCTGTACACCAGCTGGTGTAATTCAGTTATTAAAACGTACCGGGGTCGAAATCGATGGAAAAGAATGTGTGATCGTCGGACGAAGCAATATTGTCGGAAAACCGATGGCACTTTTGATGCTTCGTGAAAATGCAACCGTTACGGTTTGTCATTCCCATACCAAAGATCTGAAAGAAGTAACGAAACGGGCAGACATTTTGATCGTTGCGATTGGAAAACCCAAATTTATCACCAAAGAATATGTCAAAGACGGCGCTGTTGTTATTGACGTCGGAATCCACCGCGGTGCAGACGGCAAACTTTGCGGAGATGTGGATTATGATGACGTGGCTCCGATCACGCATGCCATTACTCCGGTACCTGGCGGCGTCGGTCCGATGACGATCGCCATGCTTATGAATAACTGCGTAGAAGCGAAAGGATTACAAGAATGATGCACATTTATTTTGTCTCTTTAGGTTGTGACAAAAATCTGGTTGACAGTGAAAAAATGCTGGCCCTTCTTACCAAAGAAGGCTATGAATTGACCGATGAGCCGGAACAGGCAGAGATCATCGTCGTCAATACGTGTGCGTTTATCCATGATGCCAAACAGGAGAGTATCGAAACTCTGTTAGAACTGGCAGAATACAAAAAGACAGGAAAATGTAAAGTGCTGATTGCTTCCGGATGCCTTGCGGAACGTTATCAGGATACCATTTTGGAAGAAATGCCGGAAATTGACGGCGTGATCGGAACAACGGCCTACGATGATATCGCTGTCGTTGTAAAAAAAGCACTCGGGGGCGAACATGCGGCGCTGACAAAAGAACTGGATTATCTCCCGGTTCACCTGACAGACCGCGTTACCTCCGGTATGTCGCATGTTGGCTATTTAAAGATCAGCGAAGGCTGCAACAAAAATTGTACGTATTGTATTATTCCATCCATGAGAGGCCATTATCGAAGTGTACCGATGGAAGATTTGATTGAAGAAGCCGAAAAACTTGCGGAAAAAGGAATCCGGGAATTGATTTTGGTAGCACAGGAAACTACATTATATGGTGTAGATCTCTATCATGAGAAAAAACTTCCGGAACTGCTCCGGCGTTTGTCCGAGATTCGCGATATTGAGTGGATCCGTGTTTTGTACTGTTATCCCGAAGAGATTACGGTTGAACTGGCACAGGAACTCCGCGAAAATCCAAAGGTATGCCATTATCTGGATCTTCCGATCCAGCACTGCAATGACGAGGTCCTGAAACGTATGGGACGCCGGACGACAAAAGCAGAATTGATAGAAAAGATAAAAATGCTCCGTAAAGAGATTCCGGATATTGCCCTACGAACCACGCTCATCAGCGGATTTCCGGGCGAAACGAATGAACAGCATGAAGAATGTATCGAATTCGTGCGGGAGATGAAATTTGACCGCCTTGGTGTCTTTCCGTATTCGGAAGAAGAGGGCACAAAAGCAGCAGATTATCCGGAACAGATTGATATGGAAATTCGCCGCCGGTGGGCAGACGAGATCATGGAAGCCCAGCAGGAAGTGATCTTTGCTCAAAACGAAACGCTGGTCGGAAAAACTTACAAAGCGATCGTAGACGGCTATCTGCCACAGGATAATGTGTATGTTGCCCGAACGTACCGCGATACTCCGGAAATTGACGGATGTATCTTCTTTCAGGTACCGTATGAGATTGTATCCGGCACGATCGTAACTCTTTTGGTCACAGATGCAAAAGGCTACGATCTGATTGGTGAAATATGTAGTGAGGAGGATGATGAATGAATAACATACCGAACAAATTAACCATGATTCGTGTGATTTTAATTCCATTCTTTATCGTATTTATGTTATGGGACGCTGTTCCCTATGGCGAATATATTGCCGCAGCAGTATTTATTCTCGCCTGCATTACAGATTTTTTTGACGGGTATCTAGCCAGAAAATACAACGAAACGACGACCTTTGGAAAGTTTATGGATCCGTTGGCAGACAAACTGCTTGTCTGTTCTGCCTTGATCTGTTTTGCCGCCGATCCGGAATGTGTGATGCCGGCCTGGGCAGTCATTGTTATTATCGCCCGCGAATTTATTATCAGTGGATTCCGGCTGATTGCCGTAGAAAAGGGCGTTGTCATCGCTGCCAATTATTGGGGAAAAGTGAAAACGGTGGTACAGATGGTTATGTCCATCGTGCTTATCCTTGATTTTTCTTTTTCCGGTGCAGAAATCCTGGAATGGATATTGATCTGGGCAGCGGTTGCACTGACTGTCATTTCGCTGCTGGATTATATTTATAAAAACCGTGCCGTATTAAGCGATACGGAAACCAGGTAAAAGGATGGCGATATCGATGGAAACACTGGAACAATGGCTTGTCAAAGAATTGACAAAAAGAAATGCTACGATAACAACTGCAGAGTCATGTACGGGAGGTTTGATCTCCGGGCGCATTGTAAACGCCAGTGGAGCTTCCGGCGTGTTTCACCAGGCATTTGTAACCTATTCCAATGAGGCAAAAAAATCCCTTCTTGGGGTAAAAGAAGAGACATTGGATACCGTAGGTGCTGTCAGCGAAGAAACTGCCAGACAGATGGCGGTAGGGGCAGCAAAAGCCGCAAAGGCCGACGTGGCACTAAGTGCTACGGGAATTGCAGGACCGGATGGTGGAACCGACGAAAAACCGGTTGGACTAGTCTATCTCGGTTGTTATTGTATGGGAAACACTTACGTGGAACGACATGTTTTTAAGGGAGACCGCAGCGAAGTACGCAATGCAGCCGTTGAAGCCGCATTGACTCTTGCAAAAAAAGCATTGAAGGAGTGAATCCAATGAAGCATTGGTTCTCTTTAGCGTGTATTTTGCTGGTGGCATTATGTTTGTCTTCTTGTTCGATGATTCCGTTTGAGGATACGTCCGATATGGATTTGACGCAGGAAGAGATTGATTCGGTGCAGGATACGACTCCTGCCGCAATCGCAACTCCCAAAAAGCGCAATATAAAGACGATTTCGATCTATACGGTCGATACCGTCAATGAAGAACTTATGCCGATTTCTGTTCCTTTATACGATAATGAAGTAACTCCGGCATTTGTTACCGATGAGGTGATAAATAATCTGGAAGATACGATAAAAGTAACCGAACTTACGGTAGAACGGCGACAACTCTTTGTAACACTGGATTCTCACTATGCTCCGGTAAAGAATTGTTCGAAAAAATACGAGACCCTTGTGTTAGACTGTCTGGCAAACAGCCTTTTAGACAATCTTTCTTATGTAGATGATGTGATTTTCCGTTGTGACACGGGAGCCTATCATTCTGCAAACTACGATTTTGAGGAAAATGAGGTCTATCGCTCCAAATAAACGGAAAGCAGGAACGAAATATTGAAAAAATATGATGTGATCGTAGTCGGCGGCGGTGCTGCCGGCATGATGGCCGCGATTGTGGCAGCCAAAGAAGGCGCAAAGACCGCCTTACTTGAAAAGAACGAAAAACTAGGAAAAAAAATATATATTACCGGAAAAGGACGCTGCAATCTCACGAACGCCTGTGAGACAGAAGAGTTCTTTTCTGCCATCAATACCAATGCCAAATTTATGTATAGCAGTCTCTATACATTGACAAATTTTCAAACGATAGAATTGTTTCAGGAGTGGGGACTTTCTACAAAAGTAGAACGCGGAAATCGTGTATTTCCGGTTTCTGATAAATCTTCCGACGTCATTCAATGTCTGGGAAAAGAGTGTAAACGAAGTGACGTTGACATTCATCTGAACACCCCATGCCAGCAGATTTTATATGACCATGAGACAGCATGTGCTGTGCGGACTGCCGATGAATTGTGGCAGGCAGACAGTATTATTCTGGCAACCGGCGGACTTTCATACCCGTCTACCGGTTCTACCGGCGATGGCATCCGGTTCGCAAAGAAATCCGGCCACCGCATCGTTTCCTGCCGCCCGGCACTGGTTCCGATGAATGTAAAAGAATCCGATGCCATGCAGATGCAGGGACTTTCTATGAAAAATGTAGAAATGTCGTTTTATGTAGAAAAAGAGAATGGAAAAAAGCAGAAGATTTACCGCGATTTTGGGGAAATGATGTTTACCCATTTTGGTATCACCGGTCCGATCGTTCTTTCCGCTTCTCACGAAGTAGGAAAAAGGTTGGAAAATGACAAGATTTATGCTATACTGGATTGTAAGCCTGCGTTGTCTGAAGAAAAATTAGATAAACGTCTGGTGCGGGACTTTGAAGAAAGCCCGAATACTTCTTTGAAAAACTGCCTTGGGAAACTGCTTCCGAAAAGCATGATTCCTGTCGTGTTAAAACGTACTTCGCTGAATGGCGGGGCGGCAGTAAATCAAATTACCAAAACAGAAAGACACCGCCTTGTGTCGGAGATCAAAGGGATGCGTTTTACGATTCCGTCGCTGCGTGACTGGAAGGAAGCGATCATCACCTCCGGCGGCGTATCTGTCAAAGACATTGATCCTTCTACGATGGAGAGCAAAAAAATCAAAAATTTGTATTTTGCCGGAGAAATGATCGATGTCGATGCGATGACAGGCGGCTACAATTTACAGATTGCCTGGTCCACCGGTTATCTTGCCGGAAGATCCGCAGCTGAAAAATCAAAAGAAAGAAAGGAATAAAGGAGTTATGAATATCGCTCTCGACGGCCCGGCAGGAGCAGGGAAAAGTTCAATCGCCAAATTGGTGGCAAAAAAATTATCATTTGTTTACTTGGATACCGGTGCAATGTACCGTACCATCGCACTGTATGTATTGAAAAACCAAATTGCGCCATCCGACGAAGCGGCAGTTGTCGCCAGACTGGATGACATTGAGATCACATTGTCCCACGAAAACGGAGAACAGCAGATTTTTCTGAACGGAGAAAACGTTTCGAAAGAGATCCGTAAGGAAGAGGTAGGAAAGACGGCTTCCACTGTGGCAAAATATGGAAAAGTCCGTGAAAAACTGGTTTCTCTGCAGCAAAAGATTGCTTCCGAAAATGACGTCATCATGGATGGAAGAGATATTGGAACGGTCGTACTTCCGAATGCAGAAGTTAAAATCTATCTGACCGCCAGTTCAAGAGTACGTGCGGAGCGCCGATATAAAGAATTGCAGGAAAAAGGAGAGACCTGTGATCTGGATCAGATTGAAAAAGACATCATTCTCCGTGATGAGCAGGATATGAATCGTGAAATTTCACCACTTCGTCAGGCGGACGATGCGGTTTTGGTGGATTCTTCCGATATGTCCATCGAAGAAGTGGTAAATTGTCTGATCGACATTGTTGAAAAAGCAAAATAAAAAATGTAACGCAGGAGAGATTATGAACGTATCACTTGCCAAAACAGCCGGCTTTTGTTTCGGTGTCAAGCGTGCCGTCGACATGGCATACACCGAAGCAGCAAAAGGAAAACCGGTTTATACCCTGGGACCGATCATTCACAATGAAGAGGTAGTTGCGGATCTGAAGCAGAAAGGAGTTCTTTCTCTGAGCGAAGAAGAACTTTTTTCCGGGAAATATCCCCTTGAGAATGCTACTGTCATCATTCGTTCCCATGGGATATCCAAAAAAATTTACACAAAATTAGAAAATTTGAGTGCCAATATCGTGGATTGTACCTGCCCGTTTGTAAAAAAAATTCATACAACAGTTGAAAAATATGCAGAAAAAGGGTATGATATTGTCATTATAGGCAGCAAAGCACATCCGGAGGTGCAGGGTATCCTCGGATGGTGCGAAGGGCACGGAAAAGCCCTTGAAACCGAGGAAGAAGCGCTGAATTTCACCTTAGATGATACGTCAAAAAAAGTGTGTATTGTCGCCCAAACGACATTTAATTACAAAAAATTTAAAGATTTAGTTGAAATTCTTTCAAAAAAAGGTTATGATATAATTGCTGTGAATACTATATGCAATGCCACCGCTGAGAGACAAAAAGAAGCTGAGGAGTTAGCAGCTGTTTCGGATGCGATGATTGTTATAGGCGGGAAAAACAGTTCAAATTCCAGAAAGTTATTTGAAATCAGTAAAAATCAGTGTGAAAACACTTATTTTATACAGACATTAGAAGATTTGGATCTGGAGCAGATTCAATTTTCGTCAAGCCTAGGTATTACTGCAGGGGCATCCACCCCAAAAAACATTATTCAGGAGGTTCTAGAGGCATGTCAGAAGAAAGAAGTTTTGAGGAATTATTAAAAGAGGAATCATCAGTAACAATCCATAATGGTGCGATTGTAGAAGGGACAGTTATCAGCGTTAATGAGAATGAAATTATCTTGAATATCAGATATAAAGCAGATGGTATCTTGACAAAAAGCGAATACAGCAATAATCCAGATGTTGATTTGACAAAAGAAGTTAAAGTTGATGATAAGCTCACTGTAAAGGTTCTGAAAGTAAATGACGGAGAAGGTCAGGTTCTTCTTACTTACAAGAGATTACAGCAGGATAAGATGAACAAAGTGTTTGAAGAAGCGATGGAAAGCGGCGAAGTTCTGAAAGGAACCGTAACAGCAGCATTGAAAGGCGGCTTGAGTGTTTCTTATGGAGAAGGTCGTGTATTCATCCCGGCTAGTCTTGTATCCGACGTATATGAGAAAGATCTTTCTAAATATGAAGGTCAGGAGATTGAGTTTGTTCTTACTGAGGTGAATCCTCGCAAGAGAAGAATCATCGGCGACCGTAAACAACTCATCGTTACACAGAAGAAAGAGGCTCAGGAAGCACTTCTTGCTCGTATCGAAGTAGGTATGATGGTAGAAGGTACCGTAAAGAACCTTACCGATTTTGGTGCATTTATCGATCTCGGCGGAGCAGACGGACTTCTTCACATCTCCGAAATGAGCTGGGGACGTGTAGACGATCCTAAGAAAATGTTCAAAGTTGGCGACAAAGTAGAAGTTATGATCAAAGACATTTCCGGTACAAAGATTGCCCTTACGATGAAATTGGATTCCAACAATCCATGGAAAAACGCATCTGAGAAATATGAAAAAGGACAGGTTGTTACAGGAAAAGTTGCCCGTATGACAGATTTTGGTGCGTTTGTTGAATTGGAAGAGGGAATTGATGCCCTTCTTCATGTATCCCAGATCTCCATCGATCATGTAGAAAAACCATCTGACGTATTGAGCGTTGGACAGGAAGTTACTGCAAAAATCGTTGACTTCAATGAAGAAGCAAAGAAAATCAGCTTGAGCATCAAAGCTCTTGAGATTGAAAAACAGAACGAGGATGCTGCGGAAGAAGACGCAGAATAATAAATTCGACTGAGGTTATGAATAGGTATGCTAGATGAGTATGAAGGATTTAAAAAAGATTTTTTGCTATTATCCGGAATTGACTTAAACTCTTACAAAGAAACTCAGATGAAACGGCGGATTCTCAGTTTTATGGGAAGACATCGGTGTGAAAACTTAGTGGTGTTTTTTCAGTTGTTAAAAAGAGACCGCGAAGTATATAATACATTTATTACATATCTTACAATAAATGTGTCCGAGTTTTATCGCAATCCGGTCCAGTGGAAAACATTGGAAAGTATTATCATTCCGCACATTATGAAACATTCCGGATCCGGTATCCGTGTGTGGAGTGCCGCTTGCTCTACGGGAGATGAACCGTATTCTCTGGCAATGGTTCTCAGTGAGTTCTATCCATTGGAACGCATCGAGATTATCGCTACCGATATGGATAAAGAAGTATTAGACAAGGCCAGACAGGGTTGTTATCATGAAAAGAGTTTGAAATCGCTTCCGGAAAAGTATCAAAAAAGATTTTTTAAAAAAACGGACTCCGGATATTATCAGGTGTCTGATTCTTTGAAACGATGCATTACCTTTCGAGAACATAATCTGTTAAAAGATACGTATCCCGGAAACCTTGATTTGGTTGTGTGCAGAAACGTTCTGATTTATTTTACCGAAGAGGCAAAAGATCGAATATACAAAGGCATTTCGCAATCATTAAAAAAAGATGGTGTGCTTTTTGTAGGAAGTACCGAGCAGATTATAGGTTCGGATGTTTATGGTTTGGAAACCTTTCAATCATTTTTTTATAAAAAAATTTGATGGATGCTAGAAGCCACCCTTGTTTTTAGGGTGGCTTTCTATCCGAATAAAGCTAGTTAAAGGAGAATTCAAATGGAAAAAGTTGTTATTGCATTGGATGCAATGGGCGGAGATTACGCACCGGAGCAGACAGTAAAAGGCGCTGTGGAAGCGGTTAATTCAAGTGATGAGATCCGTGTTATCCTTGTAGGAAAACAGGACATGATTGCAAAAGAACTTGAAAAATACGAATATGCCAAAGAGGACATTGAAGTAGTGCATGCCTCTGAAATCATAGATATGGGAGATGTCCCAACCGTTGCGATCAAAGATAAAAAGGATTCTTCTTTAGTTGTTGCCATGAGACTGGTGCGGGAAGGCAAAGCCGATGCACTTGTTTCTGCGGGAAGCACCGGAGCAGTATTGGTAGGCGGTCAGCTTGTCGTCGGTCGTCTGAAAGGAATCAAACGTCCTCCATTGGCTCCGTTTATCCCTACTACAAAGGGATTTTCGCTTTTGATCGACTGTGGTGCCAACGTAGATGCCAGACCGGAACATTTGGTGCAATTTGCACAGATGGGTTCCATTTACTATGAAAATGTTATGGGCAAAAAAAATCCTACGGTTGCTCTGTTAAATATCGGAACAGAAGAAGAAAAGGGAAATCAGCTTGTAAAAGATACCAAACCATTGATGAAAGAATGTAAAAATATCAATTACATCGGCAGCGTGGAGGCGCGCGAACTGGTAAGCGGCGCAGCGGATGTCATCGTCTGCGAAGCGTTTGTCGGAAATGTCGTATTGAAATTCTTTGAGGGATTGGCACTGACATTATTTGGAAGTTTAAAAGAGGGATTGATGTCCAGTACGAGAACAAAACTTGGCGCACTTCTTGTAAAGCCGGCTTTGAAAGGACTGAAAAACCAGTTTGACACAAGTAGTCAGGGCGGTGCTCCTTTGCTCGGCTTAAAAGGACTCGTAGTAAAAGCACATGGAAATTCCAGCAGCAAGGAAATTGAAATTGCATTAAAGCAGTGCATCTCCTTTAAAAAGCAGAAAATAAACGAAAAAATCAAAGAAAGTATATGTGATTAAAATGACGAAAAATGATCTCTCAAAATTTGAGGAAAAAATCGGTTATCGGTTTCAGAAGAAAGATTTACTGCAAAATGCATTGACACACAGTTCTTATGCCAACGAAAAGCATCTGCCTTATGAGAAAAACAATGAACGTCTCGAGTTTTTAGGCGATGCGGTACTCGAACTTGTCAGCAGTGATTTTATCTTTCACGAGCAGGCGACTGCGATGGAAGGAAAAATGAGTAAATTTCGCGCAAGTCTTGTGTGTGAAAGGAGTCTGGCACAGAGTGCCAGAGAAATTGACCTTGGTTCCTATCTGTTTTTAGGAAAAGGTGAAGCGGCGACAGGCGGTGCCGGACGGGACTCCATTTTGTCCGATGCATTTGAAGCCGTAATTGGTGCTATTTATCTCGATGCCGGAATAAAAGAGGCTTCGCGGTTTATTCACCAGTATGTTCTTTCGGACATTGAACACAAAACGCTCTTTTATGACAGCAAAACCATTTTGCAGGAAATGGTACAGAGTCATGGGACCAATACGCTTTCTTACCATTTACTGGAAGAAAAGGGACCGGATCACTGCAAAGAATTTGTGATCTCCTGTTGTCTTGGTGACCGTCAGCTTGGTGTGGGAACCGGTCACAGTAAAAAACTGGCAGAGCAGGAAGCTGCCTATCAGGCAATTTTAGCATTAAGAAATGAATAAGGAATGGTATAACGGAATGTACTTAAAAAGTATTGAAGTGCATGGATTTAAATCCTTTGCCAATAAATTAGTATTTGAATTTCATAATGGAATCACCGGAATCGTCGGACCAAACGGAAGCGGTAAAAGTAATGTTGCCGATGCCGTCCGCTGGGTTCTCGGCGAGCAGAGTGCAAAACAGCTTCGTGGTGCCAGCATGCAGGATGTCATCTTTGCCGGAACAGAACTTCGTAAGCCACAGAGTTATGCCTATGTGGCACTGACGATTTCCAACGAAGACCACAAACTGAACGTTCCGTATGAGGAAGTAAAAGTGGCACGCCGTGTTTATCGTTCCGGAGAAAGCGAATATCTGATCAATGGGGCAGCCTGCCGTTTAAAAGACATTCAGGAATTGTTCTTCGATACCGGTATCGGAAAAGAAGGATATTCCATCATCGGACAGGGACAGATTGACAAAATTCTCAGTGGTAAGCCGGAAGAGCGCCGTGAATTGTTCGACGAAGCAGCCGGAATCGTGAAATATAAAAAGCGAAAGGCCACAGCAGAAAAGAATCTGGAAGTAGAACGCCAGAATCTCGTTCGTGTCAACGATATTTTGACCGAATTGGAAAAACAAGTCGGCCCATTGGAAAAACAGTCCGAAAAAGCCCGCGAATATCTGCGTTTAAAAGAAGAATTGAAAAAATACGAGATTTCTTTGTTTATTCAGGATTATGATAGTTTTAAAGAAGAACTGACAGAAACCGGAAATAACATCTCCAACGCTGAAAAAGAACTCGATGCTTTGAAGCAAAAACAGGAAAGTACGAAAGAAGAGTACGAAACCGTTGAAAATCAGATCCGTGAATTTGACGAAAACATTGAATTTAAGAAAGAGAAAAAGAACCGTGATAATGTAAATCTGGCAAATCTCGAAAGTGAGATCCGCGTAACAAAGGAAAAAATCGCTGCCTTATCACAGGGAAAAGAATTTCACGAAGAGCGCATGGCGGCAGTAAATGCCGAAATGGAAGAGGCCAGAAAAGAGAAAAAAGAATACGAAGAAAACCAGAAAGAATGGCTTACAACCCTTTCCACGATGGAAAAGCAGGAAACAGAAAAACAGGAAAAGATAGAATCTCTGAATGCTGCGATTGACCGGATGAATCAGACCATTTCTTCCCAGAACGAGATCCTGATGTCGAATATGGAAATCAAATCCGAGATCGGGCGTGAGCAGGAAAAAGTGCAGTCAATGATGGAACAGAACTCCATCCGGAAAGCCGAATTAAATCAGCGTATTTTATCCAACAAAAGCCAGGTTTCTTCTGCCCTTGAAGAGATGCAGAAAGAAGAAAAGGCATTGGAAGAAATCCGCGAGAAATTAGATGCTGAATATATCAAGCAAAAAGAATACCAGAAGAAATCGCTTGAAACCCGCGAATTTATCAAAGGAATTGAACTTCAGATACAGGAACAGCAAAAAGAGTTTCATATGAAAACCTCAGAACTTGCGACCTTGAAAAACATCGCCGAGCGTTACGACGGCTATGGACAGAGCATCCGCCGTGTTATGGAACAAAAAGAACGAAATTCCGGAATTGTCGGCGTTGTGGCAGACATCATTCAGGTGGATAAAAAGTATGAGACAGCTGTAGAAACCGCACTCGGCGGAAGCATTCAAAATATCGTAACCGAGGATGAATCCACTGCCAAAGAAATGATTCAATTTTTGAAAAAAAACCGCTTTGGCCGTGCTACCTTTTTACCACTTACTACCGTATCTGCTTCCGGCGGCCGGATCAAAGAAGAAGTTCTTTCGGAACCCGGTGTCATCGGCAGAGTATCGGAATTGGTAGAAAAAGAATCAAAATTTGAGGGATTGATCGAATATCTGCTTGGCCGCTTTGTATTGGCTGACACGATCGACCATGCGATGGCTTTGGGAAGAAAATACAAACATTCTCTCCGCATTGTAACGCTTGAAGGAGAACTTCTCAGTCCGGGAGGTTCTATGTCCGGTGGTGCTTATAAAAATAACAGTAAACTGCTTGGCCGCCGCCGTGAAATGGAAAAACTGGAAGAGGCCATTGATAAACTGAAACAGACAATGGCAAAATCTCGTGATAAGATTGAAAACCTGCAGGAAGAAGTCGCAAAAGCCGAGAAAAAGGCGGCGGACATTTCCGTTACCAGAAAAGAACTGGAACTGCAGGAAAATACAGCAAAAATCAAATATGAACAAGCGGTTTCCATTAAAGAAAAGCAGGAAACCGAATACAATTCCATCATAAATGACAGAAAAGAACTGGAAAACCAGAAACAGGAGCTGGCGGAAACACTGGCGCAGATTGATGAAAAACTGGGATCCAGTGAAGAGCAGAATGAACAGGCGAAAAAACTGGTGGAATCTGCCACACAGAATCTGGAGCAGAACCAGCAGGCATTGGAAAAACTTCAATCCGAACTTTCCGAATTGAAACTGGAAATTGCCTCCTGCACCCAGAAAAACACGTTTGCTTCCGAAAACCTGTCACGAATCGATGCGAGAATCAAAGAACTGGAAGAAGAGTATGCCACACATACAAATAATCAGACGGATTCGGATGAGCAGGAAGAAAAGATGAAAAAACAGATTGAAGAATTCGAAAAACGCATGGTCCTCTGCCAAAAAGAAATCGAAGATCTAGAAAAAGAAGTGGAAGAAGCTTCTGCTGAAAAAGAACGTTTGATGGTTTCCCGAAAAGATTTCTTTGAACGCCGCAATGCGATGATGGAACAAATTGGAAATTTGGACAAAGAATGTTTCCGTCTGCAGTCTCGAAAGGAAAAATTGGAAGAACAGCTTGACTCCCGCGTCAATTATATGTGGTCAGAATACGAGATCACATATCACAACGCAAAAGAAAATGCGGAAGATACCGGCCTTACCTATACACGTATGAAAAGCCAGGTTTCCGATACAAAAAATCAGATTCGTTCTCTCGGTGATGTTAATGTCAATGCCATCGAAGATTACAAGAGCGTAAGCGAACGTTATGAAGTATTGAAAACACAGCACGACGACTTGATTGAATCCGAAGAAAAACTGACAAAGATCATCGCCGAATTAGATGAGGAAATGCGAAAGCAGTTTAGTGAGAAATTTCAAGAAATCAAGTCTCAGTTTGATAAAGTGTTCCGCGAATTGTTTGGTGGCGGAAAAGGTACATTGGAATTGGTGGAAGATGAGGATGTGCTTACAGCGGGTATTCGTATCATTGCGCAGCCACCCGGAAAAAAATTACAGAACATGATGCAGTTATCCGGTGGTGAAAAGGCTTTGACAGCCATTGCTCTTTTGTTTGCCATTCAGAATCTGAAACCATCGCCATTCTGTCTGCTTGACGAGATTGAAGCGGCGCTTGACGATTCAAATGTAAAGAGGTATGCTAAATATCTACATAAGTTAACGAAAAACACCCAGTTTATCGTTATCACCCACCGACAGGGTACGATGTCTGCCGCCGATGCGTTATATGGTATTACAATGCAGGAAAAAGGTGTTTCGACATTAGTATCCGTTAAATTGATCGAAGAGCAGTTAAAAAATGAGAATAAAAAAGGAGAACTTGCATGAGTGAAAAGAAAGGATTTTTTGGAAGACTGAAAAGTGGTCTGTCAAAGACCAGAGATTCTTTTGTATCCGGTATGAATGCCGTTTTCTCCGGTTTTTCTGAAATCGACGATGATTTTTACGAAGAATTGGAAGAACAACTCGTTATGGCCGATATCGGAATGGAAACGACGACACGAATTATCGAGGATCTTCAGGAAAAGGTAAAAGAGCAGAAGATCAAAGAAGCTTCTTTGTGCCGGGAATTGTTAAAAGATTCCATCAAAGAACAGATGCGTGTCGAGGAAGATGCTTATGATTTTGAAAATAAAAAATCCGTTGTGTTATTTATCGGCGTAAACGGTGTAGGAAAGACAACCAGTGTGGGAAAACTTTCCCATCAATTAAAAGATTCCGGTAAAAAAGTTCTTTTAGCTGCTGCGGATACGTTCCGTGCCGGAGCAATCGATCAGTTAAAAGAATGGTCCAACCGCGCCGGTGTAGAGATTATCGCCGGACAGGAAGGGGCCGATCCTGCCTCCATCGTTTATGATGCGGTTGCAGCGGCAAAAGCCAGAAAAATCGATTTACTTTTGTGTGATACTGCCGGACGCCTTCACAACAAGAAAAATCTGATGGCAGAACTTCATAAAATATATAAGATTATTGAGAATGAATATGCCGATGCCCATCTTGAAACGTTTATTGTGGTCGATGGAACAACCGGCCAAAATGCCTTGGTACAGGCCAGACAGTTTAGTGAAGTAACCGACATTACCGGCGTTATTTTAACCAAACTCGACGGAACGGCAAAAGGCGGTATCGCGATTGCTATCCAATCCGAACTGGGAATTCCTGTCAAATACATTGGAATCGGGGAAGGAATTGAGGATTTACAAAAATTTGATGCCGATGCTTTTGTCGATGCATTATTTGAATAAAAACGGAGGACATAACAACCATGATGACATTAGATAAATTTGAAGAAGCAAGCGAACGGGTAAAGGAAGTCATCCTTCCTACGAACTTGATCTACAGTGAATATTACAGTGCCCAGACAGGTGCAAAAGTATACTTTAAGCCGGAAAATATGCAGTATACCGGTGCCTATAAAGTGCGTGGTGCGTATTACAAGATCAGCACTCTTTCGGAAGAAGAACGTGCCAAAGGACTGATCACGGCCTCTGCCGGAAACCATGCACAGGGAGTTGCTTATGCTGCAAAAATCTTTGGTGTAAAAGCTGTGATCGTTATGCCTACGACAACCCCATTGATCAAAGTAAACCGTACCAAGAGTTACGGAGCAGAAGTCGTTCTTCACGGTGATGTTTACGATGATGCCTGTGCTTATGCTATGAAACTGGCAGAAGAGAACGGCTATACTTTCGTTCACCCATTTGATGACGAAGTCGTTGCTACCGGACAGGGATCGATCGCAATGGAGATCTTTAAAGAACTTCCTACCGTTGATATCATTTTAGTACCGATCGGTGGCGGTGGACTTGCCTGTGGTGTTTCGACACTTGCAAAATTATTGAATCCAAACATTACTGTAATCGGTGTAGAACCGGCGGGTGCAAATTGTATGCAGGTTTCTCTGAAAAACGGAGAAGTCACTTCACTGCCTGGTGTAAGTACGATTGCCGACGGTACTGCCGTAAAAACACCGGGATCAAATATTTTCCCATACATTCAGAAAAACATTGATGATATCATCACCGTAGATGACCATGACTTGATCGTAAATTTTTTGGATATGATGGAAAATCACAAAATGGTCGTTGAAAATTCCGGTCTGCTTACCGTAGCGGCCTTAAAAAAATTAGATATCCGTGGCAAAAAAGTCGTTTCCATCCTGAGTGGTGGAAATATGGATGTCATTACAATCGCCTCGGTTGTTCAGCACGGATTGATCCAGCGCGGACGTGTCTTTACCGTATCCGTTGAACTTCCGGACCGACCGGGTGAACTGCTTCATGTCGCCGAAGTGATTGCCAAAGCACAGGGAAATATCATTCGTCTGGAGCATAACCAGTTTGTCAGCATCAACCGAAATGCTGCAGTAGAACTTACCATCACGATGGAAGCCTTTGGCCACGAACATAAAGAGTCCATCATCCAGGCATTGAAAGATGCCGGATATCAGCCGAAAAACCAGATGCCTACAGCGATTTATCAATAAAAGAACGGAGAATACCATCATGAGTTACGAACAAAGTTTATTATTTACTCCCGAAGGAGTGCGGGATATCTACGGAATCGAATGTGAAAAGCGAAGAAAGATTGAAGCGGATATCCATAAAATCATGAAATCCTATGGATTTAAAGACATTCAGACGCCAACTTACGAATTTTTCGATATTTTCAACCGGGAACGTGGAACTGTTGCTTCGAAAGATATGTTTAAATTTTTCGACCAATACAATAACACACTGGCGCTTCGTCCGGATATCACGCCGTCGATCGCGCGCTGCGTTGCTAAATATTATGAACAGGAAACGATGCCGATCCGCTTGTCTTATTGTGGAAGCACCTTTATCCACCGCCGCGGATATCAGGGTAAAATGTCTGAAATTTCACAGATTGGTGCGGAATTGATGAATGACGGAAGTTCCGATGCGGATGCAGAAATGATCGCGCTTACCGTAGAATGTCTGGCAAAATCCGGATTGAAAGAGTTTAAGATCGATGTCGGTCACGCCGGCCTGATTCGGGGGATTTTGGAAGAAGCTCATTTTAACAAAGAGGAGATTGCAGAATACAAAAAATATGTTGCCAATAAAAATATTTTTGCCGTGGAAGAAATGATGGAATCCCAGAATATTTCTGCCAATTTGAAAGAATTTCTGATCCGCCTTCCGGATCTTTTCGGCGGAAAAGAAGTTTTGGAATATGCGAGAAAATGCGTGACACGTCAAGAAGCAATCGAAGCGCTTGACCGCTTGGACACCGTATATGACATCTTGGTAAGTTATGGTCTGGAGCAGAATATCACTTACGATTTAAGTATGCTCAGCCATTATGATTACTATACCGGCATCATTTTCAAAGCCTATACCTATGGTACCGGCGAAGCACTGGTAACCGGCGGCCGTTATGATAACTTGATTGAACAATTCGGCAAAAAAGCCTCTGCGGTCGGTTTAGCAATTGTTTTGGATCAGCTGATGAATGCTCTTGCCAGCCAGGAAGTTGACATTGAAACGGATAAATCCGGCATTCTCGTTCTGTATCGTTCTGCCAACCGTAAAGAAGCAATCCAAATGGCAAATGAAGAACGTGCCAAAGGCCATTGTGTCCTTACCATGCGGAAAAATGCAGCCACGCCGATAGAGCTCTATGAAGACTATGCAGTCCGCAATCAGATTTCCCGGATTCTTTATGTGGAAGCCGGAAAATGTACACAATTTGAATGCGAAAATACCAATTGGAGGGAAACCAAATGAAATATATAACGATTGCGCTGGCAAAGGGACGTTTGGCAAAACAGACGTTACAATTACTGGAACAGACCGGCATAACCTGTGAGGAGATGAAAGACAAAGATACCCGTAAACTTATCTTTGTCAATGAAGAATTGAAATTGAAATTCTTTCTTTCCAAAACTTCTGACGTGCCTACCTATGTAGAATACGGTGCCGCAGACATCGGTGTTGTCGGAAGTGATACCATTTTGGAAGAAGGACGCAAAATTCTGGAAGTGCTTGATCTTGGGCTTGGAAAATGCCGTATGTGCGTCGCAGGACCGGCAAGTGCCAAAGAGCTTCTGAAGACAAACCAGATCATCCGCGTGGCTTCCAAATACCCTAAAATTGCGAAAGATTATTTTTACAATAAAAAACATCAAAACGTAGAAATTGTGAAACTGAACGGATCGGTCGAATTGGCTCCGATCGTAGGACTTTCCGAAGTTATCGTAGATATCGTGGAAACCGGATCTACCCTTCGTGAAAACGGATTGGAAGTTCTTGAAGAGATCTGTCCGCTTTCCGCACGCGTCATTGTAAATGAAGCAAGTATGAAAATGCAGCGCGAACGAATCACAAAAATTGTAAAAGACTTAAAAAATACACTGACAACATCCGAAAACTAAGAAAGAAAGGTGACAGGATATGAAATGCATGAAACTGGAAGAATCTTCCATCGACAATATTTTGGAAAATCTCTTGAAACGTAGTCCAAATCAATATGATACCTATCAGGATACCGTTGCTGAGATTTTAAATGACGTAAAAGAAAACGGTGATAAGGCACTTTTTGCTTATACCGAAAAATTTGATAAAGCAGTGATCACAAAAGATACGATCAAAGTGACCGAAGAGGAGATCAAAGAAGCTTATGATCAGGTAGACGATTCCTTGATCGAAGTGATGAAAAAATCGCTGGCAAACATTCGTGATTTTCACGAAAAGCAGCTTCGCAACAGCTGGTTCGAGACAAGAGAAGACGGGGTTATTTTGGGACAGCGTGTTACAGCACTCGAAAGTGTCGGTGTCTATGTTCCGGGCGGAAAAGCAGCCTATCCATCCAGTGTATTGATGAATATAATCCCGGCTAAAGTAGCTGGCGTGAAACGTATTGTGATGACAACCCCTCCGGGAAAAGATGGAAAGGTAACCCCTGTTACACTGGTAGCCGCACATCTTGCCGGTGCTACAGAAGTATACAAAGTCGGCGGTGCGCAGGCAATCGGTGCTCTTGCTTACGGAACCGAGTCCATCAAAAAAGTATGCAAGATCTGCGGTCCCGGCAACATTTTCGTTGCGCTTGCGAAAAAGGCCGTTTACGGACATGTCAGCATTGACTCTATCGCAGGACCAAGTGAGATCCTTGTGCTGGCTGATGAGACAGCAAATCCGCGTTATGTGGCAGCGGATCTTTTGTCACAGGCGGAACATGACGAACTGGCATCTGCTATCCTTGTTACCACAAGCGAGAATCTTGCCAAAGAGGTAGAAAAAGAAATCGAAGGCTTTTTGCAGACATTGAGCCGTGCCGATATCATTCGTAAATCCCTGGATAATTACGGATACCTTTTGATTGCACCGGATATGAAATCCGCGATTCACACAGCCAACGAAATTGCTTCGGAGCATTTGGAAATCATTACCAAAAATCCGTTTGACACCATGACGCGCATTCAGAATGCCGGTGCTATTTTCCTTGGAGAATACAGCAGTGAACCTTTGGGAGATTATTTTGCCGGACCAAACCATGTTCTCCCGACAAACGGAACCGCAAAATTCTTTTCCCCATTGAATGTAGATGACTTCATTAAAAAATCAAGCGTAATCTCTTATTCAAGAGAAGCTTTGGAGCCAATCCACAAAGATATCATCGAATTTGCTACCGCAGAACATTTAACAGCACATGCCAATTCCATCGCGGTGCGTTTTGAAGATCAGGAGTAATCGATGAATAAAAAATTATTTTTGTTTGACTTAGACGGTACGTTGTCCGATTCCAGCGAAGGCATTACCAAAGCCGTTTCCTACGCATTGGAATCCTTTGGTATCGAGGTTCCGGACCGCAAAGAACTGAGTTGTTTTATCGGCCCGCCATTGCCGGAATCTTTTCAGAAATTTTATGGCTTCAGTGAAGAAGAAGCGGCACGCGCCACAGAAATTTACCGTTCCTATTATAACGTAACCGGTAAGTTTGAAAACACACCTTATCCGGGAATCCGGGAATTATTGGTGCACATGAAAAACAAAGGCATTCCGGCCATGGTTGCCACTTCGAAACCGATTGTGACCGCAACAGAGATACTGGATCACTTCGGATTTCTTCCTTATTTTGACAAAATTGAAGGAAGTGTTCCGGAAGAAGGACGCTACAAAAAGACCGAAGTGCTTTCATGGCTTTTGTCCCGGATTGATCTGCCCAAAGAACAGATCGTTATGATCGGCGATCATCCGGATGATATCAATGGTGCCAGAGAAAATGGGATTGACTGCATCGGAGTGCTGTATGGATTTGGAAAAAATGACCAGATTGAAGCTGCCGGTCCGGCTTGGACAGTCAAAACAGTGGAAGAATTGGAAAAACTCATTTTAAGTGCCTGAAAAATGCCGAAAAGAACTAGAAAACACTTGACGAAGACAAAAATATATGATATATTTTTCATGTTGTTAAAAAATAGATGGTCCTCTGGTGCGTTATGCAGGACATAACGAAATGGCATTAAGAACATCAAAAACAAGTAGGAGGAACAACAATGAACGAAATTATTAAGAAAATCGAAGCAGAACAGATGAAAAGTGAAATTCCTGAATTTCACGTTGGCGATACTGTAAAAGTATACGCAAAAGTTATCGAGGGAAGCCGTGAAAGAACACAGGTTTTTGAAGGCGTTGTATTGAAGAGACAGGGCGGAAGCAACCGTGAAACATTTACTGTTCGTAAGAGCTCAAATGGTATCGGTGTAGAAAAGACTTGGCCACTTCATTCTCCAATCGTTGAGAAGATTGAGATTGTTCGTCTTGGTAAAGTTAGACGTGCAAAATTGAACTACCTTCGTGACCGTGTTGGAAAAGCTGCTAAGGTAAAAGAATTAGTTCGCTAAGAATTACAAACAGGTTTATTGTTAATAGTGTATGTTATAGCATTTGCCGTAGCATACACTATGTTTCTATATAGGATAATCAGAAAGGGAATTTGTTTTGAATTTAAATTTTGATGAAGAAATCAAAAAACAAAAACGAAAAAAATTGATCAAAACCTCTTTGATCTGGCTGATAGAAATTATAATTGTAATTGCTGTCGCCTATTTTGTGATACATTTCTGTTACCGTCGTACCAATACGATCGGTTCCACCATGGAACCAACCCTTTACAATGGACAGGAAGTATTTATCAATACCAAAGCCTATGTTCTTACTTCTCCCAAACGTGAAGCCGTAATTGCGTTTTATGAAAAGGAGAAACAAGAAGGCGAAGAGGAGCCCTTGATCAGCATACGGCGTGTGATCGGGCTGCCTGGTGAAAAAATCAAAATCACCGATGGAAAAGTCTGGATCAATGGGGAAGAATATCAATCAAAATATACGTATTCTGCCATGGCAACCGGTGGAATAGCCGAGCAGGAGCAGACACTTTCGGAAGATGAATATTTTGTACTGTGTGATTCCCGTTCCAACACCGATGACAGCCGAAATTCGGCCTTTGGCATGGTGAAAAAATCACAGATTATCGGAAAAGTTTCATTCCGGCTAAAACCATTTTCCCGAGTAACAAGACCGGAACAGAAAACGACACAAACACAAGAAGAGGAGAATTGATCATGCATTTTCAGTGGTATCCCGGACATATGACAAAGGCAAAACGTGCCATGCAGGAAGATATTAAATTGATTGATGTTATCGTGGAACTTGTAGATGCACGTATTCCAAGGAGCAGCAAAAATCCTGATATTGATGCCTTGGCAAATGGCAAATCGCGCATTTTATTATTAAATAAGAGCGATATGGCAGATCCGGCCCAGACTGCCCGTTGGAAAGCTTATTATGAAAAACAGGGCTTTTTTGTACTGGCTGTTAATTCCACCAAACGCAGCGAACTAAAAGCAGTTAATCAGCTGATTCAGAAAGCATGCAAAGAAAAGATCGAGCGAGACCGCAAAAGAGGGATATTAAACCGTCCAATCCGTGCCATGATCGTCGGTATTCCCAATGTAGGAAAATCGACATTTATCAATAGTTTTGCCGGAAAAGCCTGCACAAAAACAGGAAACAAACCGGGTGTAACAAAAGGAAAACAATGGATCCGCATCAATAAACAGGTTGAATTGCTGGATACTCCGGGAATTCTCTGGCCGAAATTCGAAGATCAGACGGTCGGTCTGCGTCTTGCTTTTATCGGCTCGATTAAAGATGAAATTCTGCAGCGCGTAGAAATCGCCCTGGATCTTATCGAATATCTGAAAGAAGCATATCCCGGAACTTTAGCATCTCAATATGGCATTGAGGAAGCAAACGATTCCGCCGCAATACTGGAAGAAATCGGAAATATTCGCAAGTGTATAAAAAAAGGAACTGAGATTGACTATGAAAAAACTGCCGCCCTTATTCTCGATGATTTCCGCAGCAGTAAACTGGGTCTGATCTCCTTAGAGACACCTTCCGAAGTAGAAAAATAAACGGATAAAAGAGAGGTTTACCATGGAAAATAAATTAGACACAAACGAAATTGAAGAAAGTCTGCGTATCTGCGAAGAACTTTTTCAAAATAATCCGGATTTTAATCGAAGAGCACCACGGCCGGTAGAAGCATTGGAATTGGCAAAAAATGTGACCGCACCTGTGGTTGATCCAAAACCTGCTGTCGAGCCGGTACCCGTGCCGAAACCGGTATCGGAAGAAAAAACAGAACCTGCAAAACCGGTTGTTTCCCAAGCACCGGAACCGGTAAAACCACCAGAAACTCCCACAATAGAAAAAGAACCGGAGCCTCCAGTCAAACCGGTATCCGTAACCAAACCGGTCCCGCAAGAAAAAAAGGAAACTCAGCCGGATGCGTCGGAACCGGATTCGAAAAAAGAAAAATCCAAACCAAATATAAAGAAAAATTTGATTGCGTTTGGCATCTGCGTTGTGATTGCTATTGTGATCGCACTGATCATTACCAATTTTGTCGCCAGTCATACCAAAGTGGAGGGAAATTCCATGGAATCTACTCTGGAAAACGGCGATGATATTATTGTGGAAAAATTCTCCTATTTGACAAACAATCCGGAACGTTATGATATCATTGTGTTCCGTGAAAGTGAATCCGTTAATTACATCAAGCGTGTAATCGCATTACCGGGGGAAACGATTCAGATCACAGAAGGTAAAATTTATATCAATGAACGGGCCATATTTGATGCCTATGGAAATGCCAAAATGGAAGATGGTGGAATCGCCAAAAAACCAATTAAACTTGGTCAAGATGAATATTTTGTCCTGGGTGATAACCGCAATGCCAGCAAAGACAGTCGTGACAAAGCCGTTGGTGTCATCAAACGTGACCAGATCATCGGAAAAGCATGGCTGCGGGTTCTTCCCTTTGACAACTTTGGAAAATTAGAATAAAAAGGACGCAGAAAACATGGAAATTGAACGCAAATATTTAGTAAAACAATTACCGGAAAACTTGGGGAAATATCCGCATTTTGTCATTGAACAGGGGTATTTATGTACCAAACCAACCATTCGGATCCGCCGGAAAAATAACGACTACATTCTGACTTATAAATCCAGGCAGAATGTATCGCCGGCGGTTGACACCTGTGTCAATGTCGAAGAGGAATTTCCGCTTTCCAAAGAGGCTTATGAACATCTGAAAGAAAAAACGGACGGAATCCTTGTCTGCAAAACCAGATACTACATTCCTTATCAAAAATATACCATTGAACTGGATCTCTTTGATGCGCCTTATGATACGCTGCGGATTGCCGAGGTCGAATTCCCAACGACAGAAGAAGCGGTTCAATTTTGTCCACCATCCTGGTTTGGAGAAAATGTGAGCGGTGATATCCATTTTTCTAATTCTTATTTAGCAACAAAAAAATAAAAAAACGAGAAAAAAGTTCTTGTAAATACTCCTAAAATATTATATAATTCTTTTGATATTATTATAAGGAGGTATGACCCATGTCATATGTAGATGAGGTATTGGCGCAGTTGATTGAAAAAAATCCTGCAGAGCCAGAATTCCATCAGGCTGCTAAGGAAGTTTTGGAATCCCTTAGACCTGTTGTTGAGAAAAACGAAGAAAAATTCCGTAAAGACGCTTTGTTGGAGCGTTTGACAAACCCAGAAAGACAGATTAAATTCCGTGTACCTTGGGTAGATGACAATGGTAATGTACAGGTTAATACCGGATACCGTGTACAGTTCAATAGTGCAATCGGACCTTACAAAGGTGGTTTGCGTTTCCATCCATCCGTAAATCTTGGTATCATTAAATTTCTTGGTTTTGAGCAGATTTTCAAAAATTCTTTGACCGGCCTTCCTATCGGCGGAGGTAAAGGTGGTTCAGATTTTGATCCTAAAGGAAAATCAGATAGAGAAGTTATGGCATTCTGCCAGAGCTTTATGACAGAACTTCAGAGACACATCGGAGCAGATACTGACGTTCCTGCTGGTGATATCGGAGTTGGTGGACGTGAAATCGGTTTCTTGTATGGCCAGTACAAGAGAATCCGTAACTGTTATGAAGGCGTTTTGACTGGTAAAGGTCTTACTTTCGGTGGTTCTTTAGCTCGTACAGAAGCAACAGGTTATGGTTTGTTATATTATACACAGGAAATGCTGAAATGCAACGGCATCGATATCGCTGGTAAAACAGTTGCAATCAGTGGTTCCGGAAACGTAGCTATCTATGCTGCACAGAAAGCTCAGCAGCTTGGTGCAAAAGTTGTTACGGTATCCGATTCTACCGGCTGGGTATACGATCCAGAAGGAATCGATGTTGAATTGCTGAAAGAAGTAAAAGAAGTACATCGTGCAAGATTGACAGAATATGCTGAGAAGAGATCTTCCGCACAGTATCATGATGGAAAAGGTGTATGGACTGTTAAAGTTGACATCGCTCTTCCATGTGCTACACAGAATGAACTTTTGATCGATGATGCAAAAGCACTTGTTGCAAACGGCGTTGTTGCTGTAGCAGAAGGAGCTAACATGCCTACATCTATCGAAGCTACTGAGTATCTTCAGGCAAATGGTGTATTGTTTGCACCTGGTAAAGCTTCGAATGCCGGCGGTGTTGCAACATCGGCTTTGGAAATGTCACAGAACAGTGAAAGACTTCACTGGACATTTGAAGAAGTTGACAATAAACTTCAGGGCATCATGGTTAACATTTTCCATGCGTGTGATGAGGCTTCTAAGAAATATGGTTTCGAAAAGAACTATGTAGTAGGAGCAAACATTGCCGGCTTTGAAAAAGTTGCAGAAGCTATGCAGGCTCAGGGTATTGTCTAAAATACATTTGTTGTAAAAACATATTGAAATTAAAATAGGCAGCTGGATTTTTCCACTGCCTATTTTTTACAATTTATAGCAACTCCGGTAATAACAATCTGTCGTTCCCGATTACGACTCTAAATGCCTTATATTGATTGTTGCACTCTTCAAATATCCCTGTTAGAATAATCATCAACAAACAAAATACATTAAAGGAGAGTGAAGAAATGACATTAAAACATTTCATTAACGAAGTTGCACAATTGCTGCAAGAACATCTGGGGGAACATTATATTGTAGAAACTGCTACCACATTAAAAAATAATTCTGTGGAATTATCCGGTGTACAGATTCGCCACAAGAAAGACAATATCTTTCCTACAATTTATCTGAATGATTTTTATGAATTGTACGACAAAAACAGTGTTACCATGGAGGAAATTGTCGACAAAGTTGCAGAAGGATTTCAGGAAAGCCGGAAATCCATTAAAAAACTTGCTCCTTTGGACAGCACAACCTTTGAAAACTGTAAGGATAAGATTGTATACCGGCTGGTTTCGCAAAAACAAAATCAGGAAATGCTGGAAAATATGCCCTACATTCCCTTCATGGATCTTGCTATCACTTTTCACGTAATTGTGTCTATGGATCCGCCGTCCCTTCATTCCATAAAAATCACAAATGAACTTCTGGAAACCTGGGACATCACTACACAGGCATTGTTCCAGATTGCTTCCGAAAACACACCTCGTTTGATGCCGCCACGCATCGTCAATATTCAAGATATGCTTATGGAGAACCTTGCTTTGAAAGCACCGGAATCAGATTTGACAAATGACGAAAAAACCGATATGATAGTAATCACGAATACACTTGGTGTAAATGGAGCCGCCGTGATCTTGTATCCGGATATACTGGCTTCTCTGGCAAAAGAGTACGATACAGATTTTTATGTAATTCCGAGCAGTATCCACGAGGTGATCTTGGTTTCAGCAGAAGATGATTCTATGCTGGCTGAATACAGATTAATGGTACAGGATGTCAATAAACGGTTTGTGGATCCGGAAGAGATATTATCCGATCAGGTTTATTACTATGAACAGAAATTACAAAAAATGAAATAAAAAAATGCACCTGGAGGGATTCGAACCCCCGACCAACGGCTTCGGAAGCCGGTACTCTATCCACTGAGCCACAGATGCATCAATTGTTATTATATACGACTTTACCAAAAAAGTAAAGAACAAAATTGAAAAGAGGTTATTTTTCTATGGATAAAATAGTACGTGGCATAGCAGGAGAGGGACAGATTCGTTGTTTTGCGATGGAATCTACCCAGCTTGTGGAAGAAGCAAGACAACATCATAATACAAGTCCGGTTGTGACTGCCGCCTTGGGGCGATTATTAACCGGAGGAGCCATGATGGGGGCTATGATGAAAGGGGATTCGGATCTCTTAACATTAAAAATAGACTGTTCCGGTCCGGTAAAGGGCTTAACCGTAACTGCTGATGCCAAAGGAAATGTAAAAGGATTTCCGCTCGTTCCACAAGTTTCGTTGCCTGCAAGCCCAGCGGGGAAATTAGATGTCGGACGTGCCGTTGATCTCGGGGTGCTGACAGTAATCCGTGATACCGGATTAAAAGAGCCTTACAGCGGAACCATCAATCTTGTTTCCGGCGAAATTGCAGAAGATCTAACCTATTATTTTGCAGCTTCTGAACAAACTCCATCTTCAGTAGCGCTCGGCGTTTTAATGAATAAAAATAACACGGTCAAAAAGAGTGGCGGATATATCATCCAGCTGATGCCGGATGCTTCGGATGAAATCATTGATACGTTAGAAACCCGATTGAAACACATGGATCCTGTCACTACGCTTTTATCAAACGGTCATACACCGGAATCTATGCTGAAATTGATCTTAGAAGGCTTAAATCCGGAATTGATGGACGAAATGCCGGCGCAGTTTTACTGTAACTGCTCTAAAGAACGTGTCTCCCGGGCTTTGATCTCATTGGGGACAAAAGAATTGGATGAGATGATCAAGGACGGCAAGCCGGTTGAAGTAAATTGCCATTTTTGTAATACAAATTATAAATTCAATCTCGAAGATCTGGAACAATTAAAAAAATCGGGAAAGCAATAGACAAATCTGTCGAAAATTGATATAATTATCCTATAGCAAAAGTGAGGTTGAATATTATGAAATTAAAATATAAAAAATTAATTATTATTATTACAGTAGGTGCGTTGTTACTTGGCTTCTTTATTCTGACATTGATCCCAACCGGTGGTAATTCATCCAATCCGGTAGAAGATGCAGAATTAGTGAAGTGTACAAACGAAGACATCAATAATCTGATTACCAGTTACTATCAGGCGAAACGTGATGTCAATCTGGAAGAACTGGAACCATTAGTCAGCGATATTAATCAGATCGATCAGGAAAAATTGATTGCACAGGCCGAATATGTGGAAGATTATCAGAATATCACCTGTTACCTTCTTGAAAACAAAGACAATGGTGCTTATCGAGTCTATGTACGATTTGATATGAAACTGAAAAATATTAATACACTGGCTCCTTGTCTGAGTGCTCTTTATGTTACAATGGGATCCGATGGCAAAAATGTTATTTACCTCAGTGCTTTAGACAAAAATGAGGAAGACTTTATCCTTGCAGCAGACAAGAATTCTCATCTTGCCGATATGCAAAAAGAGGTTAATGATAAGCTGCAAGAAGCAATTAATGCAGATGAAGCATTCCGACAGTTGTATCAGACGATGGATCAGGCGATTGCAAACGTTTCTTCCACACCGGAACCACAGGCAGATGCTGCACAGCCAACGGCCGAACCAGCCGCTGCTGACCCAAATGCTGCTGCAACCACAGATCCGAACGCTGCTCCGGCTGCCGACCCAAATGCCGCTGCAACCACAGATCCGAACGCTGCTCCGGCTGCCGATCCAAATGCCGCTCCGACTGCCGATCCGAATGCTGCTCCGGCTCAATAATCTGCTAATTTAGCAAGAAAGAAAGATAATTTATGGATGAACAATTACGTATAAATAAATACTTAAGTTCTATTGGTTACTGTTCCCGACGAGAAGCAGACCGGCTCTTGGAACAGGGAAAGATTCAAGTGGATGGACATACTGCTTTTGTTGGAGAGCGTATTACCAAGGAACAGTATATTACGGTAAATGGAATCCCTGTTGGTGAAAAACCAAGAGAAATTGTGATTGCTTTTAACAAACCAAAAGGGATTGTATGTACCAGCAGTGTCAAAGAAAAAAATAATATTGTTGATTATTTACATTTTCCAACACGTATCTATCCGGTAGGAAGACTTGACAAGGATTCCACCGGATTGATTTTACTAACCAATGATGGAGAATTGACAGATCGTATCCTTCGCGGAAAAAACAATCACGAAAAAGAATATCTTGTCACAGTTCAAAAACCATTACGTCCGGAAATTGTACGCGCCATGGAACAGGGAGTTCCTATTTTGGACACCATGACGAGACCATGTCAAATCATTCAAATTGATTCCCACACCTTCCGGATTATACTAACTCAGGGGTTAAACCGGCAAATCCGCCGTATGTGTGAATATTTTGGCTACAAAGTTATCACACTAAAAAGAGTTCGTGTAATGAATATTCATTTAGGAGAACTAAAAGAGGGAACCTGGCGAGAGATCACAGGAAATGAATTGGAAGAATTAAAAAACGCATTGAAAGGACAAAAATTCTACAATGAATGAGATGGAACGTATGCGGGATTTAGTTGCCCGGTTAAATGCTGCAGCTAAAGTTTATTATCAGGGGGAAGATGAAATTATGACTAATTTTGAATATGATGCTTTATATGATGAATTGGTCGCTTTGGAAGAGAAAACGGGAGTCGTTCTCTCTGGAAGTCCTACGGTTCAAGTTGGATATGAAACCCTTGGTGAACTGCCAAAAGAAGCGCACATCGCCCCGATGCTTTCGCTTGGAAAGACAAAAGAACGGGAAGAACTGGTACAGTGGCTTACTTCACGTGAAGGATTGTTATCCTTAAAGTTAGATGGTTTAAGTGTCATCTTAACTTATCAGAATGGTTCCTTAGTAAAAGCGTTAACACGTGGAAATGGTGAAATTGGTGAAGTGATTACTAACAATGCCAAAACATTCAAAAATATTCCTGCTAAAATTCCGTACACCGGAACTTTAGTTATTCGTGGAGAGGCATTGATCCGATATTCCGATTTTAAAGTATTAAATGAATCCTTTTCTGATATTCAGGAGAAATACAAAAATCCGCGAAATTTGTGCAGCGGCACAGTTCGTCAGTTAAATAATGAAATTACCGCGAAAAGAAATGTTCATTACTATGTTTATAACTTAATTCAGTCCGATCCGGAAATCAAGTTTGATTATAAAGAAGAAGAGTTGATTTGGCTTGACAAGCAGGGATTTGACATCGTGCCTTATAAAAAAGTAACCGGAAAAAATATTCTTTCCGCTATTGACGATTTTTCTGAAACGATTACAAATGGTTTTGATTTGCCAAGCGATGGACTTGTTCTTACTTATGATGATATTTCTTATAGCCGGTCATTGGGAAGAACGGCTAAGTTTCCGAGAGATTCCATTGCTTTTAAATGGCAGGATGAATTAGCAGAAACAACGTTAACAGACATTGAATGGAGTGCATCCCGTACAGGGCTTATTAATCCGGTTGCGATTTTTGAGCCGGTTGAATTAGAGGGAACCACTGTAAGCCGTGCCAGTGTCCATAATGTAAGCATTTTAAAAGAACTGCAATTAGGAATCGGCGACAAAATCACAGTGTATAAAGCAAATATGATCATTCCGCAGATTCAAGAAAACCTGACAAAGAGCAATGCGTTATCAATTCCGTCCGTTTGCCCGGTGTGTCATCAGGAAACAGAACTTATCAATGAAAATGGATCGGAATTTTTGTTTTGTCCAAACCCAAAATGCTATGCAAAAAAAATCAAAGCATTTACCCATTTTGTAAGCCGGGATGCCTTAAATATTGATGGATTTTCGGAAGCTACTTTGGAAAAATTTATCGATCACGGCTGGTTGCAAAAAGTTACCGATATTTTTTCGTTGTCACAATACAAAGAAGAAATTCAAAATTTAGATGGCTTTGGAGAAAAATCGTACACGAATTTGATTCAAGCAATAGAAGACTCTAAACAAGTTACTTTAGAGCGCGTTATCTACAGTCTTGGAATTAAGGGGATTGGCTTAAGCATGGCAAAATTAATCTGTCGAAAATATCCTCTTTCTCTTACCGAGTACAAAAATTTATCTGTAAAAGAGTTACTTTCTGTAGATGGCATTGGAGAAAAATTGGCTGAGTCCTTTGTAGAATATTTTACTGATTCCGAAAATCAGGATCTCTTACAGCAATTAAGCAATATTCTTACCATTGCTTTGCCGGAAAAAATCGAATCCAATGCTTCTTTCGAAGGGAAAACATTTGTTATTACAGGAAGTCTTACCCACTTTACAAATCGTAACGAATGTAAAGAAAAAATTGAATCTCTCGGTGGAAAAGTAAGTTCTTCCGTAAGTAAAAATACTGCTTTTCTGGTTAATAATGATATTACTTCAAGTTCTTCAAAAAACAAGAAGGCCAAAGAACTAGGCGTTCCTATTATCACAGAAGACGAATTACTTGAAATGCTTCAATAAAAATCTTGTTTTTGTATCATTTTTCCTTTGTAAAGAATAATAATGGGAATGACGAGAAACGTTCCCATTATTAAGACGAGGCATACTGTTGAAGGAACATACTGTAATATTTCATTGATGGAAAACAGTTTTTTGCCGATGTAACATGAACTTATAAATAATATTGCCGGGCAAACCAGCCATTTTATCAAATCAATCTTTGTATATTTTCTTTTCACAAGATAATATCCATCTAAAATACTTATGAGAATCTGGCTGACCAGCATCCCAAGTAAATACCCATATATGCCAAAATATGGGGTTGCCATAATCAGAAAAGCAATTCTCAGAACCAAACCAATAACCGTATTTCGAAAAGTTATCGAACTTTTTGACAATCCATTTATGATGCTTGCCAGTGTCGTAGAAACATAAACAAAAGGGCAGATCATAGAAAGAAGAGAAAGTAATTTCCCGGAACGCGGATTATGAAAGAACATAGTTCCTATCTGAGGTCCAAAACATACGAAGACTGCCATGGCGATACAGCCAAGCAGAAGAGAGTACTTTATGGTTATTTGCGTTGTCCGCATTATTTTAGAGTTATCCCTTTCATAAAATGCTTTTGATACTTCCGGAAGAAGTAATACCGAAAGCGAATTTGTGATCGTTCCCGGAAATAAAATAAATGGAAGCACAATCCCCGTGGTTATTCCATATAGGGCAAAAGAATCGGTTCGATTCAACCCGGAAAATTGCAGCATAATAGGAATTAAAACGGCTTCTGCCGCCGACAAAACCGAGATGGTAAGGCGTGTAGCACTTAATGGGATTGCCTGACCCAGCAGTTTTTTTATCAATCCTTCATACCTTGATTTAGAATTTTCTTTTTTCCCAGAAAATTCTTTTCTGATATTCCATAAATTGTATAGGTTAGATGCCATTTCCCCTACAATTAATCCAAGTACAGCAATTTCGCACGAGATTGATTTTTGAAAACAGAAAAAAACAGCAATAACAAAGCCTACTCTGCAAATCTGTTCAATAATTTGTGTGATGGACGGTACTTTCGCATGACGTTTACCATAAAAATACCCATTGATAATACTTGTAATTCCGCAAAAAGGAAATATAACCGAGAGTATTCTTAACAATGGTGCCGTTTCTTTTGCAAACAGCAAATGAATGCTTATCCAATCGGAAAAAGTAAATAAGAGAACGGACAATGTAATCGAACAGCAAAGCGAACAGAAAATTCCACACTTTAATACACGTTTTGAATTTTTCAAATGGGGATCTGCAACCAATTGGGAAACAGCAGTCTGTAGACCGGAGGCATATAAAGTAAAACATATTCCATAAATCGGAAATATCATCTGATATATTCCCAATTTTGTATCTCCAAGAAGATTTGCCAGAAATATACGATATAAAAATCCAATCACTCTGGTTATCACTCCGGCAACGGTCAGAATAATCGTGCCTTTTAGCATTTTATTTTTCATATTCTGCTCCTTACTCATTTTCCATCATTTACTTACATGATTTTCTGTATAAAATGTATATGATTGTAAAATATTTTATATGAAAAATTTTTAGATGTTGTATTTTACACCATTTTGTTGTATTATAATTATAACTGTATGTGTACGAAATCAATTCATATAAAGGGGACGATAGCAAATGTCAAAACGAAATAAAATTTCCCTTGGGACTCCGACAGAAGAACTGCCAGAATGGACGCTTTCTCTGGATTTCACCAAGTCTCAGGATACAATAAAAGAGGAGAAAAAGCCCGAAAGTACCATTTCATCTGAAAGTACATTTTCCGAACCATCACCGCGGTCTGTTCAACCCGCAGTTTCCGGTCTTAGTTCCGGACTTGGTGGTGGCTTGAATACAGAATTTGTAATTGGAAATGATGATTCCGCATCAGATGATAATTCTTTTTCCGAGCCACTTCCTGCACAAAATAATTTTTCCACAGAAAATGTATTGGATTTTGGTGGGGATACTTTATCAACGCAAGACACGGAAAGCATTACAACACTTGATATCTCAGATGATATGGAGAAGGCAGACAGCATCTTAAATATCGGACAACCGGAACCTCAACCTGCACCGGAGCCTGTTGTGGAAGCTGTTCCTGAACCGGAACCTCAACCTACGCCGAAGCCTGTTGTGGAAGCTGTTCCTGAACCGGAACCTCAACCTACGCCGGAGCCTGTTGTAGAAACTGTTCCTGAACCGGAACCTCAACCTGCGCCGGAGCCTGTTGTAGAAGCTGTTCCTGAACCGGTGGATGTTGACAGCCAGTTATCCGATATGGCTAATTCTATTGTTTCAGCAGAAAATGAAGAACAAATATTATCGACGGCTGCGAATTTGCTTAAAAACGAACAAAACTCAGCAAGACCGGAAGATATTGAAATTATTGATGAAATGGATCATTCCACATCAGAAAATACGGACGATGTATTAGCTTTGCTTAAACAGTTAGATGTGTCTGAACATTTAGAAAGAATGCAGTCGGCAGCACAAGCAGATATTGCAGACGTTATCAAGCAGACAGAAGTAGAAAACGAACGCGAAACTGCTGTTCCTGTAGAGAATCTTGATGCACTTATGCCGGAGGAACCACAGGAAAGCGTTAATCTTTCTGACCTTGAACCTGTCATTGAAGAGCCGGTTTCCGAAGAAACTCCAGTTCAAGATGCCATTCCGATGGAGAATCTTGATGCACTTATGCCGGAGGAACCACAGGAAAGTGCTAATCTTTCTGACCTTGAACCTGTCATTGAAGAGCCGGTTTCCGAAGAAACTCCA
>OGDN01000527.1_pt1 | contig 78677 bp, 67 predicted proteins | sample 1570271 | NCBI WGS metagenome assembly OGDN01 (sample SAMEA4384481, study PRJEB24528) | human gut metagenome | reverse complement strand
TGGCCGAGGATGTTGAACGGCAGCTGCGAGTTGTCCCACAACGGGTATTCGCCGGCGGCGTTCGGCTGGTTCAGCATGAACCCCATGGCCAGTTCCATGAGCATGCACACGACCACGGTGGCGGCGAAGAACTGGATCCCGGCGCTGACGAGGGTGGCGCGCCGGGCGACCAGCGCCGTCTTGAGCGGCATCAGCACGAGCGCGCAGACGACGACGCCCACGCCGTACACGAGAAACGGGTACATCGGGTCGTCCCACACAAGCGAATCGGCATCGACGATGCCGAATACGTTCATGAACGAGCAGTAGACGATCTCCATCCAATGTCCCAGCACGCTGAACACGCAGAAGTACACGGCCAGGTTCCGCCAGAACGCGAAGGAGCCGGGCTCGTAGCCGTACCGCTCGTCTTCTTTGGAGAGAATGGGCATGGACGCTGGGTCGTCCTAGCCGGCCGCTTCAGAATCGTAGCTGTACGAGAGCTCGATCGAGGTTGCGTCCGAGGAGCCGGCATCGTCGGCGTCGTCGAGGTCGGGAAGCGCCACGTTCACGTAGTACAGGAAGATCAGGATGCAGAAGCCGACGGTCACGGCTATGAAGGCGATGTTCATGCCGTCCCGGGGGACCTTGCTCAGCAGCTGCTCGAGCGCCGGGTAGATCACCCAGGTCATGAGCGTGGCCACCACGCCGAAGGCGATGGCGTTCTGCAGGCACACCTGGCCCATGAAGTTGCAGAACATATCGGAGTAGTCCCATAAGGGCAGCTTGCCGTCAGGGCCGGGCTGGTTGACCATGAGGCCCATGACCAGCTCGATGGCCGTGCAGACGAGCGCGTTGACGACGAAGCTGATGAGCAAGGGCACCACGCGGCTGCGGATGCGCTTTTCGAGGAAGTTCTTGACGGGGTACAGCAGAAGCACGCACGCCACGGCTCCGAACCCGTACACGATGAAGGGGTAGAGCCAATCCGACCAGATCTGGGAATTCGGGTCGTAGGTGCCGGGTATCATTCCGAAGCGGATGAGCGTGCAATAGGCCGCCTCCATCCAGTGTCCCACCACGCTGAACACGCAGAAGTAAATGATGATGTTGCGCCAGAACGCCCAGGTCCGAGGCTGGTAGCAGTCCAGGTCCTTCGCGAGCTCGCGTTGTTTGACCTCGGCGTCGAAGGGCTGCGTCAGCACGGCTTTCGCGCGTCTCGACGTGAGGAAATACGCGAGCAGGATGAGGTCGGGAGTGCACGAGAACAGCTGGCCGACAAGGCTGAAGTGACCGGTCGCGATGTTGAAGGCGGTTCCGATGAAGATGTTGAACAAGCTGAACCCGATGATGAAATGGCGCGCCAGGCGTTTGCGCTGCCAGATGAGCCAGAAGCTGATGCTGTCGAATATCAGGTTGACGAAATCGAGGATGTTCGAGAATTCCAGCTCGTAGCTGCCTTTGATCAGGAACGCCAACAGCGAGATGGTGACGACGACGTTGAATGCAAAGAAGAACTGGAGGACCCGCATGAAGCCGAGCTTCTTCGGGTTGCTGAAGTCTTTCGCCATGGGCTGCGGCTCCAATCACGCGCGACAGATCTATCCTGGTGGCGCGCGTCCCCGATGGCGTTGCGCGCACAGTTCGTCCAGTATATCTCGGCAGACCGGCGGAAGGCGCGTTCGGAAAGGCAGATGCCGCGTTCGCTTCGCAGAACGCGGCGTTCGTGCCGCTACCAGCGTTTGAGCGTGGGGAGCAGGGCGCCCATGAACGAAACGGCTTCGTCGCGCGTGATGTGGCACGACTCGGCCATGAACGGGGCGCAGCGCTCGATCAGCTCCTCGAGCGTCTCGTCTTCCAGAAACGCGCCGTTCGCATAGCACCACGAGCAGTAGTCGGCCGACAGAGAGCCGTCCGCCTCGGTGCCATGATCCTTCTCCTGGTAGAACGGCATGCCGCAGCTTTGGCAGTAGGCGCCGTCGGGCATCTCCAAAAGCAGGGCGACGGGCACATCGCAGGTGGCGGCGATGAGCTTGCACATGTCGATGCCAGGCGTGGTCTCCCCGTTCTCCCAGCGCGATACGGCCTGGCGGGTGACGTAAAGCTTGCGCGCTAGGTCTTCCTGAGTGAGGTTGCGCTCCTTGCGGATGCGGACGAGCACGTCTCCGATGGCCATGGGGGTCCTTTCGTCGTTGGCTTGCGCAACCATTGAACCACGGCGTCGGCCCCGCCGTAAAGAAACAAAGCGTTGCGGGATGCGCTGCGCGGCGGTTGCGGGTATGATGGCATGGCGTTGCTGCAAGCCTGTTGCGAGATGCCGCGTGCGCGGCCGAAGGGAGACGACACGATGTACATTACCTGCCTGGACCTGGAAGGCGTGCTGGTGCCCGAGATCTGGATCGCGTTCGCCGAGGAGAGCGGCATTCCGGAGCTGACGCGCACGACTCGCGACGAGCCCGACTACGGCAAGCTCATGGACTTCCGTCTGGACATCCTGCGCCAGCATGGCCTGGGCCTCAAGGAGATCCAGGAGACCATCGCGCGCATCGACCCCTTGCCGGGGGCGAAGGACTTCCTCGACGAGCTGCGCGCCACGACCCAGGCCGTCATCATCAGCGACACGTTCACCCAGTTCGCCCAGCCCCTCATGGCGAAGCTGGGCTGGCCGGCGCTGTTCTGCAACGAGCTGGAGGTGGCTGACGACGGCACCATCGCGGGCTTTCGCATGCGCTGCCCCGAATCGAAGCTGACCACCGTGCGCGCGCTGCAGTCCTGCGGCTTCGACACCATCGCGGCGGGCGACAGCCATAACGACCTGGGGATGATCAGGGCCAGCAAGGCGGGCTTCCTGTTCCGCAGCCCCGATTCCATCAAGGCAGAGAACCCCGACCTGCCCGCGTTCGAGGAATACGGCGATCTGCTCGCCGCCGTCAAGCAGGCTATGGCTTAACTGCGTTCGCTGTCGCCTGCGGCATCGGCGTTTTCGCGCGGTGCTCGTCGGCGGCGGCGCGCAGCGTCGCCACGACGTTCGACGAAGCGCTCGTGGCGACGCCCGAGCTCAGTATGGCCTGGAGCGGGTTCGCGTGGTCGCCGCGGCAGGCTTCGTCGCTCATGATCTCGACGAGGCCGCCCAAGGTGAACCTCACTACCACCATGGCTTCGCTGCTCAAACGCGTTTCATCGACATGGAACAGGTCGAACCAGGTATGCATGACCAGGTTCTTCAGCGTGGCCACAAGCTCGCTCGATCCGTTCTTGCCGACGACCAGAAGGGCACGGTCGACGCGCTTTTTCAGGTCGGGATCGCGCAGCAGAGCGCCCGCTTCGGTTTCATCGACGCCTCTCGAAGGATCTCCGTTCATCAACAGCATGCGCGCCATCTCGCGTGGGAGCATGTTGTCCAGCGCTTGCGCGGCGAGCGCGCCCAAACCGTCGAAGTGGTAGTAGAACGCGTTCTTGTTGACCTGCGCCCGTTTCGCTATTTCGCTAACGGTGATCTGGGCGTACGGTTTCTCGGCGAGGATCTCCCAGAACGCCTCCTCCATGCGCTCGACGGCGGTGGGGCCTTCCTGGTCTTTACGCGGGCGCGCCATGGCTTCTCCTCGAAACTAGTCAGCAGGAACAATATTCACCATTTTTATTAGACGTTGCGACCAATAAAATTGCCTCTTGAGAATAAATCAAGCCGCGGGCGCGGTCAAGCGCCGGCGACGCATTCGGAAGGAGGCTCCCGGTGTTCGAGAAACTCGGGAAAGCGAAGTACGTAGTGCCGCTGCTCATCGGCATCGTGGCGGCATGCGTCATGTCCGTCATGTTCTACCCGATGGCGAACATGGAGATGAAGGGGCTGCCGTTCGCGGTTCTGTCGCTCGACGAGGGCGTGGAGACGCCGCAGGGCGATATGAACGTGGGCGACACCCTGGTCGAGAACATCACGTCCGCGACGGCTGCGGAGGGCGGCGAGGAGTCGCCCATCGCCTGGACGAAGGTGGGCAGCCAGAAAGAGCTGGACGAAGCTCTCGAGAACGGCGAATACTACGGCGCGATCATCGTTCCCGCTGATTTCAGCGCCCAGCAGATGGCGGTCAAGCAGGCTGAGACGAAGGCCTCGCTCGCGCAAGCCCAGGCTTTGATGGCCGCGCAGGCGCAGGCCCAGGCCGCTGCGGCGGCCCAAGCAGCCGCAGCCGGCGGCGAAGCTGCCGGAGGTGGCGACCAGGCTGCGGCCATGGCTGCTGCCGCCGCAGGCGGGGAGGCTGCGGGTGGCGACCAGGCTGCCGCGATGGCTGCCGCCGCTGCGGCGCAGGGAGGGGATGCGGCGGCGGCCGCGCAGGGCGATGCGGCTCAGGCCGCTGCTTTGGCCGCCGCCGCGCAAGACGACGGGGCTTCCGAGGCTGAGGAAGTGGAGGCTCCGGCTCTCAAGGTGCTCATCGACAAGGCGAAGAGCCCGCTCGTGGCCAGCCAGATGGGCGCGAGCATCCCCTCGATGTTCCAGCAGATGGGCGTCGACGTGGACGTGGAGACCATTCACGAAGGGTCGGCTTCCGATGGCGACGGAGCGGCGGCCAATCCCATGTCCGGCATGGTGTCGCTGCAGCTTGCCATCATGCCGCTGTTCATGGTGTCGATGATGACGGGTCTGTTCCTCAGCCGCATCTTAGGAAAGAAGACGGATGCGACGAGCGCGGAGCGCTGGAAGTCCATCGGGATCCAGGCGGCTTACGCCGTCGTGGCCTCGCTGATCGTCAGCCTGTGCGCGTTCTGCATGCTGCTGTGGATCGCCGGTATCGAGGCTCCCATGGACGCCATCGTGCCGTTCATGTGGCTTGCCAGCTTCTGCGTGATGCTCGTGTTCATCGGCGCGTTCAACATCTCCACGGCGCTTGGCGGCCTGCTTGCGCTCGTCGGGTTCGCGTTGGGTATGATGACGGGCACGTTCCCCTTCGAGGCTCTGCCGGCGTTCTGGCAGGACTGGGTGTACCCGTGGGCTCCTCAGCGCTTCATGAGCGAGGGCATCCGCGCCATCCTCTACCTGGACGCGGGCGCCTGGAACGCAGGGAGCCTGCCGCTCCTGATCGTGGGCGCGGTCGGCGCGGCTCTGGCCTGCATCGCCGCTCTCGTGCCGGGCAAGAAGGACAAGAGCGAGACGGTCGCCGCCTAGGCGGAGAAACCGCTTGGCGTTGCACGTGGGGGGGGCGGGCTTCGGCTCGCCCCCTTTCCTTTTGTCGCGCGGTTCGCGCCCAACCTCGCTCTTTCGGCTGTCTCGGCGACGCCTCGCTGCAGGGGTTCGCAAGACGATGTGCAGCGAAATCGCCGGTTTGGCAGTCCTCGGCGGCCTTCGACCGCGCTCGACGCTCCTTCCCGAGCATTGGCGAGGCGTAATCCCAGGTGGCGTTCCGTCGCCACCCCGGGATGCGCCGTCCGATCGAGCCGGGACTGCCAAACCGGCGCTTTCGCTGCACGCAAGGCGTCGAAACCGTGCGTTCGCGGCGAAGAAGGCGGCTGGGCGACGGCTTCAGGTGACGGTTCTGGCGCGTTGGGAACCAGAAGGCGGCGCACGTCGGTGCGTGTCATCCCTCCTTTGCGCGCGCCTCCGCCATGTCGAAGCGATCCTTTCAGGCGCATCCTCGGCCCGCAGCGCAGCCTTTCCGCTTTCGGGAGGAATGGACGTGAAGTGCAGAATCATCGACCGGCTCTATCCTCGTGGTAGTATGTTCCGACTTTCGATATACGACGTTCGAGGAGAAAGACGTGCCATACAAGGTGAACGAGCCGGTGGAACCGCAACAAAGGGCGGTCATCGATGACGACCAGCTGAAACGGATGATGGCGGACAGCCAGCCGAGCTTCTTCGAGCGCAACCGTTATCGGCTGGTCACGCTCGCGCTCATCGCGATCAACGTCGCCGTGTTCGCGCTCGAGGCGGTGCTGTCCGGCATGCGCATCGACATTTCCACGCGCACCCTCGTGGACATGGGCGCGATGTACGCGCCGCTTGTCCAGTCGCCGGCCGACCTGTACCGTTTCGTCACGCCGATGTTCCTTCATATGGACCTCATGCACCTCGGTTTCAACATGGTGGCGCTGTACAGCGTGGGCGAGGTGTTGGAGCGCACGCTGGGTCGGGGCAACTACCTTGCGCTGTACTTCATCGCGGGAATAACGGGCAATGCGGTGTCCTATGCGGCCGATGTGCTGCTCGGCGGCGGCTCCGCGGTGAGCGCCGGAGCTTCGACCAGCGTGTTCGGCCTGTTCGTGGCCGTGGCGCTGTTAGCCGTGCTGCATAAGGGGAACCGTTCGCTCTTCACGCAGTACAGCAAGGGCATGTTGGGGGTCATCGCCGTGAACGTGGCGTACACGCTGCTCGTGCCGAACATCTCCGTGAGCGGGCATCTGGGAGGGGCGCTTGGCGGGCTCGTCGCCATGTTCATGATCCCGGCAGCCAGCCTGCGCGTGCCGAATCCCGTGCGCGTCGTCGTGGCCGTGCTGTGGGTGGCGGCGCTCGTGTGGCTGCTCGTTTCGCAAGGGGTGCTCGGTGTCTAGCGGGCGGCGCGCAGTCGCGCTGCGGCCGGGTCAGCTGCTGGCCGTGGGCGGCATGCTGTTCTCGATGTTCTTCGGTGCGGGCAACCTCATCCTGCCCCCGCTTCTGGGATTGCAGGCGGGTGATCAGGCGATCCCCGCCATGACGGGTTTCTTGATCGCGGGTATCGGCTTGCCGGTGCTCGGCATCGTGGCGGTGGCCGTGTGCGGCGGCGTACGCGAGCTGGCCGGGCGCGTGAGCCCGCTGTTCGCCTCGGTGTTCATCGCGCTCATGTACCTGACCATCGGGCCGTTTCTCGCCATTCCGCGCACGTCTTCGACCGCCTTCGAGATGCTAAGGCCCCTGCTGCCCGTAACCGATGCGGCCGGCCTGGGCGTCGCAACGGCGGCGTTCTCCGTCGCGTTCTTCGGCGTGGCGTTCGCGCTGGCGCTGCGACCCGGGCTGTTGTCGCGCGTGCTGGGGCGTTTCTCTGCGCCCGCCCTCATCTTGCTCATCGTGCTGGTGGTCGGCGCCTCCGTGCTGGGCGGCGCGCCCGCGCCGACGGCTCCGCAGCCGCCCTATGACGCGAGCCCGCTGTCGAACGGTTTTCTCACGGGGTACCAGACCATGGACTTGCTGGCGGCGCTGTGCTTCGGCATCGTGGTGGCTGCGAACGTTCGCGAGCTGGGCGTGAGCGACCCGAAGCGCGTGGCGGGCTCCATTTCGGGCGCGGGCCTCATCGCCGGAGCGCTCATGATGGCCATCTACTGCGGGCTGGCGTTCGTGGGCTCGGCGATGGGCTCGACGATGCCCGACGCGGCCAACGGCGCTTCCATCCTCGCGGCGTCGGCCAGCGCGCATTTCGGCCCGGCGGGTACGGTCATCGTGGCGGCCATCTTCCTGCTGGCCTGCCTCAACGTATGCACGGGGCTCATCTCGTGCTGCTCGGAGTACTTCTCCGAGGCTTTTCCGCGTATCCCGCTTCCGGCGTGGGCGGCGGCGTTCGCCGCGTTCAGCTGCGCGGTGTCGCTCGTGGGGCTCGATGCCATCCTCGCGTTTTCCGCACCGCTTCTGGGCGCGCTCTATCCGCCGGCCATCGTGCTGGTGGTCATGGGCCTCGCGCACGGGCGCTGCGACCGGCTGCCGCGCATGTGGCCCTGCGCCGTGCTGGCGACGGCGGCGTTCAGCGTGGCCGTGGGCCTGCGCGACGCGTTCGCGCCGGGCGCGTGGCTGCCCCTCGATGCGCTTCCGCTTGCCGACGCGGGCCTCGGATGGATTGCGGTCGCCATTGCGGGCGCGGCGGCGGGCGCAATGTGGTCGCTCGCTGAGCGCAGGCGGCGCACGCGACGGGCGTGAGCGCCCGACTCCGGATTCGTGGCGGTTTTCCCTACAGCCCCAGGCCCTTCGCCACGTTGGCGATGAAGTCCTGGACGTTCGTCACGATGCCGCGCGAGGCCAGAGAGCCGCGGTCGATGAGCTTGTTCACCGCGAACTCGGCGATGTCCACGCAGTAGAAGTACACCTGGCGCACGGTGCCGTCCGCGAGCACGCGGTACGATGGCGTCATGTTGCCCGTGGCGATGGTGTGCAGCATGGTGGCCATGCACACGACCGTGGTGGCTTTGCGCAGGTGGGAGCGCATGGCGTCCTGCGCATCGTAGGCGTTGCCCAGCACGCACGGAAGCGGGCCGTCGTCGCGGATGGAGCCGGCCAGCACGTAGGGCACGCCCTTCTTCTCCAGCGCGTGCATGATGCCGCCCGACACCTGCTCCTCCTCGATGAACCGGCCGATGGAGCCGTACAGCCGCACGCGGTTGATGGTGTCCAGGTGGTTGTAGTGGCCGAGCGGGCGGTTCTCCTGCGTCTCGATGTCCTGGCCGAGCGCCGTGTGGAAGTAAGAGCCCTCCAGATCGTGCGTGGCCAGCGCGTTTCCGGCGAACACCGCGTCGACGTAGCCCGCCTCGATGATCTTGGAGAACGCCGTGCGCGAGAAGCCGTTGAACGAGAACGCCGGCCCCATCACCCACACGACGTAGCCGTGTTCGCGCTCGTGCTTCAGCAGCTCGTAGAGCTCGTCGTACTCGCGGGAGAACGCCGTCTCGCGCGAGCGCCCCAAGCGGAAGGCGAAGTTGTCGGCGTGGCGCCCTGCGTCGGCCAGCTCGCCTTCGCCGTCCGGCGCGGGGTCGAACCCGGTCGTGTGGACGTAGATGCCCTGCTCTCCCGACTCGGTGCGCCCGCACACGATGGCATCTCCCGCGCGGATGTGGCGGAACTCGCGCACGAAGATGCGTCCGTCCTCGCAGACGGGAACGCAGTCCATGCGGCTGTCTTCCGCGAGCAGCCATGCGCCGTCGATCTTGAAGTACTCGGGGTAGATGCTCATCGCGTGGTAGCCTTCTGGCGCCACGCCGTCTTTCGGCGCCGGCAGCAGCACGGCGTCGGGCGCGCCGGCCAGCGGCTCGCGGTGGAAGTCGGGAGCGGTGTAGGGGTTCAATGCGAAGCTCATGGGCTGCCTTCTCTCCAAGGCCGGCTGAGGACGTCCGGCTGCTTTCGTTCGCATGCGATTATACACGGCGACGAGGCGAAGGCTTCGGAGGACTCGCCCGCATCGCGGGCTTCGCGCGCCGGCGAGTCTACAGCAGCTTGGCCAGCTTGTCGATGGCCGCGTTGCACGAGTGCCCCTGCACCAAGCCGACCTTCGCGGTGAAGGCTGTGAGCTCGATGCGCGCGCCGCCGCCCGTGGACACGAGTTCGGCGACGACGACGGCGGGGTTCGCGACGATGCCCTTGTTGAAGTAGGCGACGTAGGGGTTGCCCGTCGGAGCCTCGTGCAGCGTGATCAGGCTTTTGCGGATCTGCGCCGCCGCGTTGCGCAGCCTGTCGTAGGCTTCGTTGCCGGAGCGGCCCAGCTCCACGACGCGCGTCTCGGTGCGCAGCTTGGCCATCTTGGCGTACGCTGCCGAGGAGTCGCCCATGCCGATTCCGCCCACGACGGCTTCCAGCGCATCTCCGCTCATGATGCCGTCGAGCACGGCCAACGGGTTCGCTCCGGCTTTCGCCTGGCCTTTCGCCAGGATGTTCCTGATCTCGTTCGTCGCTTGCATGGGCGGCTCCTCTCCTCGCGTTCCGAATGCGCCCATCATAGCTGGAGGATCCACACCGAAAGGACACCAAAGACGCAGCCGCGATCTGCCATCCCGAGCGAGCGAAGCGTCCTGCAGCGCGGCGTGTTCTTTTCCCGTTCGCGGCCGTCCGAAGGCGGCGGTTGCGGGTAGAATGGAACCTTATCGTCATCCCTGATTTCCGGAGGTCGTTCCCGCATGGTCGAGCGCGCAGCAGAAGAAACGTCGGAACCCGAGGACGCGGCTTTCGCGCACGGGTCGCTGGGGCGGCTCGCGCCCGCGTGGTGGGAGCCTGCCGAGGGTGAGCCGGAGCCCGAGCCGTGGTTGACGCCCGATGCGGCGCTCGACCGCTTCCTCGACTGGACGGCGGCGCGCGGCATAGAGCTCTGGCCCCATCAGGAGGAGGCGCTCATGGACCTCATGGTGGGCGACCATGTGATCCTAGGAACGCCCACGGGGTCGGGAAAGTCGCTGGTGGCGCTGGGGATGCAGTTCATGGCGCTGGCAACGGGGAGGCGCTCGTACTACACGGCGCCCATCAAGGCGCTGGTCAGCGAGAAGTTCTTCGATCTCGTGGAGGTGCTGGGACGCGAGAACGTGGGTATGATCACGGGCGACGCGCACATCAACGCCGAGGCGCCCGTCATCTGCTGCACGGCCGAGATCCTGGCGAACCAGGCGCTGCGCGAGGGCGAGGACGCCGACGTGGGCTGCGTGGCCATGGACGAGTTCCACTTCTACGGCGACGCCGACCGCGGCTGGGCGTGGCAGGTACCGCTGCTGACGCTTCCGAAAACGCAGTTCCTGCTGATGAGCGCCACGTTGGGCGACGTGGGCGCCATCGCGGCTCGCCTCAAGAGCCAAACCGGGACCGACGTGGACGTGGTAGCCGACGCCCCGCGTCCCGTGCCGCTGTCCTACGAGTACGTGGAGATGCCGCTGGAGGGCACGGTGGAGCTGGCCCTGCGCAAAGGCGAGGCGCCGCTGTACCTCGTGCATTTCGCGCAGGACGCGGCGCTGTCCACCGCGCAGGCTCTGTCGAGCTTCGGCGTGGCATCCAAGGAGCAGCGCGAGCTCATCAAGGAGGCCGTCAAGGGAACCCGGTTCACCACGGCGTTCGGCAAGACGCTCAAGCGTCTGCTGGCCAGCGGCGTGGGCGTGCACCACGCGGGCATGCTGCCGCGCTACCGGCTGCTGGTGGAGAAGCTGGCCCAGCAAGGCCTTCTGCCCGTCATCTGCGGCACCGACACGCTGGGCGTGGGCATCAACGTGCCCATCCATACCGTGGTGCTCACGCAGCTCACGAAGTTCGACGGCTACAAGATGCGCCGCCTGCGCGCCCGCGAGTTCCATCAGATCGTCGGGCGGGCGGGAAGGTCCGGCTTCGACACCGAGGGCATGGTGGTGGCGCTGGCGCCCGAGCACGACATCGAGAACGCGAAGCTTCTGGCGAAGGCGGGCGACGACCCGAAGAAGATCCGCAAGATCAAGAAGAAGCAGCCGCCCGAGGGCTTCGTCACGTGGAACAAGCAGACCTTCGAACGCCTGATAGAAGCGGTGCCCGAGACGCTGAAGCCGCGCATGAAGATCACCCATTCCATGGTGCTGTCCGAGGTCGTGCAGGGCGGCGACGCGTACGGCCGCGTGCGCAAGCTCATCGACGACTCGGCTCAGACCGACGAGGAGAAGCGGGCGCTCGTCGTGCGCGCCGACGAGATATTCGACACGCTGACCAGCGCCGACGTCATCGAGCAGGTGGAGGGCGAAGGGGGCGTCGTCGAGTACGCGTGCACGGTGGACCTGCCGGAGGACTTCGCGCTCGACCAGCCGCTGTCGCCGTTTCTGCTGGCGGCGCTGGAGCTTTTGGACCCGGAGAGCGACTCGTTCGCCCTCGACGTCATCTCCATGGCCGAGGCAACGCTGGAGAACCCGCGCCAGGTGCTGCGTGCGCAGGAGCGCGCCGCGCGCGACAAGGCCATGCAGGACATGAAGGCCGACGGCATCGAGTACGAGGAGCGCCTGGAGCGCCTCGCCGAGATCACGTACCCGCGCCCGCTCGAGGAGCTGTTGGACGCGGCGTTCGAGCGCTACTGCCGGGAGGTGCCGTGGGCGCGCGACTTCCAGCTGGAGCCGAAGTCGGTTCTGCGCGACATGCTGGAGAGCGCGTCGGACTTCAAGGGCTACGTGCAGCGCTACGGCATCGCGCGCTCGGAGGGGACGCTTCTGCGCTACCTGTCCGACGCCTACCGCGTGCTCGATCGCACGGTGCCGGCGGACAAGCGCGACGAGCGGTTGGCGGACGTCATCGCGTGGCTCGGCTTCGTGGTGCGCTCGGTGGACTCGAGCCTCGTGGACGAGTGGGAGAGCGCGGGCGCGGCCGTGGACGTCGCGCCGCCGACGGCGGGCGACGTCGTGGTGCACGACCGTCGCGGCCTGACCGTGCTCGTGCGCAACGCGCTGTTCCAGCGCGTGCGGCTGGCCTCGCAGGGACGTGTGGCCGAGCTGGGCAGGCTCGATGCGGAATGGGGCTGCGGCGAGCCGCGCTGGCAGCGCGCCCTCGACGCGTACTTCGAGGCGCACGGGCAGATCGCCATCGACGCCGACGCGCGCTCCGCAGCCTTCCTTTCCATCGACGAAGCCGACGAGCAGGCCGAGCACGTGTGGCATGTGCGCCAGATATTCAGCGACCCCGAGGGCGACCACGATTTCGCCATCCAGGCCGACGTCGACCTCGACGCTACCCAGGAAGAGGGCGAGGCCGTGTTCAAAAACTTCCGCGTGGGCTTCTTCGAGGAGCTGGGCGAATGAAGGCGCGTCGATAGATGCCTCTGGATGAGCGCGATTTCCCTGCAGGGCTCCGGAACGGGCCCGGAACGGTTGTTCCGGGCCCGTTCCGCGTCTTAGAGCGATCGGTTTCCGCAGGACGGATCCTTTTTTCGAAAAACATTCCATACTGGTGAACCTCGAGGCTTCTCGGCGCTACTAAGGGGTTGAAGGCGATCGGCAGCGACAAGACGGAAAGGCGGTGGCATGGGCGAGCAGGATGCGGACGATGCGCTGGCGCGCTCGGCGCTCGTGCGGATCGCGCGCGGGGACGAAGGCGCGTTGGAGGAATTGCATAGCCTGTACGCGTCCGCCGTGTTCGCATTCGTCTCGGCGCGCCTGGGCGACCGCGGGGCGGCCGAAGAGGCGGCGGTGGACGTATGGCTGGGATGCTGGCGCTCGGCCGCGGCGTTCCGGGGCGACAGCCGGGTGCTCACGTGGCTGCTGGGCATCGCAAAGCGCCAGGCGTGCATGCGCATGCGGCGGATCCGGCCGGAGGAGCTTCCGCTCGACGAGGACTTGACGCAGCTGGCCGACGAAGCTGGCGACCCGTCGGACGCGCTCATGGCGCAGGCGGGAGTCGGCGAGATCATGGCCGCCTTGGACGCGCTTCCGGCCGCGTTGGCCGAGACGGTGCGGCTTGCCTGGCTGCACGAGCTTCCGTACGCGGAGATCGCGCAGGTGACCGACGTGCCGGTGGGCACGGTGAAGTCGCGCGTGTCCCGTGCGCGTGCGCTGATGCAGGAGACGTTGGGAGGTCGGCTATGAGCTTGAGGGAAGAACGGCCGGACGTGGCGAGCGCCACTATGAAACAGGCGCTGAGCCGACAGGAGCGGGAATGCGCCGCTGGCGCGCCTTCGTTCGCGCGTATCGCGGCGCGCATCGCGGCCGAACCGTCGGCTTTCGAGGCTCCCGCCTGGTCGGTGCGCAAGAGCGCGCGCCTCGCGGCCGATCTGGCGGTTGCGCAGGCGCGCGTGGTGCCGCGCGCGGTGTTGCCTGCGGCTCTGATCATAGCCGCGGCGGCTGCGGGCGCGGCGTGCTTCGCGGTGTCTGCCGGCGCGGCGGGCGCGGCTCCCTGGTGGTTCTCGACGCTTCTGCTGCTGGGCGTGGCGATCACCGTGACGGCAGCGCTCTCGACCGACGCGGCCGACGCGTTGGCGCTGGCCATGCCCCTGGGGCCGCAAACGGTGCTGCTCGCTCGCTTGACGACGGTGCTGGGCGTCGATGCGCTCGCGGGCCTTGCGGCTTCGGCGGCGTTCGCCTGGTGGGGCGCGCCGCTCGGCTTCGGCGCCGTGGTGCTGTCGTGGCTGGCGCCGCTGGCCGTCGTCGCGGGCGTCTCGGCTTTCGTCTCCGTGTGGACCGGCTCTCCATGGGCTGCGGGCGTCGCGGGCGCTGCGGCAGCGGCCTTGGCGGCGCCGGTCGGGCGCGCTGCGGCCGACGGAGGGATGGCGGCGGCGCTGGCCGGGTTGCAGAGCGCGATCGGGCCCGAGGTCGTGTTGGCCGCGGGCTGCGCCTTGCTGGCGGCGGCGGTGGCCACGGCGCGACGGGCGACGATCGCCCGCTTGGAGTCGGCATGATGCTCGGTGGGCGAGAGACGTATTCTAGGAGGTTTCGCATGGGTGCTTCGGATAGGGCCGCTCGCGGCGGCTCGGCATCAGGCGCATGGTGGGCGCTGTTGGACGCGCAGGCGCGGCGCGTCAGGGTCGTGGGGATCGCGGTGCCGCTCGCGACGGCGGTGCTGATCGCGATCGCGGGTTCGTGCTGGGCGCTGGCGGCGGGACCGGCGTCGGCCGCGCTCGCCATGCTGGGGATCATGCCGCTCTACGCCGCCGCCGCGGGCATGTGCGCCGCGGCCGTGTTCACGGGCGACACGCTCGTGGAGCTGCATGCGTCGACGCCGATGGAGTTCCGCACGGTGCAGACCATGCGCGCGGCCGTGCTGCTGGTCGCGGCGGCTGTCGGAGGCTTCGCGCTGTTCGCGTCGTTGCATCTCGCAGGTGCGATCTACGGCGACGCCGGCTGGGTCGGCGCGCTTTCGCCGGCGGGCGGGGCAGCTCTCATGGTGTTGGTCGCGTATGCGGCGGCGCTTTCCGGGTCGACGCGTGCGACGACGCTCGTCGTGATGCTCGTCTGGCTGTTCTTCGCGTTGATATGGGATCCGAACACGGCGTCGATGCCGGCGCTGCAGCGCGGGTTGCCGTTGCTCGTGCTGCTCGCCGTCGGCGCGTGCGCATGGCATGCCCTGGGCTCGCCCGAGCGCGTGTGGAGGAAGCTGGGAGGTGCGCGATGAGGTTCTTGTCGTTGTCGGTGATCCATGCGCGCATGGCTGCCCGGCAGCGTGCGATATGGGTTGCGTCGCTGCTGCTGGCGCTGCTGTCGATGGGGGTCACGGTGAATACCGGGCTTCCTTTCGAGACGGGAGACGTCGCCGACCTCGTGTTCTTGGCGCAGATGCTGGCCATGCTGCCGCCCGTCGCCTACGCTGCCGCTTTCACCGACCTTGCCGCCGAGCCCGAGCGGCTGGGCATCTCGGAAGTCGAGGCCTCCGCCCCCGTAAGGCCGATGGAGCTGACGGTCGCACGCGTTGCGGGCGCTCTGGCCGTGATGACATCGCCTTCGGCCGCCTTGTTGCTGTGCGGCCGGGCAGATGCTGCACGGCAACGTTTGGGCTCCGTTGCAGGCGATAGTCCTGTTCGCCGGGGTGGTGCTTCCCGCTGCCTTTGTTGCTGCGGCGCTGTCGGCGCTGGCGGGCTCGTTACTGCCGAGGATCGTCGCGCGCATCGTCTCCGTCGCCGCATGGCTGGGTACGCTGTTCGCATGTTCGTTCAAGGGCGTTCCGGCTTCCGGCGGCGGCGTGCAGTTCCATATCGCGAGCGACCCGCTCGCGCAGGCGTTCTTCGGATCCCAGCCGTTCCTCGACTATCAGGGGCCGGCTCCCGCCGCTGCGCCTTTCGAAGCGCTGGCCCTGCTCGTGTTCAAGTTCGCCGTTGCGGCGGCGCTTCTGGCCGCGGCCGCGGCCGTCGCCCGCAGGCGCTCGTACCGCCGTCACTGACGAGCCTCCGCTCCGCATAGAAAGGACTCCCATGTTCATCTCCCTCGACCGCCTGGGCAAGGACTTCGACAAGAGGCCCTGCGCCCTCGACGACCTCACGCTCGACCTGCCCTCGGGCATGATCGGGCTCATCGGCCCCAACGGCGCCGGCAAGACCACGCTCATGCGCATCCTGTGTGGCATCGTGAGCCCCACCCGCGGGCACGTGCTGGTTGACGGCCGCGATATCGCCGAGCCGCGCAACCGCCGCGCGCTCAAGAAGACCCTCGGATACCTGCCGCAGGACATCGAGCCCTATCCGAACCTCACGCCGCCGGAGTTCCTCGACTACGTGGGCATCCTCAAGGGTATGGACGACAAGCGCGAGCGCCGCCGCCAGGCCGACGAGCTTATCGAGCGCGTGGGGCTGGCAGATGTTCGCCGCCGGCGCATCGGCGGTTTCTCGGGCGGCATGCGGCGGCGCGTGGGCATCGCGCAGGCGCTCATGGGCGACCCGCGCCTGCTCGTGGTGGACGAGCCCACGGCCGGGCTCGACCCCGAGGAGCGCATGCGATTCCGCACGCTCATCGCCACGCTGGGAGCCGACCGCACGGTGATCCTGTCCACCCATATCCTCGACGACGTGGCGCAGACCTGCCCTTACGTGTGCGTTCTGCGATCGGGCCGACTGCGCTACGACGGCGCAACGGCGGGCCTCATCGACGGCGCGCACGGACGCACGTGGCTCACGCCGCCGCTCATGGCGCCGCCGACGGGCGCGGTCGTGGTGAACGCAGCCACCACGGCGCAGGGCACACGCTACCGCATCGTGAGCGCCGCGCCGCCCGCGGGGTCGCAGCCCGTCGAGCCCACCCTCGAAGACGGCTACATGGCGCTGGCCTCCGACGATCGGGCGAGGGCCTGATGTAGTGCTGCTGCGGCGAAGAGGCCTCCTTTTTGGCGTTGCGCTGGAAATCGCTTTCCCGCGCGTCGTGCGCCCGCTTCGACGGGTATCATGTGCGGGTACGGGAAAACGGGGGAGAGACGGCCCTTTGGACACGGAAAGGTTGACTATGGCGAAAATAGCGATGACCACGCCGCTCGTGGAGATGGACGGCGACGAGATGACGCGCATCATCTGGCAGATGATCAAGGACGAGCTGCTGCTTCCGCATATCGATCTGAAGACCGAGTACTACGACCTGGGCCTGGAGCATCGCAACGCCACCGACGACCAGGTGACCGTCGATTCCGCCGAGGCGACCAAGCGCCTGGGCGTGGCCGTGAAGTGCGCCACCATCACGCCGAACGCCGCGCGCATGGACGAGTACGACCTCAAGAGCATGTGGAAGAGCCCTAACGGCACCATCCGCGCCATGCTGGACGGCACCGTGTTCCGCACGCCCATCACCGTCGCGGGCATCGAGCCGTGCGTGCGCAACTGGGTCAAGCCCATCACCATCGCGCGTCACGCCTACGGCGACGTGTACAAGAACGCGGAGCTGCGCGTTCCCGGTCCCGGCACGGTGGAGCTCGTGTACACCGCCGCAGACGGCTCCGAGACGCGCGAGCTGGTGCAGAAGTTCGACGGCCCCGGCATCGCCCAGGGCATGCACAACCTCGACGCGTCCATCGAGAGCTTCGCCCGCAGCTGCTTCGAGTACGCCCTCGACATCAAGCAGGACATCTGGTTCGCCACGAAGGACACCATCTCGAAAAAGTACGATCACCGCTTCAAGGACATCTTCCAGGATATCTACGACGCCGAGTACGCCGCGCGCTTCGAGGAAGCCGGGATCGAGTACTTCTACACGCTCATCGACGATGCCGTGGCCCGCGTCATGAAAGCCGAGGGCGGCTTCATCTGGGCCTGCAAGAACTACGACGGCGACGTGATGAGCGACATGGTGTCGAGCGCCTTCGGCTCGCTTGCCATGATGACGTCGGTGCTGGTGAGCCCTCAGGGCTACTACGAGTACGAGGCCGCGCACGGCACCGTGCAGCGCCACTACTACAAGCACCTCAAGGGCGAGGAGACCTCCACGAACTCGGTGGCCACCATCTTCGCGTGGTCGGGTGCGCTGCGCAAGCGCGGCGAGCTGGACGGCTTGGACGACCTCGTGGCGTTCGCCGACAAGCTGGAGCGCGCCACGCTCGACACCATCGAGGCCGGCGAGATGACGGGCGACCTCGCGCTCATCACCACGCTGCCGAACCCGAAGAAGCTGAGCACCCGCGACTTCATCCTGGCCATCGCGAAACGCTTGGAGGCGTAGGGCGGAAAAGGACGCTTGCGTATCGCGCAAGGTCTCTTCCTGCGGCCCCGACGACACGTCGGGGCCGCTTCCGTTTTCGGACGCGACGCCGGTGCAAGGGGGTTCGCCGTGCACGGCGCAGCCGGCGCGCATGTGGGCAGGGTGCATACCCCCGACGGCTCGACAGCGCAAGCTCGATGCCCGATTCTGGTAGGAATCGACGGGATTCCGTGGCGAGAGAGTGCCGGCTGGCTGTCCTGTTCAAGCATGAAACGGTTGACCTGGGAAAACGCGAGCGCGCTCCCATCATTGGGTCTCTGTGCCGGGTTAGGCGCTCCTTCAACGACGGAATCCCGTCGATTCCTGTCGAAACGTTGCGATCCTGCCGCTCGCCTCGCTTCAGCGAAGAAGCTCTGAGCGGAGGGCGAGCTGCCTGTTCGGGTAATCGGGGCAGTTCGGGCGTATTCTCGTCCCTAGGTGCTTCGCAAGAATGCGTGCGAATCGATTGTATTCTTTATAGTTCGTCACATGCCGCCAGGTTGCGGTTACCACCGTGAGGCCGAGGGATTCCAGCGCGTTTCTCCGCGAGGCGTCGTTGGCGATGCGTTCGGCGCCGGTGTGGCACAGAGTGCTGTCATATTCGACGGCCACACCCTGATCGCGCCAAAGGAGATCGCATCGGAACGAGGAGCGATCGGTGGCCCAGCGGTTGCTTGAGCTGATAGGGATGACGGCGTTCATCTCGGGGTTTTCGATGCCGCTTCCTCCACGATGGCAGGGGAGCGTGATCAGCTCGGCCAGCGTCGATTCTCGCGGGGAGGCCGACATGCCCAAGATGTAGGGAAGCGCTGATCGCGCCCGTTTCGCGCCTTTCATGCGTTCGGCCTTGTTCAGATACGAGGCCAATTTAGCCGGCGTAGTGAGAGGCTTTCGGTCTCTGACCCCGTACGGCTTGCTCTCGTCCGGGGCGAAGGTTCCGCATAGCTCGTATCCGAGGTGAACCGTGCGGGGAAAGCTCAACAAGGACGCCATATGGACGAAAGTCAGTTCGGGGCTTGTCGTAAGAAGCGGTTCGTCGCTGCCGGGAATCACGATCTGACGCAGCGATCCGTCGGGCAGGTCTTTTGCTTGGTGGACGACGAGAATGTCCGACGCTTTCCTCTGGCTTCCGTGCGCGAGCAGGTGCACGGGGAAAGACGAAGCGCCGCTCTGTGCAAGCGGATGGGATTGTACCGCCAACGCGTGCGGCGCGCGATCGGGAAGGATCCGGGCTCGGCATGCCATACGCGCCGAGCCCTCGTCGCTGAGGGCGGAGCGCCAGAAATCGAGAGCCGATATGTAAGCGAGCACGATGCGCATGGCGCGAGTGTAACACGGAGTTATACCAGATGATACAACTATTTTCGGGCGTGGCAACCGCGTTGGAACGGCACAAGATCCGCATGCGATCCGTGCTGGATCGAGGAGCGACGCGCGTGGAATCGGCATTGGGTCGAGAGGTGACGCGCGTGGAAACGGCGTTGGATTCGCATGAAAAACTGGTATCGTTTGCGGGTGCCGAGGAGCCGACGGCCAGGCGCGCGATGGATCATGTCGAAATTGGCAGGAATCGACAGGATTCCGTCGCTGGAGAAGCGCCTGTCCCAATGTGGAGATGACGCGATGAGAGCGTGTCGATGTTTTCCCAGGTCAACGGTTTTCAAGCAAACAAGATTAAACGGCCGAGGCCCCACGCGACGGAATCACGTCGATTCCTGCCAGAATCGGACGTCGGGCTTGCGCAGCCAAGTCATCGAAGCGCGCAAGCCTGCGGGCCATGGGGCGTGATGCCTGTGGCTGCGGGTCATGGAGCCAGAGCCCGCTCGGTCATGGGTCGTTGGTCGTACCGCGCACTTGCGAGCCCCATGATTCCAGCGTATCGCGGCTCTAGACGCACCTGTGGGGTTGCCATGCCGGTTGCGCCGCAGACGGGAGGCTCGCCGGTTGCCTGCTCGACATCGCACGCCTTGGCGTTCTTTGTCGAACGCGTCCTCGGCCGCACGTGGCGCGGCGTGCGATTGACGGAAGGGGTTGGATCGTCAATCGGGGCTGACGGAGTGTCAACGGAGGAGGTATCATTGTTCGGGTTGTTTTCGAGCGAGCGATGAGAGGGGTCCGACGGGCAATGGGTAACGTACTGCGCGTATTCAAGCGCGATGTGCTGCGCCTGCTCAAGGCGCCCTGCGCGCTGGTGGTGGTAATCGCGCTGCTCGTGCTGCCTTCAGTGTATACCTGGTACAACGTGGTCGGCTTCTGGAACCCCTACGACAACACGGGCAACTTGCGCGTGTGCGTGGTGAACGAGGACGCGGGCGCTTCCAGCGAGCTGACCGGCGAGCTGCACGTGGGCGATATGATCGTGGAGGAGCTGCGCGAAAACGAGCAGCTCGACTGGGCGTTCGTCGACCGCGCCACCGCCATGGACGAGCTCGATGCGGGCGCGAGCTACGCTGCGTTCGTCATACCCGAAGACTTCACCGAGCGGCTGCTGTCGCTGACCACCGGCGACTTCGTGCAGCCCGAGCTGGCCTACTACGTGAACGAGAAGACGGGACCCGTGGCGCCGAAGATCACCGACACGGGCGCGAGCACCCTTGACGAGACGATCAACTCCACCTTCGTCTCTACGGTGAGCGATGTGGCCGTGGGCGCGGTCGACCGAGCGTTGGCGGAGTCGAACGACGCGCTGGACGCATCGAAGGCGAGGGCGGCGGTCAAAGTGGCGGGCGCGGTGCAGGCGATATCCGAGGCGCGCGCCACGCTTGACGGGATCGTCGCGGCCACCGACGAAGCTCAGGCCAAGGCAGCCGGCTCCAAAGATTCGCTCGGACGAGCGCGCGAGGACATCGCCGCGGCAGGCGACGCCCTCGCGGCCATCGCGAACCTGACCTCCCAGCTGCAGGGCGAGGCCGCGGAGCTTTCCTCGGCGGCGATGCCCGCCGTGAACAAGACGATCCGCACGGTGTCGGAAGCGTCCTCGAAAGCGAACGGCGCCGTCGGCAGCATGACCGCGGCGGCGGGCGAGGCGCAGGCGGGCATCGGCGCGACCATCGCGCAGGGCCGCGCCGCCGCCGAGGAGAGCAAGGCGCTGGCCGCCCAGGTGCGCCAGGCGGCTCAGGCGCTGCCCGACGGCGACGCGGCCAAAGAGCCGCTCGTCGCGGTCGCCGATGCGCTCGACCAGCGTGCGGCCGACGCGCAGGCGACGCTCGACGCTCTCGACGCGGCGAACACGCAAGCGGGCGATCTCGCGCGCGCGGTGTCCCAAGCGGGAACGTCCTTCGACGGATCGGTGCAGGGCGCGGCCGATGCCGCGGGGGCGTACGCGGACGGCCTGTTCGGCGATACGGTTCCCACCGTCAACCGAAGCCTCGCGCAGATGAGCGCGGTTTCGTCTTCGCTCGCGGCCGCCGTGTCGAACCAACGTCTGCTGATCGACCAGACCGAGTTGGCGATCGGCCAGTTGACCTCCACGCTCGTCGCCGCGCGCGAGGCGCTCGGCCAGACCGGCGGCATCCTTGCCGATTTGGAGGAAAGCCTGTCCACCGTGCAGACCGACGTGCTGTCGCTCGGCGAATCGGGAGCGCTCGCGAAGGCGTTCGGCAAGGACGGCCTCGACGCGGCCAAAATCGCCGACTTCATGGGCTCGCCCACCGAACTGGTCACCGAGCAGCTGTACGAGCTGAACGCGTACGGTTCGGCCATGGCCCCGCTGTTCATGAACCTCACGTTCTGGATCGGCGCGTTCATGCTGCTGGTCATCATGAAGCAGGAAGTGGACGGCGAAGGCGTGCGCAAGCTCACCGTCACGCAGCGCTACCTGGGGCGCTTCCTGCTGCTGGCCGCGATGGCGGTGCTGCAGGCGGCGATCTGCTGCGCCGGCGTGCTGGCCATCGGGGTGCAGGCGGCGAACGCTCCCGCGCTCTTCTTCGCCGCCATCGTGGCCTCCCTTTCCTATCTCAGCATCATCTACGCGCTGTCGGTTACCCTGCAGCATATCGGCAAGGGCATCTGCATCGTGCTGGTGTTCGCGCAGATCCCCGGCGCGACGGGACTGTATCCCATCGAGATGACCTCGAGCTTCTTCCAGGCCGTCTACCCGTTCTTCCCCTTCACTTACGGCATCTCCGCCATGCGCGAGGCCATCTTCGGCTTCTACGGATCGCAGTACGCCGACGCCCTGGGCATGCTCGCGCTGTTCTTCGCGCTGTTCATGGCGTTCGGCATCCTCGTGCGGCCGCTCATGGCGAACGTCAACCGCATGGTGGCCTGCCAGGTGCGCGAGAGCGGCATCTTCAACGGGGAGGACGTGGAGATCCCCGCGCGCCCCTATCGCGTGTCGCAGCTGTTCAGAGCGTTGTCTGACAAAGAGGAGTATCGTGAGGAGCTGCGGGCGCGCATGGAGCGCTTCGAGCGATGGTACCCGCGTCTCATCCGCGGTGCGCTGGCCTTGGGGCTTTCGGTGCCCGTGGTGCTTGCGGTGGTGTTCGCGCTCACGCCGGCCGAGAAGGTGCAGCTGCTCACGGCGTGGCTGGTTTGGCTCGTCGTGGTGTTCGTGTTCCTCGTGGTGGTGGAGAGCCTGCGCGCGGGGCTCGAGCGCCAGATGAGGCTCGAAGGCATGAGCGACGAGGGGCTGTTGGAGCTGGGCGGCGCGCGCGACCGCATGGTGCGCTCGTCCGACGACGAGGCGTCCGGCGTTCCGGCGCCCGCCGCGGCCTGCGCCTCCGACGCGCATGAAGCGCAGGATGCGGAAGGGGGCGTCGTCCGTGGGTAACGTGATCCGCATCGTGCGCAGCGACTTCAAGCGGCTGTTCGCGAACGCGATGAGCGTGATCATCGTGATCGGGCTCGTGGTGATGCCGTCGATCTTCGCGTGGTACAACGTCATCGCGTGTTGGAACGTGTTCGACAACACGGGCAACCTGACGGTGGCGGTAGCGAACGTCGACGACGGCTACGAGAGCGACCTCGTGCCTTTGCGCGTGAACATCGGCGAGCGGGTGGTGTCGGCTCTGCGAGCAAACGACCAGATCGACTGGACGTTCACCACCGAGGAGGACGCGGTGGACGGCGCGCGGTCGGGACGCTACTACGCGGCCGTGGTCATCCCCGCGGGGTTCAGCAAGGATATGCTGACGTTCTACTCCGAGGACGTGCAGCACGCCCGTATCGTCTACTACGCCAATGAGAAGAAGAGCGCTATCGCGCCGAAGATCACCGACCAAGGTGCCGATTCGGTATCGTACCAGGTGAACGAGGTGTTCGCCCAGACGTTGTCAGAAGTGGCGCTGGGCATCGCCGAGTCGATGTCCGCCTACGCCGACGAGGCGGACGTGGGCGGGCGCATTGCGGGCGTGTCGGGGAAAGTGCGCGACATGGGAGCGCAAGCCGATAGGATGGCGTCGGTGCTGGAGCTGTACTCGTCGCTGGCCGGGGCGGCGCAGACGCTCGCGAGCGATTCGGGCGAGCTGGTGGCCGCGGCGCAACGCGGGGTCGATGGCCTCGACGCCGCATCGTCTCAGGGCTCTACGTCGGCCTCCGACCTGGTGACGGCCGTGAAAGGGTCGGTCGACGACCTTGCGGGCGCACTCGACGGTGCTGCCGCGCGCTTCGACGAGGTGTCTGCCTCCGCAGGGGCGCTGTTCGACGCCGCCTCGACCGGTGCCGCGCAGGGCGCGGCAGGGCTGCGGGGCCAGGCCGAAGCTGTGGACGCGCAGATCGCGCGGTACCGTAGCGCCATAGAGCAGCTCGAGGAGCTGCGAGGCTCGTTGCCTTCCGATGCCCAGCAGGCGCTCGACGCCGTCATCGCGCGCATGAGCGCCGTCGTCTCGCTTATGGAGGGCATGCGCGACAACCTGGGCGCCGCAGCCGAGAGGCTGGAGGCTGGAAACGCCGACGTGGAGGCTCAGCGCGCGGAGGTCGAACGGCTTGCGGCTGAGGCGCGGCAGGCCTCCGACGACCTCGCAGCCTCGTTCGACAGCGGGCTCAAGCCGGGCTTGCAGCAGCTCGCGGACAGCGCGGGCGTGCTTGCGGCTAACATGGGAGACGGCCTGGACGGTCTGCGCTCGTCGGGCGCCGATCTGTCCGCGTCCGCAGGGTCGGCCGCCGACGTGCTGGGCGATGCGCGCGCGAAGGTGGACGAGGCGGCGCAGAAGTTGCGCGAAACGGCGCGCGAGCTGGATACGCTCGCCGACGGCGTGGACGAGGCGCTGGTCGCGGGCGACGCGGACGCGCTGCGCGCGGTGCTGGGCGCCGACGCGCAGCTCTTGTCGAAGGCGCTCGCAGCGCCGGTGGGCATCGAGCGCGAGGCCGTGTTCCCGGCTGAGAACTTCGGTTCGGCCATGGCCCCGCTGTACACGACGCTCGCCCTGTTCATCGGGTCGCTTTTGATCCTCGTGGTGGTGAAGCCGACGGTTTCCGACCGCACCCGCGAGCAGCTGTCCGACCCGCAGCCGCGCCAGCTGTTCATGGGGCGCTTCGGCGTGCTGGCGTTCTTGTCGCTCGCGCAGACCACGGTGATGGGCTTGGGGAACCTGCTGTTCTTGCAGGTGCAGGTTGCCGAGCCCGCGCTGTTCATGCTGTGCTTCTGGATAGCCGGCCTCGTGTTCACGTTCCTGATATACGCGCTGGTGGCGGCGTTCGCGAACCTCGGCAAGGCCGTGGCGGTGCTGCTGTTGATCATCCAGGTGACGGGGTGCGGCGGGTCGTTCCCGCTGCAGCTACTGCCGCCGTTCGTGCAGGCCCTGAGCCCCTGGCTTCCCGCCACGCACGTGGTGAACGCCATGCGGGCGGCCATGTTCGGCACCTACGGCGCCGACTTCTGGACGGAGATCGGGCTGCTCCTGCTGTTCCTGATCCCCGCGGCGCTCATCGGCCTCGTGCTGCGCAAACCCCTCGCCAAGTTTATGACCTGGTACGTCGAGCAGGTAGAGTCGTCCAAGCTCGTAGGGTAGGGCCTGCGGCTTCCTTGTCAAGGCCCGCGGCACGCCCCCCGGCCTTGCCTTCTTGTGGCATAATCGTGCTGAGAAAAGAGAAAGGAATCCCGCATGGCACGAACCGGTGCTCCGTCGACGACGCGTCGCACGCTCTACTACTTCTGGCTGGTCACCCGTAAGCACATCGGGCTGTTCGCCGCGCTCATGACCGCGACGTTTCTGTTCGTGGCGCTGCTTTCGTACGGCAACCCCTACGTCATGAGCCTCGTGGTGGATCGCGTGAGCGCGGGCTCGGTGGCGCCCGACGAGGTGTTCTCGGTGTTCGGCCCCTACATCGCCGCGCTCATCCTCATCAACGTGGCCGGCCAGGCGGCCAGCAAGGTGCAGGACTACACGATGTACCGGCTGGAGATCGCCGCGTCCTACGACTTGGCCACCATGTCGTTCGACGCGCTGTCGAACCAGTCGATGTCGTTCCACTCAAACCGCTTCGGCGGCACGCTGGTCAGCCAGACGACGAAGTTCATGAGCGCCTACCAGCTGCTGCTGGAAACCATCACGTTCCCGTTTCTGCCGGTCATCTGCTCGGTGGTGTTCACCTGTGCCATCCTCGCGCCGCGCGTGCCGGTGTACGTGGCCATCCTCATGGTGCTGCTGGCGGTGTACGCGGGCGTGTCGTACTACATGTACAAGCGCATCCTGCACCTCAACGAGCAGGCGGCCAGCGCGCAGAACCAGCTGTCGGGCGAGCTGTCCGACTCGGTGGCGAACATCCTGGCGGTGAAGACCTACGGGCGCGAGGACTACGAGCGGGGGCTGTTCGACCAGGCGAACCGCGAGGTGGTGGCGCGCGACTCGAAGCGCATGTGGGCGTCGCTGACGCGCGGCATCGTGACGGCGTGCATCACCATCGCCATTATGAGCGTGGTGGCGGTGTTCATCGCGGGCGGCAACGCGTGGTACGGTATCACGCCCGGCACGCTCGTGGTGATGTTCACCTACACCTACACGGTGACGAACCAGTTCAACTTCATCAACAACGGGCTGCAGCGCTTCAACCGCGCGTTCGGCGACGCGAGCGGCATGACCGTCATCCTTGACGAGCCGCGCCTCGTGGACGACAAGCCCGGCGCGCCGGAGCTCGAGGTGCGCGAGGGCGCCATCGACTTCGAGGGCATCGACTTCTGGTACACCGACGGCGACGCGTGCACGCACGTGTTCGACGACTTCGAGCTGCATATCCCCGCAGGCCAGCGCGTGGGCCTCGTGGGCACGAGCGGGGCGGGGAAGACCACGCTCACGAAGCTTTTGCTGCGCTTGTCCGACATCCAGGAGGGGCGCATCCTCATCGACGGCCAGAACATCGCCGAGACGACGCAGCAGTCGCTGCGCCGCCAGATCGCCTACGTGCCGCAGGAGGCGCTGCTGTTCCATCGCACCATCGCCGAGAACATCGCCTACGGGCGGCCCGACGCCACGATGGAGCAGATCCGCGAAGCGGCGCGCCAGGCGAACGCGCTGGAGTTCATCGAGCGGCTGCCGCAGGGCTTCGACACCGTCACGGGCGAGCGCGGCGTGAAGCTGTCGGGCGGCCAGCGTCAGCGCATCGCCATCGCGCGGGCGCTTCTGGCCGACTGCCCGGTGCTCGTGCTGGACGAGGCCACGAGCGCGCTCGACTCCGAAAGCGAGCAGCTGGTGCAAGACGCGCTGGCAACGCTCATGCGCGGGCGCACGTCCATCGTGGTGGCACACCGCCTGTCCACCGTGGCCAGCCTCGACCGCATCGTGGTGCTCGACGGCGGCAAGGTGGCCGAGAACGGCCCGCACGCCCAGCTCATCGAGCAGGGCGGCGAGTACGCGAACCTCTGGAGCCGCCAGACGGGGGCGTATTTGGAAGAGGAGTGACGCTCGGCGAGGGAGGGGAGTCCTTGCGCGGGAGGCTGTGCTTCGCGCGGTCAACCCTTCGTCAATGAGCGCCCTACGCTTCGCGCCCGAACGGCCGATCCGCCGCCGTTGCGGGCTATCGTTTTCGGGCAAATAGACGAAACCGAAGCGAAAGGGTTTACCATGACCTCTCTATGGGCGGAGCGCACCCCGAGGCCCGACGGCATCGCGAAAACGCTCGACGGAGACGTATCCGTCGACGTGCTGGTCATCGGCGGCGGCATGGCGGGCATGCTGTGCGCCTACCTGCTGGGCCGGGCCGGTTGCTCGTGCGCGGTGGTCGAGCAGAGCCTCGTCGGGTCGGGCGTCACGCAGAACACCACGGCGAAGGTGACCGCGCAGCACAACCTCGTGTACGACCGGCTGATCAGGGAGCACGGCGCCGAGAACGCGCGGCTGTACTACGAGGCGAACCAGGCCGCCGTGGCGGGGCTTCGGCAGCTGAGCGACGCCTTCCCCTGCGATTTCGAGGAGAAGACCGCCTACGTGTACGCCGAGGAGTCGACGGAGGGTCTGGAGCGCGAGCTCGCCGCCTACGAGCAGCTGGGCATCCCGCATCATGTCCTGCCGAGCGCGCCGGTGCCGATCGCGAACAAAGGAGCGCTGGGGATGGAGCGCCAGGCGCAGTTCAACCCCCTCAAGCTGCTCTACGGGCTGGCGCCGTCGGTCGACGTGTACGAGAACGCCTTCGTCTCGGAGGTGTCGGGAACCACGGCGCGCACGCAAGAGGGCTCCATCACTGCCGAGCACATCGTGTTCGCGACCCATTACCCCCTGGTCAACATCCCGGGACTCTATTTCATGAAGCTCCACCAGGAGCGTTCCTACGCGCTTGCGCTCAAGGACGCCCCCGCTGTGGACGGCATGTTCATCGGCGAGGGCGGCGGCTTCTCCTTCCGCACCTACGAGGATTTCCTTCTGGTGGGCGGCGGGGGCCATCGCACGGGCAAGGGGCCGGGGTCGGAGGAAGGCTACCGCGCGATCCGCACGTTCGCGGACGCGGCGTACCCGGGTTGCGTCGAGTGCTGCGCGTGGGCGACGCAGGACTGCATGAGCCTGGACGGCATGCCCTACATCGGCGTGCACCGACGTGAGAACCCCCGCTGGTATGTGGCAACCGGGTTCAGCAAGTGGGGGATGACCGGGTCGTACGTGGCGGCGAAGGCCATTGCCGACCTGATCGCGACGGGCGAGAGCCCCGTCGAGGACCTGTTCTTCCCGCAGCGCTCCATGCTGAACGTCGCGCTGTTCTCCAATTTGGGCACCTCGACGGCGAACCTGGTGAAGCCGGGGAAGCGGTGCTCGCATATGGGATGCAGCCTCGAGCGCAACGACGTCGAGGACTCGTGGGACTGTCCTTGCCACGGGTCGCGCTTCGACGCGGACGGCAACGTCCTCGACGGGCCCGCAACGAAGCCGATCTCGGTGTGAAAGCGGTAGCGGCTCCTCCGGCTCCGCGTTGGACGTGCTATACTAAACGAACAAGTGTGCTAGTTGAACGGGGGAGGGGTCGGCGCGATGGAGCGCACGTACGTGTGCATAGATCTGAAGAGCTTCTACGCCAGCGTCGAATGCGTCGACCGCGGGCTGGACCCGCTGACGGCGAACCTCGTCGTGGCCGATCCCGACCGCACGGAGAAGACCATCTGCCTGGCCATCACGCCGTCCATGAAGGCGCTCGGCCTGTCCAGCCGTTGCCGCGTGTTCGAGATCCCCGAGAACGTGGACTACGTCATGGCGAAGCCGCGCATGCAGCGCTACATGGAGGCGTCGGCCGACATTTACTCCATCTACCTGCGCTTCGTGTCGCCCGAGGACGTCCATCCCTATTCCATCGACGAATGCTTCATCGATGCGACGCCGTACCTGTCGCTGTACCGGACGAGCGCCCGGGAGTTCGCCGTCATGCTCATGGAGGCGGTGCTGGCCGAGACGGGCGTGCGCGCCACGGCAGGGGTCGGGCCGAACCTGTTCTTGGCGAAAGTGGCGCTCGACATCACGGCGAAGCACGCCCGGGACTGCATCGGCTTTCTCGACCAGGCCGAGTTCGAGCGCACTATCCAGACCCACCGGCCCATCACCGATATCTGGAACATCGGCCCGGGCATCGCGAGGCGCCTGGCGAAGTACGCGGTGTACGACCTGCGCGGCGTATGCGAGATGAGCGAGGCCACGCTGTACCGCGAGTTCGGCGTGAACGCGGAGTATCTGATCGACCACGCCCACGGCGTCGAGCCGTGCACCATCGCCGACATCCACGCCTACGAGCCGAGCGGGCATTCTCTGGGCAACGGCCAGGTGCTGCCGTGCGACTACTCGTTCGAGGAAGCGCGCGACGTGCTGCGCGAGATGGTGGATCAGCTGGTGCTCGATCTCGTGGAGAAACGTCTGGTCGCCGGATCGATATCGCTGTACGTGGGGTACGCGAAGGGTCCAGGCGAGCGTGCGGGCGAATCGGACGGCGCGTTCTTCGACGGCGGCCACGGCAGGCGCCCCGCAAGCGGCCGCCGCGGTTTCTCTCACACCGGCTCCACGCGCAGGCAGGCGGATCGCACGAACCTCTACTCGAAGCTCATGCCGCGGTTCCTCGACCTGTTCGACGAGACCACGCGCAAAGACGCGCCCATCCGCCGCATCAACGTGGGCGTCGGCGGGGTGCTCCCCGAGGAGTTCGCCACGATGGACCTGTTCTCGGACGTGGAAGCGGAGGCCGAGGAACATCGCCTGCAGCAGGCCGTGCTGGCCGTGAAGGGGCGCTTCGGCAAGAACGCGCTTCTGCGCGGCACCAGCTTGAAAGAGAAGGCCACGGCGCGCGAGCGCAACGAGCAGATCGGAGGGCACCATGCCTGAGCGCCGACCCCGCGCCGACCGCGCGCAGCAGTTCATGCCGTTCGCCGCGCTCAAAGGCTACTACGACCTCATCCGCGAGCGCGAGCGCGTGGCAGAGCCGAAGCGCGAGCTGACCGACGAGCAGGCGCTCGAGCTGTCGCGAAAGCTCTCCCAGCTGAAACGGCGCGAGATGGCGTGCATCGTCCACTACGACGGCGAAGCGTACGTCACCGCGCGCGGCCTGGTCAGCGACATCGACCTCGCGGCCCGCACCGTCACCGTCGTCCGCACCCGCATCCCCCTCGACGACATCGCGGACATCCGGACGGACGCGTGACGCATCATCGCCCGAAAAACACGCTCGAAGGCCGTTTTGCGTGTTTTTCGGGCGATGATGCACGTGCGATGGTGCATCAAAGGTACCTTCCGGTGACGCTCTCGGGGTTGTCGGCCACTTGCTCGGGAGTGCCGACGGCCACGATGCGGCCTCCGGAGGCGCCGCCGCCGGGGCCGAGGTCCACCACGTAGTCGGCGTTGGCGATGACGTCCAGGTCGTGCTCGATCACGACGACCGTCGCTCCCTGCTCCACCAAGCGCTCGAACACGCCCAGGAGGGTGCGCACGTCGAGCGGGTGCAGGCCGATGGTGGGCTCGTCGAACACGAACACGGCATCGTCCTGCGCCCGGCCCATCTCGCTGGCGAGTTTCAGGCGCTGCGCCTCGCCGCCCGACAGCGCCGGCGTGGCCTCGCCCAGCGTGAGGTAGCCCAAGCCCAGCCTGTGCAGCGTGTCCAGGCGGGCGCGCGCCTTCTTCAAGCCGGACGCGGGCGTGCGCGCCTCGTCCACGGTCATGGCCATGAACTGGGGCAGCGTGCAGCCGGGATCCTCGCAGCCCTCAGCGGCGCGGTGGATGCGGGAGGCCTCCGGGGCGTAGCGCGAGCCTCCGCACACGGGGCAGGTGATGTCCACGTCGGGCAGGAACTGCACGTCCAGGCTGATGGAGCCCGTGCCGTCGCATTCGGGGCAGCGCAGCTTCCCCGTGTTGTAGGAGAAGTCGCCCGCTTTCAGCCCGGCCGCCTTGGCTTCGGGCGTGCGCGCGAAGGCGCGGCGCAGCTCGTCGTGCACCCCGGCGTAGGTGGCCACGGTGGAGCGCACGTTCGAGCCGATGGGCGTGGCGTCGATGAGGTTCGCCCGCTCGATGCCCGCGGCTTCGATGCGCTTGACGTGGGCGGGAAGCTTCGCGCCGCTCGCGTTCGCGACGAGCGAGGGGATGAGGCTTTCCAGCACGAGCGTCGTCTTGCCCGAGCCGGACACGCCGGTGACGGCGGTCAAGCGACCGCGCGGGACGGCTACCTCGAGCGGCTTCACGGTGTGCAGTGCCTCGGTGGCCAGCTCGATGCTTCCGTGGGCGAACACGTCGGCGGCGGGAATGCGCTCGCGCACGCGCACGGTTTCCGCGCCGGAGAGAAAACCGCCTATCAACGAGGCGGGGTTCGCCTCCACCTCGGTCAGCGTCCCTTGCGCGACGATCCTTCCGCCGTCCGCGCCCGCGCCCGGCCCCATCTCCACGAGCCAGTCGGCGGCGGCCAGGATGCGCGTGTCGTGGTCCACCATGACCACCGAGTTGCCGTCGGCGAGCAAATCGCGCATCACCTCGACGAGCCCGTCGATGTTGGAGGGGTGCAGGCCGATGGACGGCTCGTCCAGCACGTACAGCACGCCGGTGGTTCGGTTGCGCACGGCGCGGGCCAGCTGCACGCGCTGGCGCTCTCCGGTGGACAGCGTGGAGCCCGCGCGATCGAGCGCGAGATAGCCCAGCCCCAAATCGACGAGGCGGCGCGCCGTGTGCTGGAACGACTCGACGATGTTGTGCGCCATCGGGCGCATCTCGGGCGTGAGGCCTTCGGGCACGGCGTCCGTCCAGGCGACCAGCTCGTCGAGGGTCTTCGCGGACGCCTCGGCCAGGTCGATGCCCGCAACCTGCGGGAGGCGCGCCTCCGGGGAGAGGCGCGTGCCGTCGCACTCGGGGCAGACGCCCTGCTTGAGGAAGCGCGCCACGCGCCCCAGACCCTTCTCGTCCTTCACCTTCGCCAACGCGTTCTCCACGGTGTAGACGGCGTTGTAGTAGGTGAAGTCCAGCTCGGCGAAGGTGTCGGTCTTCTTCGCCTTGTACAGGATGTGCTTCTTCTCGGCTGGGCCGGAAAACACGATGTCGCGCTCGGCGGGCGTCAGCTGGTTGAAGGGCACGTCGGTGCGCACGCCCATCTCGCGCGCGACCTGCTTCATGAGGTCCCACATGAGCGTGCTCCAGGGCGCGACGGCGCCTTCGTCGATGGCGAGCCCCTCGTCGGGCACCAGCGAGTCCAGGTCCACGGTGCGCACGATGCCCGTGCCGTCGCACTCGGGGCAGGCGCCGCCGCTGTTGAAGGCCAGGTCCTCCGCGCCGGGGCCGAAGAACTCCACGCCGCAGACGGGGCACGTGATGGGACGCTCGGCGGCGACGTTCAGCGTGGGCGGAACGCGGTGGCCGTTCGGGCACACGTGGCTGCCGGCGCGCGAGAACAGCAGGCGCAGGCTGTTCAGCAGCTCGGTGGACGTGCCGAAGGTGCTGCGCACGCCGGGCACGCTGGGCCGCTGGTGCAGGGCGAGCGCGGCGGGCACGTGCAGCACCTCGTCCACGGAGGCGCGGCCCGCCTGCGTCAGGCGGCGGCGCGTGTAGGTGGAGAGCGCTTCCAGGTAGCGCCGCGACCCCTCGGCGTACAGCACGCCCAGGGCGAGCGACGACTTGCCCGACCCCGACACGCCCGCGATGCCGACGAGCCGGTTCAGCGGGATGCTGGCGTCGATGTTCTTCAGGTTGTGCACGCGCGCTCCGCGCACCTCGATGCGGTCGGGGCCGTGCAGGTCGCGGCCTGCGTCGGCCGCCGTCGCGCTCTGTTGATCCATGGTGCGCCTCTTGGGGTTCGTCGGGTGTCGTCGCCGTTTTCGGCTCTGCGTTTCGTCGAAGCGTATGGTAGCACGAGCGCGGTCGGCTCGCGTGCCGCGGATGCGGAGGAGCGCATCGGTTGGCGACGGTTCGCAGCCGAAACATTTAGCCCCTGTTGACCATCGGCCCTCGGAAACGTGCCGGAAAAATGAACTTTCGGTTCAAGTATAGTAAAGAGTTCAAGAACCTGCTTTAATGAGTTCAATTTATCCGGAGCGAAATTGAACTTACGGAGCGATGATGACCGAGAAGCAGGAAACGTTCGCCGAGCGTCTGGCCCGCGCGATGGCAGCCAAAGGCTACAAGCAGGCCGATCTCATCCGCATCGCGGGAGATCGCGGCATGAAGCTTGGGAAAAGCCAGGTCAGCCAATATGCGAACGGCAAAACGGTGCCCCGCAGGCCCGTGGGGGAGGTGCTGGCCGACGTGCTGGGCGTGCCCGCCGCATGGCTGATGGAGGGCGCGGGGGAAATTGAACCTGAAACCGTGTCCCGCGGCACCGCGGACGGCGTGAGCAGGCCGGCAAGCGCATCGCAGGGCGCAGGGGGAGCGGCCCCCGCAGCCGGGGCGCACGCGGACGCCTCCGCGACGCCGATCATCGACCGTACCGAACCGAGGAGCGATACCATGCGCGAGATCAAGAAGTCGACCAAGCTGGACAACGTACTGTACGACGTGCGCGGGCCGGTGGTGGAGGAAGCCGAGCGCATGGAGGAGGCCGGCGCGCGCATCCTGAAGCTCAACATCGGCAACCCGGCGCCGTTCGACTTCCGCGCGCCTGAGGAGATGGTGTTCGACATGAGCCGCCAGCTGGCCGAATGCGAGGGCTACTCGTCGGCGAAGGGCCTGTTCTCGGCGCGCAAGGCCATCATGCAGTACGCGCAGCTCAAGCACATTCAGGGCGTGGACATCGATGACGTGTACACCGGCAACGGCGTGAGCGAGCTCATCAATCTCAGCATGCTGGCGCTGCTGGACAACGGCGACGAGGTGCTGGTTCCTTCGCCCGACTACCCGCTGTGGACGGCGTGCGTCACGCTTGCCGGCGGCACGCCGCTGCATTACGTGTGCGACGAGCAGGCGGAATGGTATCCCGATATGGACGACATCCGCAAGAAGATCACGAGCCGCACGAAGGCCCTCGTCATCATCAACCCGAACAACCCCACCGGCTCGCTCTACCCGCGCGAGGTGCTGCAGGAGCTCGTCGACATCGCGCGCGAGCACGACCTCATCATCTTCTCGGACGAGATCTACGACCGCATCGTCATGGACGGTTTGGAGCATATCTCCATCGCCTCGATGGCGCCCGACGTGTTCTGCGTCACGTTCAGCGGCCTGTCGAAGTCGCACATGGTGGCGGGGTACCGCATCGGCTGGATGGTGCTTTCGGGAGACAAGGCGCGGGCGCGCGACTACATCCTGGGCGTCAACATGCTGTGCAACATGCGCATGTGCTCGAACGTCCCCGCGCAGTCCATCGTGCAGACGGCTCTCGGCGGACACCAGAGCGTGCAGAGCTACATCGTGCCGGGCGGGCGCGTGTACGAGCAGCGCGAGTACGTGTACAACGCGCTGAACGACATCCCCGGCGTGACCGCGGTGAAGCCCAAGGCGGGCTTTTACATCTTCCCGAAGCTCGACGTGAAGAAGTTCAACATCACGGACGACGAGAAGTTCGCGCTCGACCTGCTGCACGAGAAGCGCCTGCTCGTGGTGCACGGCGGCGGCTTCAACTGGAAGAAGCCCGACCACTTCCGCGTGGTGTACCTGCCGCGCATCGAGGTGCTGGGCGACGCCATGCGCGACCTGGGCGACTTCTTGAGCCGCTACCGGCAAGCGTGAGGGCGCGCGCCTACGCCTTGCCTTTCACCATGGACAGCGAGATCTTGCCGCGATCCTTGTCGATGCCCGTCACCCACACCGTGACCGTGTCGCCCACGGCCACGACTTCGCTCGGATGGCGCACGAAGCGGTCGGCCATCTTGGAGACATGCACGAGGCCGTCCTGCTTCACGCCGACGTCCACGAACGCGCCGAAGTCGACGACGTTGCGCACCGTGCCGGTAAGCTCCATTCCCACGGTCAGGTCGTCGAAGTCGCGCACGCCCTCGCTGAACACGACCTCCGGCGCATCGTCGCGGGGGTCGCGGCCCGGCTTTTCCAGCTCGGAGACGATGTCGCGCAGCGTGGGTGCGCCAACGCCCAGCTCGGCCGCCAGCGCGTCCACGTCGCCGAGGCGGCTCGCGAAGTCGGGGACGCCGCCGTCGGCGAGCGCTTCGGGCTTCACCTTCGCGCGCTTGAGCAGTTCGTTTGCGACGGCGTAGCTTTCGGGGTGCACGCTCGTGGCGTCCAACGGGTTCTTGCCGTCCGAGATGCGCAGAAAGCCCGCGCAGTTCTGGAAGGCCTTCGCGCCCAGCTTCGGCACCTTCTTCAGCTGACCCCGGTCGGTGAACGCGCCGTGTTCCTCGCGGTAGGCGACGATGTTCTTGGCCACTGCGGCGCTGATACCCGACACGTAGCCCAGCAGGCTCGCGCTGGCGGTGTTGAGGTCCACGCCCACGCGGTTCACCACGTTCTCCACCACGCCCGTCAGCGCGCGCTCGAGCGCCGCCTGGTTGAGGTCGTGCTGGTACTGGCCCACGCCGATGGCCTGGGGCGGGATCTTCACGAGCTCGGCCAGCGGATTCTGGAGGCGGCGCCCCAGGCTCATGGCGCCGCGCGTGGTGACGTCGAGGTCGGGATACTCCTCGCTTGCCAGCTTGGAGGCCGAGTACACCGAGGCGCCGGCCTCGTTCACGATGGTGTAGCGCACGGGCGCCTTCGACCGGGCGATGTAGTCGGCCACCACCTCCTCGGTTTCGCGGCTGCCCGTCCCGTTGCCGATGACGATGACGTTGATGCGGTGCTTCTCGACGTAGGCGGCCAGCTGGGCCTGCGTTTCCTTTACCTGGGAGCGCGGCGGGGTGGGGTAGACCGTGGTGTGGTCGAGCAGCTTGCCGTACTCGTCCAGCACGGCCACCTTGCAGCCCGTGCGGTAGCCGGGGTCGAGCGCGATGATGCGCGCCCCACGCACGGGACGCTGCTGCAGGAGGTTCTCGGTGTTCTTGGCGAACACGCGGATGGCATCGGTCTCGGCGCGCTCGGTGAGCTCGGCGCGCAGGTCGCGCTCCACCGACGGCGCGATCAGGCGCTTGTAGCCGTCCGCGATTGCGGCTTTCAAAGGGGCTGCGAAGGGACCGTCGCCGCGCAGGATGCGGCGTTCCAGCTGGCTGATGGCCGCATCGGCGTCGGTGCGCACTTTCACCTTGAGCTTCTTCTCCCTCTCGCCGCGGTTGACGGCGAGGATGCGGTGGTTGGGGATGCGCGACAGGGGTTCGGAGAAGTCGTAGTACGCCTCGTAGACGGTTTTCTCGGACGCGTCGACGGCTTCGACGGAAAGCGCGCCGTTTCGCTTGGTGGCCGCGCGCAGGCAGGCGACGTGCTCGGCGTCGTCGGCGACGACCTCGGCCACGATGTCCTGCGCGCCTTGCAGCGCATCCTCAGGCGTGGGGTATCCCGCCTCCGGGTTCACGAGGCCGGAGGCCACGGCCAGCGGGTCCTTGGCGCTGCGGTCTTGCGCGAGGATGAGCAGCGCGAGCGGCTCGAGCCCGGCGTCGCGCGCCTTCGAGGCGCGGGTGGCGCGCTTCTTCCGATAAGGCTTGTACAGGTCCTCGACGCGCTGCATGACCGTGGCCTCGTCGATCTTCGCGCGCAGGTCGGCCGTGAGCTTGCCCTGCTCCTCGATGGCGCGCAGCACCTCGTCCTTGCGAGCCTCGAGGTTGCGCAGGTAGGTCAGGCGCTCGTCCAGATCGCGCAGCGTCGCATCGTCGATGCCGCCGGTGGCCTCCTTGCGGTAGCGAGCGATGAACGGGATGGTGTTCCCTTGGTCTACGAGGTCGATGACGGCCGCGACCTGCGCGGCGGTCAGGTTCAGCTCCCGGGCGATGGTGGTTTGGATGGATGGCATGGGTGAATATCTCGCTTTTGGCTTCAGGTGGTGATAACGTGTTCAGTCATTATAGACGAGCGGACGGAAAGCAGGAGCGCGATGAATATCCAGGTGTTCGGAACGAAGAAGAGCTTCGACACGAAGAAGGCGCAGCGTTACTTCAAAGAGCGGCGCGTGAAGTTCCAGTTCATCGACCTGAAGGAGAAGGGTATGAGCAAGGGCGAGCTGGAGTCGGTCGCCCGCGCGGTCGGCGGCATCGATGTGCTAGTCGATCCGAAGGCGAAGGATGCCGACACGGTGTCGCTGCTCGCGTACCTGTCGCCCGATCAGAAGTTCGACAAGCTGCTGGAGAACCAGCACGTGCTGGCCGAGCCCGTGGTGCGCAACGGCAAGCAGGCCACGGTCGGCTACGCTCCCGACGTGTGGAAGACGTGGGAGTGATCGGCCATGCGTCTTCGCGCATCCGGATGTCGCCGAGCGAACGCTTTGCTGACGGGGCGCGCCGATCGGTTTCTTCACGGCATTCGAGCCCGCTCGGGCGGGATAGTATAGAATGAGCGCCATGCTGTAGAATTCGACGAGGAGGTTGTATCGTGGACGCGACCGATATGCGGTATCTGGAACTTCTATCCCGGCTGTTTCCCTCTGCGGACAAGGCTTCGGCGGAGATCATCAACCTCAGCGCCATTTTGAATCTGCCGAAAGGGACCGAGTTCTTCGCCTCCGACATCCACGGCGAGTACGAGGCGTTCTCCCACACCCTGAGGAACGGCTCGGGCTCCATCCGGCTCAAGATCGACGACGTGTTCGGCGATTCGCTGAGCGAGAACGAGAAGCGTTCGCTGGCCACGCTCATCTACTATCCGCGCGAGAAGATGGAGCTCGTGCTGTCGCAGGTGGACGATGCCGAAGCGTGGTACGCCGTCACGCTGCAGCGCCTCGTCGCCGTGTGCAAGCGCGCCGCGCAGAAGTACACGCGCTCGCGCGTCCGCAAGGCGCTGCCGAAGGATTTCGCCTACATCATCGAGGAGCTGATGACGGAGAACCGCCACGGCGTTGACAAGCAGGCCTACTACGCCGCCATCGTGGACGCCGTCATCCGAACCGATCGCGGCGGCGCGCTCGTCGAGGCGCTGTGCCTGCTCATCCAGCGCTTGGCTATCGAGCGCCTGCACATCGTCGGCGACATCTACGACCGCGGGCCGTATCCGCACATCATCATGGACGCGCTCATGGAGCACCACTCCCTCGACATCCAGTGGGGCAACCACGACATCGTGTGGATGGGCGCCTCGCTCGGCCAGCGCGGCTGCATCGCGCACGTCGTGCGCAACTGCGCGCGCTACGGCAATCTGTCCATCCTGGAGGACGCCTACGGCATCAACATCCTGCCCTTGGCCTCGTTCGCGCTCGAGGCGTACAAGGACGACCCGTGCGTCGCCTTCGGCCTCAAGGGCAACCCGGACCTCCCGCCGCAGGAGCTGGAGATGAACGTCAAGATCCAGAAGGCCATGGCCATCATCCAGTTCAAGGTGGAGGCGCAGCTCATCGACGAGAACCCCGGCTTCGGCCTGGAGGATCGCAAGCTGCTCGACAAGATCGACTACGAGAACGGCACGGTGATGCTGGACGGCGTCGCCTACGAGCTGACCGACACGGTGTTCCCCACGGTGGATCCGGCCGACCCTTACCGGCTGACGCCCGAGGAGGAAGAGGTCATGCAGCGCCTCGAGCAGGCGTTCACGGGCTGCGAGAAGCTGCAGCGCCACATGCGCTTCTTCCTGGATGCGGGCAGCCTGTACAAGGTTTGCAACGGCAACCTGCTGTTCCACGCATGCGTGCCGCTGAACGCCGACGGCTCCCTCATGGAGACGGAGGTGTTCGGCGAGACGTACAAGGGCCGTGCGCTGTACGACGTCATGGAGCGCTACGTGCGCGCGGCGTTCGACGACGCCGACCCGGAGCTCGCCAAGCGCGGGCGCGACCTTTTGTGGTATATGTGGCTAGGCGAGGGATCGCCCCTGTTCGCCAAGAGCAAGATGGCCACGTTCGAGCTGTACCTGATCACCGAGAAGGAGGCGCGCAAGGAGGTCAAGAACCCGTTCTACTCCTATCTCGACGACGAGCACGTGATGGGCGGCATCTTCGAGGACTTCGGCATGGATCCCGAGACGTCGCGCATCGTGTGCGGGCACGTGCCGGTGAAGGTGAAGGACGGCGAGGATCCGGTGAAGTGCGGCGGCCGCGTGCTCACCATCGACGGCGGCTTCTCGAAGGCCTACCAGCCCACCACCGGCATCGCCGGCTACACGCTGATCTCGAACTCCTACGGCTTCGTGCTGGCGGCTCACGAGCCGCTCGAGTCGATGCGCGCCGCCGTGGTGAACGAGCTGGACATCCATTCGTCGCGCAAGGTGGTCGAGCTGGTGGACAAGCGCACGCTGGTGGCCGACACCGACAACGGCGCGGTGCTCAAGCAGCAGATAGCGGACTTGGAAGAGCTGCTGGAAGCCTACCGCAACGGCATCGTGGCGGAAAAGGAGTAGGAAAGCTCGTCTCTCAGGGTTCGGGAACGTAACGACGCTGCTACGGCTCAAGGTTTCGAGAAGACAGGTTGGCCTCATCTGTTAAAATTTCTCAAAAATGGTAGTGTATTCCAGATTTGAGAAGATATGAGGTTGTCATGTACATCGAACGAGCGCTCGAACCTTTGGTGAGACGCTATTCCGAGAACTTCAAAATAGTCGCCGTGACCGGACCGAGGCAGGTCGGCAAGACGACTATGCTCAAGCATCTGATGGAGGAAGAGGCCGAGAGCGGTGTCGACCGAGTTTACGTAACGCTTGACAACACGGCGATTCTGCAGACGGCGAAGGAAGATCCGGCGCTTTTCCTGCAGCGCTATCGTCCGCCTGTTCTGATTGACGAGATACAGAAGGCCCCCGAGCTTCTTCCGTATATCAAGATGATCGTCGACGAGCGCGATGATTGCGGATCCGTGTGGATTACCGGTTCCCAGCCGCTGCACTTGATGAAAGCCGTGTCCGAGTCTCTGGCCGGCCGCGTCGGCATCGTGGAAATGCTCGGACTTTCGCATTCCGAGGTGGCTGGCACCCCCTCGGAACCGTATCTGCCCAGCGCAGACTACTTCATGCGGCGCGTGGATATGGCGAAGCCCTTCGGGGTGTCGGAAGCGTATCGGCAGATATGCGCGGGTTCGCTGCCCGGCATCCGTGCCCTGCCCGACGATTTGCGCGCGGGCGGTTACGAGTCGTATCTGGATACGTATATCATGCGCGACATCCGGGATCTCGCACAGGTGGGCGACGAGCTCAAATTCAGACGGTTCATGGCGGCATGCGCTGCCCTCACGTCGAGGCCGGTGGTGTACGCCGAACTCGCCAGGCTTGCGGACATCGATCAGAAGACTGCGAAGACGTGGCTTTCGTTGCTGGTAAGTTCCTACCTGGTGAAGGTGGTCGAGCCGTACTCTAACAACATCCTAAAACGATTGAGCAAGCAGCCCGTCATGCATTTCCTCGACACCGGTCTTGCGGCGTATCTTTCCGGGTGGAGCAGTCCCGAGGCGTTGGAGGTCGGTGCCATGAGCGGGCAGATTTTCGAAACGTACGCATTCGGCGAGGTCTACAAGAGCTTCCTCAATGCGGGCAGGCGAGCTCCGCTGCATTTCTTCAGAACGAACGACAAAAAGGAAATCGATATGCTTTTGGAACAGGATGGCGTGCTCTTTCCGATAGAAGTGAAGAAGACCGCGTCGCCAAGCAAGAAGGACGCCCGCAATCTCAACGCCATCGATCCAGTGACGTTCGACGACGTTCCTGTAGAGCTGCGGGCTTTCAAGCGCGAAGTGGGGATGGGGTGCATCCTCTGCATGACCGAAGATGCCTTCCCCATAGTCTCGCAGGTGTGGGCGTTTCCCGTGTGGGCGGTGTAAAGGAGTGCCGATGAACGAGTTGTCAACGTTCGTGCTGGAGAACGACGCGCTGTCCGTGCGCGTTTCGCCCGTGGGCGCGGAGCTGCAGAGCGTCGTGTGCGGCGGCGTCGAGCGCATGTGGTCGGGCGACCCTGCGGTGTGGGGTCGTCGGGCTCCGTTGCTGTTCCCGCTGATCGGGCGCTTGCGCGACGGTTGGTACGCGAACGGGGGCCGACGGGTGGATGCGCCGATGCACGGTTTCTGCCGCGACCGCTTGTTTTCCGCCGAGCAGGTTTCGGATGTGCGCGTCCGTTTCGAGACGGCTTCCGACGAGCGGATCCGGGCCGTCTATCCCTTCGATTTCCGATTGACCGTCGACTTCACGCTCGAGGGTTCCTCGATCGTCAAGTCGCACACCGTTGAGAACCTGGGCGACGTTCCCCTGCCGTTCGAGCTGGGCGGCCACGAAGCGTACGCGACGCGCTTGATGCCGGGAGAGCGCATGGTGGATTGCTTCGTGCGCTTCGAGGACATCGATAAGCTCGAGATGTTCGGGATGGACGAGGCGGGGATACTGACGCTGCCGAAGATCGAAGTGCCGCTGGAAGACGGCCGCTTGACCAGGACGCCCGAGCAGCTGGGCATCGATACCGTCGTGCTGGAGAACGTTCCCGGCAGCGTCGCGACGCTAGGCAGCTCGAAGAGCGGCTACGAGGTGACGGTGGAGTTCCCCGATTTCCCCTATCTGGGGATTTGGACGAAAGCCGGCCAAGGCGATGCCCGCTACCTGTGCATCGAGCCCTGGTCCGCGCTGCCCGACGCACGCTTCTCCCCACGTGAGCTGTCCGAGAAGCCCGGCGTGCGCACGCTTGCGCCCGGGGAGCGTGCCGTGCTGGAATACCGGATGACGTTTCGCTAGGAGGCGCCATGGAGGAGAAGTGCAGGTGCTCGTGGGCGGGCGACGTGCCCGTGTACGTCGACTACCACGATAACGAGTGGGGAAGGCCCACCCATGACGATCGCATGCTGTTCGAGCTGTTGGTTTTGGAGGGCGCGCAGGCGGGCCTCTCGTGGTTGACCATCTTGAAGAAGCGCGAGGCGTACCGCGAAGCGTTCGACGGCTTCGACCCTGCCAAGGTGGCGCTCTACGACGAGGCCAAGGTCGAAGAGCTCATGGCGAACGAGGGGATCGTGCGCAACCGCCTCAAGATCAACGCGGCCATAACCAACGCGAAGCTGTTTCTGGACGTGGCCCGCGAGTTCGGAAGCTTCGATGCGTTCATCTGGGGCTATGTGGATGGCGAACCCATCGTGAACCGCTGGAAAACCCAGGCCGACGTGCCGGCGACCACGCCGCTTTCCGACCGCATCAGCGAGGATCTCAAGAAGCGCGGCTTCAAGTTCGTCGGCTCCACCATCGTGTATGCCTACCTGCAATCCATCGGCATCGTGAACGACCACGTGGTCGATTGCTTCGCGTATCGGGAGCTTACGTCGTAAGGATGGTTCGGCCTCCGTCGTCGTGGCGGGCATTTGAAAGCTAGGCCGATGCCGTTTCCCCCTCTTCGTCCAGCAGCTTGCGCGCGTAAGCGATTGCATCGTCGATATTGCTGCGGAAATGGTCTTCTCCCACCATGTCCACGAAACCAGCGCGGCGCATGGTTTTCATCGGCTGCTCGTTGGCGTGCGAGAAGATGAGGCTGACGCCGTTCTCGCGGCAGTACCCGTAGAGGTTCTCCAGCGCGTTCATGCCCGTCGAATCGAGCGATGGCACGCCTCGCATGCGGATGATCAGGTACTTCGTGAAGGATTTCACCGATATGTCGGATATGCGGTCGGTCATGCCGAAGAACATGGGTCCGTTGATCTCGTACACGCGCACGCTTTCAGGGAGTTCGCGCAGGTGCGTGACCTCGGAATCCTCGTCGCAGTAGTATTTCCAGCCGCGAACCTCGGTCTCCTCGCTCACCATCTTCATGAACAGGACGACCGTGATCAACATGCCCACGGCAATCGCCACCACCAGGTCGAACACGACGGTCAGCGCGAAGGTGAGCAGCAGCGTGGCCACCGCTCCTCGGGAGGCCGTCTTGCACAAGTGTGCGAAATTGCGCCATCCCGACATGTTGTAGGCGACGTGCAGCAAGATGGCCGCGATGGTCGGCATGGGGATGAGAGCCGCGTAGGGCATGAAGAACACGAGGACGATCAGCAGCACGAGCGCATGGGTCATGCCGGCGACGGGCGTGCGGCCTCCGTTCTTCACGTTCGCGGCGGTGCGCGCGATGGCGCCGGTTGCGGGGATTCCGCCGAATAGCACCGAGCCGATGTTGCCCACGCCCTGCGCAACCAGCTCCATGTTGCTGCGGTGGTGCGAGCTGATCATGCTGTCGGCGACGACGCAGGACAGGAGCGATTCGATCGCGGCCAGGATGGCGATGGTGATGCCGTTGGGAAGCTGGTCGGCCAGCAGGTCGACGTTGAGTTGGGGAATGCGGAATTCGGGCAGGTCGCTGCTGATGACGTACAGGTCGCCGATGGTGCTCACCTGCATGCCGAAGCCGCTGACCAGGGCGATTCCCACGATGAGCGCGACAAGGGATCCGGGGATGCGTTCGCTGACCTTAGGCCAGGCGAACAGGATGGCGAGGCAGACCGCTCCCACGACGAACGCTTGCCAGTTGGCCGTTCCGATGCTTTGGGCGACGGCCTGCAGCTTGTCCATAGTCTCGACCGTGGGCGCGCCGGCGGGGAAGGCGAGGCCGAGGAAGTCTTTGAATTGCCCAATGACGAGGGTCACGGCGATGCCCGCCGTAAAGCCCGTGGTGATGGTGTAGGGGACGAACCGGATGAGCGATCCCAGCTTGAAGAAGCCCATCAGCATGAGCAGCACGCCGGCGATGACGGTGGCTGCGACGAGGCCGTCCATGCCGTCGGTTGCCACGATGCCTGCAACGATGGTGGCGAACGCCGCCGTGGGGCCCGAGATCTGCACGCGGCTGCCGCCGAGGAACGCGATGAGGAACCCGGCGACGATGGCCGTGTAAAGGCCTTGCTCAGGACTCACGCCCGAAGCGATGGCCAGCGCGATGGAAAGGGGCAGCGCCACCACGGCCACCATGACGCCCGAGACGACGTCTTTGGGAAGCTGTCGCTTGAGCTCTTCGCTGTCGGAGTGCTTGATGATGCTGAAAAGTATCGGTTTGATCTTGTCGCGTTGCAATGCTCTGCTCTTCCATGTCGTCGCTTCTGCTCGGTGCGCGCGAAAAAGCGTTCCGCCCGGATCGACCGGGCGGAACGCAAGCGAATACTATGCGGTTGGATTCGATTTTGCGCCTCGCCATTATACTGCAAGATTACAAGAGGGCAACAAATCGGGGAAATGCGAAGCATCGACAAGGGCTGAAGCGCTGTGTCGACAGATGCTCGGAGTCTCGTATGATACTCGGGGCGATGAGCATTCCGTGGCGAACGGGCGGTGTTCTGATATTGTCCGCGAGTTCGTAAGCTTCGATGCGTTCCGTTGGAGCGCATCACCCAGAGGCTTCGGCTTACAACCTGATGGACAGAATACCCATCGAGCTTGCTAGAAGAACGAGAACGACGACTGCTGCCAAGACGATCAGGGCTGCTGTTGCGGGTTTGCCTAGTTTCATCGATTCTCCCTCCGGATGTTCTTCGTCAGGCGCTCTGTGTGCTGATAGAATTATACCGAACCTGAAAACTGATTATTCGAGCGAGGGTTTATTTTGGAAGAACGCAAACGGGGTGGGGCAAGCGGCTTCGACGCGAGCGAAGCGGAGGAGCGCGAGATTCGCCTAGAGCAAGCGCGCACCGCGAGAATCGAGGCGGAAGAACGTAGTCGGAAGAAGGAATCTCGCAGGGCTTCCAGGAAAGCGTTGGGACGATTTGCAAAGCGCTTTCCCCTGAAAGTGATATTGCCGATCGCAGCGGTTGCGTTGGTTGCGATCTTCGGCTTCGTCCTGCCTTACGTCATGGACGACGATGAGACCCAATACGTTACAGAGTCCGATCTGAAGTCCGCCGTCGACATCGACAACCTCTCGACCATCGACTACGTGTACCACGGCATCGCGGAGAAGCACAGCACGTTCCTTTGGCAGGATCGGGTGGACTATCGCGTCAAGTACCAGGCGCACGTTCGCGCGAGCTACAAGCTTGTCGATATCGAGTTTCGCGTCGATAGGGACAACGGGGTTGCGACTGCGTACCTTCCCGAGGCGGAGATCGGCGAGCCGCAGCTCGATCACAAGGAGTTCGGCTATCTCCCCGAGAACGCAACCGCGGACATGAAGGACGTCATCGCCCTGTGCCGCGAGGATGCAGCGTCGGACGTGGACAGGGACGAGATCAGAAGAGAGGCCGACGCGAGCCTGCGGGATACCGTGTCGGCTCTCACGAAGCATTTGCTCGGCGACGATCTGAAGCTTGAATTCAAGCCTATTTCCGAGTACAGCGAGGAGGTTGCGGCTGATGAATAGGAAACGCTTCGTTTGCCTTGCGCTTGTCGGCGTGCTCGCTTTTGCGGGCCTTGCCGGATGCGGCAAGGAGGAAGAGTCCCCTGATTTCTCCGGGTATTCGAAGATCGCCGAGCTTGCTACGATCAAGTGCGTGTACCACAACGTCGCCGAGATTTACAACGACGGAACCAACATGCTGTTCGGCATCAACGTCGGCTACAAGAAGGCGTGGTTCGAGTACGATGGAACCATGCAGCTTGGCGTCGACGTGTCGAAGGTCCGTATCGAGGGCCCCGACGAGAACAACGTGGTGACGATCGTTATTCCGCAGGCTCAGGTTCTTGGCGTTCCAGACGCGGACGAGAGCACGTTTTCCGATGTCTACAGCGACACGGGCCTGCTGACCTCGATCACCTCCGTCGATCAGGCCGAGGCGTACGCTGCGGCGCAAGACAAGATGAGGGAAAGCGCCGAGGGCAACGAGATGCTGATAAGGGAAGCGCGCGATCGGGCGGAGATGCTTTTGTTCCAATACGTGGAAGGAGTTGGCAAGAAGCTCGGCATCGAATACGAGATTCGCGTCAAGGATGCCGAGTAGCGTTCGACGGGCGGGGCATGCGCCTGCGGCTGCCTTCGCCCCGTCGAACGCCGCGGTGTCCTTCTCCTTTTGTGTGCTTGTCGCTGCGCCTTCGCATTGCCGCTGTTCAGAGGGCGATTCCCTTTTCATGGAGGACTCTCGTCACGTTTGTTGCGGTCGCTTCCGATTCGTCGGTCAGCAGGCCATCGTCGGTAAGCATCGGCGTGTCTAAAACGGTCTTGATTGCCACGGCGACTCCTGCGCACGATGCAACGATGCGCTTTGCCTCGTCGTCGTACGAGCTGAAATCGTCGCCTTGCTTCGAGAAGTTGTCTTCCATCTCGAAGACAAGCGGCAAAAAGCGAGCATCAAGTCTCGCGATCAGGTTGTAGAACAAGTAGGTTCTGCCTCGGATGGCCTCGCATTGCAGGATCGCTGTTTCCAGTTGCGAAGCGATCTGCATCGCCTCTGCCCTGTTCGTGCGAGCTTTATCAAGCTCCTTGTCAGCTGTGCGCCCTGCAACGAGACCGAGGACGAGTAGAGCGGGGCCGGCAACCAGGCCGCCTAGAACGGCTGTGCCTCCAGCCATTCCCAGGCCGCCCGCAGCAATCGATCCGCCGCCGAAAAACGCGAGCGTGGCGTTGGTTGCCGCTGCTCCGCTCAACGATGCGATGGCGGTGCCTGTTGATGCACAGGCGAGAGCCTGTGCTGCGCCGTACGCTCCGAAGGCAACGAGTGCGCCGCCGGCTGTTCCGGCAACTGCGCCGCCGGTAAGCGATGCCGCGAAATTCACCATGGACTTGAGCTCGTCGAACTCTTTCTCATCAATGCGCATCTTAGAGAGCTCTGAAAGACCCTCTGTTTCCTTGAAGTCGACGTTCTTCAATTTCGTGAATGTGTCCAGGAATGTCTTCATGCTGTTCTCGAGGACGAACACCTTTTCTTCGCCTAGGTTGGACAACGCGGTTCCGCATGATTCGCGATGCGCGTTAAGCCGAGCCGTGGTCGACTCGACGAGGGCGTTTGCATCTTCGTTCATTTTTGTCGCGGTACGGGCGTCGATGCCTGCTTTAACTGATTTGACGACTCCGGCTCCACCGGTTGCCACCGCGGCTCCGATGAAGAACACTGGCAAAGGCATGGTATCCTCCTTAGAGAGCGATGAGGTCGCGAATGCTTTTGAATATGATTTCTTGACGCTTCTCGACTTCGGCCACGAGAGGGGCAACTTGCGAATACGGCCTGCCGGATGTCTTGAGCCAGCAAGCCTCGCGCTCGAGATCGGAAAGCGCGAATGCGCTGTTTTCGAGTTCGGCGAACCGGTCTCGCCTAATCCCGAGAGATGTGGCGGCATGGCTGGCAATTTCGATTTCCGGCTCGGCGTAATCTTGATCGCTCATTGCGGTGACAAGCATGTTCCAGACAAGAAGGGATGGATCCATGAGATCGTCGTCCGATGATTCCGCTGTTTCTATCTCCTTGTCGACAAGGTCGTTGATCGCGTCGGTTCGACTATCGTTTTCGTTGATTTTGGAAGTCGCATCTTCGCATTGCTGCAGGAGCGAATCCCTGATCTGCGCGTAGTTCTGCAGCAGGGCATTTCCGATCAGGTCGAATTTCTCCAATTCCTCCGGCTTGACATCTCCGTCGGCGGCCATGAGGTAGTACAGGATCCGCGTTGCCCCGATCTTCGAGATGCGGTCATCCTGAAGGGCTATGCCGTTGATCCTTTCGTTTTCGTCGCTCGTTGTGCGAGCTACCAGATCAGAAACTGCAGCCCCCGCGTTCTCGGCGAAGTCGGAAGCCGTATTTTTGGCGCTCTGCAGGGCGGCGGCGGCCTTTTCCTGAACCTTTTTCGCATCGCTGATGTCAATGCTTTGGATGCTCTTTTTAGCAATAGAGGTCGCATCGCTCGCGGCGTTCGCCGCTGCCGTAATTGCCCCGTCGAAGCTTTTTTTCAGGTCCTCAAGACCCATGTCCACCTCCTGAAGATTAGAGGATCAGAGCGTCGTCCGATCCCATTAACGTTTCGAACTCTCTTTTGTTTGCAAATTGGGTATCCCTGCCCAAAGCTTTCTGTATCGCGACGCTGCCCTTGATGACGAAGTCGGCATTTTTCTCTGCAATGCCGCGATCCATGTCGTTCATGCCGTTTGCAAACGCTTCGAGATCGTCGATTATGTAGTCGCCGACTTGCTGCTCTAGGTTTTTCTCGAACTTCCGGAGCTGCTCGATGAAGATTGCCGCCTTCGTTTCTGACAGAACCATCTTTTCGTGGAGAAGCTTCGTCTCTTTCGATTCGTTGTCGATCTCCTTTGCGATCGCTATTGTAGCGCGACCCGCTCCGACATAGTTGATGCGAGCCGTCATTCTTCCCGCTAGCAGAATCCAGTTCGCCCCTGATTCCATAGCCGCGTGAGTGGCGGCATCCGCTGTGTCCGCAATACTGAAAGTCATAGACGAGATGGCGAGCATTCGGTCGACCGTCCTGTTCCCAATGGGAACGATATGGCTCCAGTCGATGTCGGCAAGATCGTCGTGGGAGGATGCTTCCCTGGCCAGTCGGCTGAGAAAAAAGCCCGTGCGCACAAACGCCTCGTTCAACAGCACGGGAAGCGTTTGCTTTGCGGCGGCCTTGTACAGCGGAATCTCGCGACGTAAGTCGATTCTTTGCTTCGTGTAAAGCTGATCGACCATTCCGGGCAACCCGCTGTCCTTTAGGCCGGGAAGCGAAGATACCTCATGTAAGAGCGAAACGAGAACTCCGGGTACGCCCATGCCTCCGCCGGGAGTGTTCTTGGAGCCTCCCATGTCGCTTACGAGATGCCCGAACCACCTAGTCGCGCATCTCGCCACTTCGGCAAGTATCGGTGCGGAGGCCGCAAGTCTTGCCAGTCTGCGAACGGCCTCGGGCATTTGCTCCGCTGCTTCTTCCTCGTAGGCGTGCTCGGCCAGCGAGACTATCCAGTTCAGCATTCCCGTGATCGCGACAGGAATCAGAATCTGCGCAACGTCCTTTGCCGCTGTTCCAACCATCACGAAGTGCCATTTGCCGTTTCTGTCCACAAACGTTCCGACCCTCAAGAACTGGACGGCCATCGCGGCCAGAAGGCCGATTGGAGTGGGGTGGTGCGCGAGATCCGCCAGGTGGTGGTTGCTAGCAGAAACGCTTATGCTCTTGCCTTTCCAGATGTTGTCTTGAGGGACCTCGTAACTCGATTCGAGGTTTTTTATGGCATCGACGAGCCTGCCCCCGTCGCCCTCTTTCTGTCCTGCGAACTGCTGGATGAACTGGTTCACCTGGCGATGCGAAAGGCTGATGTCCGCAGCTTCGATTTTGGTTTCTCCGACGATCGGCGAGTCCATAGCTCCCGCCAATAGTCCGCTGAATACCGCGAATGCGTAATCGTCTCTGTTCGCGGTGCATGTGTAGCGCTTGAGGTTTTCTTCGACATCCGAGAGCTTCCGGTTGATTAAGTCCAGAGACTCGCATTCGGCGAGTCCTTCGGTGCTGAGAGATATCTCGGCGGAGACAAGTTCCGTCATCCCGAACCCTTTCGTTTACAGTTTGCGCCCGCAAAGTTCTCGCTTTTGCGCTTTTGCAAGGTATCGTTAAAGTATATCTTCTTCTATCGACTTTGATCCTGCGCTCTTCCATGAGTCTGCGCGAAGAAGCCCGATATCGATGATTCGTGGTCTTGCAATGGTCGTTCTCTTAATTGATCTGATTCTCGCATCTGGCTATTTAATCGATGCGGCGGGATCGTTATATTCGAGTCGAGGAAACTTGAGGGTTGAGCGAAGGAGTGAAAGCGGTGGAGCGAAATGCTCCGCGTAAGAAGAACGGAGGCTTATGATGGTGGAAAACGCGGTTATCGAAAGCCTGAAGACTCGGCGTGCGGTGAGGGGTTATGCGGACAGGCCCGTGGAGCGCGAGAAGCTTGACGCGATCCTGGAGGCTGCGACCTATGCGCCTACGGGAATGGGAGCCCAGTCGCCCGTGATCGTGCTGGTGGAAAGCAAGGAGGTCAGGGACAAGGTGGCCGCCCTCAACGCAGGGGTGATGGGACGTGACATCGATCCCTTCTACGGGGCTCCTGCGGTTGCTATCGTTTTCGGCCATAGGGGTGCTGCGCCTACCTGGTTCGAAGATGCCTGTCTTGTGGCGGGCAACCTTCTGAATGCGGCGCATGCCGTCGGGGTCGACTCGTGCTTCATCTATCGTGCCAAGGAGGTCTTCGAGACCGACGAGGGTCGAGCGCTTTTGAAGGATTGGGGTCTCGACGGCGATTACGTGGGCGTTGCCAACTGTATCCTGGGTTACGGCGACGGCCCTGCGCCCGAGCCGAAGCCTCGCAAGGACGGGTACGTGAGGATCGTCTAGTCGGAGAGCGTTGGGGATCGGTTCCGAGGGGTGAGAGGGTAGTCATGTTCAAAAGCCCTTTCAGCCGCTGGTGCGAAGCATCTTGTTCGATTGATGTCTGAAAAAAGAACAATTCATACAGATTTGTATAGCATATAGATGTCATACGGCATCACTTTGCGCTCAGTGGTATAATCGTTCCAAAAAGGAAGGGAGACACGGCATGGCCACTGCAGTTAAACCGACAACGGTTCGCGTCGATGAGAACCTCAAGGCCCAGGCGAACGAGATCCTCGGATCTGTCGGGTTGAGCTACAACACTTACGTTGTCATGGCGACGCACCAGCTGGTGAACCAGCGCAGGATCCCTTTCGAGATCGTTCCGGCGGGCGGGGTCCCGAACGAGGAGACCCGCCGCGCTCTGGTCGCCGCGGAGGCGAAGGAGCTCGGCCTCATCCCCGACGATGCGCCCGCCTTTGACGATATCGACGGACTCGTGGCGTTCCTCGAGGAGGAGTAGCCCGTGTACGAGATCAAGGTCGAGCCGGCCTTCAAGGCGGACTACGCCCGCGTCATGAAACGGCACCCCCGCTTGAGGGGCGAATTCAAGGAGGCGGTCTCGGAGCTCATGAGGACCGGCGCGGTGCCGAACGAGTACGGCCCGCACGAGCTCAGCAATCCTGGCGGGAACTACAACGGGCACATAGACTTTCACCTCTCGGACGGCATGGTCGATGTCGTGGTGCTCTACATGCCCCATAAGTCGAACCCGATCATCAGGCTCGTCCGCATGGGCAGTCACGACGAGCTGTTCCAGGGTCCCCTCATCTAGAGGCCTATCGTCTCGCGCACGACGCGGTTCGCCATCTTGGCGATGTCGACGTGCGCGAGCATGAGAGCCAACGTCCTCGTCGTGCGCCACTGCTACAGGGCTGATGGGGATGTGATCCGCATAATTTCTGCTAGAAAGGCGACGAAGGCAGAATCGAAAGAGTATTGGAGGTGCTGCCATGAGGGATGAGTACGACTTCAGCGGGAGTCGCCCGAACCCCTACGCCGAGCGCGTACGCAGGCCGGTGACTGTGAATATCGATGTTGAGACCATCGACTACTTCAAGGAGGAGGCGCGTAGGACGGGCATATCCTACCAGAACATCATCAACATGTATCTCGGCGAGTGCGCCGCCCAGAAGAAACGGCTCACGTTCGTCTAGCGCGCAATCTGGACGGCGCGGCCAAAGACACCGATGTTTAGCAGCGGGCCCCTAAGCGGGGCCCGCTGCGTTTTCGTCGCATATCCTGCGAGTCTTGTGTAGCGCACAGGTGTCAACTTCTTGTGCGCCGCGTTTGCCCAGCACTTGGGCCAGGTTCGACTTCTCGTAGCGCGTCTTCGACATGGTGCCACAGTCTCGTAGTTCTCGATCCAGCTGCGTTGTGCCCAAAGGACGACGCGGTCTTTGGAGGTCCCAGAACAGCTTCACCGGGATCTTCCTGACCTCTTCTTGCGCTTGACCAGCGTGGGGTAGTCGTGAGAGACGCAGAGGGTGGCGTACGGGTTCCGGGGCAAGGGATGCCGCGTCGCTGGCGCTGCTCTTCGTTCGGCTACTTTGGCCGATGTCTGCTACGCCGATTGCCGCCTTTGCACCCGCAAGGTTTCGGGTCAACTGCAAGGGATGATTTTTCGTTGGTAATGACATATAAGCAATTGAAGCTAACGGATGACTTGCTGTTTCTGCAAGGTTACTCAGTGGCTCTTGTTTTCTCCTCTAACAATTTCCATCCGCTTCCTGTTAAAATCGAATTCGCTACATACAATCATCTGTAATACTTATAGATCTGGCAGGTGAATAGGAATTGACAATAAATAGCAGCAACAACGAAGCCGATGCCTGCAGTATCCTCTTGTTTGTCGATGAGGGTCGTATGTTTCACAAGGTGATTGAGCATTCGCGACGCTATCCCGAAGCAACCCCGCTGCTCATGCTCTCCATATTGCCTTTTCTCGCTCTGACCGTTCATGATAGCGTTAGATTCGTCAGAAAGTATTTTGATGCCACTGTTCCGCTTGATTCAAATGCTGTCAACAGGCTTCGCAATGCATCAAAAGCGCTTTCTTCCAAAGGACTTCATATTGAAGAGTATGCTTTAGAAGCCAAGGCGATAACCAGTACACTAACGGCTTCTGCAAAGAACCATTCAGGATTATTTGGAGATTTGCTAAATGCTATGCAGCCAGATATTGCCATTGTGTATTGCAATGGGCTTCCTGTTTCAACCTCATACAATGTTGCCCGGTATGTTGGTCGGGCTGATGGTGGCTTGAAGGGTGTCCTCGCAAATCCTGATGTAGTTAGTCGGCTGGGTTTCGATATTGGTCAGGCTGCAAGTGTTAATTATTATACAGTTGCTCAGTTGGGCATTGAAGAGAGTTCGCTTGTCTCCAATAAGTTCGAAGCCGAATCTCTCGATCTCCATTTTTCAGATCTGTTGATACCCTTATCTTGTAAGGGTATATCAAATATTGCGTGTTTCTTCATGTTATCGGATATCTTGACGCAGTTGAATTCGATCACGGTGCTGCGTAACAGCGGCTTTTTCAGCGATGCTCTTCAAATGAAGTTCGCAACAACGGTTCTACTGGCAGCATGCCGCAGCATTAGCAAATTCTCAAGATGTGTTAAACCTAAACCAGATCGACATGAATGCACTTCGGAGGGTGCTGAAATTCTTTCAACCATGATTCCTAAAAGCATGCGAAAAGAGATCGAGCGAACCAGCGATCTTAGAAACGCGTTCGTCCACTACGATTTTTCAAAACTGCTTGATAGCAAATTAGGCAAATGTCACGATGCCGGAACAATTCTTGAGATGGCTATACAATCATCTGTGCAGAAATCCGTTGAAGAGTACTTGGCATGGATTGTAGGTACTGTCGATGATTTGTCGAAGGTAATATCTACATTGATTGAGCTTCCTGCTTATGGTTCTTCTGCTGGTGCGTGCCGAAACGTTCGTGCGTAACTTTGACACAATGGCTCTCAGTAGAGATCGGATGCGGAGCACTCTTTGAGATCGATCTCAGAGGGTGCCCCGTATCCTTATTCTCACTTGTTGTATCTGGTTGGTCGGCTAGATGCAATTATAAGTACTTAAAGCTCGTTTATTTGCGCCATCTCCACCTTTTCGATTAAATGCTCTGCAAATACTAGTAGCTGAAGAGCTTGCATCTTAGAATCCTTCCAATTCGCATCATGGGCTCTTGGGTTTCTAACGCCAGTCATGCATCCGGCGAACAATTGCATGTATCCAAGCTGCTCGTCAGCTTCAGAAGCTGACGAGCCTTGATTGAGCCGAAGGAGAGGTCTCTCTCTGGAAAATGCCATCTGCATCAGCTTGGACCCTGTTAAAGAAGAAGATGGAGCGATGGAAGCCTTCTCTTTAACCAAGTTATCGATCAGCTTAAAAGCTTCTTCAATCACTCTGGTGTAATGGCCATCAAAATACAGTTCGCGAGTTTTTTCTCTTAATGATTCATTAACTATCAGATGGTCATACAAGGAAGAGTCGTTCTCTGCCTCTTTTGAGGTGATACCAAGTGTGGAAAGCTCGGCGTTAAGATTATGTGCAATAGCGAATAATTCAAAGGCAACCATTGTCACTGATTCTTCCCATACAGATGTTTAGCCATGCTGCTAAAGATCGAGTTTACAAGCTCTGGGGTTGAGTCGGGAGAAATGTGTATTTGGAGATCAATATGCACCTCGGGTCGTGCGTGATCATCGGTATCTTTGCTAGCGCTTTCTTTTGAAGAGATGGAGCCATTGGGTAAACGGGTATCTTTTTTTCGGTATTCCATACTCACCTTCTTCAAATCGCTGGTTTTAAGCATACAAAACACGCGAGCCATCTTTCTTGAAGATTCCTCACCGATTCCCTGAGCCATAAACCAACTTTTCACCAATGGTCTATCAATCACTGAATCAGGGAATAGGGCAAGGAGTTCGGGAGGGTAAACCAATTCAAGAATCTTTTTGCATACCTTTTTGTATTCTTGATCCAGTCGCCATTGTTTTGCCAATGATGTCGGAACGCCATTAAAGTCGATTAGCCCCATTCTTTTGAGGGGGACAACAACGTTAGAATTAGCCGAAGGAATGCTGTTGAGAGGTAAGAACGACAAAATATATGATGGCGTAACAACACTTGGAATGGATGCTTTGAACTTATTGCGAACAGCCCACCAGCTTTTCTCGGTGATCGTCGGATAGTTCTTGCTGGTTTTTAAGGGAGTATTTATCAATGATCTATCCCTTTGCTTGATAACATCGAATAGTGCCACTTTCAATCTGTTGCGTTATAGGTAAAAGTATAGTCATTTCGCAATAAGAATGCCCGTCAAAACAGTAGACAGGCATTCTAACAGGTATTATGAATTGCTAGAGGTAAGGAACCCTATTCCCACTCGATGGTCCCGCAAGGTTTCGGCGTCAAGTCGTAGCACACGCGGCAGATGCCGGGGACCTCATTCAGGATGCGCTCCGTGATCTTCTTCAGCAGCGCCCAATCCAGTTCCGGCACCTCGGCCGTCATGGCGTCCACCGTGTTCACCGCGCGGATGATGGCGGGCCACTCGAAGGCGCGCACGCCGTCGCGGACGCCGGTGGCGCGGAAGTCGGGGACGCTCACGAAGTACTGCCACACCTTGCCTTCGAGGCCGGCCGCGGCGAACTCGTCGCGCAGGATGGCGTCGGCCTCGCGCAGCGCCTCCAGGCGGTCGCGCGTGATGGCGCCGAGGCAGCGCACGCCCAGGCCCGGGCCGGGGAACGGCTGGCGCTCGACCATGCCCTCGGGAAGGCCCAGCTCACGGCCGATGACGCGCACCTCGTCCTTGTACAGCAGCTTCACGGGCTCGCACAGCTCGAACTGCAGGTCGTCCGGCAGACCGCCCACGTTGTGGTGCGCCTTCACGCCGTCGGATTCCAGGATGTCGGGGTAGATGGTGCCCTGCGCGAGGAAGCTCACCTCGTCGCCCACCTTGCGGGCCTCCTCCTCGAACACGCGGATGAACTCGGCGCCGATGATCTTGCGCTTGGCTTCCGGTTCGGCCACGTCGTCGAGCAGCTCGAGGAAGCGGTCGGTGGCGTCCACGTACACGAGGTTCGCGTCCAGCTGGTTCTGGAACACGTCAACCACCTGCTCGCTCTCGCCCTTGCGCATGAGGCCGTGGTTCACGTGCACGCAGATGAGCTGCTTGCCGATGGCCTTGATCAGCAGCGCCGCCACCACCGACGAGTCCACGCCGCCGGACAGCGCCAGCAGCACCTTCTTGTCGCCGATCTGGGCGCGGATCGCGTCCATTTGCTCGTCGATGAAGGCGTTCGCCAGCTCAGGGGTGGTGATTCGCTCCATGTCTTCGGGGCGCTTGTTGGGGTCCATGCGGGGGTCCTCCTCGTGTTCGGCAATGATCTGAGGAAATTATACGTGAAATGGCGCGGGTGTATAGGCAGGTCGTTCGTTCTTTCGGCGCCCTGCTCAGTATCCCATCTCGTAGAGGCGAGCGTCGTCGATGCCGAAGTAGTGCCCGATCTCGTGCACGACGGTCTTCCCGATCTCCTCGACGATCTCCGCGCGCGAGCCGAAGCAGCGCTCATGGGGACCTTTGAACACGGTGATCACGTCGGGGACGTCGCTGTCGTAGCCGTCGGCGCGATCGGGCAGCGACACGCCGTCGTAGAGCCCCAGCAACTCGTTGTCGCAGACGGAAGCCCCTAGACAGTCGGGTTCCTCGAGGGTTTCCAGATGGTAGTCGTTCGGCTCGTCCTCTACGACGACGGCCACGTTCTCGAGCGCGTCGAGGAACCGCTCGGGAATGCATCCGAGCGCCTCCTCCACGGCTGATTCGAACTCGCTGTCGGTCATGCGGTGCATGGCGGCCTCTTTCGTCGGCGGGCGCGCGGGCCCTCGGCCCACCCGGTTCGCTGAACCGGCAGACACGAGTATACCCCATACGATTTGTACTGTGTGCCGCACATTATCGTGTGAACTATGTTATAGTGTGCGACACACACTATCCGACGCAACCGCAAAACCTGCGGCGCAGGGAAGCGGCACTGGAAGGAGGGGCGCATGGCGTACGACGACATCGTATCGAGCATGGTCTTGGAACTTCGGCGCGGCACGCTGGTCATGCTCGTGCTGAGCCAGCTGCGCGAGCCGGCATACGGCTACGCGCTGGTGAAATCGCTGGCCGACCACGGCATCCCTATCGAGGCGAACACGTTGTACCCGCTGATGCGGCGCCTCGAGTCGCAAGGGCTGCTGGCAAGCGAATGGGACAACGGCGGCTCGAAGCCGCGCAAATACTACCGCACCACCGACGAGGGCCTGCGCGTGCTGCGCGAAGTGGAGGCCCAGTGGCACGTTCTGTGCGACGGGGTGGGCAAGCTGTTGGAGACAAACGGAGAGGATCGGGAACATGCCGAACGATAACGACCTGATCGAGCGTTACCTGTACGCCATCACGCGGCACCTGCCCAGCGCACAGCGCTCCGACGTGGCCGAGGAGCTGCGCACGCTTATCTCGGACATGCTGGACGAGCGCTGCGGCAGCCTGCCGCCCACGGCCAAGGACGTCCGGGTCGTGCTCACCGAGCTGGGAACCCCGGGCGAGATGGTGCGCAAGTACACGAGCGGGGAAGGGGAATGCCTGATCGGACAGCCGTACTACGCACAGTACCTTTACGTTCTGAAGATCGTGCTGGCCTGCGTCGCAGGCGGCATGCTGGTCGCCGGGGCGCTGTCGCTCGCAACGGGCGCGGAAGGGAGCCTCCTCGGAGGCGTGCTGGAGGGCATCGGATCCCTGATAGGGGCGCTTCTCTTCGCGTTCGCGATCGTCACCCTGCTGTTCGCCTTCTTCTCCCGCCGGGGCATCGAGGTCGAGACGATGGGCTCGCTCGACGACCTGCCGCCCGTGCCGCGCGAGACCAGGTCTTCCACGCGCGGCGACGCGGTTGCCGGCATCGTGTTCTCCATCGTGGGCGCCGTTGTGTTCCTGCTGTTCCCCGACGTGCTGAACGCGCTCAGCCATCGCGCAGACGGCGTGCCGTTCGATCCGTTCAACGTCGACGCCTTCCGCGCTTCGGCATGGGTCGTCGTCGTGTGGACGTTCGTGTGCGTCGCCGGCGAGAGCTTCAAGCTGGTGGAAGGCCGCTATACGAAGCGCGTGCTGGCGGTGACGTTCGCATGCGACCTGGTAGCGGGAGCGCTCGTCGTGTTCTGGCTGACGAACTTCCAGCTGGTCGACTCCCATGCCGTCGTCCAGGCGATGCAGTCGTCGGGCAAGGCGCTGGAGGGCCCGGTGCTGTGGGCGGTGTCCAACGCGCAGACGGCGTTCTGCGGTCTCGTAGTGGCGGCGCTCGTCATCGACGCCGTGGACTCCATCGTGAAGACGGTGCGTGCACGGTAAGGCGGCCGTCCTGTCGGCCCGCGCGCCCCTCGCGGAAAGGCGCGCGGGCGTTGCTAGATCGCGTCCGACCTCAGAGCCTCCACGATGTTGGAGGCGTGCGAGCGGCGCAGCGCGTAGGCCACGCTGAGCGCCAGCACGACGGCCACGATGGCCACGGCGAGAGCCACGTAGTCCCACGGCAGCGTGAACTCGAGGCCGGCGAACGCCATGGACGTTGCTGCAAACAGCGCGAATGTAACCGCTACGGCTGCCGCCAGCCCTATCCCCAAACCGCGCAGGGCGTAGCTCGCGCACTCGTAGGCCAGCATTCGGGCGAAGGCGCGGTTGCCCATGCCGATGGAACGCAGCGCGGCGAACTCGCGCGTGCGCAGGATGATCCCGTTCGCCAGCGTGTTGAACACGTTGGCCACGGCGATGAGCGTCGTGATGACGGAGAAGCACAGCACGAACAGCTGGAAGGCCTGCGCGATCAGGCGGTTCTGGCGCGCCGCATTCTCGATGTCGCTGACGTTGACCACGACGTCGCCCAAGTCGCGCGCCAGCGCCTCCAGCTCGTCGGAAGCCTTCGCGTGATCCTCCGCCGTGAACGAGGCTCCGGCGAACGAGTACGTGTACGGGTTCGAGTGGTAGTCGCCCAGCCCTGCGGCTCTCTCCGCAACGCTCTCCGGCAGGATGATCGAGGGGAAGTGGTTGTTGGCCGCGATGGCGTTCAGCACGGCCGGCTCCTCGTCGCAGAGCGCTCCTATCTCGATGCGGAAAGCCGTGGCCGCCTCGTCGATCGGGGCGGTGACGATGTCGGCCGTCCCGCTGACCCCGGCCTCCCGGTCGAGGTACCCCACCAGGGGCCGTCCGTCCGGGCCTTCCTGCAAGCCCATGTTGGAGAATCCTTCGCGCTCCTCGGTGACGTACAGGTCGACGGCGCCGGTGCCCGCGAAGGGCTTCGTGGACACGTACGTGCCGTCGGGCATCCTGTCCTGATAGGTGTTCAGGCCGATGGCGCGCGGGTTCTCCGGGTCGGTGTAGGCGGCTACGTCCAGGTCGAGCTCGTCCAGCAGCGCGCGCCACGAGGCATCGTCGACGAAGAAGGTGTACAGGGCCCCGTAGTAATCGCCGTCCTCGCCGAAGCTGTCGGGCACCCAGTCGGCGCTCGTCTGGGAGTTGTAAGCCTGCCGAGCAGCGCGCGCCTCTTGCGATATCATGCGACCGTCGACGACGCTTTCGGCCTGACCTTGGCGGCACGAGCCTATGAGCTGCAAGCCCTCGATCTCACTCGCCCGCGCCAGGAACTCGTCGTATTCGGCGGCGTAGTCGGACAGGTCGTTCCCTTCGCGCGGGGTGGTGTAGTCGGGATGCGCCGACACCACGATGTCGGCTCCGCTCCCAGCGCCGCGCGAGCTGCTGGCGCGGTCGGACAGCGGCGCGAGGTACAGCGCCGTGCTGCCGGCGACCACCACGAGGGTCACGCTGACCGCGAGCGATGCCACCACGGTGCGCCCGCGCGTCGCCGAGCGCGACAGGTTGCGGTGTGCGACGAACCCGGGGATGCCGAACAGCCTGCCCGCGATGCCCAGCTTCACGCGCCCGACGTCGGGCGCGTGCGATGGTGCCGACCGTTCTGCGCGCTTCGAGAGGCGCACGTCCTGCGTTTGGCGGATGGCGTCGACGGCTGAGACGCGGGCGGCGCGGGCCGACGGCACCCAGGCGCTCACCAGCAAAGTGGCTATCGACAGTGCCGCGGCCGCAGCCAACGCTCCGGCATCCACGTGCACCGCGAGCCCCGCCGATCCCGATCCCAACATCGCAGCGAACGCCTCCTGCGACGACGAGAACGCGCCTGCCGTGCCCGCCACGCCCGCTAAGAGGCCAATCGGCACGCCGACGGCTCCCAGCAGCAGCGCCTCTGCCAGCACGGTGCTGCGCAGTTGCCGCTTCGAAGCGCCGAGAGAGGCCAGCAGTCCGAACTGCCGCGTACGCTCGGCCACCGAGATGGCGAATGCGTTGTAGATCAGCGATGCGGACGCCGCCACGATGACGATGGCCAACACGGCGGCAACCGCCCAGAGGCTTCCCCAGATGGGCCTGCCGTCGGAGATGCCCAAGTACGAGAACAGGCTGGTGTGGTACAGAGTGGCGGCCGTATCGTCCAATCCGGTCGCGTCGGCGAAGAAGGCCTTCATCTCGTCGAGGGTTCCCAGACCTTGCGTGACCAGATACGCGCCCGCAGCCGCTCCTTCCTCAGACGCGTCGGCCACGGTGAGGGCGACGCTGGGCGCGGAAGAGGCCGTGTAGTTGTTGGCGAGGAAAGGCGCTTGTCGCTTGTAGAATCCGGTAACCGTCAGCGTGCGCTCGCGGGCGTTCTCGACGCGCGTCTCGTTTCCGTCGGCGAGGCGCGCGCCGTCTTCGGCGGCTGCGAGGTTTCCAAAACCTCCCGTGAGGGTGGAACCCGTTTCAAGGGGGCCGTTCGAAACAACGCCCTCGGCGCCTCCCGCGCCCAGCTCCTCGCCTTGGAGATAGTCGGGCAGCACGATCTCGTCCGCTGTCTCGGGCCATCGCCCGCTTGCCAGCTCGGGCATCAGGGAGTACGGCGCGCCGCCCGGCTCGTCGACGCCCTTGACGGTGGTCGGCGTCGTCTTCAGCGCGATGAACGCACCCAGACGGTTGGCGTCGTCGGGCGCGAGTGCGGCCGATCCGAGGTCGCGGAAGGTGGCGAGGTCGGTCACGGCGTCGCTTTCCACGAGCGCATCGATGCCCTGAGCGGGCACGTCGGGGGAAAACACGTGCCATGATCCTTCAGTTACCATCGTGCGCTCGAGCAAGCCCTGCTGCACGCTTGCCACGCTGGTCAGCACGGCGGCCAGAAGCGCCGTGGACAGCGCGATGCCGACGACGGTCACGGCCGTGCGCACGCGGTTCTGAGCGAGCGAGCGCAGGGTGAAACGCGTGAATATGCCGGCCATCAGCGCCTCCTTTCGTCGGAGGCGATGCGGCCATCCTCGATGGCGATGACGCGGTCGGCCATGCAGGCGATGTCCTCGTCATGCGTGATCACCACGAGCGTCTGGTCGAAGCGCTTGTTCGACTCGCGCAAAAGCGCCATGATCTCGTGCGAGTTGCGCGAGTCGAGGTTGCCGGTGGGCTCGTCGGCCAGCACCACGGCAGGCGCGTTCATGAGCGCGCGCCCGATGGCCACGCGCTGTTGCTGTCCGCCTGACAGCTGATTGGGCAGGAAGCGCTCATGGCCGCGCAGTCCCAAGCCGTCCAGAAGCATGCCGAGGCGCTCTTCGTTCACGGCGCGTCCGTCCATGAGCACGGGAAGCGTCATGTTCTCCACCACGTTGAGCACGGGGATGAGGTTGTAGAACTGGTAGACCAGCCCCACGTCGCGACGGCGCAGCACGGCCAGCTCCTCGTCGGAGCGCGCGTACACGTCCGCGCCGTTCAGCAGCACCGTGCCGGAGGTGGGGCGGTCGACGCCGCCCATGAGGTGCAGAAGCGTCGACTTGCCGGAGCCCGACGAGCCGACGATGGCCACGAACTCGCCCGCGGCCACGCTGAACGACACGTCGTCGAGCGCCTTGAGCGCCGTGGGGCCGCTTCCGTACACCTTGGTGAGATGGTCGATGGTCAGAATGTCCATGAGGAGCCTTTCTCGCTAACGGTCTACGGAACAGTGTGCCATCCCGCGCTTGCGCGGGCATGAACGCCGCATGACGGAATTGTCATATTCGGCCAGCCCGCCGTTCCGGGCGAAGGGCCTCCTACACGACCACCTTCGGGAACGTCAGGTCGAAGCGAGCGCCGCCCGTTTCGCGGTCGTTGCCCGCGCGCAGCGTGCCTCCCTGGGCGGTCACGAGCGCCTGGGCCAGCGCGAGGCCGATGCCGAACCCCTCCGATCCCGCGCCGCGGTAGAAGCGCTCGAACAGGCGGGGAAGGTCCTCGGCGGCGATGCCCGGGCCCGTGTCGGCGACGGACAGGCGGAAGGCCACGGCGTCCTCGGACGCCTGCACGCGCACGCATCCGCCGGCGGGCGTGTGCTCCATGCAGTTCTTGAGGATGTTGCCCAGCGCCTCGGCCGACCAGGCGGCGTCTCCGTTGAACGACGCTCCCTCGTCGACGTGCGTCTCGCAGGCGACGTCGCGCAGATCGAAGGCGCCGGCCAGCGGGGCCAGCGCGTCGCGCACGAGCCGCGCCGCATCCACGGGGCGAGCCTGCACGCGGATGGCCCCGGCATCGGCCTTCGCCAGCTTCAACAGCGCCGTGACCAGCCATCCCACGCGGCTCACGAGCGTTTCCAGCTCGTGCAGCGCGCGGATGCGCTCGGCCTCGTCGCTCGTGCGCTCGGCGGTGCCGATGAGCAGCCCCATGGCCGTGAGCGGGGTGCGTATCTGGTGCGACACGTCGGCCAGCGCGTCGGCCAGCGCGTTCTTCTCGGCGTCGAGGCGCTCGGTGGCGGTGCGCAGGGCGGCCACCATCTTCGCCAGCTCGTTTCTGAGCACGGCCAGATCGCCCTCGCGGTAGTCCGAGAAGGCGATGCGCCGGCCGCCGTGCAGCACCTCGTCGACCTCGGACGCCAAACGCGCGATCTGCCGGTAGCGCCGCAGCGAGAACGTCGCGAACAGCGCGCAGGCCAGCGCTCCGGCGGCCAGCACCCACAGGCCCGCGCGCGGTCCTTCCACCGCGGCGGCCGCTGCGGCGAAGACGGCAAGCGCCCCCGCGAGCAGCGCCAACTGGCAGGCGAAGGCCCGGTTCCTCGTCAGGCCCATGTCACGCCCCCGTCCGGTAGCCCAGCCCGCGCACGGTGAGGATGAGGCGGGGTTCGGCCGGATCGTCCTCCACCTTGTCGCGCAGGCGCTTGACGTAGACGCTCAGCGTGTTGTCGCTGACGTATTCGCCGGCGCTGTCCCAGATGGCGTTGCGCACGTGCTCGCGCGTGACCAGCTTGCCCCGGCTCTGCGCGAACAGCAGGAGCAGCCGGTACTCGAGCGCCGTCAGCGCCAGGTCGCGGCCCGCCTTGCGCACGCACGCGGTGCCGGCGTCGATCTCCACGTCGCCCAAGCGCAAAAGCGACGAGGCGGCGTTCGTGCGGCGCAGCACCGAGCGGATGCGCGAGAGCAGCTCGCGGGCGCGGAAGGGCTTGGCGATGTAGTCGTCGGCGCCCATGTCGAGGCCGGCCACGGTGCTGAACTCGTCGTCGGAGGCCGTGAGGAAGATGACGGCGGGAGCCGGGTCGCACGCCTTGGCCGCCGCGCACACGGCGAACCCGTTGCCCTGGGCGAGCGCCACGTCCACCAGCGCCAGGTCGAAACGTTCGCTGCGCAGCAACTCGACGGCCGCGTCCTGGCCGTCGGCACAGCGCGTCTCGTATCCTTCCGATCGCAGCAGGTCCGTCAAGCTGGCGACGATGGCCGCGTCGTCTTCGACGAGCAACATGCGCATGGGGCGTCCTTCCCTTCGGGTGCATCGTCTCCACGGTAGCAGAAAACGCGGGAAAGGGGAGGGGAGGATCAGCCTTCTTCGTCGTCGACGAACTCCAGGATGTCGCCGGGTTGGCAGTCCAGCTCCTTGCAGATGGCGTTGAGCGTTTTGAAGCGCACCCCGCTGACCTTGCCGTTCTTCAGCTTCGACAGATTGCCGTCGGCTATACCCACCTTCTCGGCCAGCTCTCCCAGGGAAACCTTGCGATCGGCCATCATCCGATCGAGGCGCAGCACGATAGCCATGCTGCCCTCCTAGATGATCTCGAAGTTCTCGTCTTGGACGAGATAGCCGTACTCGATGATCTGCCCGAGGCAGAACACGATGGCGGCCAGCATGAAGGCGAACATGACCGATTCGTCCACGAGAGCGCCGGACAGCGTTCCGGTTTGGATGCTGACGACTGCCCAGTACAGCCACTTCGGCACCGCGAGCGTCGCGAAAAGGAGCACGGCCACCGCTTTGATCTTGCGCGGCAGGTTTGCGAAGAACGGCGTCTCCTCGCGATTGATGCGCAGAAAGACGAGAGCGACGTACACGGCCAACGCGACGAGAAGCCCGTCCCCGAGCAATCCCATGCCGTGGCGCACGGAGTCGGGGTTCGACAGCGCTTCACCGGTCGTCAGCCAGTCGAAGATATTGATCGACGTCTGAATGCCGAACAGCAGCGCGATGGCGAGGATCGCGACGAATGCGGTCATGCTGGTCGACTTGATCTTGGCGCGCGTCTTGTCCATAGGGGTCTCCTCGCTATCGGATGGCTCCCAGTATACGCCGAAACATGACGCAAAATGATATGAATATGACGTTTTACGTCAAAACATGCAGCCGGTCGATCTACAGATCCACCCAGAACCTCGAGTTCTTGTACAGCTCCTCCACTTTGCTGCGCGCCCACGGGGTCTTGCGCAGGAACGTGAGCGAGCTCTTGAAGTTCGGGTTCTTCTTGAAGCAGTTGATCCTGATGCGCTTGGCCAGGCCGTCCCAGCCGTACTTGTTCACCAGCTGCTTGAGCATCGTCTCCAGCGTGATGCCGTGCAGCGGGTCGTTGGGATGCTGCCGATCTGCGGGGTTGTCGGGCATGGGCTCTCCGTGTTCCTCGAAACGTGTGCGCTCCATGATGACGCATGTGCGCGGCGTTTCCCGCCGGAAACGACCGCAATCAGCGAAACATCGTGCAAAATCAGGCGTATCTTCGCTCCAAAAACACGCCCCAGCGGACGAGGCGTGTTTTTGGAGCGAAGATACGCCTTTCTCTGTTTGCGTTTACCGACGGCGCCCCATCGCCAGCACCGCGCGCACGCCGAGGAGCGTGAACGCCGCCACGGCGACGGCGCCCGCCGCTCCACCGGCTATGAGCCCGCCGACGAGCCCTGCGCTCTTCCCGTGGGCATGCTCGGGGTCTTGGCATCGCCGGGCGTCCGGCGTCGCGGGTCGATGCGGCCCCTCCGGCGCCTCCGGCGTTTCCTCCGCTGAGGGCGCGTCGCGCTCCTCCTCGTTTCCCATGAGGGTGTCCAGCCCCCGGCCGAGGGCTGCGGGACGGGCGCTTCCTTCTTTCGCGTTCATGGCTGCCTCCTTCTGCTTGGCTTGTCCTTCCGCTCGGCACCTTACGCTTCGGGCGCGTCGGCGCAGCGGGCGGGCGCGCGGCGTGGGCGAGGCGAGTCGCAGCTGTAACGTTCGGTTGGAAAGCGTTTGCTCGGATCGAGGCCGAAATTAAAGATCGGACGAGACGAAGCTGTCGATGAGGCGCAGGGCGGGATGGGCCACGATGCCGCCCGCCAGCGCGCCTCCCGCGCCCACGAGCCAATCGAAGAAGCTGAAGGGGTGGTCGGGAACCATGAGCGACACCGCTCCGTCGGCGATGCCCAGCATGCACGTGATCAGGACGGCCGCTGCGCAGGCGGTGAGCAGTCCCATATGCTGCCACAGCGCGTTCGCCAGCAGGAAGCCGAGCACCGCGAACTCGACGAAGTACGCCACTGCCGAAGGCGCGCTCACGGCGGGCCCGAAGTACACGACCGCCGCCCATGCCGCGGCCAGCGCCCAGCGCCCGACCACGATGAAGCGCCGCCGCTTCGACATGCGCGGCTTCGCATCTCCGATATCTTGCATCCGATCGTCCATGCCCCCACCATACCACGCCCCCCGATCCGACCCCCGACACGGGCACCGTACCGTTGCCTGCGACGTTTCCCCGGACGTCGCAGGCCTGTCCGAACGGATGTTTCACGTGAAACATCGACATCGAAAGATGCATCATCGCCCGAAAAACACGCAAAACGGCCTTCTAGCGTGTTTTTCGGGCGATGATGCGACGCTGCGACCCTTCTGCAACGTGCCGCGCCGCCTCTCTCGGGGCGGCACGGGCGATTCGCTCGGATGACGCAAGCGGCTTACTTCTTCACGTTCATCGCCCTCATGGCGTTCAGGATGGCGATCACGGCAACGCCTACGTCGGCGAACACGGCCAGCCACATGTTGGCGATGCCCACGGCCGCCAGGACCAGCACGAGGAACTTGATGCCGAGGGCGAACACGATGTTCTGCCACACGATGCCCATGGTCTTGCGGGCGATGCCGATAGCGCGGGCGATGTTGGACGGCTTGTCGTCCATGAGCACCACGTCGGCCGCCTCGATGGCCGCGTCCGAGCCCATCGCGCCCATGGCGATGCCGATGTCGGCGCGCGTCAGCACGGGCGCGTCGTTGATGCCGTCGCCCACGAACGCGAGCTTGCCCTTGCCGGAGCCGTGCGCATGCGTCTCCTCCAGCAGCTTCTCCACTTCGGCGACCTTGTCCTGCGGCAGCAGCTGCGCGCGGAACTCGTCGATGCCCAGCTCCTTCGCCACGGCGGCCGCCACGTCGGCGCGGTCGCCCGTCAGCATGACGGTCTTCTTCACGCCCGCGGCCCGCAGCGCGGCGACGGCCTCGGCTGCGTCGGGCTTGACGACGTCGGCGATGACGATGTGCCCGATGTACTCGCCGTCAAGCGACACGTGCAGGATGGTGCCGGTCAGCTCGCACTCGTGGCAGCCCACGCCGCATTCGCTCATCAGCTTGTCGTTGCCCACCAGCACCACGTGCTCGTCGATCTTCGCGCGCACGCCGTGGCCGCTCTGCTCCTGCACGTCGTCGATGCGCTGCTGGTCGATGGGCCCCGAGTACGCCTGCTTCACCGACAGCGCGATGGGGTGGTTGGAATACGCTTCGGCGTGCGCGGCAATGGACAGCAGGCGGTCGGGGTCGATTCCCGCCTGCGGGTGGATGGCCACCACGTTGAACGAGCCGTCGGTGAGCGTGCCGGTCTTGTCGAACACGACGGTCTCGGTGCCGGCGAGCGTTTCCAGGTAGTTGCTGCCCTTCACGAGGATGCCCAGGCGCGAGGCGCCGCCGATGCCGCCGAAGAACGACAGCGGCACGCTGATGACGAGCGCGCACGGGCACGACACCACGAGGAAGATGAGCCCGCGCTGCACCCAGTCCGACCAGCCGCCGCCCAGCAGCAACGGCGGTACGACGGCCAAGAGCACCGCGATGCCCACCACGGCCGGGGTGTAGTAGCGCGCGAAGCGGGTGATGAAGTTCTCGGTCTTGGCCTTCTTCTCGGCCGCGTTCTCCACGAGCTCGAGGATGCGGCTGACGGTGGACTCGCCGAAGGGCTTGGTCACGCGCACGGTGATGAGGCCGGTCATGTTGACGCAGCCCGAGATGATCTCGTCGCCCTCGCGCACTTCGCGCGGCACCGACTCGCCGGTGAGGGCAGCGGTGTCCAGCTGGGACGTGCCGGACAGCACCACGCCGTCGAGCGGCACGCGTTCGCCGGCTTTCACGACGATCTCGTCGCCCACGGCCACCTCGTAGGGGTCCACCTGCACGAGCTGCCCGTCGCGCTCCACGTTGGCGAAGTCGGGCGCGATGTCCATCATGTCGGCGATGGATTTACGGCTCTTGCCTACGGCGTAGCTTTGGAACAGCTCGCCCACCTGGTAGAACAGCATGACGGCCGCGCCTTCGGCCATGTGCGGGTCGGTGTCGGGGAACAGCACCAGCGCGAACGCGCCGATGGTGGCCACGCTCATGAGGAAGTTCTCGTCGAACACCTGGCCGTGGCCGATGTTCTTCGCCGCGCGCAGCAGCACGTCGTAGCCGGCGATGAGATAGGGGACGAGGAACAGCGCGAACTCCGCCCATAGCGCCGCCGTCTCGCTGCCGAGCCACGTCGACAGCGGAAGCAGCTCCGCCACGACGTACACGACGACGAACAGCGCGATGGCGAGGAGGATGCGGTTCCTCGTGCGTTTCTGTTTCTTGTTCATGATCTCCAACCTTGCAGTTCGGGGAAGGGCGCGCCGCGCCGCCGGAATGTTTCACGTGAAACATCCGTTCGCGCGGGCGGCTCTTCGATTGTCGGCGGGTTAGCGCAGGATGACGCAGTCCGGCTCGAACTTCTTGCAGGCGCGCTGAGCTTCGTCCAGCACCGCTTCGAAGCGGTCGTCGTCGGCTTCCAACACCAGCTTCTGCGTCATGAAGCTGATAGAGGCGCTTTTCACGCCTTCGATGTTCTTGATGGCGTTCTCCATCTTCGCGGCGCAGTTCGCGCAGTCGAGATCCTGGAGTTTGAATGCCTTTCGCATGGCGGTGTCCTTTCGTTTCGGCGTTGTTGCGAGCGGGGGCGCGCGGTGCGGAGTCGAAGCGTCCCGTGCCGCGGCCGATGCGGGGCTTATTCGCAGATATGGGTCATGCCCTGGGCGAGCATCGTGTACACGTGGTCGTCCGACAGCGAGTAGATGACGTTCTTGCCGTCGCGCTGGAACTTCACGAGACGGGCCTGCTTGAGCGTGCGCAGCTGGTGCGAGACGGCGCTTTGCGTGGCGGCGATAAGCTCGGCGAGGTCGGCGACGCACAGCTCCTGGCCCATGAGCGCGTACAGCATCTTGATGCGCGTCGTGTCGCCGAACACCTTGAACAGGTCGGCGAGGTCGTACAGCAGCTCCTCGTCGGGCATGCACTCGGGGCTCGGCACGCCCGCATGCTCGGCGCTGCCGCACGAGCAGCCGTTGTCGTGCGCGTTCTGAGCGTCTTCGCTTCCGGGTGCCGCTTCGGTAATCTTGTCTGGCTTCATTCCGTCAACCTCTCAACATATGATCAACTGTTCATAAGTATACGGACAACAAGGTTCGTGTCAAGGGGCCGAAGGGGAAATTCCCGCTTGTTGTATTTCCAACGCAGCGCGCTGTCGAGCCATGCTATGCTCCCGGACGATAGCGAAGAGGACGACTTGTTTCGGGAGGAATCTATGCTGCGGAAGATCATCGAGATCGACGAAACGGCCTGCAACGGCTGCGGCCTGTGCGTCGCGGCGTGCCATGAGGGCGCCATCGGCCTGGTGGAGGGCAAGGCGCGCCTGCTGCGCGACGACTATTGCGACGGGTTGGGCGACTGTCTGCCCGCGTGCCCGACCGGCGCCATCTCGTTCGTGGAGCGCGAGGCGGCAGCCTACGACGAGGCTGCGGTCAAGGCTCGAACGGCGCAGGAGAATTCGGTCGCACGCCTGTCGGGCGGCTGTCCCGGATCGCTCTCGCGCTTCTTCGCGTCTGAAGATCCTGAGGCGAAGCCCGCCCGGCCTTCCGCTTCCGCCCCCGTCGCCGAACCGGTTTGCGAAGAAACGCCCTCCCAGCTTTCGCAGTGGCCGGTGGAGATCAAGCTCGCGCCCGTGCAGGCGCCGTATTTCGCGGGCGCGCACGTGCTGATCGCCGCAGACTGTACGGCGTTCGCCTACGCCGACTTCCATCGCGGCTTCATGCGCGGGCGCATCACTCTTATCGGCTGCCCCAAGCTCGACGGCGTCGACTACAGCCAGAAGCTCGAAGCCCTGTTCGCCTCCAACGACATCGCGTCGGTCACCGTGGCGCGCATGGAGGTGCCGTGCTGCGGCGGCCTGGAACATGCGGCGCGCGCCGCGCTCGAGCGCAGCGGCAAGAACGTGCCGTTCGAGGTGGCGGTGATCTCGACGAAGGGCGCGCTGCTGGAGCGCCGCTAGCGAGCGAAGCCGCGATTCGCCGGGGGACGCGGTCGGCCGAAGATCTTCCGCCGACGCAGCCCTCCGTACAGATGTTTCACGTGAAATATCTGTTCGGACAAGCTCCTTCGCCTTCGGCTGTAATGGTTTGCGGGTTGTCTTTCGTTGCGCGAGAGCGGTCGTTTGTTCGTCGAGGGCTTGACCGCTTCGGAAACGCGCGTTCACACTGGTCGCAAGGCTTTGCGCTTTTGCCGCAGCCGGGACGCATACCCTCGAACCAAAGGATCAAACATGGAGACCATCGAAGAATTGTTCCAGGAGATGTTGGACGACGAAGACCTGAGGGCTTCGTTCGGGCAGGCGCTGGAGAGCGACCGCTTGGAGGCTTTCCTTCGGGAAAACGGCTGCGAGGCTGCTCCTTCCGAGGTGCGGGAGGCCTTGGAGGGCATGTTCAGGGAAGAGCTGGGCGACGAGCTTCTGGATGAAGTGAACGGCGGAATGGCCAAATATCGTCTGAATATCCGCTTTTCGGATGACGACATGGAGATCATCAGACGAGCGTAATCACGCGTTATCGGCCGCTCTTCTTCCTCTCGTGCGTGAAGTCGGCCGTCCAGCCGACTTCACGGTATCTTCCCCCGACGGCTTCCGCCCGCAATTTCGTACAAGCGGCTCGGTGCGGTTCGTGGTATCGTCTCCTGCTTGGACGAAAGGTTTTGGATGGAGACGATCGAATCTTGGAGCGCGCGCCCCGACGTGCGCGGCGCGCGGCTGGCCGACCCCGACATGGGCGCCGAGAACCGGCGCATCGCGCCGTTCGGGCCGTGCCCGGGCGTGGAGTTCGTCACGCTCGAGGGCATCGTGCAGCCGTTCCCGCTCCATTTCCACGATTTCTGGACCATCGGCCAGATGGTGGGAGGGCGGCGGCGCATGACGTGCCGTGGCGAGGTGCACGATCTGGGGCCCGAGGACTTCGTGCTGTTCGGCCCCGGCGAGGTGCACGGCTGCAAGCCTTTGGACGACGCGCCGCTCATGTACCGCAGCGTGGTCGCACCCGTCGGCCTGTTCGCGCAGGCGTTCGCTGAATCGCACGGTATCGGCGCCGCGTCCCTGCCCGACGGCGGCCCCGCTTGCCGCTTCAAGTCCGTGGTGGTGCGCGACGTGGCCCTTTCGGCGTGCATGGACCGGCTGTACGCGTTCGCCCGGGCCGATTCCGCGCATGACCCGCTCGAGGAGGAGGAAGCGCTTTGGGCCCTCCTCGCGCAGACGGCGCGGTATTGCGAGAGCGCGGCGGCCGAGCCCCCGGCGCCCGAGGCTCCCTCCGCGGCGAACGTGGCGCGGGCGCGGGCGTACCTCGAAGAACGGTTCGCCTCGTGCATCACTCTCGACGACCTCGCGTGCTGCGCGGGCGTGTCGCGCTACCACCTCATCCGCGTGTTCTCCGAGGAGACGGGCCTCACGCCGCATCGCTACCTGCAGGCGGTGCGCGCGAACCGGGCCCGCGACCTGCTGGCGGCGGGCGTCGACCCGGCCGAGGCGGCCGCGCGGTCGGGGTTCGCCGACCAGGCGCACATGGGGCGCGTGTACAAATCGTTCTACGGCATCACCCCCGGCAGCTACCGAACGGCGGCGCGCACGCGGGTGCGGGAAGGATAGCGAGATGGCGGTTCAAACAAGCGAGGCCATGGAGGGGGCGCCGGCGGATCAGCGCCGCCCCGCCGTGCGCGGGCATGCGCTGGCGTTGGTCACCGTGGTGGTGTGGGCGGTCACGTTCGTATCCACGAAGGTGCTGCTCGTGCACCTCGCACCCATCGAGATCCTGTTCTTCCGCTTCGTCATCGGGTTCGTCGCGCTCGCGCTCCTGCGCCCGCGCATCCTGCACGTCCGGGGCTTCAAGGAGGAGCGGTGGTTCATGCTGGCGGGCGCTACCGGCGTGACGGTGTACTACCTGCTGGAGAACATCGCGCTCACGTTCACCACGGCCTCCATCGTGGGCGTGGTGGTGGCCGCGGCGCCGCTGTTCACCGGCGTCGCGTCGGCCGTCGTGCTGAAAGAGCGCCTGCGCGCGCCGTTCTTCGTCGGCTTCGCGGTGGCCATGGCGGGCGTGTGCCTGGTCAGCTTCGCGGGCGGCGCGTCGGGCGGCCTTGTCGCAGAAGGCGGGCTGGGGCAGGCGGGGCTCATCGGCGTGGCGCTGGCCTTGGCGGCGGCGGGCACGTGGGCCGTGTACTCCATCGTGACGAAGAAGCTCTCGACGTTCGGCTACGACAGCATCCTCGTCACGCGCCGCACGTTCGCCTGGGGTCTCGCGTTCATGCTTCCCGCGCTGCCGCTTCTGGGCTTCTCGCCCGATTGGGGCTCGCTCGCCGCGCCCGAGATGTGGGGCAACCTCGTGTTCTTGGGGCTGGGCGCGAGCGCGCTATGCTTCGTGACGTGGAACATGGCGGTGAAGGAGCTGGGGCCGGTGAAGACGAGCCTGTACATCTACCTCGTGCCGGCGCTCACCGTGCTGGCCTCGGCCGCCGTGCTGGGCGACCCGCTCACCCCGCCGGTCGTCGCAGGAGTCCTGCTCACCATCGCCGGGCTGTTCCTTTCGGAGCGCGGGAAGTAGCGCGCTACGAGGCGGCGCATGCGTCCGAAAGCAACGTCGGTGGCGAAAAAGCATCGGATTCGGAAGTTCGCAAGGGGTTCGAAGGCGCAGCGCAAGCTGCCTTTCCGCATAGTGCCCGATCGCAGAAGGGAAGCCGTGGGATTGCGCCCGCTCATCCCCGCGAAGCTCGCGGCTTTCTTCCGAATTCGATATGTTTTTTCCATTACACGTCTAACCGGCTGCACGGAGATGCTCGGGACTGGGCGGCTTCGAGCGAAGGGTTCCATCGAACATCGTTCGTCGAATGGAAAACACGCACGGATGTTTCACGTGAAACATCTACGCGTCGCGATGCCGAGGGATGTCGGCTCCGTCGCCGCTCCGGCGTCGAAGCTTTTGCCGGCTCAACGCTCGGGACGCGCGGTCAGCCGCACGGCGCTTCGGTCGAGCAGCGGCTCGTAGACGCCGCGCAGCCATAGGGCGGCCTCGCCCGGTCCCAGCGCGAGCGGCATGCGGTTGTGGACGGGGGACACGGCGGCGTTCGGCTCGGTGGTGACGAGCGAGAATCGTCCGCGATCGTGCACGCCCGCCAGCAAGAGCGGCGCGCCGTCGGGCGCTGCGAAGGCGTACTGGCGCTTCACGGGGCGCCCGGTGCGCTCGCTCGGCACCGTCTCGGTCGCATGCGATTCGTAGAAGCCCCGAGCAGGCACCAGGCAGCGACGACGTGCGAAGGACTCGGCCCACATGCTGCCCTCGCTGCGCAGAGCCGTCTCGATGCGCGTGTTGAACACGGGTCCGTTCTTCCAAGGAACCTCGTATCCCCAGGCCATGTGCGCCACCGCGAGGCCGCATCCGTCGCCTGAGGCCACGATGAGCGGTACCACCGACGAGGGGAGCGCTTCGGGGCGGCTCGCGCGGGACGGCGCGCCCGTCCCGCGGGCTTCTGCCGGCTCGTCCGATTCGCCGTCGAGCAGCGAGAGCTGCACAGGCGCCTCTTCGCGTTCCGCTCGCTGCTCGGCGCGGTCCGGCTGCGCGGATTCGGGGAAGAAGAGGAAGTCCTCATAGGCCTCGATCGGGTCGAGCGAAGCCAGCTCGTCCGCGTGCGCGGCCAGGTCGCGCTCTATCTCCGCAGCGATGCGGGCGACTTCGTCGCAGTCGATCGGTATGAAACGGCGGCACATCAACGGCTCCTTCCTCGCGTTTCCGCTCGCATCCAGTGTAGCGGTTCGCACGACGATGCGGGGCTACCGTGCGGTGTCCTTCGCGTGACGGCCGCGTTCCGGCTCGGCTGCGCCGCTACCTTTCGCATTGGCTGCAGCGCGGGCGAGCCGCCTCCGCGACGTCGCCGGCGCGGCCCGCCGTAACGCGTGTCGTCGCTCCCGCCGTTCAAGCGCTCGCGGACGAAGGGGTTGACAATACCCTTAAGGGGTATATACTCGCGCTTGGATACCCTCATGGGGTATAGAAGGAAGGAATCATCATGACCGAGAATCACGCGCAAGCTGAAAACGCCGCCATCTCGTCGCGCCCCGCGCCGACGTGCTGCTGCCACCGTAAGGAGACGCCGCGCTCGGAAGAGCTGCAGGCCGACCTCCACCGTCGCTTGAACCGCGTGATCGGGCAGCTGGGCGGCGTGAAGACGATGATCGACGACAACCGCTACTGCGCCGACGTGCTCACGCAGCTGGCGGCCGCGGAAAGCGCGGTTCACAGCATTTCCGCCGTAGTGCTGCGCAACCACCTGGAAACGTGCGTGGTCGAACAGATCGAACGCGGCAATGTGGAGATCATCGACGAGGTCATGAACCTGTTGAAGAAGTTCTCGCGCTAACCCGCGCTGAAAGACAAGGCCGTTCGTCCGTTTGTCGCGGATATTTCACGTGAAACATCCGTTCGCGCGAAAGGGAGAGCGGCTGCGAAGGAGTAAGAAGTGAAGCAAACGTTCGATGTCACCGGCATGACGTGCGCGGCGTGCTCCGCGCGCGTGGAGAAGGCGACGCGGGCCGTGCCGGGCGTGGCCGACGTGGCCGTGAACCTGCTGAAGAACAGCATGGACATCTCGTTCGACGACGGCGTGGAACCGTCGGCCGTGACGGTCGCCGTCGAGGCCGCGGTCGACAAGGCGGGCTACGGCGCCTCCGCGCGCGTCCCGGCGGTCGCGAACGGCGGCGGGCAGGGCGCGGGAAGCCGTGCGGCCCAGGCGCGCCCCGTGACCGACGCGGCCGCCGAGGCCAAACATGTTCGCATGCGCCTCATCGTGTCGGCCGCGTTCACGATCCCGTTGTTCTACCTGTCGATGGGACACATGTTCGGCTGGCCGCTGCCCGGGTTCTTCCTGGGGGACGAGAACGTGCTCACGTTCGCGTTCACGCAGTTCCTGCTGCTCTTGCCCGTCGTGTTCGTCAACTTCAAATTCTTCTGCGTGGGCTTCAAGACGCTCGTCCACGGCGCGCCGAACATGGACTCGCTCATCGCGTTGGGCTCGACGGCGGCCTCGGCGTACGGCATCTACGCCATCTACAAGATCGGCATCGCGCTGGGCGCGGGCGACCTGCACGCCTCGCATATGGCGGCCATGGACCTGTACTTCGAGTCGGCGGCCATGATCCTCACGCTCATCACGCTGGGCAAGTACTTCGAGGCGCGCGCAAAGGGCAAGACCACCGACGCCATCGCCAAGCTCGTGGACCTCGCGCCGAAGGAGGCCGTGCGCCTTGCGGACGGCGTCGAGGAGCGCGTGCCCGTGGAGGCCGTGCGCGTCGGCGACGTGCTGGCGGTGCGCGCGGACGAGGGCGTGCCCGTGGACGGCACGCTGCTGGAAGGCTCGGGCACGCTGGACGAGTCGGTGATCACCGGCGAGAGCGTGCCGGTGGACAAGCGCCCGGGCGACCGCGTGACCGGCGCCACCCTGAACAGCACCGGATGGTTCACTATGCGCGCCGACCGCGTGGGCGACGACACTGCGCTGGCCGGCATCATCCGGCTCGTGGACGAGGCCACCTCCACGAAGGCTCCCATCGAGAAGATCGCCGACAAGATATCGGGCGTGTTCGTGCCCGTGGTCATCGTCATCGCCGTGGTCACGTTCGCCGTGTGGATGTTCGGCGGGGCGACGCTGGAGATCGCGCTGTCGCACGCCATCAGCGTGCTGGTCATCTCGTGCCCGTGCGCGCTCGGCCTGGCCACGCCCACGGCCATCATGGTGGGCACGGGGCGCGGGGCGACCAACGGCATCCTCATCAAGTCGGCCGAGGCGCTGGAAACCGCCCACGACGTGCGCACCGTGGTGCTGGACAAGACCGGCACGGTGACCGAGGGCGCGCCGAGCGTCACCGACGTGCTGGCCGCGCCGGGCGCGAGCGAGGAGCGGCTGCTGGAGCTGGCGGTGTCCGTCGAAGGCCGCTCCGAGCACCCGCTCGCGCGTGCCGTGTGCGCCTACGCCCGCGAGCGAAAGGTGTATCCGCTGCTGGTGGAGGACTTCAGGCAGATTCCCGGCGAAGGCGTCGCCGCGCTCGTGGACGACCACCCCTCGCTCGCCGGCAACCTGCGCATGATGGAGGCCCGCGGCATCGAGACGGGCACGTTCGCCGAGGCCGCCCGGCGGCTGGCCGACGAGGGCAAGACGCCCTTGTTCTTCGCCCAGGACGGCGAGCTTCTGGGCATCGTCGCCGTGGCCGACACGGTGAAGCCCTCGAGCGCCGCCGCCTTGGCCGTGCTGAAGGGCATGGGCATCCGCACAGTGATGCTGACCGGCGACAACGAGCGCACGGCCGCCGCCATCCAGCGCAAGGTGGGCGCCGACGAGGTCATCGCCGGCGTGCTGCCGGACGGCAAGGAGCGCGAGATCCGCCGCTTGGCTGAGCAAGGACGCGTGGCCATGGTGGGCGACGGCATCAACGACGCCCCCGCGCTCGCGCGCGCCGACGTCGGCATCGCCATCGGAGCCGGCACCGACGTGGCCATCGAGAGCGCCGACATCGTGCTCATGCGAAGCGACCTTTTAGACGTGCCCGTCTCCATCCAGCTTTCGCGCGCGACGCTGCGCAACATCAAGCAGAACCTGTTCTGGGCGCTCGTGTACAACGCAGTGTGCATCCCCGTGGCCGCCGGCGCGCTGTCGTTCATGGGCCTGAACCTCAACCCCATGATCGCTGCGGCCGCCATGAGCCTGAGCTCGGTGTGCGTGGTAACGAACGCCCTGCGTCTGCGCGGCTGGAAGCCCGACCTCCCTGCGGCACCGTCGGACGCCCCCGCGTCCGCGCCCATCGACAGCACCGAGTCCGACAACCCCAACGAAAAGGAGAGTACCATGGAGAAGACCCTGAACGTCGAAGGCATGATGTGCCAGCACTGCGTCGCCCACGTGAAGAGGGCGCTGGAAGGCGTGGCGGGCGTGGAAGAGGCCGTCGTCGATCTCGATGCCGGCACCGCCACTGCGAAGCTTGCGCACGACGTGCCGGAAGACGTGCTGGCCGCCGCGATCGTAGAGGCGGGCTACGAGGTGAAGTAGGCCCCGACTGTCATCCTGAGCGCAGGCGGTGTGTGTCAAGGCGAGCTGCGCCCTAGCAGCCCACGACGATCTCGCGCAGGGCCGCCACCAGCTTCTCGTTGTCCTCGCGCGTGCGCACGGCAACGCAGAAGTAGCGGCTGTCCTCGAGCGCGGGAGTTCCTTCCAGCTTGCGCACGAGGAACCCGGCCAATTGCAGGCGCTGGGCCAGCTCGTCGGTGTTCGCCACCCCTAGCGCCAGGTCGGGGCCGGCGTCGAACGTGCACATGACGTAGTTCGCCTCGGCGGGGAAGATGTCGATGCCGGGGATGAGGTTGAGCATGCACTGCAGCCAGGGGATCTCGGAGTCCAAGAACTCGCGCGTGCGCTCGAGGTGCTCGGTCTCCGTGAGCGCCAGCTCGCCGATCACCTCGGCGAACATCGGCACGCACGAGCTGTCGTAAAAGCGCGTGATCTGCGCGATGGTGTCGGGATGCGCGATGCAGTAGCTGATGGGGATGCCCGGCATGGCGAACGGCTCGCACAGCGAGCGCACCACCACGAGGTTGCGGTGCTCGTTCACGAGGGATACCATGCTCTCGCCGCCCAGCGTGAGCTCGATGGACCGCTCGTCAACCACCACCCAGGTGCAGGCGTCGAGGTAGGCAAGCAGCGTCGGCTTCGGCAGCAGGCGGCTGGTGGGGTAGCCCGGGTTCGCCAGCACGGCGGCGTCGAACACGATGCCGTGGCGCTCGGCCGCGGCCGGATCGGGCACGGTGAAGCCGGCGGGGCTGGCGATCTCAACCACGCGATGCCCGGCATTTCCTGCGGCCAGCGCGTACTCCACAGGGCCGGGAACGGCCACACCCACGGTGCAGGGCTGGTAGGTCTGGGCTACGGCGCGCACCATGTCGCCCACGGTGGAGCCCACGAGAAACGATTCCACGGACAATCCGAACTTGCGGGCCAGCACGCTGCGCAGGGCGTGAGCCTCGCGGTCGGGCGGGTAGTTCAGCTCGCCGGCGGCGAGCGCGGTCTCCATAGCGCGGATGAAAGAAGGGGGCGTGCCCAAGGGGTTCGCCGTGCCCGAGAAGTCGATCCAGTTCATCTCCGAGCGCATCTCGTAGGGAGGAGACAGCAGCTGCTCGGGCAGCGCGGTCACGCAGGCTCGTACGCTGGGAAGCGCGTCGGTGTCTCGCTGCGTCATCGTCATGTCTCTCCCTCCCCGCATGTTGCCTCGTGGCTCGAGGCAAGGAATGAATATCCTAGCACAAGTTCATTACGCCCGGACAGGGCATGGTAGACTTATTCGCGCAATGCGATCCTATTCACCACAGACCGATCCCGAACGGCCCGCCAGCGGCGGCGGCTACGCCATGCCGCTCGAGCCGTGGGAGGGCCCGGCCATCCTGCTCGTGGACCTCGACGCGTTCTTCGCTTCGGTCGAGCAGCTGGATCATCCCGCCTGGCGCGGCAAGCCCGTCATCGTGGGCGGCGATGCCGACAAGCACGGCGTGGTGTCCACGGCGTCCTACGAGGCGCGCCCGTACGGCGTGCGCAGCGCCATGCCCTCTTCCACGGCGAAGCGCCTGTGCCCTCACGCCATCTGGACGCACGGCCGCTTCGACCGCTACCGCGAGATGTCGAACGCCATCATGGACATACTGCGCGCCGAAACGCCGCACGTGCAGCAGGTCAGCATCGACGAGGCGTTCATGGACGTGTCTCCCACGTCGGTGAACCGAGAGCATCCCGTGCGCGTCGCGCAGCGTATCCAGCAGCGCGTCGAGGAGCTGGGCGTCACGTGCTCCATCGGGGTGGGCACGTCGAAGACCGTCGCGAAGATAGCCTCGGACATGGACAAGCCGCGCGGGCTGACCGTGGTGTACCCCGGAGGCGAGCGGGATTTCCTCGCGCCCCTGCCCGTGCGCACGATGAGCGGCATCGGAGCCGCAGCCGAGGAGAAGCTGCACTCCCGCGGCATACGCACCCTCGGCCAGCTGGCCGATGCGGACGAAGGCATGCTGCTGCGCGCGTTCGGCAAGAACGGCCGCGTCATGCACGTGCGGGCGAACGGGGGCGACGACGCGCCCGTGGAGCAGGACGACACGGTGAAATCGGTGTCGAACGAGATGACGTTCGCGGTGGACCTCACCACGCGCGAAGACGTCGAGGGCGCCATCGCCACCATCGCCGCGAAGGTGGGGCGCCGCCTGCGACGCAAGGGGCTGCGCGGCCGCACCCTGGGCCTGCGCATGCGCTACGACGACCGCAGCGTGCGCTCGGTGCAGCGTCAGCTGCCGGCGCCCAGCGACGACGAGTTCGCCTACACGCCGCTTCTGTGCCGCATGGCCGACGAGCTGTGGCGCCCCGGCATGCCCGTGCGCCTCATCGGCGTGGCGATGACCGGGTTCGACGGCGACGGAAGCGTGCAGGGCAGCCTGTTCGACATCGCCGAGGCCGCTCCCAGCGACGACGACGTGCAGCCCGCCATCCTAGACGAGAGGAAGCGCCGCGGGCTCATCGAGGCCACCGACCTTGTCAAGGACAAGTTCGGCGAATCCGCGGTCCGCTTCGGCCGCGAGCTGCGAGGCGAGGGCAACACCACCGGCTCCGCCAGCAAGAACCCGGCCGACTACAAGTAGACATTATCAAAGCGAAGCCGGACGCAAGCGATATGCAGCCGCGAACCCTTCGAGAAAGCCGGCCTGAGGAGGTCGGGGCGGGCATGCCGCGCGCAGTTCCGCACGAGCCGAAGCGTCCTGTGAACGCTTCGAGCGAGCTCAGGACTGTTTGAGCACGGCATGTCTGCCCCGACCCCCAACAGGTTGAAAAATCGACAA
>OGDN01000526.1_pt1 | contig 78733 bp, 71 predicted proteins | sample 1570271 | NCBI WGS metagenome assembly OGDN01 (sample SAMEA4384481, study PRJEB24528) | human gut metagenome | reverse complement strand
TCTTACACCTTACGGTAAGACAATAAATGTAGTGACTTTCAAGTCACACAAAACAATTCGCATCACTGTGCAGTATTGTACGCGCCACACTTCTCGCCTCTTTTCTCGAACATTTGTTCTTTTTTGTCTATTATAGACACTTTCAATAAAAATGTAAAGTGGTAATCTTCCCCAGGAATCCTTTCGTCCTAAATATCGGGACGAACCCCACTCTATATCGGACAAAGGCTTTCTTTTTACAGCTGCGACGACATAGAAAAAGGCTGCTATGCCAGGTTCTCCATAGCATAGCAGCCCTCTGTCACTTTTCCTATTCAAATAAGTTCTGCTGTTCATAAGGCACATACCGTTCCAAAAGGACAGGAATCTGACGCAGCATTCCTTGTGCCTGCTTTTCCTCCCATAGCCAGGATCTGATCTGGTCTTTTTCCAGAACAAGGGGCATCCGGTCATGAACCGGACGCATGGAAGCGTTTGCTACGGTAGTCAAAATTACAAACCGGTCTTCCTTATCAAACCGATCATAAAAGCCAGCCAGATAAAGAGGCTTTCCATCTTTCCGGTAAAATGTATTTTTCTCTTTTTGTCTGCTCCATTCATAGAATCCGGCAGCTGGAATCACCGCCCGGTGGTAATGGATTCCATTTTGAAACATTCTTTTTTCCATTACCGATTCCACACGGGCATTGAAAATCACGCCTTTTTTCTGCCAGCCAGGATATCCCCAGGCCTTGCTGCAAAGCTGTAAATTTTTGAAATCGTTACTTACAATCACAGGAGCCGTTTCCGTTGGATGGATGTCTCCTGTTACGTGCATCCGCTTTAAAGAGGCATCCACTTCTGATACCACGTTCCGGATATCCAAATAGGTTTCCTCATCTATATAGAATCTTCCACACATACCTGCATTTTCTCTGACTTTCCCATTTTTTTAACTGCAATTTTCCCTGGAATTCATAGTGTCACGCATTCTATTTGGAAATATACAAAACACCAAGCGTACCCGGACCACAATGGCTTGATACAACGCCGCCTGCCCGGGTTTCTAATATTTCCTCAAAGATGCCAAGATTTTTTAGATAAGTCCGGACAGTCTCAACGATTTCCCGGTCACAGCCTGAATGCGTGATAAATACGCGCTCCTGTCTTGCATTTTTTAGATCCTTTTCCATATCTTTTACATAGGACAGTATCACAGAGGCAATTTTTCCCCGGTACTTTTTAGAAGCATTCATAGCCCCATCTTCCACTACAATTTTAGGATGTAGCTTCAAAACACCTCCAGCCATGGCTGCTACCGCATTACAGCGTCCTCCACGATATAAATAAGTAAGTGTATCCACTACAAAACTTGCTCGCACATTTGGCTTTAATTTTTCGATCTCAGAGACGATTTCGGAAGCAGTCCGGTTCTTTTTTGCCATAATGGCAGCTTCCACTACAAGAAGCCCGATTCCTGTAGAAAGATTTGCAGAATCAATCACCGTGATCTGCCCGGAAGCTCCCAGTTCTTCGGCAGCAAGGCGCATCACATTTCCAGAAGTGGACATACTTGATGAAATAGAAAAGCAGACAATTTCCCTTCCAGCCGTAACATAAGGGCGAAAAAGCTCTATGGCATCTGCCATGGCCGGAGCGGATGTTTTGGGCGTTGTCTTATTTGCATCGGACCAGGCATAAATCTGATCCGGAGTAATATTTTTCCCATCTTCAAATTCCTGATCTCCCAAAAGAATATGAAGGGGAAGAATGTCAATCTCATACCGAGCTAATAACTCTGGCGAAAGATCGCAGGTACTATCTGAAATAATTTTTACCATGTTTGTTTCCTCATAACATTTCTTTTATGTGTTGTCAATTCTTGTTACTTGCCAATACATCCTTATATTCCAAACAGATTCTCGGCGTTTAAATAAGCAATCTTTTCTTTTTCCTCAAATGGCAGCTTTATTTTTTCTAAATACATTTTGGAATTTTCAGGTTTACAATATGGATAATCTGTAGCCCACAGGATCCTTTCTGCACCCACTTTGTTCCGGCAAAACAAAAATCATCCTCGTAAAACATCCCGCTTGGAGTTATATACATATTATTTTTAAAATAATAGGAAATATTATGTAATAGTCCTGTAAACGCAGCCGGGAGCATATCATCCATCCGGTTAAAATAATAAGGTAGCAGTTCTCCCCAGTGTCCGCAGATCAACTGCAAATTTGGAAGACGGTCAAAGATTCCGGATAGTATCATCCTCATATACTGCACCCAGGCATCATAGTGCCAGCCAATGCCGTGTCCCGCAAAAACATTTGCCACTGCCACAGGCCAGCTTCCCTGATAATAAGTCTTCGCAACCTCTGTTGGCACTTCCCCTGGATGAAGCATAACTGGAACTTTTAACTCCTGTGCCATTTCAAAAATTGGGAAAAAACGGTCCTCATCAAAATAAGATTCCTGATAAGCACCATTAAAAATAATCCCCTTTAATCCAAGTGTTTTTACGGCGCGTTCCAGTTCTGTCAGGGCAGCACCTGTATCTCCTACCGGCAAAACAGCAAACCCATAAAAATTTCCTGGATACTGTTTACAATACCCTGCCAATTCCTCATTTGCCATCTGACAAAGAACAACCGCCTGTTTCGGATCCAGATACGAGGGAGAATTGTTTCCATAGCTTAAAATCTGGCAGTCAATTCCATGTGTTTCCATAAATTCCAGACGTTTCTCCCCAACCTCTGTAATTTCTCCTTTCGCGACAAACTGCTGAATGAAGTTGGCCTTTGCCTTTTGCGCCAGAGTAAGATTCTTTTTCTCTAAGAGCTTTTGGTATTCCCCATTTACTTTCTCTGACATAAAATGTTCTTCTACCGTAATCACCTTTGAAATCTGTTCCATGCTCACACATCCTTTTTTAGAATCTATCTATTCTTTTTTCCGCTCGCCAATAATTTCACCCACAAATACATAGTGTGGCTGCCAGCCGCCTTTAAAATCTGGATAAACTTCTGGTTTTGCCGCATAATATTCCTGGATTTCCGGGGCTAAATCTTCCCGTGAGAACTGGTGCTGATACAGCTTCTTGCAAAGAAATGTACACTCTGCTTCCTCAAACGTGACACCCTGTCCCATTTTTACAGGTGTAAAACCTACTGCTTCTATTTTATTTTCATCCCGTCCGGAGTGTGATCCAAGATATCCCAATGCCTTACGGCTGGTTTCCGGATAAAAACTGACAGTAAAAATATCACTTTCTTTTAATACCTCACTTGTGTAACGGGCTGGATGGACATATACGGTTACCGTAGACCTACTGTTCCCAGCTGTCCCCCAGATATTCCCAAGGCTTCCCCAGCTTACCGTACAACAGTTATAATGCTGTATATTCCCAGCTGTCACAAGCGCCCATTTCTTATCAAATAATTCAAATACCTTGTATTCTTTCCTTTTATAATCCTGCATAACAGCCCTCCGGTTCTGTCTATTTTATGAAAATTTGTTTCTCTTACTATTAGAATATCAATCTACCAATAATGGCGCAAGACTTTCTTGCAATTTTTCGGACGGAATCATATTACTTCTTTCACCGCCATATAAACCAGAGTAGTTGCCTTCATAAGTTTTCCATCAATTCCATCCGGTTTACATGTTTCTGGAAAAAATTCATAACGCGCTTACTCTGATGTTCCACCAAAAAGGGAAGTGCTATCTCTTCAACACTTCCCAAAATTTGCTATATATTCCAATACGAATCAGTTTTTTTCACGAAACATGTTTTCTTTATGATAATTTATTCCGGTAATCCTCCAGTTGAAGAAATATCCCAATAATATATACCTCCAAATCAACTACTTTGACAATCATCAAGTAGAACATATCCGTAAGAATAACTTACCTGTATTTTAAGGATTTTAGATATGCGTCCCGACATTCTGGAAATTGATATGGGTTCTCTTCCAGGCGATCATATGCTTTTTCTATACATGTCAGCAAATGTTCTGCCGCTATATTATTCCCCAGCCGATATACAAGATAATATAGGCATTCATCTAATTGTTCTTCCGCACGCTCTGTAACAATTAGTTTATAAACCATATTTCCCCCTCATTGCGCTAAGCGATTCTCTGGCATCTTTTACGCTTTCCTCTTTAATCTGCCTTTCGGAAGTTTCCAGCGCCTGATACATTCTTAGCTTCTTCATGGCTCTTTCATAATTTTCAATACTCATAATCACCATATCGCCATATCCATTCTTGGTTATATAAACTGGTTCCTCACTTCTATGGCAAAGTTCGGATATCTCTGCTGTGTTTTTCAAGTCTTTAATCGGAATAATCTGTGGCATATAAGGCGCCTCCTTTGATGGGATTATCATACCATAATTATGACATTGCAACAATTGCTGATAGAAAAATATATCATACAAGTTTACGGATTCTCACAAATCATTCCATACCCATATCTGTCATCTCCAAATTCTCTCTTATTCACCAGCATTACTCCAAGATGGCAGTATTTATCACATTTCAGTTTCTCATCTGTTTCAACCACTTCACGGATAAATGTTAAAATACTTTTTAATGGATATTTGGAATCCGGCGTGGTAATTGCAATGTAGCCTTCGTGTTTTTCCGAAGTTGCATAAAGCATTCTTATCATAAAAGAAAAAAAGATGGCTAACGACAACCACCTTTCTCTCCGTTACATGTTTCATTATATTTTTATATAACAGCGAAACAAAATTTATTTTCTCCTGCGTCAACTAATAGTGACTGATCCGTTTGCGGCACACTTAATTGAAAATGTTCCTCCAGCACCTTTTCCTGTTTTTATGTGCTGGCAATAAAAATATCCAAGCGCAACATCACCTGCTTTTGAAGCATCTTTTGTAATCACCTTATAAACATTAGGTACAAGAATCTTGCAGTCAGGAGTTGCATTTGTGCACTCTGCCTTTTTTCCATTATATCTAAAAGTAGCCTTCAAAATATATTTTACAAACACCGTATTCGTATTTTTATCTTTTACCCGGTAAGTCTTTATAGCTGATGTGGTTTTCCATCCAGCTCTTGCGAGAGACGGAATTTTTTCTTCATAAGACTCAATTTCAATCACCGTATCTTCATCAAGATCAATGTATTCCCTTTTCAGTAAAACGGCATTTTCCTTATTTTCATATGGCTTGATTTCAGTATCTGCCTTTACCGTCACCATACTACCAAGGGAAATAATCATAGTTAATAATACACACAACAAACTTTTCATTTTTCTCATAAAGAGCCTTCTTTGTAATTATCCTATTTTTAAATCGAGAAATGGATTCTTTTCTCCCCTCCTTCCCATTCCCACTACATTTCCGATTTAATTTTGTAAATCAACAGTAATACCATCTCCAACTGGAACCGCCAGGTCTTCCGGTGCCTGGTCTTCATCATATACTGTTCCTATTTCTTCTATGTAAGCATCTTCCGATTCCTTCTGCTCATAGGAAACCGTTTTTCCTGTAGTTCCTGAATAGTGATAGAGCTGCAGCGTTAACTGTTTTGCATGATCCAAAATTCTCCAATCTTGTAATTCAAAAATTAGATTCGGTTTATCATAGGAAGTGAGATTAAAAACATATTCATTTCCCAAATCGTCCTTCCCGCGAAGCCAGAATTCGTCGTCCTCCGTCATATCGGAATATGATCCAGAAATGGTACATCCGAAAATATTATATTTCATTTCTGAAATCAAAAACGTCTGATTCTTCTCAATTGGGATAGACACTTGAATGTCAATTTCTTTTGTGTCTGCCTGCAGTGCTTCTGGATCTGCTGTAAATGAAAAACTATATACATCCCTTTCTTCAACCTGCTCATTTTGATTTTGGAAGGTTCCTATTTGAATTTCAAATTTCTGGGAATGATCAGCTCTACTTCGATTAAATTTCGCTGCAAAGTATTTGGAAGTCACTTTTTCTGATCCGCTACTGTTATCAAGCGAATATTGATTTTCTAACGCTAATGACTCGCCATCAACTGCGACCTGAATGCTGCTCATGGAAATATCATTTTCGCCTTTTTCATCCGTCAGGGAATATGCAATCCAAAGGCTTTTTGCATCCGCTGCAACTTCCTCTAACGAAACCGCAATTCCATTTTTTTCGATTGTCTTTTGAATTGTTTTCACATATTCATCTGTTTCCTTCTCAATTCCCAAAATCCGGCCAATAAGAGAAGTCATTTTATACCAGGCTGCTTTTACCTCATTCTGATGTGTAAGTCCACCACCAATAGCAGCCACTAATATGATACAGGCTGCTGCAACCCGTATGTAACGCTTGACTCTTACGATTTTATTTTCTTTCCACGGTTTCGCCGCCTGATAAATGTATTTCTCATCTATATCCTCAAATGCCGTTAAAAAATCCCATCCTTTATTATCCCTCATAGCCAGCCTCCTTTAATAAACCATAAAGTTTTTTCCTGCTACGAGCCAAAACTGACTTGATCTTACTTTCCCCACAGGCATGTCGGTCTGCTATCGCTTTTACAGGATCCATATACCAGTAGCGTCTAATAAAAATATCCCGGTCACGTTCCGAAAGCGTTGATAAAAAGTGGTCAAATAATTTTACAAGTTCTTTCTTTTTTAAATAAATTTCAATATCAGAAGAAATTGCACTTCCAATTTTTTCCACTTCCCCAGCAATATCTTCCATATGTGAATCCACCCGTTTCTGCGCATTTCTTTTCCGATAACGGTCGATTGCTGTATTTCTTGTTATTTTTGAAACAAAGGAAGACAAAATAGATGGTCTTCTTGGAGGAATGCTGTTCCAGGTAAAAAGCCATGTATCATTTACACACTCTTCAGAATCCTCCCTGCTGTATAAAATATTGTGTGCAACTATATAACACATATTTTGATATTTATTTTTGGTCTCTACAATTGCATTTTCATCTCTGGCAAAATACAAATTAATGATCTGTGCATCATCCATCCTGCGCTGTTCTCCCTTTTCACCTTATATCACGTATTTTATTTCAATTGGTCGCATGAAAAATGTATTTTTTTTATTTTTTTTGCAGAAAAGGAAATGAAATATATTTCGTTCCTAATTCCTTTTCTGCATTTCCACTTACTGGTCAATTACTTCTGTCATATAAGCTCCCTGACCATCTACCGCAGTAACTATTTCTTTTCCGTCTTCTGTTTCAATAATCTGCCCCACTGATACCTGATCCTGTGGTCCGTTGATGCTTAAATCTGGATCTTCGTCAAATGTGGCCAGCGGGTACATTACCCTCTCTCCATTTGCATTGAAAAATTCATGTAATTCAACTCCAGAACTGGCAGCCACTGAAGCTGTTCCAATCAGCATACACGCTGCCGCTCCAATCCAAAACTTTTTTCGTTTCATCATGCTGCTCCTTTCTCTTAACCGTGATTATTTTTTATATCCACAAATACTACAGGTCTTCTTCAAAAACGGATAACTATGTTTACTGCAATATGTCCATGGAGTGTAAGTTTTTATCCCCCTACGATGGCATTTATTACATTTGTTTGAGATAATCAGCCGTTCTTTGTAACAGATTCCAGCTGTTCCAACTGTTCGAAAATCTGTCTTTTTACCAACAGCTTCTAAATATCGCGCCGGATGTTCACAAGGCGCATTTGTCGCATAGGAAGAAATCGCTTCAATCGGTTCTGTTACAAAAGATCCATCTTCATTTACTCTGACAATTCTTTCCTTAGCACCAGTTTCTGTCATATAAATGTTTCCACTGGAAATTACTTCCTGCGCTTCATTTTCCGCACCCATTACAGGGATACCCTGCCCTGCCATATTTCCCATAATTGTAACACTTGTCATAATAATTGCCATCCACTTTTTTAATCCACTCATCCTTTTTACCTCGTTTTCTTAAATTTTTCCCTATAAGTTGTAAATAAAAATTTTTAGAGCCCTCCCTCCAAAGTTTCGTTATTCCTTTTTCACTATATATCACGTAAAATTTCGGTATCCGTTGCATCCTTGCTAAAAATAATTTATTTTATTCTCAAAACCTCCAGCCCTAATTTGGCACACAAACAGGATCCGTTTATAATCTGTGTCTTGGCGTTTTATAAGTAGCCGTAGAGCAAAAGCCCCCGACAGCATAGTTCCAAAGATCCATACTATCGGGGGCTTATCCCTCATCTCATCATAATTTCCATATTCTCCTGACGATATAAAGCTTTATCAAATTGTACTTTTTTATAAATTACAGATCAGAAATAGTGCTGTTCCACAACTTATTTTTCAGCCAGACTGTCAAGGCATCTTTTTATGTCCTCTTTTTGCATGCACTCAATGGTCCAGGTGCGTTCTTTTGTTTCCGGCAGATAGCCAAGCACTTCCTCCCAGGGAAGGTTTCCGCTTCCAAGTCCGATATGGGAATCCCGGTCGCCGCAGTTGTCGTGGATATGAACATGGCTTACATAGGGAGCCAGATTTTTCGCCCACTCCCTGACATCCAAAGAAGAATAACAGTGCGCGTGTCCGATGTCCAGGCACAGCTTGAAGTTTGGCTGGTTCACCCTCTCATAAACATCCAAAAGAAGCCGCCAATCATCATCAAATACATTTTCCAGCACGACTTCAAGTTCTGTTTTGTTTTTCATAAATTCCTGCCAGAATTTGGCAACCTGCTCCGCCCAATATTCTTTGTAGTAAACATACGGGTTCATGCCAGAGTGAAAGACAATCTTCTTAGCGCCAAGGTGAAGCCCCGCCTCATAGCACTGGTTGAATCTTGTCATGGTAGCTTCCCGCACCATACTGTCATATGCACAGGGGTTCACATCCAGAAACGGACCGTGAAGGATCAGATCCCTGGTTCCTATCTCTTTCATTTTCTCCCAGTACGTTTTGATCGAATCCGAAAGCTGATCCAGGTTATCCGAAATAGAAAAATCAATGCTCTCGATCCCAGTTCCATACTCTTTTACCAAAGCCTTCATGTCATCATCTAAAACTAAATGGCTAATATATATCATTTTTTTCCTCACTTTTTTTGCGAAGCTGCTCCTGCCTCTTTTAAATGGCAGAACAGGCAGGAGCCCTTTAAGGCTTTGCTGCCTGTTCTATCTTTTTTATTTTACTGTGATCTTAATTTTTTTCGATTTGGAACCGGATTTTACCGTAATGGTGGCAGTTCCTTTTTTCTTTGCAGTGATCACACCTTTTGCGGTAACAGTTGCCACCTTCTTATTGGAAGTGGTATAGGTTACCTTCTGCAGGGAGGTGATCGGGCTGATGACTGGCTTTAATGTCAGTTTCTTGCCCTTTTTCAGGGTTGCCTTAGAAGCAATGCCTATGATCTTGGTTGTCTTCACCGCCTTCTTTTGTACCGTAACGTTGACCACCTGTTTTTTGCCGCTTGCAAGTGTGATGGTGACTTTTGCTTTTCCAGCTTTCAGTCCTTTTATAGTACCCTTGCTTGTCACTGTTACAATCTTTTTGTTGCTGGTTGTCCAGGATTTTACGGAATCTCCATTTGCAAGACCGCTCACCTTCACCTTTGTGGTAGACTGTTTTACCTTCAGCTTTATACTGGTGGCATTTACTTTGATGGTTGGGGTAAGTTTACTTCCTACAGTGCGGGTTTCCGTTCTTCCCTTGTTGCTGGTGCGTTTCTGTGTTTCGGGGGCAAATACCGTTGCTCCCGATACGGTTGTCCAAGGACCAAATACCTCCGGAACTTCCGTCGGTGTCGGAGTCGGCGGAACGGGTGTCGGGGTAGCCGGAACCGGAGTTACAGTCGGTGTCGGGGATGGGGTATCGGTACGCTGTACCACAATGGTATAGTCGGTTGTCTTTCCGGATTTGGTGGTAACGGTAACCTTTACCTCTGCTTCTGCCTCTGGATTTGTTTTATCAAAATACATGGCAATTCTGTGTGCTGCACCACTTCCGGTTACTTTTCCAAGAACCGTTACCTTGCTGGTGCCACGGACTCCCACAGCGGTAACCGATGCGCTGCTGTCTGCCGGTTCTGCAAAGATATTTAAAAATTCCCGGCTCTCTTTATAGATTGCCCGGTAGCTGGTTGTTACACTGCTAAATTCCGGGGACAGCGAAATCCGGTTTGCCGTATTGGAGTAGGTATTGCTGGTGCTAAGTGCCATGTTCGCAAGAACCGGAGTGGAAATATCCTGGGAAATATGGAAAGTATATTCCCTGCTCTTTCCCATACCGCTTACAGTTACCTTCACATCTGTGGAGCCGCCGCTTACATCCGCTACAAAACTTCCTGCATACGCCTGTCCATTTACAGTTATGGTGCAGCCTTCCGGTGCTTTAAAATCAAAGGTCACTTTGCCGGTATTCTCTGCTACCGTTAAATTATATTTTAAGGTATCTTTTCGGAAAGCAGAAGGCCAGGTCACTTTTCCAGTATCTGCTGTGACTGTCACGCTGTCCAGATAGGCTCCATTTGTTTCCAGAGCCATCAGATAGTTGGAATCGTTTTTGTAATAAAGGGTGCCCTCACGGTCTGCACAGATGGTACTGATGCAGTATTCCTGCTGGTCACTTGCCGGGCGGAAAAGCTCTACGGCTGTTCCGGAGGTCTGTCCCGGTTCATCGGACAGCATATAAATACCGCCTGGTTTTGCATTGTAGGTAAAGTACAGATAGACTCTTCCATCTGCCTGTCCATCCCCATTATAATCCTGGTTTTCGTAGGCCGTAGACAAAAGAGGCGCTGCCTGGGGATAGCCTGGGATGGATACGTTATATGCCAGAGAGATCCCGGAAGCGGTTTCAGTTAAGACTGCAAAATGATGACCGCCATCGGAACTAAACTGTTCGCCATTTCCGCAGACACCTACATAGATCCTCCCCTTATATACAACCGGGGAAGCAGTTACCATGCCGCCAAGGTTATAGCTGCAGGCAGTTCCAAAGGTGCCGTCTGCATTCATCTGCACGCGGTACAGATACCCGCCTTTGGTGGTGAAATATACATAACCATTATTATAAACGATAGTAGAACGAATATCTCCATGGCTTGTCATCTTATCCATGAGCAATCCGGTATGTGTGTTTACGGAATACAGGATGGCGGAGTTGGTATCTGTTCCTTCTGAAGAACCGTCGTCGGAACCAAATATCAGGTAATCGGATGAGGCATAAGAACCAGCCCAGTAAAAGCCGCCCTTATGGTTGTATTTCCAAGTGCAGTGTTTAATCTCCGTTCCTGTGGATGGATCCTCGTCTGTAACAGACAGACAGAAATAAGAGCCTGCTGTAGTCTCAGAATTCCAGGTTCCGGTATAGATATAACCATCCTTGTAAGTGATCGGGGAAAGTGTCTGACCTCCCAGGGACTCACTGATCCATAAGGACTTTAAGGAAGTAGCACTGACCGCCTGGATCTGACCGCCGCCGATCTGTGCAAAGAGCATTCCCTCTGCATAGGTAAGGGGGATCATGGCATACTGCATATTTCCAGAGAGCTGTTCGCTGGTCTGAAGGATTTCCCCTGTGTTTTTATCCAGCTTATAGATAAACTGTCCAGACGCTACATAAACTGCTCCGCCCAGGATCAGTGGTGGTGTGATGGCTGCCTCCCAGCCCACTCCGATCCTTTTGGTCCATTTTAACAGGGTGGAATCCGCACTGGTTGGGGTGCTGCTTCCGGTAATGCCGTTATTTGTTTCACTGTTTCGAAAATTGATCCAGTCATTGTCCGTGATCTCCGGCTGCGTAGCATCCTGTTTTACCAGTTCTGCACTAATGTCGGAAACCTCGCCGCCGGTAAAACTGCCCTGCTGGGAAATATAGCCATATTTAGAAATATTCCACGTATAGGCTTCTCCTTGAAGGATGTTCTCATAAACCATCAGGGAATCGGCGGAAGGGGTAAGGCGCTCCCCATCCTTGTCATATACGCTGATGACCGCATCCTCCGGGGTTACCTGGAAACTTACTTTGTCACTTGTGCTTTTATGAACCAGGATGGTGTAGGTGCCGGTGGAGGTATAGGTTTTCTCTGCCAGGGCAGGATCCGCATAGGTGTTTGCCTCTGACATGGAGAGCGTCACTTTGGTATCACCGGTGTCTGCCAGTGGAACGCTCACAGCCGTATCTGTAGAAGAAAACGGAACCTCTTTTACTTCGCCTGTGGTTACATTTTCACTGGAAATGGCAAGCTGATACCAGTTGCCGGAAAACGCTTTTGGAACCACCTGTAAAGAAGCAGTAGAAACTGCTACCGTTGCCTCGTAGTCCCTTGTAGTTCCTGTCGTGTCAAATTTCGGAAGGATATTTTTTGCCAGGTCCTTGTCATCCGGCAGGCAGGCCTTGAGATCGGAAAGGTCAAGACGGCGTTCTACCAGGATCTGGTAAACCTGCTTGTCCCCTTCTGTTCCTGCGGTGATAGTATAAAGTGCTCTTTTGGAGCCATTTTCTCCGGCTGCAAAAACGGAGGCAGCTATATTGTAACGGGTACCATCTGTGTATCCGCTTTTTGACATTTCCGCATTCTGTTTTTCTCCGTCCAGTCCCGTGGTTTCCAGCTGAAGGACGGATCCCTCCGGTGCATTCCCTGCCAGATCCGCTGTGATCCAGAAGGATGCGGAATCCATGTTGGAACCATATTCTGCCACATAAACCTTGCCGCCAAACTCTGCGTCAAGATCAGACATACGCTTTAATCCTACGGTAGAAGCACCGCTCTGGCTGGTATATAAGGTCAAGTTCTGAAGGTAGCCACCCTCATCCTGCGCATCGGTTTCTGGCATGATGATAGGATCTGTCTCCCCTTCAAATCCCTCCTGGGAATCAGAGGCTTCAAAGTCCTCTTCTCCTGAAAAATCTTCTTCTGCTTCCCCGGAGGTAAACCCGGTAAATTCAGAAACGCTTGCAAAAGAATCCTCACTTTGTGTGTCTTCGGATTCCTGGGAACCACCCTCAAAAGAATCCGTCTCATCTGTAAAAAATCCATCCTCTTCTGCGGCATAAGCGGTGTTTAACGCATACACCGGAAGATTTCCAGCTAACAGGGCCGCAGACAAAAGTCCGGTCAGCCATTTTTTCATTGTTGGTTTCATTCAGTTCTCCCTTCTTTTCTTTGCTTACGCCGTTATTTTGGGCTTTTTCTTGCTTTCTTTTTTAAACCTTTTCTTTGCCGTTACAAAAAAGAGAGCAAAACCAGTTTCCAATACCGCAATCACCAGAAGAAATTTTGTTGTCAGACTTGCTTTTTGGATTCCTCTTGTCACACTTCCTGCAAAAGATTCCTCCTGAGCCTGGTTCTTTCCAGTTGTATTTGTAACTGTGGTTTTCGTTTCTTCTGTAAAACCATCTGACGCCTCACTTTTTTCTTCTACCACCGGGGAGGGAGTGGCTTTTTCCATCACCTTCTCCCCTGCTATGGTATAGCCAGGCTTTAAATCCTTTGCATATTTCTTCCCTGTCCGGTCTGTCCACTTCGGGGACTCATTTTTTTTGGTGTCAGCTGTCTTCATATTTCCAAACAAAGAAGTCTGTTTCTCCCCCTGGAGCTTTAAGGAAGCCTTAATCTCCCCAGTGGTTTTCTCCCCCTCTTTGCCTCCAGCTTTGCTTCCCTCCACCTGTTTTAAATTGGATAAGGAACCCTCGCCGTTTTGTCCTGGGATAGTGGCCTGGGACTTATTTCCGCCATGGTCGGAGCCATGTACCAGGTTTCCAGGGGTACCGGCTGTTTTTATATCCGGGATCCCCATGACTAAAGAATCACTTACATTTCCCGCTGCATCCTTTACCACGATCACCAGGTCTTTTTCCCCGGAGGATAATCCAGTCAGGGTAATGGTATTGGTTCCGGCTAATACTTCTGTTCCTTTCCCACTTGTATCTAGGGCGGGTACCTTTGCCCCTGCCTCAATCACCTGGTAATAACAGGTTCCCTTTTCGGAAGTTTTATAGACAGCAGAAGCAGTGTCCGTGGAGATACGGCTGGCACTGATTTTTTTTAGTACCGGAGCTGTAGTATCGGTAAGTTTCAGGGTAATATAATAGTCTCTGGTTGTCCCGTCCTCTGCTTTTACCTCCAGGCGGACCTTCGCCTCTTTTTCCTGGTCGGCAAAAAAGATCTTCCAGTAGAGGCGGTCTTTGTTGTCTTTCGTTCCCGTGATGGTCTCATCTTTTTCTACAGTTCCTGCCTTGATACCGCTGATGGCATAAACCTTAACAGAAGCTTTTTCATCCTCTACTTCTGTCCAGATGTTCAGGCTCTGCCGTTCGCCATCGTAGGAAGCCTCAAATTTTTCCTTATCTGGAGCCAGATCCGGGCTTAATTTTAAGATCCCTTTTCCGTACTTGTCGGAACTGGAAACATACAAGCCCTTTAAGGCTGTGTTGCCGCTAAGAAGGGTGATAGTATATTCCGTCACCGCAGGATCTGCCGTGATCTTCTGGTAGAATTCCTGGTACCCTTCTTTACGGACATAAAGTTCATACGCCTGTCCCTGTAAAAGAGAATACCGTCCATTTTCTTCTGCGGAAACCGGGTTTCCCTCTGCATCCAGGATCACCACACTGGCATCTCCCGGCTCAATTTGAAGTCCCACGCTCACCAAAGCCGGGGTTGGAGTCGCAGTCGGCTGTGGAATCTCGGTTGGAGCCGGAGTTTCTGTTGGTGCCGTAGTTGGCTCCGGAACCGGTGTTGCAGTCGGCTCTTGTGGAGTCTCAGTTGGAGCTGGTGCCTGTGTAGGCTCTGGCTCCACGGTCGGCTGTGGTGCCACAGTGGGCTCTGGCTCCATGGTCGGCTGTGGTTCCTCACTTGGAGCAGGCTCCGGCTGTTCCGGTTCCGAAGGCTCTTCTGGTCCTCCTTCTTCGCTTTGTATCATCACTTCTTGCTGTGCATGTATCTCATAAGGAACACTTCCGGCAATCAGAGCTGCCGTTAGGGTTCCCATTACCAATCTTTTTTTCATTTACCAGTCCCCCCATGTCTCGCCGTTTACTCCGCCGCCTACGTCGGCACCGGAATAAAGGGAAAATCGAAGCCTTACCTCATCCCCGTCCGCCGGGAAATAGGAAGACATTCCAACACTCATGTATTCACCGTTCACGGAATACAGCCAGCCAGAGTCCATGGTAAAATCAAACTCTCCAAGCCAGTTGGAATCGTGATCGGATAACTGACAGTTTACTTCCTGCAAATGCGCCATCAGGTCATCCGGAATAGCCGCATTTGCGGAAATGCCGCCCCTTCCGATTGCTTTTAAATAAAAGCCGCTGGTGGCATCCCCATTGTTTCTCCAGTCAAAGCCTGTGTTCTGCAAAAGCCGCAGCAGCACAGAGGATAACTGTTCTCCCTGGTAATATTCAATAGAGGTTGCCGGAAGGATGGTTCCAAGCCCTACCGTACCCGCTTCAATGCTGATGGTGATAGAACCTGCCACCTGTGGACCTGCGTCTTCTCCTTTATACAGGGTAAAAGGAGGTAAGGTAGTGGCATAGCCTTCTTCGTCTGTCGCCTTGATTTCTATGGTGTTGGCACCTTCTGCCAGTTCCAGGCGATATGCCAGGATTCCAGCAGCCGGTTCTCCCTGGCAGGAAAGCCGTTCCCCATTTCCGGTTACCGTAAGGGCAGCTGCGCCCAGACTGTTTCCATAATGGTCGGTTGCCTGGATGTAAAAGGTACGGTAAGAAGCATTGACCGTCTCCCCATCGGTAAGGTCTGTGGCAATCTTCGGGTAATTATCTTCTACCGGTTCCTCTGGACTTTCCGTAGGGGCAGGTGTCGCAGTGATCTGCGGCTCTTCCGGTGCCGGGGTAACAGGTGGCAGATCCTCATCCGGAGTCTGCGCCCCGTCCTGGTTCCGGTTATCATCCGCATCTGGTGTTTCCGATGGCTGTTCGGAATTGTCTGGTTCATCCTGGTTATCATATTCAATCGTATTACTTTGATTCTCTTGATTTTGGTTTGTATTGTTATTATTTTCTGGCGGCGTTTCCGTCACAGTTGCCTGTGGGGTGGGCGTTACGCTCTCCTCCGGTTCAGGCGTTGGTGTCACCGTCTGCATTACTGGTTCCTTTGTCGGCTCCGGCGTAACCGTAGGAGTCGGTGTCTCTTCTGGAAGAAGCTGGGCCTGTTCCTGCTGCTCTGCCATTTCCTCGCCGTTTCCATCATTCTTAGAACCTGCATAGGCAAAACCGGTTCCCAGATACCCTTTTAAGGAGCTGTCTGCACTGATTCCCTGCACCGGGTTTGGTACTGCCTCGGGCTCACTTTTTAATACGCCCTGTGCAAAAACGACAGCAGCCAGAAAAAGCACTGCCACAGGAATGAGCGCTGCCAGTATTTTTCTTTTCTTTTTTTCTTTCATAAACAGCCTCCTTTCCTGTCAATAAAGTCTTTCAATGTATTTCATGATCCATCTGTCATACCAGCTTGCAGATGCTTTTAATTCCTTTTTTAAATGCCGGATACAGCTTGCCGTATCATGGCGTTCGGAGGCCGATACCGGATGGGGGCTAAACGCTGCCTTTTGTCCAATCTTTCTTACTCTTTCATAGAGTAATGTGGTCTCATCTGAATACTGTGTGCCATGCTCGTATAACGCTCTAGCATAACCAGCCATGGCCCTCACTGCCAGTTTGGTGTCCTGGGAGGCAAAGCACTTTCTTCTCTTTCGGTTTGTAAACGCTCTTAAGAATATCACCGTCAGGATAAACAGAAACATAAACGTATCAAATACGATCAAAAACAGAAGAAGGAATTTTTCGATTCCAAACAATGCCAGCTTCAGGCTGAAATTGGTACGGATGTTCTCTTCCACTGGCGGCTGTGATTCTGTCTCTGGGATTGAAGCAGCCAGCTTTCCTTTTGCTTCCAGCCCTGTTTTTAAATTGGCTTCTTCCATGATACCGTAATAGGAAGGTGTCATTTCAAGCGGAACCCATCCAAGTCCATCAATGTAGATCTCTGTCCAGGCATGTCCGTTAGTTCCCGGGATTTCGATAGTTTCGCCATCTGTTTTCCCATCTACATCTTGAGGGGTGATCAGATACCCTTCCACGTACCGGGCGGGAATGCCATAATAGCGGAACATAAGCGTCGCCGCTGTTGCAAAATGAACGCTGTGCCCGATCTTAGAGGTGGTTAAAAAATTCTCTGTAAAATCCCCGTCTTCAGAAAAGACATCCGTTTGGGAACTGTAGGTCATGTTCTTTTCCAGATAGGAGCGGATCCTGGTGATTGCCGTGTAGTAATCGGTATGTCCTTCCTCCCGGTTTCCGCCGTCTCCAAGTTCCTTTTGAAACAGGGTTTTTAAGGACGCTGGAAGAGCGGTATCTTCCTGATAAACAAAGGTATTGTAATAACTCTCCTGGCTTCGGTAGGAACTGACGGCATCCGCGCCGCCATCCCCTGCATTATTTCCAGCGGTCAATGTCTGATAGACCTTTGCTCCAAGGGTGGTAAAATCACTTACCAGATTTCCAAGGGAGGAAAAACGATAGGTTCTTTCTCCAAACAGTCCTCTGGCGTACAGGGTGCTGTCCGCCTGGGCGTTTTCGCCTGTGTAGCCGTCTGGCAGACCTGAGAGCTCATACGGGGTATAAAGGTATTTACTGCTTGCCGTTTTATTATTTATCGAAATGATTCCTTTTTCACTGGAGAGGGAATCGTCCTGGATCAGATTTCTTGCATTTAGAAGCTGGGTTTCTCCATAAAAGCCCTCCTGGTGAAGCCAGTAATACAAGTCTTTTTCTTCATAGGCCTCTTCCGTGGAAATCTCCGTCCAGGAAGAGCCGTCATAAACGCTTCCCACAAAGCCACGCAGATACAAAGAAGCCGGATGCTCCATGGTAATTTCAAGTGCCGTATCCGATGACGCACTCCAGGCTCCGGTCTGCTTTAACTTTCCATCTGGAAGGGAATTTGCCCCCTGCCCTTTGTAGCGGAGCCTGGAAAGTCCACTTAATGCCTCTTCTTTGGCATTTGCCACAAGCTGGGAGTCCTGGTACTCATTCTTTGGCACCAGGCTTTGAAGAAACATGCCCCCGAAAACGGAGACCAGAAGAAGACCAAATGCCCCGGCAAAAAATGCGGACACGTCGACAGCGTTACCTAAGTTTCCCCCTTTATTTTTCGTCATGTAGTTTAATTCTAACAGGGTTCCAGCGTAAAAGCCAAGACAAAGCCTGGTATCTGGAAGCAGTTCTGTTTTTACCAGAACCACCGGAAGGACTGCCGCAAAAAGAAGGAGCAGCACATACCACCGAAGCTTCAGGATTAAGAAGCCAAACAGCCCACAGGCAATGCCAAGGAAAATAAGAACTGCCAGCTCCCCATTTGCTTTTCCAGAATCCTTCAGCTGGTAGATGGTAAGGTAGATCCCTGCTTTTTTCCCAAGAACTTCTGCAAGTTGGTTCCAGAGTGAAAGAAATCCGTTTAAAAGCATGCCAGAGAACGCAAACAGGCAGATCCCGGCAGCTGCACTTAACGAGAAAACCGCAGCAACCAAATGTTCCCGAAGCCTGAAAAGAACGGCACAGAGAAGGGCGGTCACAGTGACGCTCACCAAAAAAGGAATCCCATTCACAGACGGAATCAGGGTATGCAAAAGCGCAAAGGTACCAACGCCATTTACCAGAAAAATCAGGAAACTTTCCAGCAGGATACCGGGCAGGTATCTTCTATGTTTTTCTTCTTGTCTTGTGATCCATACTTCCATGTGATGGTTTCTCCTTTATCTGCTGTGGTTCCACAGCTTACAACGGTTACCTCGCCCCGGGTTCGAAGCCTTCTAAGGTCTTCTTCCTCTGGTGCGCCCGTAATATAAATATAATTTGCAAATCTTTGTTGTCCCGGAGTGTGAAGATATTCTGTGATGGTGCAGGGCTTTTCCCCCTCCCCTCCGTGGCGGAGGAATAAATAGAGAATAGTTTCATAATCCTCGCGGGTGCGTATTTTTTCAATGTAAAAATGTCCGGTGCTGTGGTCAAACACGCCTGCCTGACAGGAAATGCCCTGTTCCATAAAACTATTTAAAACTGCGGCAAACACTTCACCAAGCGTCTGTGCTACGGCTGGAGCTTTTTCCTTTAAATAGGGCTCTGCCAGGATCAGGACCGTATCATCCACCGGGAAACTTCTCTGGCGGATCATCATTTTATCTAACTTGCCGGTCAACTTCCAGTGGATCTGACGAATGCTGTCCCCCTCCTGGTATTCCCGGATATCAAAGGTCTCCCCCGGATCATCCCCAGGACGGGCTCCCGAATAGCGGAAGCTCTCCATGTCAAAGCCCTCTTTTGTGAGAAACTGAAAATCTTCCTTTTGCTCACAGGGCATCACCACCGTACAAGCGGACAGCCCCGCCTTCCTCTTTTGCCCTGCCAGACCAAAGAAATCATAGGAGCGCCAGGTGTGTAAGGTGGCGTAAATACAACCGCACCACTGGCTTTTTCCCTGGAAGTCAATGGCTTTTTTCCCTCTTCCTTTAAGGGAAAACGAAAACGGAAGCTCCATCTGCTCCCCAGTAAAATGATTTTCCAGATGCAGGCTGCCTTTTCCAAGAAATACCGGAAGGACAGACTCATTTGCAATCTGAAGCTTTCCTTTCCAGATCCCATCCTGTTCCGCAGCTTTGGGGAGCTTTAGCTTCATAGTGATCTTTTTTCCGCAAAAGAAACCAAGCAGCAAAAACGCCACTACCGCAAGGGCGGACAAAAGCAAAAGGACGGCATATACCCAGACTCCGGTAAAAACCGCAGCCAGGGCAAGCAATATGAACCATATAAGTAGTAAAATCCTGTTTTTCATTCTCCCTCTACCTTCGGTGCCGATGTATCTTTTAAAATTTCTTCCAGAATGTCCTTCGCACTCTGCTCCTGGTATCTGGCTCTTGAATCCAGGATCATACGGTGTGCGGTTACATCTGTGAATACTTTTTTTACATCTTCCGGGATCACATAATCCCGTTCTTCCATGAAGGCTGCCGCCTTTGTCATACGGCATAAAGCCAGGGTTCCACGGGGGCTAAGACCAAGTGTGATCATCGGATGGTTTCTGGTTGCCTCTGCAAGGGTTGCAATATAGTTCAGGATGGAATCTGCCATATATACTTTTTGTACCTGATCCTGAAGCATAACAACTTCTTCTTTGGTAATAACAGCTTTCGCGTTCTCCAACGGATTTTTTGTCTGCCGGTCCCGAAGCAGCTCTACCAGGTTTTCGTGATCCGGGTAGCCCATGGAAAGGCTTATCATAAATCGGTCTAACTGGGATTCCGGCAGCATCTGGGTTCCGGAAGAGCCGGTAGGGTTCTCTGTAGCAATGACTACAAAGGGCTGCGGAACCGGATGTGTCTCGTTATCTACCGTTACCTTTCCCTCTTCCATGACTTCCAGAAGGGCTGCCTGGGTTTTGCTGGAGGTACGGTTGATCTCGTCCGCCAGAAGCATGTTGCACATCACCGCGCCTGGGCGGTAGATGAATCTGCCCGTCTGTTTTTCGTACATGGTAAATCCGGTTACATCGGAAGGAACTACATCCGGCGTAAACTGGATCCGGTTAAAATCCATTCCCATAAGACGGCAAAGTGCCAAAGCTGTGGTTGTCTTTCCAACACCAGGAACGTCTTCCAAAAGCACATGTCCTCTTGCCAGCACTGCCATGATGATTTTATCCGTAACTTCTTTTTTTCCTTTTATAATGGTTCCAAGCTCCCTCTGAAGCTGTGTGATCTTATCTGCCATTTCTTTCCTCCTGCCCTTTTCACTGGCTGATCCAGATTCTTTTTCTTATGTGTCAATTGGTATCGCTCATATCATAAAAACTGGTTTTGCCATTTAAAAACCGGCTATATGCCGCCATTGCACAAAACGCCTGGTCGGTAGCCATGGGATCGCTGTCCCCATCTAATATGTGGGAAAAGCTTCCATCTTTTTTATAATACTCCATCAGGTTGTCGTAAAGCCCTTTTTCCTTTTTCTGGAAACGTTCATCTTTATTGCAGTCAATCCCATACGTGCTAAGCGCAAGGATTACCTGGGAAACGGACTCAGAGCTTTTATCCCCATACGCCTCATAGCCGCCATCCTCTGCCTGCGCGTCCGCTAAAAATTCCACGCCTCTGTCAATGATGGCACTGATTTCTTCCTCTGTTGCATAGGGCTCTAAGCACTGTAAGGTCATGGCAGTCAGATCCACATCTGCGGTATCAGAGCTGTCATCTAAGGAAAATCCACCGGATGGCTTTTCCTGTTCCACGATGTAGGTCAGATACTTTTGCTCCAGTTCCCCGTCTATCTCCAAGCGGTCCGCATTTAAGGCAAGAAGGGCATACACGGCTCCATTTAACCCCTGTGCGGTTACAGCCTCAAAATCTTCCAGGGGCTTTCCAAGGTCATACCCGCCAATATCGGAAGGATCGATCCCGATGGCCTTACAAGCCAGAACAGCCCTTGCATACTCGGTATAGCGGTTTTCACTTAATACCCCTTCCTGCTCCTTGACACGCTTTTCTAAGTTTGCCCTGTATTTTTCGTAATAGCCGTCCTCTGCCTCTTCCCCGGAGCGTGCCAGTGCAATCACCGTCCACTCACCGCCGAGGGAATCAGAAGCCGGGGAGGGAATACTTGTCTGTTCATAGGAAGCAGTTTTCTTTAATGCTTCTTCTAAAGATGGGGTACCGCCACCGCAGCCGGATAACAGGCTGCTGGCAGCTGCCGCCGCCAGGATTCCGGCAAGATAGCATCCAGTCCTTTTCTTTTTAGGATTTAACATTTTTCGTTTCTCCTTCTTTTAAAAATCAAATTCCACTTACATCTATTTTCTATCATCGTTTCTCTGATTCTTGTATCAGCCCATATTTTACCTTGATCCGCTCCAGCTTTTCCAGAAGCGGGCGGCTAAGCAGCCAGAGGAAAATCACGGTGGAAGCTGCATGTACCAGATCCACGGGGGCGCCTGAAATGTAGTAGGCGATCAGGCTGCTTTTTGTAATGTACCCGTAGGACATCAGGATGCTGGCAGGATTCATAATGCCGCCATAAATTAAAAACACGCTCAAAAATCCATAGATACAAAGATCGAACTTCCTGGCTTTTAAAATCCCCTTCTGGTACAGGATCCCTGCCAGAAATCCGATCATGCCAAAGGCAAACATCTGCCAGGGTGTCCAGGGGCCCTGCCCCATAAACATGTTGGAGATCAGCATGGTAAGGCTGCCAACTAAAAATCCAGCCTCGCCGCCAAAGGAAATCCCGGTTAGGATCACGATGGCAGCCACAGGCTTGAAGCTAGGCACCATGAAAAAGGCGGCACGTCCTGCTACGCCAATGGCAGCTAATACCGAGATCACCATGATCTCCCTTGCCTTTGGCTTCCTGCCCTCAAACATCATAAAAAAGGGAAGCATGGCTGCTATTACTACGATCAGGCTGCAGAGCAGGTATTTTCGCCCTCCCCATATCTTCACAGAGAAGAATAGAAGGATTGGTACCACGATCAGCATGACCGCAAATGCAAACCAGGTGCGGAGGCTTACCTTTCCCTGGCGCTCCATCTGGCGGATAATCATTCCGTCGGACGGAAGGGTGTATTCTTCCAGTTCTTCAGAAGGAACTTCTTTTCGATGGAAAGGATTTTGTTTTCCAGAGTTCTTTAAACGTGCAGCATCCGAAGCTGGTTCTTCTTCCCCAAAGAATTCATTCAGGAATTCATCTAACTGGGATTCGTCAAGCATGACACCACATCCTTTCCGGTAACTGCCTCTGGAAACAGCCCTCTTGCCATACGGTTTGCCGCAGTGGTATAAAAGTTATTTCCAGCGAAAAAGTCTCTTGTCTTTTTGCTTGTCACCACATTTCCCTCAAAAAACAGGCCTGTCGTATCCGCATACTCGGCTACAAATTCCACGTCATGGGAGATCATGAAAATCGTCATTCCATGGGATTGCAGCTTCTTTAAAATACTTCCAAGCTCTTCTTTATATTCCGCATCCATTCCCTTGGTCGGTTCATCCATAAGAAGGATCTTCGGGCGAAGAAGAAGCACTTTTGCAAGGGCAAGCCGCTGCTGCTCCCCGCCGCTTAAATCATAGGGATGGCGGTTAAGCAACCCTTCCAAATGGGTAAGGCTTACGATCCCCTCGATGGCTTTTTCCTTTTTCATGGAGATGGGATATTCACTGGAAGGTTTTTCTTTTTTTCCGCCGATCACGCTATAAAGGTCTTCTAGTACCGTCTTTTTTAAAAAGATACTCTGGGGATTCTGCGGCATAACGCCAAGATACCCACAGTATAACTCCCGGTCGGAAAAGGAACGAAGATCTTTTCCATCCAGGTAGATTCTGCCGCTGTACGGCTGGTGTACTCGTCCAAGTAAGGATAAGGTGGTACTCTTTCCGGTTCCGTTTCCCCCTACCAGGGCATAGAACTCTCCTTTTTTTACTTCCAGGGACAGATCCTGAATAACATCGGGGCTGTCCTTTTCATACCGGAACCAGACATCCTTCATTTGGATGGCTGGGGGCGTGGTTTCTTTCTGGCGCTTTAGATGCCCGAAAAAGCCTGCCGTTTCGTTTTCGTTTTTCTCCCCTTGTTTTTCCAGCCTTTGGTTTGCCTGCTGGATCTCCTCTTTTTTTATCCCTTTTTCTTTTATATATTCCCGGATCCACTGTCTGCCTTCACTTACAGTAAGGGGACAGGTAAGGGCGCTCTCCGTCCCTGCATAGATCTGCATGGGAACTGGCATGGATAAAAACATGCCGTGGTGCTGTTCCTTTAATTTGGTTCCAATCTCCCGGGGTGTCCCTTCCAAAAACAGGGTGCCCTCATCCATGACAAACACCCGGTCTGCATACGGGATGATATCCTGCAGGCGGTGTTCGGTGAGCAGTACGGTAGTCCCAATATCACGGTTGATCTTCTTCACGGTCTCCAAAAAATCGGAAGCTGCAATGGGATCCAGCTGGGAGGTTGGCTCGTCCAGGATCAGTAAGGACGGGTGCATGGCCATCACAGAAGCCAGGTTTAAAAGCTGTTTTTGTCCGCCTGACAATTCCGATACATTTTTATAAAACCACTTCTGAATGCCAAAATAACTTGCCATCTCTGCCACCCGAAGGCGGATAGTGGCATTGTCATACCCAAGGCTTTCCAGTCCAAACGCCAGCTCATGCCATACCTTATCAGTCACGATCTGGTTGTCCGGGTTCTGCATCACAAATCCGATCTCCTGGCTCTGGGTGCGGTGGTCGGTATCTTCTAGCGGAATGTTCCGGTAAAGGATCTTCCCCTCTTTTTCTCCAGCTGGTGCAAGCACGCTTTTTAACTGGCGAAGCAGGGTGCTTTTTCCGCAGCCGCTCCTTCCCATGATGACATTTAAGGTTCCTTCTTTTATATTCAGGTTTACATGCTCCAGAACTTTTCTGGAACTTTCCGGATAGGAAAACCCGAAATCCTTTATTTCTACAAGATTCATCTGTCTGTTCCTTCCTGTTCCAGCGTCTGGTAAATTTTTTGATACGTCATTTCAAGGTCTGTCGTTTCTTTTCTCCTGCTATAGGAAAAGCGGATGGTTTCTGTCACATCCAGCAGCACCGGAAGAAAACAAAAGGCTGCAAAACAAAGATAGGTAAGCAGCGCAAGTAACGGGGAAACCGCCACTGGTGCCGTGTATCCCTGAATGGTAAAGCCAGCTAACAGGATCCTGGGATCATAACTTGCATAGGCAGCCCCTTTGATACAGCCCCCTGTAAATATGGCAAACAATCCGGTCATGATTCCAAGGACATACTTATCTTTTCTTGTAAAATGGTAAATGGAAAACGCAGTCCTTCCCTTCAGACCATATCCTCTGCTTCGCATGGAATCAGAGGTCTCAATGGCATTTTCCAGCGCCCAGGTAACCAGGATGGAGAGCATGTTAAGGCCATGGCGGATACGCGCAAAAAGGCTCCCTTCTGATACATCCCGTCCCATGGCTTTCTGACCGTTTCGGATCACTTTTAGCTGCGCAGTAAACCTTGGCACAAACCGAAGCGCCATGGATAAGATCAGGGAAAGCGCCGGAATGATCCGCCCAAACAGATAGATAAATTTATCCGTTGTCATAACCTTGTTGTAACAGGAAAACCACTGGATGACCACGAACATCACAGCGCCAAGCACCACGCCATACACAAGTGCTTCCAGGGTGATCCAGTTACCGCTGCTTTTTACATAATACAGCATGGTAACCCCGTAATGATTAAACATGGGATTTAATAGTGCCACAATGAGAAGACCTGGCAGAGTAAGAAGAAAGCTATGTTTCAGAGTCTTTTCCCATCCGTTTAATAAAAACGAATAGGAAAATGCTCCCACATAAGAGATCCCGATGAACACCGGGTGTTGATTGAACATGGTAAAAAAAAGTACCACTGTAAAATAGAAAAAATTCAAAAAAGGATGACAGGCAGAAAAGGTATCCATTACCGTAAGGTTTGCACACGTTCTGTTGTTTTTTTCTTTATTCATTGACAACGCTTTCGGCACCGATATACTCCCTCTTCAGTTCATACTCATCACAATAGGCATCCATCTTGCTGCCTTTATAACAGCGAATGGTACAGCTCTTATTCACGATCCACGGACCGACATACTCCGGATCGTGACGGATTTCTACGGTTTCCAGACGGTTGCAGCCATGGAATACCCAGCGTTCGATCACATCCACACTCTCCGGGATCACGACATGTTTTAAGTTGTTGCATTTGAAAAAGGCACTATCGCCAAGTTCTACTAAACCTTCCGGAAGGTTTAATTCCTCAAGGCCTGTAAACCGAAACGCCTCTGCCTCGATTACCTTCAAGGTATCTGGGAAAATTACCTTTTTTAACTCCTTGCACCGAAAGAACGCTTTACTTCCAATCACTTCAACGTGGTCTGGCAAAACCAGTCTTTTTAGCTTGGAACAGGAATCAAATGCCCCCTCCTGGATTTCCCGGCACTCTGAGTCTTTTGCAAACACGGCTCTTAATAGATTGGTACAATCACGGTAAGCTTTTGGTCCTAAGGTTTTTAAAGACGCTGGAAAATGGACTGCACGCAGACTGTGATTTTCTGAAAACGCCCGCCGTTTAATTTCCTTCATTGTCTTAGGAAGAACAACTTCCTTTCGGATCTGGCACTGGAAAAAGGCTTCCCGTCCAATAATCTTACAATTTGGTGGGAGAATGACTTCCCGCATCCGTCCATCTGCCCGAAAACAGCCATCGTCAATGTAGATATATTTTTCCGGGATCTCCTTCCTTGTAACATCCCCCTTTAACATTTTTGCCTGCTGTGCTGTAAATGTCCGGCTGTCATACCGCAACATACTCCAGCGCATTTCTTCATCCTTATAAACACGCATTCTTTTCTTTCCTCCGCTTTTTAGTGTAACAAAAACAGAGCCCCATTACTTCGATGAGCCTCCGTCCTTTACGACAAGTGGAATATGCTGACTTAAAATGCGCTGTTATGTACCGCTGATTTCATACAGTGATTATGGTTCCGGAATCGCACCGAATTTTCCTAAATCAGCCTTATCTGGCTGAACCATGTCTGGTTATTTGATTTTTCGTTCTCTGATATTTCTACCTATATCAAATATTAGTATTATAGCATTTGAAAGGACATCTGTCAAATTTTGGCAATCTATGAATATTTTTGCATGATCAGTGGTTTAGAACCTTGTGGGCTTACCTTGCTATTTTTCGTCTCCCTGGTAGGGATTTCCCACATCGTTTCCAAGGTCGCAGGTGTACACCCACAAGATCACATCCCCGTCTTTTGGCTTATACGCAGATGCCCCATAATTTGGAAATGTCCCATTGACACTGTACATCCAGCCGGAATTTTTTCCGCAGTCCAGCTCATAGAGCTGGTTAATTCCTTCCACATAGTAGCTGTTATAGAGTGGCGTGTATTTCGAAGAAATCTGAATCCCCTTTTCCCCACAGATGGCTTTTAAAATATCAAAGACACTCTCCCCTGTGGTAAATGAGACCGTTGTCTTTTTTAGGATCTGTCCATCCTCCGGGACAAACTCTTTTTTGGTTTCCTTTAACTCTTCCATGTGATCCAGAACCGTCGCACAGGAGATCTCGATCGTACAGGTCGCTGGCTCCCCGGAAGAGGAATCTCCCCCACAGCCAGTAAACACGCTGCCGCATACAAGCAGTAACAGGCTTAATAATAGGGCCAACCACTTTTTTCGTTTTTGGTTCATACGCTTCCCTTTCTTTTTTCTTTCTCTACTGATATTGTAGCATTGTTTGAGGGGACTGTCATCTGGATTTCCAGTTTCTTTTAACCAGAAAAAACATCCACCACGCCAGAGAACTTTTCTCCGACATTGGTGGATGTTCCGATTCTTATTTTACAGTTACTTTAACCTTCTTTGTAACCTTTCCGGATTTTACTGTAATGGTTGCTGTGCCTTTTTTCTTCGCTTTTATCACACCATTTTTCGTAACGGTTGCTACCTTCTTATTGGAGGTGGTGTAAGTCACCTTCTCCTGTGAGGTGATTGGAGAAATAACAGGCTTTAAGGTAAGGCTCTTACCCTTTTTCAGGGTGAGCTTCGTCTTTAATCCGGTAATCTTAGTTGTTTTTACCTTCGCGCTTTGTACCTTCACCTTCAGGGTTGCTTTCTTGCCACTCTTTAAAGTGATGGTGATCTTTGCGCTTCCAGTTTTCTTGCCAGCCTTGATCTTGCCGTTTTTATCCACGGTCACAATCTTTTTGTTGCTGGAAGTCCAGGACTTCACGGAATCCCCATTTGCCAGACCGGTAACCTTTACTTTTGTAGTAGTCTGTTTCTTCTGAAGCTTGATGGAGGTTACATTTAACTTCATGGTAGCGGTCAGCTTGCTTCCGTTATCACGGCTCTGTTTTGCACCGCAGATGGAGCAGATTCCCTCCTGTTTCTCTGGTGAAAAAACAGTCGCTTTGGAAATGACCGTCCAGGTGAAGTTATGCTCGTGAGTAAGCATCGGGATCACTTCTGTTTTGGTTGTCCCACATACGGTACAGGTATAAACCTTTTCCCCGGCTGCAGTGTAGGTCGCCTGTTTAGTGATGGTTCCAGCGTCATAGGAATGCTGGCTGGTTTTTGGAATAACTTCTGTCTTTGTATAGCCACACACCAGACAGGTAAATTCCTTCTTTCCTTCTTCTTTACAGGTAGCTGCGGTTATTATCTTGCCATCTCCATAGGTATGTTTCTGATAGCCGCCCTTTTTTGTATTATCAGTGATGTCACAGGTTCCATAATCAGATTTGCATTCATGCCAGTGGCCTTCTGCGTCGGAAGTCCAGCCTTCTACCCACTTATGGTCATGCTCCTGTTTGTAATCATCGGTATAATGGAAGACAATTTCATCTCCATCTGTTAAAAACTGCTCACTGACACCAAGATCGGAATGGATTCCGTTTAAGGTGTACATCCAGCCGGAATTCTTTCCATTGGTAAACTCTCCAAGCTTCTCCCCATCTTTGGTGATGAAATCAATGTAGTTGCCTTTTGGATTGCTATATTCAAGCTGATTGTCTGCAAGCACTTTTTCCAGTACATCCAGTACCGTTGCGTTGCTGTCAGTATCTACACTGGTCTCCTGGATCCAGGTCTCCAGGTTTCCTGCCTTTAAGGTATGTACCTCACCGTCTGTATCACTGTCATGGGCTTTATCTCCAAGGAGTGTAAAGGAAACGGTGATCTTTTCTGCTTTTACCAGCACCTTCACCGTAATGGTTGTTTCAACCGCCCCATACTTTAACTGAAGCATCTGGCTGCCCCTGGTCTGGGGATCATAACCGATCACTGTGATTTCTTCAAAAGATGGATTGGTCTTGCTTCCATCACTCCAGGTAACGGTAAAGGTACCGCCGGAAAGATCTAATTCTTCTCCGATATAATACTCTGTTTTGTAATCTCCGGTAAGGGTAAGCCCTGTCGGGTAAGCGCCAGTTCCATAAACCGGATAATTCTCTCCCTGCTCCCAGTTGTGGTAGTTGCCGCTGTTTAAGCCATCCTTTACAGTGCCGTCGGCAAATTCCCCGGCGGTCTTTGCAAAGCAGTAATCGTTCTGGTTAAATTCGTAGTCGATTCCACATTTAGGATCATTTTCCACGGTCAGGATGTTTTCCACTTCACCGATTCCCTGGGTAGCACCACAGGAGTCCAGGTAATAGTTGTTGGAAATTCCCTGGAATTTATCGAAGCTCTTTAAATATCCGACAATGGCTCCTACATTGGTTTTTCCAGAAACAGTGCCGTAGAAGAAGTTGTTAGAAATAGATCCACTTCCATTTCCCCAACACTGCATGCAGCTTGGTTCCCCGCCAAAGATACCGCCAACGTTCGATACACCACTGATGGTTCCTGCTACATAACAGTTTTTCACGGAAGCAACCGGAGTATTCGGAGCAGAATCTGCCTCATAGCCGCTTCCCAGGATTCCTCCTACCCACTTGCCAGTAGCATTTACGGTTCCAGTGAAGCTGCTGTTTTCAATGGTACAGGAGCCCATAGACTGGCCTTTAGCTCCAGCTAACCCTCCGACTTTGTTTAATCCTTTCACAGTTGCTGAACTGCTACAGTTGCGAATAATTCCATTAATTGTACCAGCAAAAGTTCCAATACTGGATTCCTGACCTGTATATCCGATCAGAACACCACTCTCTGCCTTGCAGTTTTCAATTACAATCGAGTTGGCTCCGGAAGCATATCCTCCAATCAGTCCTGCCTTTTTGGTACTCATGCCAGATTTTAACGTAACATTCCGAATCGTAACTGCATCCGGACATCCTGTGTTATAAATACCGTCAGGACCATAATCAACTGTATAACGGTCAACCAGACCATATCCATTAATCTGTTCTCCCAAAAGATTGAGATTTTCAATCACTGCATCACGGACATAATTAAACAGCGGCTTTCCATTTGTCGCGACTGTGACCGTGTGCCCTTCGCCATTTAAGATTCCAGAAAATGGCCAAATATATTTTCCATTCCCTGTGCTGGTGTTTCCAGGTTGGATTGTACCAATTGGTTTCCAGTCTGATGGAAGATTGATATCTTCTTTTAAAGAAAAATTGCTTCCATAAAAATCGAATCCGTCTTCATTGACTTTCTTTTGCAGAGCTTCCAGATCAGACAGATTTTGAATTAGATAAGGAGATTCTTCAGTGCCATTTCCTTCCCATGGAAATGGTTCATCCACTGCAGTCATAGCTGCAACATCAGAGCAGATTTCCTCACTATAAAACGAATCAAACCAATTTTCCAGCCTTTTTGTTTTTACTTTACAGTAATAGTACATCGTGCCATCGTCTGGAATTGGTGGTATATAAGAATCTTTTGTAGCACCTGGAATCAAAGTTCCATTTTCGGAATTATTTTCAGTGTTTTTATACCATTGATATAAAGTGTCTTCTGTAAACCATTGCGATTTTTCCGTCTCTATTTTGAGCTGATAAGTTATCGGCTTACCTTTTACATATATAATACTTTCAGGTTGCTTTGTTATTACAGGGGAAGAAACAGTTTCCGGAAGTACTTCGTACTGACCAAACGAACTCCATTCACTATATTTTTTTCCATTCAGTTCATAAGTAACTTCACAGCAATAACATTTTTCTGAACTAGCTTCATTTGTATCTACAGTATAAGTAGGTTCTGTAGCCCCTTCTATGATTTTACAAGCTGTTTTTGGATAATTCCATGCTCTAAAATACCGCTCTGTACTCTGTAAATAATACCATTGATAAGTAAATTTTCCCTCTCCATTGCCTGGCACTGACGCTTGCACACTTATCGTTAAAGGTGTCTCTCCCAAATGTAATGTTTTTATATTAGTAAATGGTTCTTTAAATGTAACATCTGGAGTATAGTCAATTCCACTCTTTTTTATAATCAAAGAGTATTTGGCTGTTTCCTGACAATATACGTCGCTACTCTCAATAATTTCTATTGTCGCTATATACTCTTCTTTATTATCCCAATTTGGTACAATACAGTATTTGCCTAAATAATCCGGTTTAATTTCCTCTTCCTCCAACATTACTTTAAGAGAAGAGTTATATCCGTATGCTTCTAGTTCAAGATTAATATGTTCAATATTCTCTGGCATATTGACAATAAGTTCTTGGTTATCCAATGAGTCTTCTAGATTGGACGGGATTTCGTGATTTTTGGGGTCAATAACTTTTATTTCTTTTAAATGATTACGATAACGAATTTCAAGATCGCAAGAATCAATAACATTGCCATTCTTACTTACTTCTATCCGTATTGATCGAATAGCCAAATTATATCCTTTTCCTTGATCCAATATAGCATCTTTAGAAATTGCCTGGCTTAAATATACATATTTATTTTGGATTAAGCTAACTCTATGTTCCGCTTGATCTCGCGGACTCGTATAAACAGCATAAACATGACAGTCATCACTCACTGCTTCTTTCATGCCTACGTTAACATACATATCTGTTTTGTTAGTATGCGTATTTACATATGTCATTTCCGCTGGAACAATAAATGCCTGGCTTCCATCTAATACACTAAGAGCAATATCTTTTTCTTTTTCTTCCGTCTCAAAATGAAGTGTTACTGTATCTATGCAAGATTGTTTAACACTTTCATTTGGAATAACTGTTATATAGGAATAAGCAGCTGATATTAAAGTAGCTCTATCACCATCAGCAGTTTCTTCCATTTTCTCTGCCGTAATAAAATATGGTTTCTCCCGTGATTCCAATCCTGATATAGTTACTTTACCCTGTTCATCTGTAATTAAACCTTCTGCCTTTTCTCCGTCAATATAAATAGATGCGCTTTGGCAATTACTATAAATATGTGCATCACTTGTTTCTTTCAGCTGTAACGTTATATCCTGCCCTGCAAAAACCGTTTGTGTTTTCCTTGTAAAATATGCATAAGAATCCACACTTTTTCGTTTTTGAATAAAGAAACAAAGATCATCACCGTCATGAATCAATCTATTTAAAGAAGTTTGATAATTTGCGCTATCATTGTTTAATACCGATTTTATAAACGGAACATCATCGCGATTAATTCCCCATAATTTGTAAATAAGCCCATAATATAAACCACTATCATCTGCATGATAATCATATCCCGCTTCAGAACCACCTGGATAATATAAGTCGTGCGCCAGTTTTAGGGCATCATCCATAGTGTAAGACGCCTTGCCACTAAGCAATACGGTACGGCCAGCCATAGGCTTACCGTCTTTGTCATTTAAAAATTTACCGTCTTTGCTTACACTCACAGTAACCTGAATTTCCTGTGTCTCTGTATCTTCGGACAGACTGGTTCCATCACTAAAAGAAACAATATCTGCCTCTGGCAGTTCATCTGAATCAGTAAAACTATCACCTTCTGATTCTTCTATATTTCCATCACTATAAAAATCAGTGTTTTCTTCCTCTTCATTATTTGAATTCTCATTTTCTGTAAAATCTGTTTCTACAGAAATATCGTTCCCGCTAATCCATTCTTCTGCAAATGTATCTACTGGGATTTGCAATACCAACAAAAAAACAAGCAGCCAACTGGCTATTTTTTTCCATAGTCCTATTTTTTTCATTCTTTTCAGCCACTCCTTCTAAAAAAGGCTCCCCTTCCTCACGGAAGAAGAGCCTTGATCCTAATGCTTATTTTACTCGAACAGTAACTTTTACTGATTTGGAACCAGATTTAATTGTGATTTTTGCTGTTCCTTTTTTCTTTCCCGTTACAACACCCTTAGCGGAAACCGTTGCCACTTTTTTATTTGAACTTGTGTAAGTAACTTTCTGTTTGGAGGTAAATGGAGTTACCACTGGTTTCAGGGTAACTTTTTTGCCCTTCTTAACTGTTACTTTTGTATTTGCTACGGTAACCTTTGTAGTCTTTACAGCAGCTTTCTGCACTTTCACAGTTACAGTCTTTTTCAGGCCGCTTGCAAGAGTGATCTGAAGTTTTGCAGTACCAGCCTTCTTTGCTGTAAGCTTGCAGGTACCGTTTGCACATCCCTTTACAGTAAAGATCTTAGTATTGGTGGATTTCCATGTCTTTACAGAATCGCCCTTTGCAAGGCCAGTAACTTTAAGACCAGATGTGGACTGTTTTACTTTCAGCTTTACGCTGGAAGCGTTTACAGTAGCAGTCGCTTTTAAAGCAGTACCTACTGTCTTTGTCTCCTTTTCTCCACAAGTCTCGCAGATTCTCTCCTGCTGCTCTGGTGCGAAAACAGTTGCTTCAGCAGTTACTTTCCAGTCACCAAACTTATGTCCAGTTGCTTTGATTGCTTCAGTTTCAGTTGCACCACATCTGCTGCAGGTTTTGGTAATCACGCCATCAGATGTACAGGTTGCTTCTTTGGTAACTTTAGATGTAAAATCATGTCCAAGTGCTGCAATCTTCTGCACATCTTCTTTCGCATCACATCTGGAACAATGCTTGCTCTGCTCACCATCAGTTGTGCAGGTAGCTTTTACATCTACACTATAGTCTTTCGCAAAATCATGACCAAGTGCCTGAATTTCCTCTGTTACAACATCGTTGCATCTGCTACAGGTCTTAGTAAGAATTCCTTTCTCTGTGCAGGTTGCTTCTTTTGTCACTTTGGAAACATAATCATGTCCGAGAACTTCAATCTCCTGGCTATCATCTTTTGCATTGCAACCTTCTCTTGTACAATGTTTACTCTTGGAACCTGGCTCTGTGCAGGTTGCTTCCTGATCCACCACATAATCCTCTGACCAGTTGTGTCCATTCACAGTGTCTACAGGAAGTACGTTTTCATCGTCTGCATATGAATAATGATCACCGCATACTTCGCAAACACCAACTTCTTTCAATCCTGTTTCGGTACAAGTAGCAACTTTAGGTTCTACACTATCTGCCTTGCAATGAATTTGAACATTCTCAGAAACTGATGCGCTGATTGCTAGATTTTTCCACTGTTCTCTGCTTCCAGCATAACAAATTGATGTCAAATCATTACAATCAGAGAATGCATCTTCAGCAACATTTATTTCTGCATTGCCGAAAGAAATCTTTTTCACCGATGATCCTAAGAATGCATAAGAACTAATATCTTTTACATTTGGCAGACTAATTGTTTCTAATTTTGTTCCTTGAAATGCTGTTTTACCGATAGATTCAACTCCATCAAAATTAAAAGAGGATAGTGCAGTTCGTTGAAATGCATTTGCTGGAATATTCACTAATTTACTCGCATAATGAATATCAGCTAAAGAATTACAATCAGAAAATATTCCATCTGATAATTCAGAATCACCAATGGAAACTGATGATAAATTCTTGCAATTATAAAAAGCATTGCTTCCAAGAATAACACCATCTAAAGGAATTGTAACGTCAGTAAATCCAGTGCCAGCAAACGCAACATCACCAATTGATTTTATATTATTAAAATCAAACTTCACTAATTTAGTGTCATTCTGAAATGCTCCGAAACCGATTTCAGAAAGTGTTGACGGCACATCAACCTCTGTTAAGTTTTCAAATAACTTATTTCCGCCTTTGCAAAAATTATTCTTGCCAATAGCTGTTATTCCTTCACCGATAACGATTTTCGTTACGTTCTGTGCACTTGTCTGTAGCGTGCCACGACACCACATTGCTCCAGCAACAGATCCCCAATCTGGTAATTTTCCTTCTGTTGCACCCTCTGTTAGCCTAAAATATAATGTTGTCCCATCATATTTAAACTCGATTGGTACCCCATTTTTTACTATTTTATATCCTGTATCAGCTTCATCAGCAAATATTTCAGCCTGTTCAGTCTCTCCACATTCTTCAGAATCAACGAAATTATAGCTATCATTTTCATCATCTATAATATCATAATTTTCATCCCGAAAAGAGTCCTCATCTTCTGATACAAATGTCTCATCTTCTTCAAAACTACTAAATGTAGCTTCTGCTGCACTTACTGGACTATATGCAGATAAAGCTAAGCAAGTAGAAAGAATGAAAAAAAATTGTTTACGTTTCATCTCTCACCGTCACCTACTTACCATTTTAATTCAGAATGATCATAGCTTAAGATGATTGAAAAATCACTTGCCGGACACACAGCATCACTCATTGTATATTCCGGATACGCTGTACTGTTAATACTTTCCATACCACCTTCCAGCCACATCCAAGAATGTCCGCTCCATACACCATGAATGATATTGCCTTCATCATCGTATTCCAAATCTGAATAGTTATTGTCATTTGTTTTTGTAGCAAACGATGTCTTAGCACGGTTATTAATTCCCATAGAAATCAAATACCAGTCAATTGAGCCATCTTTATTGGTTACTTTATTCCAATTAGAACTAATGCTTGCTGTTAACGCATTATTAGAATCGCTTGCTACTTTTCCTTTTGCAATAGCTTCATAGATAGACTCACCAGGATTTGTATCAAGTACAATTGTTGGGGTAGTTGAAGTTTCCTGATAAATATTTGTTACTTTCTGATCGTAATCTCTAACATAAATATTCATCTTTGCTGCGGAAGCGATTACGCTTGAGCTCATTGACATTGCTGCTGCTAAGATAATAGCGGATACTCGTTTAAAATTCTTTTTCATGGTGTTGTCTCCTTTCAATTTAAGACCATTTTTCTTTTTATAATTTTTAGTTATCATTTTGTTGCTAATCCGACCTGTGACCCTCCTTCCTGTTTCTTTATTCTTCAAATCAAGTCTGCCTATAGCTCAGATCCTGACTATGAAAAATCACATTTAGATAACAAAAGCGAAGTCTCCATAAACAAATATAGGAGTCTCCGCCAACGTGTAGTATGGTCTGACTTAAGCACTTTATATAAAATGCTATACACAGGTAAACACAAAGGTTTAGTTCCAGATTTCCACTGGATTGTCTTAAACAGGCTCTTTAGGAGCCGACCACATTATTATTTATTTGTTGTCAAAATCATAACATTTATCTATAAATTTGTCAATCATTCTAAAAGATTTTTTAAAAATTAATTATATATATAACATTTCTAATATGGTCATTTCAATAACTTTCTCCCACCAAAGGGGGCTGTTTTCAGCCCCCTAATCCTACTCTCTTCCAAATACAACTGCCTTTTCCTTCTGGAGCGGACCTAATGCACTTCTATAGGTTACAATAAGCTGCTCTTTTCTTTTCATGACATGTTTTAACTTCCACCAGGTTGTCACACATTCGTTCTTATGTGGAAGACGCATGCCGCGGACTGAATAGCCAGCTGCCATCATCACCGTAAGGCACGCTCTTGCATATAACACGCCACGCTCTTTATTAACACGCATATAGGTATCGCGGATCCAGTCTGCCAGCTTCTTTGCATCAGTGATCTTCTCCATCTGGTTTTCATAGAGCTCCCTGCATTCGATTTTACTGTTTGCAAACAGCGTTTCCAGCTTAGAAGATACCTGCGGCACCTTCAGCTGACAATTATAAAATGTCCTTCTTGCGTCATATCTTTCACAAAACTCTTTCTGTTCGGTTTTTCTCATAAATGGGTTCCTCTCTTATCCCTTTTCTTTTTATCTTGTCACGTCTCTTTTCTCCGATGCGCTTCCATACTTTCGTAAAAATACCTTGCGGACACGGTCATACTCCGTTAAGAGGGTAATATCCTTTCGCCTGCTAAGCGGACGGTCAATCACTTCCGCATAATAGGTATGCTGGATCAATTGTCCATAACACGCAGAATTATAAACATCCTGCAGCTTACAGCCGATTGCTGCTGCCACTTCTGGTCCGGTGATGGAATAAACCATCACCGTTCCGTCCTTTCTACATAAATCATACAATGCCCTTGCCATACACACTTCCTCGCTCATCTTTTCTTAAAATATCCTGCCAATTCAGTCCTTTTGCAATGGGCTTTTTATATCTTAACTTCTTCGCCCTTTCTTTTCTTAGTTCCTGCACGCTCACGCAGCTACCTCCTGATCTTTATTTTCCAGCAAAAAGATATTGCTGCTATAGTCTCCGGAATCCGATACTGACGCTTCCCCGTATAGGCTATCCAGGTATTGGCTGCCGTTTTTGGATTTGGAAATATATAAATAGTAGTTACTCTTTATATATTCCTTTGTTTTCACATCATCCTGGTAGTAACAGCTAAGAACCAACCTGGCTCCCAGCTTTTTGGCTTTTTCTTTTGCAGCCACAAATGCAAGGTATACTGCCTGATCCTGTTCCTCATACGCCAGGTTTTTCTCGTAATAACGCTCCAAGAACAATACCAGTTCTTCCCCTTCCTCTTCTTTTGGTTTCCCAGCTCCTGACAGATCTGCAAACTGGATCTTTTTTCGCATTCTGTCACCCACATAGGATCCCTTTGTCAATCGTATCATGGCCCGAAATACCACCTTTCCATTTTTACGGATAAAGAGAAACTTTTTATTCGAATCAAAGCAGGATAACAGGCAATCGCTGTTTAACCCTGAGCGGTAGGAGAGGCAGGAATAGCTTGGGATCTCTCCGATCTGCATAACTGGAAGAAGACCGGTTTCCTCTTTTAATACCAAGTTTTTGCTGGTAAAAGTCCGATCTATTTTCCATTCTTTTTCCGCTTCTTCGGATACCTCAAAATCAATCTCACGCATGAGATCCCCAGATGGATATTTCAGTTCGTCAAATTTTCCAAGAAGCTCTGCTGTAACCAGCCTCCGGATCTCTTCGATTTTGGAGGGCTGCCGTTCCAGAAAAGTTTCCATGATCTCAGCCCCGCCCACAAAGAGAAAGTTGCCGATTCGAGCGGCATTTTCCTGTATAAATTCTTCTGAAAATGCCAGTTTTTCTTTTAGCAGCCTCCAGGAAATATCCCCTAAAATCAGCTGTTCTTTTAATTCACTTAGCGAATTACATTTTTTTACCAGCGCCAGGTCTTTTAGTAAAAAGAGAGCCTGCTGTTCCATGGTGATCTCTTTTTCCATGCCTTTTAGCTGCTCGCGGTAAACAAGAAGCCACAGTGCCGTTCCATAGCTTAAATCCGGAATGTTCCGAAAGTCCTCCCGGATCCATCTGGATAACGGCTTTTTGGATAATGCAGCTACAAGTGGTTCTATCTGGCCTTCCCAAAATGAATGCGGCACACACTCCCGTTTTATCAATTCCCGAAGAACCAGAAGTCTTTCATCACTTTTGCAGGTCAGCTGTTCATACAGCTCGATTACTGCCTCTTTTGCAGTACAAAGAAGCTTTAACTCTTCAAATGTATGCTCCCGTTTTGCCAAAAGTTCAAATCTGTCACGCGATAAAATCAGATCCGCACTATCTTTTAAATTCTTCCGATTAAGGGTATTTAAGTTTATATACTCCTGGTACACCTCTTTCTTTAACAGCATGGAAGCATTTGGAAGATCATAAAAAAGTTCCGCTTCCTCATTGATCAGATTTAAGAATGCCTTCTTTTTCTGTGTGATGGCATATAATAGAATCTCGGACTTTTCTTCACTTAGACTGGACAGGGAAATTTTTGATACGGGATTCTGGTACAGGGTATTCACATAGGACACTTTGCTGGAAAATACCTCGGCTGGATCCGCGCCATCTGTAAATGCCCGTTCCAGTTTACACAAATCCTCATACAGAGCTTCATTCCACAGCCATAAGTTTAATCCATCTGTCAGATTCTCTTTTTCAATGTACCTGGTCACAATCCTTAACTTTTCCAGTATCTCAACAGGTCTTTCCTTCATCTGATCGAACTGATTCTGATTTAGAGACCGGATCTCAGCTTCATACCCGGCAAGCGTGTTAACAAGCTCCATCAGATCTTGATCTTGAAGAATTTTAAGGTTGTTTACATTTTCCAATAGATCAAGCAGCAGCTCTGAAGAAAATACCGGATTCACAAGCAGCATACGGTCTTTTTCCCCTGCCTTCTCAAAGTCCAGCACATCCATACACATGGCAATACTTTTTACCAGCTGTTCTTTTTCTTCTTTGCTTACATTCTGCTCTCCATAATATTTCATATAAGAATAAGCGGTTCCATCGGTTACCAGCGGATCAAAATACACGGCTTTTACCTGTTCATAGGAAAAATCTGAAACTTTATCTATCCCTGCATCCAATAGGATCCGCTGGAACCGGTATGCATTCAGCTCACATCCCTCTTTTTTCAGGTTTCCAAGATAGGTAATCGTTTCCGGATCTTCCATCATGTACAAACATACCTGTTCCCACAAGGACGGGATCACATCCATAACCTCATTTTGAATGATGGCTTCTGCTGCCCGTACACATTTTTCTTCTCCCTTTTTTTCCAGGTAACAAAGAGAGAGTCCCGCCGTTTTTAGCATATTTCGTTCCGCTAAATGTCTTTTTATCACTTCAATCATTATGCAACCTCCATCAAATCTACCATCTGCCTGATGCCCTCTAACTCTATCTTTTCATTTTTATACAGGTTCTGAAACAGCAACAGCAGATATTTTATTTCCTCTTTGCTGGTTACAATTTTTCCTCTTCTGTCCAGATAATCCCGCATATAGGAAAGAATGATCCTGGCACGTAAGGAATCTTCCGCATATCTTCCATAGTAATAAAAGTCATAGATCTGTTCGAAAAGCTGATTTGTCCCCTTATTTTTCCGAAGCAGAAGATTAAATTCCTTTTTGATCTTCTTTTCCTCTTCCAGCTTTCGCATCCTTGTTTCCTGTATCTGTTTCCACTCTTTTTCCATTTCAAGGCTTCGCAGTTCTTCCTCTGACATGTATTTTCTTCGCAGCGTTTCTTTCCCACTACTGTCCTCCAGATAGGGAAGGATTTCTTTTGCCATCTGCATAGCTTCCTTTTGTTCCATCCAAAGTCCTGTACTGTCTTTTAACAGGATGCTCCTCAAAAAGCTGATGTAGTTTCCAACATCTGTTAAAAACAGATGTTCCTCGATCCACATAAATAATTCCTGATGTACACCTCTTTCCAACAGCGGGCGGCAGATCTCGCATTCTCCACGACTAATTCCATACGAATACAAAGAAAATGATCTCTGGATCATGCTCCATGGTTCCAGAATTCCTGGGATTCCCTCTATTCCAATTTGGGTAATGACAAGCTTTAACATGGAAAAACTGGTCATGGTATTTATATCTTGCATATCAGCTTTCAGGTAATACAGCATGCTATCCCATTTCTCCCCAAATACTTTTTCTGCCTCCCCGATTGGATCCTCCACGGTATCAGTCTCTCCGATAAAGGGGACTGTTTCAAAAGCATCCAGATCCGGTTCTTTGTTTCTCATCTCCTGATACTCTTTTAGAAATTGTTTCATAAGACCGACGGCATCCAGGATCCCATTTTCGCTTAACAGATAAAAGACATGACGAAGATCGTAATCCATTTTCTTCCAGAAGACTTCCACATATTCCCGCCCAGTCAGCTTTTGATAGGCTACAAGATAGGATTCCAGCTCTGTTTTTTCAAATGTCCCATTTCGCAGGGTGTCCTTTACGCACTTTTCAAACTCTTCCTCCTTAAGCTGCGTGGCCAGGCAGTGCCATTTTTCCTGGTTTAAATTAATATAATGCCACTCTTTCCTCCCATTTTCCCGAAAAGGAAACAACGTTAAGAAGGTTCTGACATTTTCCACCTTCATTCCATACAAACAATTTTGAATTTTTTCCTGTCCACCAAGACGCACTGGGAAACAGTCGTATTTTCTTAAAAGAGTTTCACATAACTCATACACCACATCCGGATACATCTTTTCTCCCGGCAGAAAGGTTTTCAATACCCTTACTGCAATCTTTTCCGCGGTCAATGAGTTCGGATCCAGGTATTTTCGTGCCCCACTCAGGATGCCATTTAGAAAAATCACCTCTTCTTTCGTATATCCATTTTTTATAAGCTGATCCTCCAACGCCCCATTTGCATTCGCCGCATTTGTCCGGGAGAGTTTTTCCAGATGTTTTAACACCGCCGTTTCTTTTGTCCGGTCATTTTTCAGCCGTTTCCCATATTTCATGGCGATCCAGGCATAAAGATGCCAGTCGTCGTAAACAGACAGGCTGCGTTTCTGTCCAAAGCAGGCCGCGATCTTTCCCTTTAACTTCTGCCATAACGTATCCGACTCTGGAAAAACGGAAAGGATAAAGATCATTTCCTCCACTTTTTCATATGGATACTGGTGCAGGGCATCCACCCAGAGCTTGCGATCTTTTGTTGCAAGCAGACACCGGACTGCAAGGTAACACAAATCCTTTTCCCCAAGTGCCTTATCAAACTGTTTCCAGAAGCCGCTTTTTTGGGTGCCATTAAACATACACGGCTCCTGAATACTGGATGTTCCTGCAAGTGCAAGTCCAAGCGCCCGGTAGACGGGTTTTGTCATGGTCCGTCGCTCTTTCATACGCTCTAATACCTCTCCAGGATAATGAAGATTATATTCTTCATCCATGCTGTGCTCACAGATTCCATAAAACAGGCTGTTTTCTCTCTCCTGTTTTAAAACTGCTTCTTTGTCCGCATTTGAGGACAGCTGATAGATCATGGACACCATCTGCCGGTACAAGACGGGATCCAGCCAGTCTTTATAGATGTTCCATTCCATTCTTTACTTCTCCTTTTTTCAACTAAACTTAAATGCATCAATCCCATGCAGGTTATGGCTTTTTCTGGTCAGTGTAATACTGTCCTCAAAATGTTCCTGACAGCTTTTTTTCGCTGCCCTTCTCATGCCTTTCGAAGTCTGGCGCTTTGCCATTCTTTTAAATCCAGGTCCTACCAGGTGGTTTTTATGATACATTCCCATATTTTTCACTCCATTTCTGCCGGCACCAAGCCCTGCCTTATTCTTTTCACGCTCTTTCTATATAGCAGATACTGTTTTTTCGGCATTCAAATTCTGGACACAAGGAGCTCCACAGTTCTTCTAGATCCTTCATCCCGAATGCACTAAGTTCCGTTTCCTGTTCCATTCCATACAGGTCGGTATATCCAATCCGGTAAGTTCCACCTCCGCTTCTTACGATTCCTTTTCCAGCTTCCCTTACGGTCATGTTATCGCCTCCATTTAAAATTATTTCTTCCTATTAAATAAGGAGGGGGACGACTTGTCCCCCAAAAAGTTACGCTGCAATATAAAGTTCTTTTTCCCTGTCCACAAGAGGCAGAACATAGGTCGTCTGTTCCAGATGGTTTTCTTTTTGATAGTTTACGCCATCGTGGTAAGACGAGAAATAAAGGATCTGCTCCTTATTTTTATAGGGCTTCAGGTTTTCCTTCCATCCGGGCTCCAATCCATGAACGGCAAGCCCCCAGGCCACCTTGCAAAGATTGCATCTTAATCCTGCATATCCAAGATATTCTTTTACAAACTGTTCCGCACTGTGGGTGTTAGAAAAATAACGGGCATACTCAAATGAGCGGCACAGAATTTTTCCATCCTGAAAGCCTGCAAAATAACAGTCTTTTTTCAGCTCTATCACGTACCCGGTCGCATAGATTTCCTTTCCCGGATTCAGTTTTCCGCCATCCTCATGGATCTGTAACAACTGTTCGGAATAAATCTTCTTTCTTTTTTTATGCTGCATCATGCTCCTCCTTTTTTAGTTTACTCTTCGAAGTAATTTTGCCAGCTGCTTTGTCAGTCGGATGGGAAGCTGCTCTAAGCTTGATATATCAAGATAGGCATTTCCATAAATCTTCCGGATAGCTTCTTTATCCCATCCAATCGCTGCTGCCTGAAACAAAATTCCTTTCTTTCCAAGTTTTTCCTTAATCTTTTTTAAGTCTGCTGTGGCATAGCTTCCAAAATAACGGGTTGCATTTGGCAGTCCGTCACTGATAAGGAACAACAGTTTTTGTTTTTCCGGACGTTTTAAAAGCTTATTTGCCATAAATAGAAGGGCTGCCCCGTCCCGGTTACTGCCATCGTTTTCCATAGTGATGATCCGCAAACGGTCGTTTCTGTCTTCCTCGAACTCTGCATAACTGTGAAAATAAACGATTTCCTCACTTGGATCACGATGATCGTAACCATCCGTATGGTGCCCGTAAACCAGAATGGGGATTCCGGCTTTCCTGCAAAAATCGTATAAGGTGAGGGCTGCTACCTTGGCTGCTTCTATACGATGGCCTATCATGGAGCCAGAATTGTCCACTAACACGCAGACCACCGCATCTGTTTTCTTTCCGGGAAATGTCCGCTTATATACGGCACCGCCTGGATCAGCAATGGCACGCATATCCAGCTTTTTTCCAAGATACATCCGACGTTCCGTCCGTTCCTTCTGGTTTTCCAGGATTGGAAGAAGCCTGGTCCGAAGCCTTTTTTCTACCTTTCTTGCCGAAGCTTCATATGCAGACAGCCAGCTTTTTTCTGTTTCTGTGAAGGTATTCTTATACAGGACCTCTTTTTTTACCATGTCATGGGCTGCTTCAAATTCCATCCCGTCCAGTTCCTCCTGCAGACGGGTTTGGGCTTCTATTCCCATGTCCTGATCCACGGTTTCTGATACTAAATCCAAAAGGATTTTTTGCAGTATAAGATCGGATTTTTCATCTGCGCCTTCCCTTTCTTCCTTATTCTCTTTTGAAACCTGGACCACAGTGGCATTATCAAGTTCCGGTAAGGCAGTCTCATCTACTTCCGATTCCTGAATAAATTTTGGAAGATCTTCGGTCAGTTCTTTTAGATACTCCCCCATGGCTGCTTCCATCTTTTTTAGTTGTTCTTCCGTCAGCTCTTCTGTTTGTTTCCCTGTTTTCGCCTCATCCCCACTATCTCCGGATGTATCTGTCGGCAGATCCTCATCAGAGGAATCCGAAGAAAAATCTTTTGGACCTTCTTTACCGCCTACAGCTTCCTTAGATTTCTCTTCTGAAGAAGCTTTCTCAGATACCGTTTCTGATTTATTTTCCTCCTCTGAAGATTTTGGAGACTCCTCATCCCCGGTCTGCTTAGAAGCTTCCCGGTTGTTATCCCCAGAAGTATTCCTTTCTTTTACGGGTTCCGCTTCCCCTTTGGATTCCGTTTCTTCTGTGGGGGATTCTTCTTCCTCTTCATCTTCTCCCACGGATTTCCCTTCTCCCTGGGATGCTTCTTTTCTATCTTCCTCTGTAGAATTTTCTTCCCCTGCTGATTTTTCTTCTGCTGATTTTTCTTCTGCCGGTTCTTCCTGCGGTGGTTCTTTCTGCGACGGTTTCTCCTGTGACTCGTCCACTTCTGGCGGCTCTTGTTCTGACCGTTCTTCCTGAGGCATTTCTGCCTCCGACGGTTCTTCTTCCTGCGGCGGCTCTTCCTCGTTTTCTTCTGGTTCCTGACATTCCTGCTTCAATTCTTCCAAAAGATTCCGAAAATACTTCCACATCTTAAGCAGGATCTGGTTGGTGGCCTGGTAACGTATAAGATCACTGTCCGCTGTCACCGACAGATCCACAAACTGCTTCACTTCATTTAAGGTATCCAGCATCTCGCAGCTTTCCATATTCCAGGAATTGGCATATCCCCGGAGGGCATACTGTACAAGTACCTTTAAAAAAACAGAAACCGGATCTGAATTTCCCTCTAGCAGTTCTTTTAACTGGGGAATCCATTCCACGTTTCGTCTCCGGTTGATCAGAATTCCTTTTTTGATACTTCCAGGAAACAGGCTGCACATCTTTTCCTCTATGTACACATCATTTAAAAGGTTGCTGATATAAGACGCACATTCTGTCAGAAGGGGAACCACCACTGGATTTTTCCCGGCCAGACAGGTATCCATCTCATTCAGGGCTTTTTCTTCGTCCTCGTTTTCCGGCTCTGGTGTATCCGGATACCAGACGCCTGCCAGCATGTTCTGCACATAGACTTTCCGAAGTACAGAATCCGTAAATCTGGCATGGCCGCATTCATGTCCTAATATCCCGATCAGGCTGTCACTTTTTTGTTCCAGTTCTAAAAAGCTGCCTGTGATGAGATTGCCAATGTTGATGCCGATTCGTTTCCCATCATTCCAGCCTGCCAGTCCGTCTTCTGTACTCTGGTACAAAAGCAGCTGCTCCAGTTTTTCCCCTGCCACTTCATTTGCAAGGTCCCGAAAAAGTTTCCGGTAACCTTCTGAAAAAAAGACCTGACTGGGGCTTAACTTTTTTTGTTCTTCCTTGATCCGCTCTCTATAAGTATCCTTCATTTCGATTCTCCTGTTTCTAACAATACGGTTCCACATAGGTCTTCATCAGATGTTCCTGTTCCTCCGGATCCATTGTGGCTTTACTGATAACCGCAACCTGTGCCGCGCGCCTGACATCTTTAATTGCCTGAAAGGTACGCACCCAGTTTTCCAGTTCCCGATAGCCGCACACACCATCCTGAAGATCTTCTTCCTTCAGATAAGCATGGATTTTTTGAATGGCCGAAACCATAAAGTTTAAGCCTTTCTCATCCCCATATCCGGTACGTGCAATAACCCGCCGCTTCATTTCCTCTTCTGTGAGATTTTGCTTGGGCTGGATCAGGCTCATACGGGATAAGACCGACTGGTTAAAATTTCCGCAGCCCACATAATCCAGGTTTGTAGTCATAATCACAATGGTATCTTTATTTCTCTTTATTTTTTCCCCATTAATCAGATCTGTCACCGCTCCATCATCAAAAAGAGAGTTCAGTCTTGTAAGCGTCCCTGGTTTTTCAATCATGGACGGCTCCTGAATTTCCAAAACGGAAGGAAGACGGCACGCTTTTATGATCTCTGATTCCCGCAACAAAAAATCCTTCTCTGCCCTTGCACTTTCATATCCTTTTTCATAAGCAAGGCGCAAAAGTTTTTCAAATGCAGCTTCTTCTGAAATGCCCTCTTCATAGGTTCCGCTAAGTACACAAAGTGCGGAAGCTGGATCCATCTGAAGGTCGTAAAAGGCTGGAAGCACTGGAAGCGTTTTCTTTTTCGTTCCCATGTTTGGTACCGTACTTGCAAGAAGCTCCAGCTCATCTGTACCAGGCCCACAGGTAAATACATAATAGGGAAGACCTAATATCTGTGCGATCATCCTGGCATCTGTGGTTTTTCCAGTTCCCGCTTCCCCCGTCATCATAAAAAGCCTTGCCGGGGTATGAACGACCATTTCCAGGATTTCTTCCACCTCCTGGCTCACAATGTAATCCTCTGGAAGCGTGGGGATCCTCTCTTTTTCACTATGCCGGCAGTTAAAATGTCCTGCATACTCCATCTTTAACTCCGAAATAGCAGCACCTTTCTTCCTTCCTTTTACTCCCAGCACTTTAAAAGTACCAATTATACAGGCATTTGGCGCATAAATTCCGGAGTTCAGGTCAAAGGGGTGAAAACTATCCTTCAGTTTTCCTTCCGCAAACTGGTTCCGGTCAAAAGAAATGGCATCCTCCGTTGTGGCAGTCATCCGCAGATACAGGTTATCGCAGCAGCGAAAGGACATTTTGAGCGCCTGCCCCGCCAGTCCTGCTTTTACAGCACGTTTCAGTTCATCAAAGCAGGTATGAAACTCATCGTCGTAATACTGGCTTTCGGGAACTATACTTGCAAGGACAAGCATTGCAAGATACTCTTCCCCGGTAGATTTTCCCTTTAAAACGCCAGGCATCTTTGTTGTTTCTCCTGCGGGATCATTTTTCTTTCTAATTCCACAGAATCTTCCGTTTTGATAATTGTACGTCATGACACAAAGTTCCTGCTCCACCGGGTATTCCAGGCAAAAATAACGAACAGACTTTTCTGCCAGCTGAATTCCGGCAGCACCTTCTTCTTTCTCTTTCATTCCAAAAAGCTTAAAAATAGCAGCCAAAGTAGGCGGATGAAGCTTTGCAGATTTTCCATTTGTCCGCGTATTATATCTGGAGCAGTCTTCCGCTTCATAGCTGATTCTTTTTTTCTTTGCAAACTTTAAATATGCCTCAATTTTTTCTGGCAATGCCAATTGATAGGTCTATGGTTCATAAAAACAGATTTCTGGCATTTTGATTCCTCCATATGGAAAAGCAGGGTATGAGCATTTCGCGTCTCATATCCTGCTGATCTTTGTTTGTTATGCTGATTTCTTTTCCTGTTCCAGGTAGGCTTTGTAAATCTTTTTGATCCGGTAACCAAACATGGTATTTCGTTTACTTACCGTATCGTTTTTGATTGCGATTACCATTGCCTTTTTACTTCCTACTATTTTCACCCCACGCCTTGCTCTTGTGACTGCGGTATAGAAAAGATTTTTCCGCAGCATCCGATAAAAACAGGTGAGCATTGGCAGAATCACCACTGGATATTCCGAACCCTGTGCCTTATGGACTGTGATACAATAAGCCAGATTTAATGGCCATATATCCCCTTCGGTATATTCCATGATTTTTCCATCCCCAAAATCTACACGCATCCTGCTTTTCCCATCTGCTTTATAGATATTTAGGACTTCTCCCACGTCACCGTTTGCCACATCTTCCTCATTTTTCAGCTGCATAACGAGATCTCTCTCCCGATATGTAGTCGATCCATTCTTAATTTCCGGATAACCGTACCGCTTCGGATTCACGATATCCCGAAGAACAGGATTTAATGCATCTGCACCTACCTTCGTATCCTTTCGAAGTGGGGAGAGTACCTGAACCCCTTCTACCCGGTTTTCGTTTTTTTGAAGTTCTTCCCGGTAGAGTTTCTGGATAATTTCAGCAGCTTCTTCATCATCTTTTGCCGGATAAAACTGGAATGTATCATCAAAAACCAGATTGGTTTTCCTTTCGTTTATCTTATCCGCATTCTGAATAATCGTGGATTTTCCTTCCTGCCGGAAGCTCTCTGTTAGTATCGTAACTGGGATCACACCAGATTCGATCATCTCTTTAAATACGTTTCCCGGTCCCACTGATTCCAGCTGGTCTTTATCGCCTAAGAATACCAGGCGGGTTCCAATAGGAACCCGAGACAAAAACTTATCCATAAGTGGCATGTCGATCATACTGCACTCATCCACAATGATAAGAGATGCCTCCAGCATACTCTCTTCGTCCCATTCTTCCTCACCCGCTTCTCCTTTTAACCCAATTGCTTTATGAATCGTCAGAGCGGGATAAGCAGTACAATCACTCATCCTTCGTCTGGCACGACCAGTTGGAGCACATAACAGTATCTCCGCGTTCTTATGAAGAATTTTCTCTACCTCAATGATAAAGCTGATATCTGTCGTCTTTCCACGTCCAGGTCCTCCGGTAATGATGGTAACCGGATATTGAAATGCTCTTAAAATTCCTTCTTTTTGCCTGACATTTAGTAGAATCTTCTCTTTTTTCTGAATGCTGCTTATAATGGAGTCCACCTGATAACTTTGTGTCCCACCTCGCAGGATCAGTTTAACTAGAGATGCAGCGGCTCCAAGTTCTGCACGAAAACTATTCTTTAAATAAAATCCGCCATCACTACACACCAGGGTCCCATCCTTACGGATCATTTCATTTCCGGCATCCCGGATGGCTCTTTCTGGCACCAGTCCGGTTTCCTTTTTATGGTTTAAAAGCAGGGCTGTCCGCTTTAAGATTTCCTCACAAGTCAGGTATAGATGGCCTTCGCCCTCTGCTTCCGACATAATATGAAGGATCGCCGCTTTGATCCGCATAGGCTCATCTGGCTTAAAATTCTTTGCTTTTACCGCAATCGGATCCACCGTTAGAAATCCAAACCCAGGAATCTCGCACAAACGAAATGGCGTGTTCTGAATGATGAGTGGGGCTGCATTTCCAAAGTGTTCCTGGATCTGCGCCACCTTCCTTGGTGTCACCCCAAAGGGAGATAAGGTCACCATTAACTGCCGCAAAGTCTCGCTGCCACGGTATCCTTCCAGAATCTCTGAGAGCTTTTTTCGGGTAATGCCTTTGATTTCCAGTAACTTCTCAGGATTTTTTTCAAGAACTTCAAACGTATTTTCCTGGTAACGGTCTACAATCCGCTCGGCAAGCACTGGCCCGATTCCCTTAATAAGGTCAGAGGCCAGGTATGCCTTGATTCCTTCTGTGCTCGTGGGTAATACAATCTGAAAAGAAGAAACCTTATACTGCATTCCAAATTTTCCGTCTTTCCAGGTTCCGTTCAGTTCTACTTCAAGGCCATCCTCAGTCGGAAGCTCATTTCCAATTGCCATAAACATGCCATATCTGCCATTTTTCTGGCTGCTTACTTCCTTGGGAAGGGTTTCTTCCGTTACATAGGAGGCAACGGTGTATCCATTTCCTGCATTGTAATAGATACACCGGACTGCTTTACATTTCATTTTGGTCCATCACCTCCGGAAACGCCTCTTTTTCTTCCCTGTTTTCTTCCTTGCTTTCTCCTCTGTTTTACCGGTTCTGACCGCGTTTCATCCGGACTCTTTTGAACGCCACCGGGCGCTTCAGCATGACCGCGTACTTTACCGGGAGCTGGTTTCTTGGTTTCAGGGTGGCTGTGTTTTTGTTCATCATTCTCATTCGGATTCTCCTTTTTTTCATTTAGATATTTGTAACAATAGATACCTGCTGCAATTGGAAGGCCCAGTGTCAGGCTCTGTACAATCACTGCTAAAAACAGTGGCCATAAAAAGGGTGACAAAAGCATTCCTATAATTCCAGTTATCAGGCAGGCTTTTTGGTGTGCCTGGCACCATTTTTTTACTCGTTCCATTTTTTTCTCCTTTGTTATCAGCAAAAATCTCCCATCTCTTCATTTCCCATATTCATAAATTCCTCGTCTACGTTGTAGCGGTTTTGTGAAGTCTGGCGTGAAGACTGGGCTCTTTGTGGTTTACTTCCTGTACGGTTTGTTTTCCCCTGGTTCGTGTTTTTGTAGTATGGCGAATTTTGATAGGAATTTCCTGGATTCTGGCTGGATCGTCCATTGGAATTTGATCCACTATTTCGTGAGGGCTGTGAGGAATTCCGATTGGTACGTCCGTTCTGGCTCACATTTTCACTTTCGTCCTTACTGTCTACAAACTCAATGTCGTTTACAAGAAGTCTCATACCATATACTTTTTCGCCACTATTACCTGTATAGTTATCATTATGCATCTCGCCCTCTAAAGCGATTTTTTTGCCCTTATAAAAATACTTTGCTACAAACTCAGCTCTTTCCCCAAATGTGACACAGCTAAAGTAATCAGCATTCGGAGCTCCTTCCTGCTTGAAATTTCGCTCAACCGCAATCCGAAAATACGCGACTGTCTTTTTTCCCGCTGAAGACATCACCTTTGGATCCGTTGCCATCCGTCCGATAAATATAGACTTATTCATGTGCACACTCCTTGTTGTTTTTGATTCGATAACAAAAAACATTCAGAATGAATCCCAAATGTCCGTTATCATTTTCCTTCTTTTACCAGTTCTTCCGGTCTCCTTTCTTTTGGATTTTTTATTTTTCCTCCTTTCAAGATGTTGATTCGTATTTGTTTTTTTGCAATAAAAAAAGGCCACTTAGAACGTTTCATTCTAAATGACCTAATTTCTCACAAAAGGCAGGAACCATGTTCCTCATATTTTTCTTTCGGGCTTCTCCGAAACCAAATTTTTTTACCTGTTTTACAGGCACAAATACAAATCTCAAAATCATAATAACACAAGATATAGTATGCGTCAACAATTCATTTTCTGTATTTTGTGTTATAAACAATATGTTTTTCATTTTTACCACAAGAGTCAAATTCTTGCCCAAAGTTCGGTTGGTGTAAATGCCATAACTTTACTTTTGGTAAAATCTTTCAAATTTCTTGTAATGATATAATCTGCATGAACAGATTCCACCATTGCACTATGCACTGCATCTTCAAACAATTTTGCTGTCATCATAGCAAAGCTCCTTTTCTATGTTTAGTACATATCGCGATATATATCATAGTCAAGAAGATATTCTGCTATATATCTTATCGTCTCCAGAACAGTAGCTATTCACCATTTATACCTGATTCAATCCCAAGATTGTATTGCTATTGTACTGACATTTGTGTATAATAACTATAGATATCTTATTTCTCTTGAAAGGAGCGGATCTATATGGCTGCAAAATCAGCAAATTTATATGCACGAATCGAACCAGATGTAAAAGAAAAAGCAGAAAACATTTTGTCTACGCTTGGAATTCCAGCTTCCAGTGCTATTAATATGTTTTATAAACAGATTATTTTACAGAGGGGACTTCCATTTGAAGTGAAATTACCATCTTCAAGACCAGTTGACATTCATACATTATCTGAAACAGAATTCAATGAAGAATTGGAGAAAGGATATTCGGATATGCAAGCTGGACGGGCTAAAAATGCGAAAAAAGCCTTTGCAGATATCCGCAATGATTATGGCATATGATCTATGAGGTTGAATTATCTGAACAGGCTGACAACGATTTAAGAGGGATTTTTGAATATATTGCATTTGAATTGCAATCCCCTGAAAATGCAAGCGGACAGCTTGATCGTCTTGAAGAACAGATTTTAAGTCTGGATATTATGCCAGAACGGTATCGAAAATATGAAAATGAACCATGGAAAAGTCGTGGACTTCGTGTATTACCTGTAGATAATTATGTGATATTTTATATTCCTGATTCCAATAAGAAAGTCGTAACAATTCTTAGAGTAATGTACGCTGGACGTGATATTGAAAATCAGTTAAAATTTCACACAAAGCAATCAGAGACCATAACTTCCTTTTCTGCAAATATGGAAACGCCATAATAACTCGAATTAAGTTTCACTTTCTAAACAATGCCATCTTTGATAATTTTGCTATCAAAGATGGCATTTTAACTTCCTGCAATTAAAAGACTTCTATACTTATATCCTCACCATTTGTCTCTGACTCTTCACCTTTCTCTGGCAGTTCACAAAAAAGCACCAGCCGTTTTGAAGAATCAGAGCCGCAGGTGGATAACAAAAGTGTCCTGGTCTCCACCTGTTCTCCCAGCCAGAAGGTATCACTATCCGCTTTTACATAGCCACATTTTATGACGGTATAGGTTAAGGCTTCCCCATCTGGTAAATACAGATATACCTTATTATGCTCCTGTAAATACGATTCACTTTCATATTTATGCAGCCCCTGAAACATGCTGCCATCTTTCATGTTATGCCCGTATAGAATAGTTTTACGGTTGGTAAAATCCGGACTATTATCTTTATCCAGAAAAATACTTCCTGCCACATGTTCCGTCTTTTTAAAGGTATGCTTCAGATAATATTCATTGTCAGTTCCCTGCACAACCGGATAATCAATCCTGGTGTCCGGGATCCGTATCCAGGCAATGATCTCTGGATTTATTTTTTTTAGGGCTTCAAAATCCACGGTAACCGTTTCTTCCTGGTTTTCCTCCGGTGTTTCTCCATCTTTCCTTTCTTTTGGCTCCTCCACGGCAACGTATTCCCGCAGGGTGTCATATTCCTGCTCTCCGTCCCTATACATGAGAAACGTCCCAGCTCCCATACAGATACCAAACCCAAGCAGCAAAAGGCACACCGCTACAATCCCCATTTCTTTTACCTGCTTCATAAATTTCCTCCACTTCCAATTTTTTTGCAAGAAAAAAGGACCGCCACAAACGTGACAGTCCATTTTTCTTATTCCTCGTGATTTTTCTTTTTGGTGTACCAGAAGATTCCGGCTATTCCTCCAACGGATAAAACAAGAAGAAGGATTGGCAGCCAAATGTTAGTGTCATCTCCTGTTTTCGGGGATTTTACATAGTCACCAGTCGGGATCCGCTCATTGGTAAGTTCTTTTGTGATCTCGATTTCTTTTGTCTTATCGTCCTGGTAGGTAAATACAATGGATTCCTCTTTTTCGCTTCTCACATAGCCATCCGGCGCTTTGGTTTCAACCAGGATATACTCGATTTCTTTTTTCATCTTTCCATCTTTATAAGAAGCGATTGGAATATCTCCGCTTGTAGCAACGCCCTCTTCATCTGTGACAAGGGTTGCCACAACTTTTCCGGATTTCTTGATCCGAAGTTCAAACTCTGCTCCAGCAAGAGGGGAGCCATCTTCTGCATCGGTTTTCTTAAGAACCAGTTTTCCAACTGGGCGGGCATCTTTCATTTCCACCTTCTGGATTTCTCCAGTATCTTTGACCTCAAAAGATACCTCTTCTGCAACCAGGTAACCATCTGGTGCCTGTTCTTCCCGAAGGGTATAGGTTCCAACTGGAAGCTTCTCCACCATATGCGGATCTTTTTTTGATACCCAGCTTTCCACCACTTTTCCATCTTTGTCCAGGATGGTTAATTTTGCGCCAGGTACTTCCTTGGAATCTGTCACGTCCGTTTTACTAATTTCTACTTTTGTCACATCATCCAGCATCTGGTGTTTTTGAACCTCGGCCGTATCTTCCACCTTAAATTCAATACTTTCTGCGGTGGTGTAGCCATCTGCCGGTTTGGTTTCTACCATGGTGTAGGTTTCGCCTACCAGCAGGCCACGGATCAGATGTGGCTCATCGGTAGAAATCCATTCTTCTACTACAGTTCCATTGGAATCTAAAACCTGCAAGGACGCGCCTGGAAGTTCTTTTCCATCTGTTAAATCCGCCTTGGAAAGCTCCACAGAAGTCTGCACATCCTCAAAAGTAAATTCATAGACTGCCTGGGTGGTTTTATCTCCCTGGTACTCAAAGGTAAACTCCTGTGTTTCGGTTCCACGCACATACCCGTTTGGTGCATAGATTTCCTTGAGGTAATACTTTGCACTGATTGGAAGGTCTGCCATAAAGTGGATCCAGCCGCTTTCATCTGTGGTCTTCAGTTCAATGATGGTATCCTTCTCAATCAGGATTTTGCCGCTTGCAGATACAATATCTTCCGCTGCAAACAGTCCAAAAATGGCTCCGGAAAGAACCTTTTCACTGTCCTTTTCTTTTTTCAGAACATTTACCTGCACCTTCTGGCGTCGGTTCTGCCAGTCTGCACTATAGGTTACCACCGGGGTGTCCTGGTCGCGGTAGGTAAGGTCTACATATCTTGGCTCATCATCCAATACATATCCATAGGAAGTTTCTTTTTCGATAATGTAATATTTACCAAGAGGCAGATTGTCAAGCTCTGCGATACCTGTTCCGTCGGTTGTGATGGTACCCACCAGCTGATCTTTTGTATAGTAATTTTCACTGACACCATCCGCTGCTTTAATATCCTCAGCTGCGTACACGTTAAAGGAAACATCCATCAGGCTTCCGGTTACATAACTAAAGAAATGCTCTACCACACCTTTTGCATTGTCAAGTAGGGTAACATCATCTATGAACTCCCCTTTTTTATTTACCAGCAGGCGTGCAATCGGCACATCATCTTCCATCTTTACCTTCTGTACCTCTGCGGTATCGGAAATCTGAAAGCTGATATCAGTGGTGCGTAAATAGCCGTATGGTGCGATCTGTTCCCTGAGAGTATAGATTTCTCCAACCTTTAAGCCTTTGATTACATGCGGCTTGTCTTTTACAGATGTCCAGGAATCTACCACTTCGCCTTTTTTATTTAGGATAATTAAGGAAGCTCCGTCCAGTTCCACGCCGGTCGTTACATCTGCCTTTGTGATTTCCACGGTGGTTGGCTGGTTTTTCTTGGTGGCTTTTAATTTGATTACTTTTACATCCTGTCCCTGGTAGCTGGCATCAAATTCCAGGATTTCATCCGAGGAAACATAGCCATCCGGTGCCTGAAGCTCTTTCACATAATACTTGCCAAGCGGCAGGTCCAGGGTAATCTGTGCCAGTCCATTTTTGTCACTCTTTACCTTCTGAAGCAGGGTATCTGCCTTTACAATTACCTTATCGCCGGAATAAATATCATTATTGTTATAAATTCCAAACTCGGCACCTTCCAGCTTTTTACCAGTTTCGGCATCCTCTTTCACCACTTTAAGTTCTACCTTCTGGCGCTTATTGGAAAATTCCACGGTTTCTTCCACAACTGGAGTGTTCTGATCTTTATACAGGAAGGTAAGCTCCTGGCTGTCCGAGTTAATGACAAACCCGGTTGGTGCTTTGGTTTCCACAACACGGTAGGTACCAAGGGGCAGATCATTTAGAATGGCCTCTCCTTTTTCATCTGTGGTAACCTTCTGGATCAGCGTATCTTTTGGGTAAATGACAGTGCGGTTGCCCGCTTCATCCACCTGGTGATCCGGGGTATAAATATCCTCTGCGGCATAAACCGCAAACTCAGCACCAGAAAGGGAAGTTTCCTCGTAGATAAAATCTTTTTTGAAAGATTTTAAGGTTTCCCCAGATTTATGGATGATGAGCTTTCCTTTTGCCGGATGGTTCTCATAGACAACCGTGATGATCGCATCCCCAGTTGTGGAATCCATCTGGTAAGCAGTGTTGCTGTCTACTTTAATCTCAACGAAATTGGTATTCTGGATATACCCATCCGGGGCAGTTACTTCCTCAATCCGGTAGTTGCCGCATTTAAGAGCATTTGGCAGGATTAAATAACCGTTTTCATCGGTGAAATAAGATTTATGGGTTACGGTACTTGGATAGGTTGTGGTCTGCTCCACATATTTTCCTGCATCCAGGTCGTAGATCTTAAACTCGGTGTTTGCAAGAAGGACCGGCTTCTTGGTTTCATCGTCTTGTTTGATGATTTTTAATTTTGCTGAAAATTCATCGTCCAATAACACTCTCCAAACCTGGGGTTCTGACTTGTTCTCGCTGATCACAACCGTAAAATCATCAACAGGTTTGAAATTATGAGGGGTAGTGGTTTCCCTTACGATATAAGTTCCATAGGGAAGGGGAATGGTGCAGGCATAACCTTTTTCATCCGTAAAGATTTCCGTCTTTCCATCTTCAGTTAATACGACCGGAACTGCATTTTCAAAATCATAGGAGCCATCCTCTTTTGTATTTAAGCTGCTCACCAGATAGGCTGAAAATCCGGCACCCTTTAACAGGTCTGCATCTGTTTTTCCATTGTTCGCAGCTTTAATCAGCTGGAACGGCTGTTCCTTTACATCCTCAGTAACCGTGATGGTACACTCGATTTCTTTTACCTGGTCACCTTCATAGGTGCCCTCTACATCATGCTCTCTTTCGTCAAGGACGTAGCCCTCAGGAGGGGTAATCTCTTTTACATAGTATTTTCCAGGATAGAGATCGGACACACTTGCATTTCCATCTGCATCTGTTGTCAGGGTTGCCACCTGTGCATCTTTGGGATACAGGACACCGCTGACACCATCCGGATGAGTGACCACCTCCCTTGCATACAGTCCGTAAACCGCGCCTTCTAAAGTGGCATCTCCCTGTGCGCTCTTTCCTGTTTCACTGTCTTCCTTGGAAAGATGGAGGTTCACACGTACACGCTCATCGGTAAAGATATGGGTAAATTCCACGTTTGCCTCTTTGTCCCCAGCGTAGTTAAATGCAAAGGAATAAACATCCGCTGCATTTAACACATACATCTGCGGAGCCTGAAGCTCTTTTACATAGTAGGAGTTATTCACCGGAAGATCCGCGCTGAAATGCCCGGTTCCATCCGCAGCAGTTGCCACCTTTTCGATCAGGGTATCTTTCTTTACGATCACGCTACCGTCCTCTGATACAATATCGTTTCCCGCGTACAGGCCAAAGATGGCTCCAGGTAACGGCTGCTTGGTGTCCCCGTCCTGTTTTACTAAGGATACAGAAGCTTTCTGCCGGTCATTGGTAAACGTAACGGTACTAAAAGAAACTTCTTCGTTTTCGCCAGCAGCGGATAATGTTACCGTCTTGGATTCCCCAGTGCAGATGAGTTTGTCCGGTGCCTGTGTCTCGGTTACCACATAGGTTCCCAAATTTAAGTTATCCAGGGTTGCACTTCCATCTTCCCCGGTGATCAGACCTTCTTTTACAAGGTCACCCTTCTTATAAACGGTAGAGCCATCTGCTGCCACAATGTCAGCGCCTGCATAGACGTTATACACGGCTCCTTTTTGTTTTCTTGTTTCATAACGGAAGGTTACCTTTTCCTCAGTCACATCTGCCCCTGTTAATACCTCACCCTCTTTGTAAACGGTAAGGGAAGCCTTTTTCTCATCGTCAAACAGCTCCTGTGTAACTTTACTTCCCATCACAAGTGACACGCCGTGGGCGGTAGCATCCACAAGGTAGCCAGAGGGACCTGTGATCTCTTTTAAGTAAACCACATCCTGGGTTTTGTCAATTGTCACAGAAGAAACGCCATTTGCATCCGTTGGCGGCATTTCTGTAATCAGGTTCTGGCATGCCTCGTCGCTATAGACACCATAGACCGCACCTGCTAACAGGGCATTGGAGCCCCTATCTTTTTTGATGATCTCGATAGTAGCCTGCTGAAGCCAGGTGACGGAAAAATCTATGAATTTTTCATCGTCGACGCCCTCACCAAATACCAGGGCAAGGTTCTGGGTATCGGTACCGGTCGTTACTTTATACGCCGAAAAGTCTTTCGTAATGTAACCTTTCATCGTAGACTTCCAGGATCCCGCTACCTTTGCCGCCTGGTCAAGCGGTGCGGATAAGTAAAAAGTAGTTCCACCATATAATTTTATACTGACTCCGGCAGCACTTGCTTCTCCTGTATCTACGTTATGGAAAACCACGCCAGCGGGGAGCTTCATGGTAATGTTCTGTAAGGAATCGGCTTTAAATTTGATTTCCTCCGTACGCTGCTCGTTTCCATCTATATAAGCTGTTACGTTGTCATTGGAAAACTCCATGGCGACATCCGGGATATCCGGCTGTGCCATACAATATTCATAAAGTTCCATGGCAAGAGCCTGTCCGGTAGAGTTTGCCCCGGAAAAAGCATCGTCACCTCCGCTTGCATAAGAAACCGCAAGATGGGTAATGACAAACTGTTTTCCTGCGGAAAAATCCGGATGCTCCTGTTTGAAAAAGCCATTTACACCAGAAGCTTTGGTTCCGTAGTAGCACACTTTTGCAAGCTTTTTACCATCCCCAAGTTTGGTAATCTTATACACACCATCCCCAGGGCTGTTTTTCGAGGGCTGAATACAATAAGCGGTTGCACTGACATTGTCAAATTTGACCGTATATTTATAGGTCAGATAACTGCCAAGCCCATAATCACTGTAGTAATAGCAGGTTCCCCTTGTCACATCCACATCGGTTCTGGTGCTGGCATAGGTAGCAATAAAAGAAACCGTTTCGCCCTCTTCCAGGCTTAAAAAATCAATTTCCTGTTCCTCTGCCTGCTCTAACACTTCGCCAAGCGTCAGGCCAGTTTCCGGATCTACGGTAACCTCTTCCTCGGCACGCTCCAGTTCCGAATCAAACTCCTCTTCTGGTAAAATGTCAGAGGCAAAGCCATCGTCTTCGGATATAGTCTCTTCGGACTCTGTAGTGTTACTATCTGGATTCTCACTTGGGTTCACAGTTTCATCGGAAATTTCTCCTTCTTCTGGTACCTCTGTCAGATCAGACTCCTGGCTTTCCTCTTCCGAACGAGCTTCCCCGACCACGACCGGCTGTTCTGGCAAAGGATCGGGATCCTCGCTGTCCCCTGACTCTTCTGTACCAGAATCTCCTGCTGCCTGAGTCTCCGGCTCTTTTTCCGTTACCGTGATGGTCCTGGCAACCAGATAAGAATCCCCCTCTTTTGGCGTAATCCGGTAGACACATTTATAGGTTCCTGGTCTTGCCGGATCAAAATTGGTTCCGTCCTCCATAGCTGCTTTTTTCAGCTCCGCTTTATCCCCGTCCTTTAATCCCAGTCCGGTAAAATCTTTCTGGACATCAAAGGCTGCTCCCTGCTCAATTTCAATGGCAAGGGAAGGATCGGAGGTCGTTTCCGCAATCAGCTCTTCCTCTGATTTTTCTACCATCTGTTCCGATATGGCTTCCTGCGCCACCTCAGTTTCCGATTCCGCGGATACTGCAAAAGTACCTGTCGAAGCGAAGCTGCTGCAGCACAGCACAAAAGCCATTGCACCCGCAAGCCATCTTTTTCTCTTAAATTTACCCAATGTTTTTCTCCTCTCCTGCTAGATAATGGTCTGTCCCTGGTACTTATGTGGTATGGTCTGTCTCGAATTCCCATCTTTGTTTCTCCTTTCCTCTGGCTTATTTAGCCAGATAAAAAAGGACCTGAACATTTTCAGATCCTTTTTTATCTGATTAAATCAATAAAACCGCTCTTTTTCCTGTGGTGGCTTCCTATAAAGCCAGTCATCCACACCTTTATAATTTCCAAGCCACAAGCCTTTTTCATCTGTATCCCAGCTGCTTCTCATACAGTTTAGGTTCAGCGTTTCACACATCTCATATAGCTTCAGACAGCCTTTACGGATGGTATCCCGCTTTCTTCGCTTATAGGGACACTCCTGTTTTTTTAAGAAGCGTTCCGGCTCCTCACACCAGATACACTTTTCCTTGCAGTCACAACGACAGGTAAGATTCATCATCTTATCCATGTCCATACACTCATACACGGTTTGTAAGCCTCTGCTTTTTAATTCCATCAACACCGGCTGCAGGCTTTTGTAATTTCCCACGCCAGGGATTCCTATATAAGAATGTCCACTTCTCATGCTGGCAAGTTCAGCCTTTAAAATTCCTTCTGTCACCCGGACGTTCTTCTGAACCGGGCTTATATAGCCGGATATCCCGGCCGGACTGCCGCTTGAAGTTCCACCCTCAAATCCACTGCTGGTAAACCAGATATATTTTCTTTTGTTCACCGGATGGTCAACCCGGATCTGAAAGCCCTTTATTTTATGATTCAGGGAATACACAGGGCACAGGTAGCCTCTGTTTCCCTCATAAAACGAAGCTTCCCACATGCCGTCCCGATTCCGAAAAAAACCTGGGATTCCGTCCAGCCTGAATCCTTTTTCCAATAGTTTTTTCGCAATAGTCCCTGCCTTTTTGGGTTCAATGCTTTTATAGCCCTTTCGTTCCAGTTCCTTTATTTCCGGATCTGTCACACCACGTCTTTTCAAGTCCTGTTTATGCAGGGTGTGAAGCTGCAAAAGGGAAAGCATCTGACGGTACACAAGGTCCACGTATTCTGGGGATCTTTTAACCTCGTCCGTTTTGGCCTTGTAACGGCAAGTTATCTTTTTATAGGTACTTCCTGTCACCTGACCGCCATTTTCCAAGCGGTTTATGATTTCCTGATAAGCTGTTTTGCACCGGTCTTCTCCATAAAGCCCCATAATGTCTGCATACAGGGTAAGCATATTTCCGCCCTGCCCGCAGTGGAAACAATGGAAAACGTTTTTGATTTCCCCATTTTTGCTAATGCAAAAGCTGCATTTTCCTCTGGTATCGCCACAATAGGGGCATTCCACCGGAAACTCCTGATCTGATCCTCCTTCAAGGCACCGTATGGACAGTAACCACGCCACTTCTTTTATGGTAAATGGATGTTCGTACATAATCCCTCCTAAAAAATGTGGCTCCGTTCTCCCGGAGCCACAATACGTTTATGCTGCAAGTCTGTTCTGTTTTTCATGTGCCACAATAATCTTTGCAGCATTTACCATTTCCATGTTGCTGCCGTAATAACCGGTTGCCATCCATCTGACTGTGTCTGCCCCTTTTGGGTTTTCCATCATCTCACCGAGCGTCTTTCCACTAAAAAGACCAAAATTGCACATTACCTTTCTAGCACGTTCCAGCTCTTCTTCCTCAGATTCCATACCGAAGCCTTCGTCTGTTTCCTCTTCGCTGTCATCTGCAAAGGGGTTTTCGTCTTCTGCACGAACAAAATGAAACTCTTCTTCCTCGGTTTCACCAGAAATTTCTTCCGCTTCTGCTTCAAAACGCTCTGTATCCTCGGGCACTTCGTCTGGCATCTCATCTGCTGTTTCCTCTAAGGATTCCTCACTTGTACCAAGCGTTTCTTCTTCAGACTCGTTTTCCTCCAGAAAACTCTCTTCCAGATCTTTTTCTTCCATGCCAAACTGCATCTGGCCAGGCAAATTTTCATCCTCCTCTTTGCGTGCATCCCGGATCTCGTCAGGACTGATTTCAAGATCAAAAGAATCATCCGAAACCGGAACAGCCTTTTTACTGCTTCTGCTGTTTCCATTACGAACGGTCTTCAAGGTAGTTTCTTTTTGCTTCAAAGACTGCCCGGTTTCTTTTGTAGAAGTGAAAGCAGAGTCAGATTTCGGGGGATTTTCAGACTCTTCTTTGGCTTTCTTCTTCTTTGGCTCTGTCTGCACCGCATTTTGGTTCTGTTTTTTTGCAGGTTTCTTTGGTTCCTCACTTTTTTCTTTTTTTGTTTTATCGCCATCCGGAGCAGGGCCTCGCATATCCGGATCCTCGGTGGTCGCCTGGACGATGTTGAATTTATTTAATAAATAATACTTCAGTCCGTAGCTCCAGGCTGCACCTTTGGCCTTGTCTGGAATCTCATTGGTTCCGACTACATGAATATCACTGTAATTTTTTTCTTCTGGATGATCTGCATTTGTCCAGCAAAGCTTTAAATCCGCTTCATACCGCCACATATTGCCAAACGGTGTCAGATAGGCTGGATTTCCAGAAGCATCCAGCTGCGTGGATGCTTCACCAAGGACCTCAAAATCCACGCCGTATTTATTTAAGGCAGGGGTGAGGTATTCATAGACATCATCCAATCTCACAAAATCATAGGGCACCTCTTCGCTGTAACGTTTTCTTAACAGCTTTGGCACCATCTTTCTTATTTTAATCATTTTCTGAGTCAGGTTCAGATACGCATATTTACCCATAAATTCAGTTCCTCCTTATTTTATGCTGCACCTTTTTGCAGCTCTTTCATTTCTTCCCGCACACAGCCAATGTAGATTCTTTTTTGCGAAATCTCCCAAAAAGATTCCGAAAGCCACTTATCTGCGATCATTTTTACAGCCTTCTTCGCATGGTTCAAGGTGTAAAGAAACATCACATCCGTATATTCCATCTGCGCTTTTTCAAAGGTAAAGCTTGGACTGTAAAACAGCTCCTCAGGCTTTATTCCAGCCTCCAGGAATCTCTTGGAAGTTTCCTCTACCTGTATCCGGTTTATATTTGGAACAAGGCTACTCCTCTGGTGCTGGTACTTAAGCAAAAGCTGATCCCAGTTTGTATCCATCATGTTTTTCACCAAATGGGTAACCTTCATTTCCACCTCTTTCTTCAGACTTTCTTTCGTCGGAAAAAGAAAATCGGCAGGTATCCCGACCGCCTGATAGAATACAGAATCTGCCTCATACAAAGAATAATCCGGCAGATAAAGTATGCTGCAAAGCTTTGGTTTCCGAAGCTGTAAACAATCCCTCCAAGGAGAAGCTGCATAAAATAACATGCAGTTTTCTTCCTGGCACTTTATGAATAGCTGGCTATGAAACTTTTTAATACTGTGTACCGGATCCTGTATCCACGAAAGTAATTCCCTGGATTTTTTTGCTTCCATAACCCAGTCCGGATACTGCATATGTTCCTCCTTCATACAAAAAGACAGGGGTTCCTGCCTTTGTCATTATTTAATATTTAATTTCACCTGGCATATCAAGCTCATGCCAACGTTTGCTTACACAGGCTGCCACTTTTTCCTCCAAAAGAAGTAGTCCTCTCGCATTCGTTTCCTGCTGCCTTGCAATGGAAATCACATCACAGATCCCGCAATAGATTTCGTAGGCACTACAGGGGACATCCCCTGCTGCCGCCCGAAAACGCTCTACCGTTTCTGCAATCAGCTTTTTTGAAAAACCAGCCTGCTTCATAACGCCGATCATGGCATTGGCAGGATGGTTCACCCAGATTTCACTAAGCCGCAGGACCTCCTGCAGAGCTTCCTTATAGTATTCAAAAATAGAAGCCATGTTCTGGTTGAAGTCTTCGGTACCCTTGCAGTTTTTGTGACGCACTTTCAAGTTTTCTCCCAATACAATATATTGGTTCTGAACGGACACCGTATAGAAGATATTGGCTCCTGAACTTCCCACATCGGAGGTGGTGATCCGGACCGAAGCATACAGCTCTCCGTTAAAAGTCTTCCCATAGCGTTCCAGCAGTTCCTTGTAGGCTTCGGTCAGTCGCCGGTCTCTTAGCTCCCAGGTCGCATTTACCAGATTATGGTCCGCACATCCGGATTTAAAAGACGCGTATTCAAAATCGCTGTAGATATAAGCCCCTGCAATTTCATAGACCTCTGGCATGGACAAGATAGAATAGTCTTTTTCGTCGCCAGACAGGACTGCCCGCACCTTGCCTTCACAAAAGCGGAGCAGGGATTTTCCCCTGGAGACCTTCAGACATTTGTTCAGGATATAGGCAAGTGTTTCTTTGTCTAATTCTGCAAGCGCCTTTCCGTCTATCCTGGCCCTGCCTTTTAAGCTTTTGATGGCAGATATGCCAAGAAAACAGCTGCGGTCTGGGGTTTTAATCAGCAGCCCGGAATTATTTATGGTATCCTCTTTTAAATATTCCAGATTGATATTCCCAATCGGGGTGCAGGTACTGTCCTTCGTAACCGCTTCCACTGTCAGATCCTTGCTTTGTGCCCGGAACCATTCGGCCCGTTTTTCCACATCATCCAGATACTTGTAAAAAGCGGATTCCTCTTCAAACGTTACATTAAAATCATCCTTATAGTACATAGCCCCTCCTTTTGCATTCAGGACAGGAGCTTTACTTCAATGGACTTAATTCTTCCATCCGCAATCTGGAATTCATATCCATCTTTTGCCATATCAAGCAGCATTCCCAGTTCTAACAAATTTACAGCATCCCAATTTACTTCCTGCATAAAATGTTCTCCTCTTCTTTCTTTTTCTGTTATCTGGCATTCCTTTTTTCCATTTTGACCAGTACGGTCTCTTTGATTTTTCTCATTCTGCTTCCTCCTTTTCTTCATTTTGCAACAAAAAAAGACACCAAAAGAATTCCTATCTTTTCGTATCTTCCAATGTTCTAACTTATTTGCTGAGTTTAGGGCGAACCGCCCAAAAGAGATTCATCCGGAATGTCCGGATCTAAAATATAAGATCAGCCATAGATGACTGATAAAATATGATTTCATTTAAAGGTTACCACAACATGTTGTGGCTGTCAAACACATTTTTTATATATTTTGTGTTTCAAAATTTGTTTTCTTTTATGCCTCTTCCTCTACCGAAAGGGGAAGGATATTCATTGCAAGTGCCCTTCCATTTTCGTCCGTTCCAACTTCAAACTGTACAGGCTGCTTGCCGGAAAGCATTTTAAAGCCTTCCATCTTGATCTGGGAGAAATGTGCGAAGTAATCCTCGCCATCCTCCCCGGTTACAAATCCGTAACCTTTTTTTGCGCTGAACCATTTCACGGTTCCACATTTTGTTTCCGCCATATTGCATAGCTCTCCTTTATACATATTTTCCATGCGTTTACATGGAAACAGGGCGGCATGGACTCGAACCATGCCTGGTACTCCCTGCCCCGGATTACTCTTTTACTTCCTCCACTCCAAAAAAATTTCCAAAATCAAAAGCTGCATCCAACCTTCGAATTCCTGAGAATGCATGTGCATTCTGGTTAAAATAAAAGCGGTAGGCTTTTCCATACATGACAACTGTCTCTTTATTTAACAAAAGCTCTGTGGTAATCCCATCATCCCCTTGCACCAGAACCCTCTTAAAACCATCAAAAAGAAGTTCCGCATGGATCTCTGTCACAGTTCCTTCCACCACCTCATAGGATTTTGTAACTGCCAGGTAATAAATATACCCCGCATACCCAATTCCACAGACTGCCAAAAAAACTGTCCATCCCACAAATCCAGCTGATTTTTGCGCCAGACCAAGGGCACAGCCTCCATACAATAAGAGAAACGATAACAGTAAGGTATTCACAATTCTCTTTTTAAAAAAGCCCGGTATCCCGGTATAATGTTCTCTGTATTTTAGGTACTGCTCAGACAGCCATGTTTTCCATTTCTTCTTTTTCTTCAAGGAGACCTCCTTCTTGGATGCAGCTGATTACAAACTGTTTCTTCTTAAATAGGGAAACCAGGATCTGCATGAATTCCTGCAAGACCTGTTTCTGAACGATCTTTCGTTCTTCCACAGACAGGGGAACGGCACCCGCCTGTCTGGTTAACTCTGCCAGATGATAAGGAATATAGCCACCACCTGCAAGCTGCTGTAGAACCATTCGCTCTTCATAGGTAAACACGGGCCTTTTAAAAGCCCGCAATGCGATTTTCAGTCCTTTTCCAAGTGCCAGATCGTCTGCAAATGCGCCTAACCGCTCTGAAAACGAATCCGTGACAGGTACTACCACAGATTTACTAAGAAGGAGCCACAAAGCTTCCTCCTTACTCTCGCCATCACACTCCGCTACCAGACCACGTTTTTTCAGGCGCCTTAAGCAAAACAAAAAATCCTCTTCATCCGCCCACTCAGTTGCATGTGCTTCCCCAAATGTAATACATAAGACACGGTACATCTGGGAATAAATTTTATTTTCCGCACAGAGGCTCCAGGTAAGGGCCGCCCACAGCATAGCTTCCATCTCTGTGAGCACCTTTTCCTGACCGCCAATCTTTACCAGAAGCCTGCCCTCATCATCTTCCATTTTGCATCCAATGGCTGTGTACCATTTCATAATCCAGTTCCTCCTAGTGTAGCTTCATAACTTCCAGGAGTTTCGGAATCACATAACAGGCAATCATTCCTGCCACAATGCAGACTTCGATATTTGGTTTTCGAAGGTTCCATACCTCCTGGTTCTTCGTTCCAATGATTCTGGTTTTTCCGGGAACATTCCAGCGGAGCTTCCTATAAAACTCCGTAAACCTCTGATGATTAAATCCAAACGAGCGGACAAGGAAGATCGTCCGGTCCTGCTCTTCCTCATCCAGAAGGAAAAAGCTCTCCCGGTTTTCGTTTTCGTCCAACACAATGTAAAATTCCGGGATTCCTCTGCGACTGCCTTCTACGATTCTATCAATCTCCTCATAAAAGATCCGGCAGCACTCATAATGCCCGTTTTTTTCCGGCTGGCAGACTGCCAGACTGAATTCATCCAGCTCCATGTAACAGACTTCCGCTTCCATGATTCTTTTACTGATTTTGTTTGACTGCCTTAGAAGAAGAAAAATCCCAAGGAAAAGTGCCGCACACAGATATATGAGATCCCAGCATCGGATCTGGAAAAACAGAAAATAAGCCGCGATTCCCTCTATAAGGGAGCCTGCTCCGATCAGTACAAAATACCGTTCCCTTAGATCCATCAGGTGGTAGACATCTTCCTCATCCGCCTGCATACGCAGGATATTTTTTCCATTTCTCATGCTGCCATTATTTTCTTCTCGCAGGAAGAACTTCGGTTCGTTTTTGCATATTGTTCCATAAGTGTATTACACTCCCGAATAGTTTCCTCACACCGGTACTCGGAGAACATTCCAATGTGCATGTCCTTTTCCCGCAGGCACAGGCGGTTCTGCAGCCAGATATAAGCACCATGTTTGGTCATGATGCCAGCCTGTACCACCTTATTTAACGCCCGGTGTGCTTCAATCCGTTTATGGCGAAGATCCCCATTTGCCAGAGTTCCCATAGGCCGCATACTCTTTTTATGGACTCCAATATAAGAATCACAGGATGGGTAACCACTGCAAACATACAAATAGTTATCAGGATTTAAATTACGCTCACCATAAACATACTCTGCTGGACGCAGCACCGCCAGCCCGCCACAGTAGGGACAATACAGTTTTTCATTCTGCTGTTTTTTCTTCATTTTTGCCATTTCATTCGTCTCCTTTCCTGTTTGTCCCGATTTTAAAAAAATCGCATTTTCTGTGTCAATAGGATTTTCGTTAGTTTTAATTTTTATTTATATCTTTTAATCAGCCTTGTGATAATCCCTTCTGCGACTTCGTAATTATCGTTAATTCTGGTCACTACAATTCCGATTTTATCTCCCTTTCCCGGAAGGGTTGGCATGTTGCACGAATATGCCACGGCATTCACCCCGATATCAAGCCTCATAAAATACGTGCCTTTATAAACTTCTGTGATCACACCTGTGTACTTGCCCTGACGGTGGCATTTCCGAAGATTATCTTTATTGAGATTGGCCGTCGGGGTTTTGGCATCCACTTCCACGCTAATCTGTTCTGGTTCCTGACCATCTACTTTATTAACCATAACCTGGACAAGGTCACCAACCTGGAATTTTTCACTGGCATCCAGCATCCACTCCCAGGCCATATCACGCGCCCGGACGGATACTTCCACACCAAACACCTCCAGGCGTACTGCTTTTGGTGCTACTGCGATCACCCTGGCTTCTGCGATTCTTCCGGGATACAGGAGCGGCTTCTCCCCTTCTTCTCCAATGTAGAAAGTCTGACGCTTTTTCAGCATGGCATCCTTTCGTGAGGCTACCACACTCCGGCTTTTGGTATCCAGATCCTTGATAATGAAATCAATGTCACAGCCAAGCATGTTGTTGGCAATACGAACCTGGCGGTTTAAGGTGTCTGCGTTCTCCCGGCCGTCTCCGCTTAAGTTAATCATCATTTCATTCATCGGGATGATAATACGAAAACCGTTGTAATAAGTTACTGCAACCATCCAGCCGCTTTCCAGCTTCTCAATACCACCAAGCTGGCCTGTGAGTACCTTTCTGGTACGGTGTGCATTAAGTAGCTGGTGCCATCTGGTATCCTCCTGCTCCTGTGCGCTCTCCACCTGTGCGTCAACGTCGATTGTTAAGACACCTTCATAGGCTGCGCGTGGAATTTCTTTTTCCGTTACTTCTTCAATTGCTTTTTTTGTGTTCGCCATGTGTTGCCCTCCTATTATTTATACGACAAGAAGGCACAAAAAAAGCAGCCTGCATAAACAAACTGCTTTTTCGTGCCTTCTTTTTACGAGTACCATTCTATTATAAAGAGAATCTGAAGTCAATATTATGGATGTTGCAATCGTGTCGCATTTTAGTTGCAAATAAATACACTTGCTAATATTGGCTGCAAAAATCTTCAAAAGTTCAAGCCTAATAAATTTTTTATTCCAGTAAATTCTTATAACCAATCTCCCAGGTAATTATTTATCTCCTAAATTTCACTATTTTTTAGAAGATATTTCAATCATTAGGAGATAAAATCACCATCACCCGAAAGGCAATACCTAAAGGATTCCATTTCGCGTATATTTATCAGTAAATATATTGATTAATTAGTTGATATTTTGCAGGTATCTGCTATAATACAAGTAAAGAAAGGAGTTGACGATTATGGCATCTGTTATGAGTGCAATTAAAAATACGGTTCCGATCAGCCAATTTAACCGTGGCCTTGCTGGAAAAATTTTTGAAGATGTGAAGCAGAGTGGTGCTAAAGTCGTAATGAAAAACAACGTTGCAGAATGTGTTCTCATTTCCCCTGAAGAATACGTCCGTCTAATGGATGAGGTAAATGATGCTCGTCTTCTTGCCGTTGCTTCTGAACGTATGGCACACTTTAATCCTGCCACTTTAATTTCTGAGGAAGAAATGAACCGCCGTCTTGGTATTACAGAAGACAATCTTACCGGTTTTGACGAGGTAGACATTGAATGAATTGGAAACTAGAATACCTTCCTGAAGCAGAAAAAGACTTAAAAGACCTAAATGGAAGTCAGCGTATTCTTGTTCTGAAGGCCATCAAAAAAGTTCAGCAAAATCCACTGCCTGTTGAAGAACAAGGTTATGGAAAACCGCTTGGTAATCACAGCAGTACTAATCTTGCCGGACTTCTGAAAATCAAACTCCGCTCTGCTGGTTTGCGTGTTGTATATCAGCTTCGCCGTACCGAATCGTCTATGATGATTATTGTAATCGGCGTCCGAGCAGACGAAGAAGTATATGAAATTGCTCAGAAAAGAGCGAATAAATACAATCTTTTTGATTAACCTGCACCTTTTTAAGTGATTACATTCATCTGTATAAAGCTTTTGTTAATACACAAGCAATTACCGTGAACCACCGATACCCCTTATAGTTCTTTCATACTATTTCAATTGAATCACAATGTACCCATAAAAAATGCAGGGATGCTCACCTCCAGCGATACATCTCTGCATTTTTAGATATGTTGCAATCATGTCACATTTTAGTTGCAAATAAGTACAACTGCTGGTTCAACGGATGAGCCAATTATACTCTTTTCTACAGTCTAAAATGTAATCCACATAAACTGTATCATCCTCAATTTGATATAAAATCAAATACCAGTTTTTCACAAACATTTTGTGATATTTATTACATGGAATATAAGGTTCATTCAAAAAAGGAAAACGATTTGGACTATACGCTAATGAACGCATTGCTTCCATTAATTCTTTTTTCTTATTTCTTGCGGCATCCTTATCTACCTGTGCCAGAAAGCGAATATGTACTCCAAGCATTTGCTTCGCCCGGTCCGATACGATAACTTTGTATTTTCTTCTTTCTGACATTTTCATCCCTCTTCTATTATATTATCAAGATAACTGTCCAATTCATCAAGACTGCATCCTGTTCTTCCTGCCAGACGATCCTCTTCAACAGCAAGCAGTTCTTCTCTTAATTTCAACATTTTCTCCCGTCGGTTAAAGGATTCAATATCCATCACCACAAGATCACCTTCTCCATTTTTTGTCAGAAAAACAGGCTCTGAAGATTTACGGCAAAGATCTGCAATCTCATTATAATTTTGTCTAATAGCAGCTGATGGACGAATGTTCATAAGATCACCTCTCGCTTTCATAGTAATATTATATACATATTATAATTTTATTATGCTATATTTGTCAATACCAATTACAGACCTATTCCATTTCTGCACCAGCTTCTCTATTTTCATTCTGAAATCATCTTTCAATCGTAAAATGAAATACCAGCTGTTCCTGATCCTCAGCTGAGGTTCTTAAGGATCTTCGAATTCCGGTTGTATCTGCAAAAGTTCCACCGTAAGCATCTACCTTGATCCATTTACCGTTTACCTTTACTTCATTCCACTGGTGTGTCCAGCTGCCGGCATTCACATGCCGTACCGGAACATTCGCAGCCTCACAAAGCAGTGTGTACGCTTTTGCATATCCTGAGCAGGCTGCTTTTTTCATTACCAAAGCTGCATAAGCTTCATTTCCATAATTCTTCTGGTAGGCTTCTGAAGACTGGTTTAACTGCCAGGAACAATGCTCGGTCAGATACCGGAACAATACAAAAGCCCGCTCCTTTGCATTCAGATCCGCAGCCACATATTTTTTTACGATTTTCTTTGCTTCTTTCTTGGCCAGATTAAGGCGTTTGGATTTATTCGGCTCTTTTACGGTCACTTTACATTTCAGGGTACGTTTTCCCACTTTTGCACAGATGTATGCTGATCCACCCTTTTTTCCAGTTACTTTTCCAGAAGCCGAAACAGATGCAACGGATTTTTTAGAAGAACTCCATTTTACTTTCTTTTTGCTTCCCGATACTTTCAGCGACGTGGAAGCTCCCCGATAGATGGTAACCGCCGATTTGTTCAGTTTCACTTTTGCAGCCTGGACATCCACTGGCCTTATAAAGCTTCCAAGGAACAAAACTACCAATGCCAGCCAAACAACTACGAATTTCTTCTTTCCTGTGTTACATTTTTTTGCTTTTCTCATCGCAAACCCTCCATTTTCGAAACCATTTCCTGTTGCAGTTCCAATGTAGCAATTTGATTTTTTCTGTGTCAATAGGATTTTTGAAAAAAATATTTTCAAATAAAAAAGTGATTCACTATTTTGCAAATCACTTTTACAATTCTTATTTATAATCAAATATCCTTTTTTCGCAATTTCACCTATCACATTTATTGCGGTCTTGGTTACAAGCACTAATCAATTTCTTCAAATAATTCGTCAAAGGTAATCTTTATCTTTGGAAAATGAAGCAGTTGTAACTCATCCTTATTTTCTTCTGTGACTGTTTTTAAAAGATAGTATTTGGGAATCTCCCCCTCATAATCCAGTTCATAGATTTCAACTGTTTTTTTACGCCAGTCAACGATCCAATACTCTTCAATCTCCTGCTCACAATACAGCTGCATTTTCTCTGTCCGGTCATAATTTTCTGTTGATGGTGACAAAACCTCCATAACAAAACGTGGCGCATCTGTAAAAGTGTTTCCACGCCTTGATTTCGTACGGCAGTTTATGGAAGCATCCGGAATCACAATCTTGTTATTGCCCTGGTTATCTTTGAAACGGTATTGCACATTATCCGAATATACATAGCAAGTACTATTTTTTAACTGGTGCCTGACCGCTGCAACAAAATTTACAATTACAGCAGAGTGCTCTGGTGTAGATCCTTCCAGATCTGTTATTTTAAGATCCCAATCCATATTTCACCCTCCTGCATTTTACAATATAAAGAACTTCTTGTTTTCTCTAAATTCCACTCTTCTCTATTAAAAGAAAAGAATTATTTTTGTCTCCTCCATTATAGCATCCTCCCTGTAGATTGGAAAAGTAATTTTTTTTAAGATTGGTGCATAAACAGGGGTGTTGGCCCTCCGTGACTCGCTTTTTGCACCTGTCAGGTACAATACCGAAACGCCTTATCTGTTAAAATCCTTGCAAAGATTAGTCCAAGCGGAAGCGCTGCAATGATCAGAAGTGCAGCTGCAAACCAGGAGGCAGACACAGATAAGGACATGATTCCAAGATTATAAAATCCACGGTATAAATAAAGCCCCGGTACCATGATCACAATAGAAGGAACGGTAACGGAAATCCTTGGGTAGCCCACCTTATTTTTCAGAAGGGAGGCCAGAAGCCCGGCTGTCAGAGCTCCGATAAATGCGGTCACTGCCGGAGGTAAGGCGGCAAGATCCACAAGCTCCAGCCGCAGGGTATTTGCAACCGCCCCAAGCACTGCTGCAGAACAGGCAAGCCTTACCGGACTGTTAAACATGATGGAGAAACCGAACACGCCGAAAAAGCTTGCAATAAGCCGTGTGAGGATCCACATTGCAACAGGCATATGGATCTTTATGAAATCCACCGGCTGTAAGTGAAGAAGCATAGCCATGATCCAGGCAGACATAGTGGCTACCAGAACAATAATCAGTGCATAAGTAAGCCGTTCCATACCAGAACGCATATCCAGTTTTGCCAGGTCGATTCCGCTGGTAATAAAGGGAAAACCAGGGATGATAAAAAGCATGGCACAGATATATCCTGCTTCATGCTGAATGGAAATCCCAAACAGGATTTCCCCTAATTTTAATAATCCTGCATATACAAAGCATGCCAGGGAGACAGAGGAAACAATGCCAAGGAACAGGGTAAAATGATGCTTGGTCAGCTTGCAGCGAAGGAAATTTCCAAGTCCTGCTCCAATAAAAGCACAAAACATCTCTACTGGTCCTCCGCCTAAAAGAAAGGTAAATCCACAGCATGCAATGGCGGCAGCCAGTCCCAGAGCAGCCGGGGAATAAAGGCCATGGATCCTTTCAATTTCATCCAGATAGCTGTGAAGCTCTTCCCCGGACATGTTTTTTCCCTCTGTTTCAAAATTGCGGATAAAATGCTCCAGCCGGTTCAGCTTTGACGTATTCACCCCTGTATTGGTAAGGCATAAAGACTGGGTAAAGCCATTTTCCCCATCAAAACAGGTGTACTCAATGGACATCAGTCCGATATCTGCGGTACAGGTAATTCCCATTGCTTCGGCCAGGGCATTCATGGAGCTTCGGACCCTCCAGGCTCCAGTCCCACAGGATAAAAACATGATCCCCACACGTCCGATAATGGAAGCCTTTTCGGTGATGCTTGCATTTATAACGGGAGTATTTTGGCCATTTTCATCGGTGTATTCATGCCACTCCACGTCCATGTGATTTTTTCTGATCATTTCTGGCTGCATAAGCCCACTTCCTTCCGAAAAGTCCCTTTATAATTTCAGGCTGTCATTTCCAGCTAGTTCCATCATCCGCTCCCTGCAGGCAAGGACGATCCCGTCAATTTCCTCCATATGCTGGAGCATTTTCTTTTCAAACTCATGGATGGGAAGCAGAACGCCAAGTTCATCAAAGGGTTTCTCAGGATTTTCCTTTTTTACACCGGTCTCCTGTCCGTAAAAGACCACTGCACGGGGTGCTGCCTGCTGGATCTCCTGGAAAGTCTTCCATACAACCGCATAAGCCTGCGCTTCTGTAAGCCCCAGCTTACAGGTATCCGGAAGTGCATAGAGGATTAAAATCCCACGCTGGCACTCTTCTTTTTCCTCTTTAATTTCCAATCCATCCGTGTAAGAGCGTACAATGTCATATCCATCTGCCAGATAAAGTCTGGATCTTGGTACGCATTCATGCCGGTCAAAGGTTTCCTTAAATTTTCCATAGTCATGGGCGGAAACCATCTTTCCAACATCTTTAAGAAGCTTCCCTTCCACATTGGTAAGAAGGACCGGATTCTCTCCTGCCTTTCCATGGAATTTTCTTGGGATCAGATAGGCTTCGCGGAGCAGATCAAACATACTTTTTCCGCACAATTCCAGAAGAAGGGCACTTACATCCCCGTTCTGGTAAGCGTGAAAGAGTACCTGCAAAAAGTGGTCCGGATCCTCATCCACCAGCATATGTTCATCATCCAGATACTGGTAAAACACTTCACGAAGTCTTCTTGATGCCTCCGGGGAAGCCAGGATTTTGGAAAAAATATCTTCTACAGCCTGTTCTCTTGGTAAAACTGTTTTCATACTAAAACGCCTCTTTTTCTGTTTGGATCATGATGAGAGCTGTACTTGTCTCTTTTCGGGAGGGATTATAGCATTGTTATAGTCATACCGCAATAGGATGAAAGGTTTCTCTTTCATATCATATTTTTATGTCTGCCATATCATTGACCGTTGTATGTGTTTTCCATTACAAGTTTCCATGAAATAAAATTTGTGAAAAATACCGTATCTTATCATCGGTCCCCCAGCAGATCATTCCCACCGCATCTGCCATTTCCTGGGCATCAACACAGTAGGCGGACATGCAGGAATGGTGCCTGTAAGGACCAGCGGACATGATCAGCAGGTCGGTATTTCCAGATTCCATTATTTTAGAGGCCAGCTGTTCGGTGAGTTTATTGTGCGCAAGCTTCGCCATTTTGTAGTCCATATCCTTGTTTTGTATCGTCTGGAGAATAAGCGCTTTTTCATAGGCGAATACCCTTTGTTTCATAGATTCTACTGTTCCGCATTCAGGTGGACAGGCGGGATTCACGTTGTAACATCCACACTGATTTTCTTCACAAAACTTTCGGTATTCCGGTTTGAACACAAGTTTTTGTGTATCCATGATTGCCGCATTTGAAAACCCAAGTTTTTTTGCTTCTTTGATGTAATCCATAGAATACCTCCTCCAAGTTTTTTACAACTCACTAAAATTTTCTCCATACGCTGGTTTTAAACCCGCCCAGCTACAATTGTGTTTTTTAATTCCCTTGCCGCAGCGCCCATAGGATGCTGGCTGTCATACACCAGACAGATCTGACGCTCCGGGATTTCGTCTTTTAGTGGGATCTGTACGATTTCTTTTTTCAGAAGGGAGGGCGCTGCCATTGGCTGGGGCAAAAAGGCAAGGCCAAGCTCGCATTTTACAAGCGGCAGGATCTGGTCCGCAGTGGCAGCTTCCGTATCCGGGGAAAGATCCAGGCCATGGGATAAAAATACACTGTTGTAAAATTTATAGGTCATAGTTTCCCGTCCAAGAGAAATCAGCGGATAGTTCTTTACCTCCCGAAGGGAAAGCTCCTGGCTTCCAAGCGCTGTAAAAGTGGTACCACCAACCAGAATCTCCTGGAAGGGCATGAGCATGATCTGTTTCAATGGGGAATCCACCTCTGCCGGAGTGGAAACTACTGCAAAATCGATCTTTCCGCTTTTTACGGATTCAATGGCTTCCGGGGTGGAATGGTTATAAAGCTTCAGCCGGATTCCCGGATAAGTCATATGGAAATTTTTTAATTTATCAAGCAGGAAAATATTCAAGGCAGTTTCGCTGGCGCCAATTGCTATACTTCCGTGGGAAAGCCCGGAGCTGTCCGCCAGCTCCTCTTCTGCAGCCTGAAACTGCTCCATTGCACCAAGCACATGGGTATAAAGCCGCTCTCCTTCCGGGGTAAGCTGTACACCGCGGTTAGTACGGATAAATAAAGTGGTATTCAGCTGCTGTTCCAGACAGTTCATGGCCCGGGTGATGTTAGGCTGGCTGTTGTTTAACGCCTGGGCGGCCTTGGTAAAGTTGTGGTATTTTGCCACATAATAAAAGATCTTGTAATACTCGAAATTTACGTCCATAATATTTTTCCTTTTCTTTTGGCATATCATATATTTATTCCAATTATATCAATTATAGTTTTTACTTATTCCTACGTCAAGCGTATTATGTACCCGAATAAAAAAGGGAAACAGGAACGTGTTTTCAAAGGAGGAACAAATGCTTACAGCAGTAACCGGTATAAACTGGGGCGATGAAGGAAAAGGCCGTGTGATCGATCTTTTAGCGGAGCAGGCAGATGTGGTAGTCCGCTACCAGGGCGGCAACAACGCAGGTCACACAGTGGTCACCGACCAGGGTAAATTTGTCTTAAATCTTCTCCCATCTGGTATCTTACATCCAGGTGTGGTATGTGTCCTCGGGGACGGAATGGTAGTTGATCTGGAACATCTTTCCCGGGAAATCCATGAAATAGAGAAAAAAGGAATCCGGGTTACACCGGATCATCTGAAGCTTTCAAAGCGTGCCACGATCTCCATGCCATGGCACAAGGTACAGGATGAGTTAGAAGAAAACCGGCTGGCAAAAACCGGCAGCGCCTTTGGCTCTACCCGCCGTGGAATCGCCTACGCCTACAGTGACAAGTACCGTAAGAAAACCCTTCGTCTTGGGGATCTGCTTCATTTAAAAGAGGATTCCGTAAAAGCCAGATTAAAAACCATGCTGGAGGCAAAAAACCTGGAGCTTGCAGGCTGCTATCATCAGGAGCCAATGTCTTACCCTGCTCTTCTCACCTGGTGTGAGGAACAGGCAGAACTCTTTGGCTCCTATATTGCAGACACGGGTGAGTTTCTGGAACAGGCACTGTCAGAGGGCAAAAAGGTAGTGCTGGAAGCCCAGCTTGGCGCCATGAGGGATATTGATTATGGTATTTTCCCCTATACCTCAAGTTCCTCTACCATTTCTGCCTATGGCCCGATCGGTGCCGGAATTCCGGGAAAATCCCTGGATCATGTGGTGGGCGTTTTAAAAGCATATTCTACCTGTGTTGGTGCCGGTCCTTTTGTAGCAGAAAAGGCAATGTCCGATGCCTGGGAAGAAGAGCTTCGAAAAGCGGGCGGTGAATATGGTGCTGCCACAGGCCGTCCCCGCAGGGTGGGACCGTTTGATGCCGTAGCCAGCCGTTATGGATTAAAATGCCAGAATGCAGATCAGATCGCACTTACCAAAATGGATGTCTTAAGTTCCATGAAAGAGATTCCCGTGATCACAGGCTACAAACGTGACGGTGTTGTGACCATGGATTTTGACCCTATGGATGAACTGGACAGCTTTGTCCCTGTAGTAGAAATGCTCCCGGGCTGGGAATGCGATATTTCCGGCTGCCGGACGTATGAAGAGCTTCCGGAGAATGCCAAAGCCTACATCCGTATCCTGGAGCAGCTTTTGAACCATGAGATCCAGTTTATTTCCGTCGGAGCCAGACGGGATCAGTTTTTAACAAAAGGAGCCTGGTTATGAGACATTTGATCGATCCACTTGATTTTACCCTTGAAGAAACTACAAAAGTTCTGGATCTGGCAGACCGCATTGCAGAAAATCCGGAAGTGTACAGCCATGTGGCGGATGGGAAAAAGATTGCTACTCTTTTTTACGAGCCAAGTACCAGAACACGTCTTTCCTTTGAATCTGCCATGCTAAGCCTTGGAGGAAAGGCCCTTGGCTTTGCTGGTGCTGAGCAGTCCAGTGCCACAAAAGGAGAAACGGTAGCTGATACCGCCCGGGTGGTAAGCTGCTATGCAGATATCATTGCAATGCGGCATCCCAAGGAAGGCGCTCCCCTTCGTGCCTCCATGTATGCCACAGTGCCAGTAATTAATGCCGGGGATGGCGGTCATAACCATCCAACCCAGACACTGATTGACCTTATGACTATCCGTCAGAGGAAAGGTCATCTGGATCATCTGACAGTTGGCTTTTGCGGGGATCTGAAATTTGGACGCACCGTACATTCCCTGGTAAACAGCCTGGTACGTCATCCTGGAAACGAGTTTTACTTCATCTCCCCGGAGGAACTTAAGATCCCGGATTACGTGATGGAAGAGACCTTAAAGCCAAACCATTCTTTTTACAAAGAAGTCACCAGCCTGGAGGAAACCCTTCCCAAGCTGGACGTGCTCTATATGACAAGAGTTCAGAAAGAACGTTTCTTTAACGAGGAAGATTATGTCCGGTTAAAGGATACCTATATTTTAAACCGGGAAAAATTAAATCTGGCACAGCCGGATATGCCGGTTCTCCATCCTCTCCCAAGGGTGGACGAAATTGCCACAGACGTGGACCAGGATCCAAGAGCCGCTTATTTTGACCAGGTGCAGAACGGAAAATATATCCGTATGGCATTGATCATGGCTCTGCTTGAAATCCCGGATCCGCTGACAGGAAGGACGGTGCTGTAATGTTAAAGATTGAATCTATCCAAAACGGAATTGTGATCGATCATATCCCGGCTGGAAAAGGAATGGATATTTACAAGCTTCTGGAACTGGACTCCCAGAAACAGTCCGTTGCCCTTTTGCAGTCTGTAAGAAGTGAAAAATACGGCTGTAAAGACCTGATTAAAATAGAGGGGCTTACAGAGCCTGAGCGTCTGGAAGTCCTTGGTTACTTAAATGAGGGTGTCACGCTGATCGTGATCCGTGATGGAAAAGTGGTAAAAAAATACCACCCTGTTCCGCCAAAAACGTTAAAGAATGTAATCAAATGCAAAAATCCCCGCTGCATTACCAGTACGGAAGCAAACTGTGAGCACATCTTCAAACTGTCCTCCAGTGGAAAATATAGATGTATTTACTGCAACCAGGAAGCTTCCCTCTTAAGATAAAGAATAATACATCCTCCCTTGTATATCGCTTAAGAGGAAAATACCCTTTAGGTTTATTTCTATTCCTAAAGGGTATTTAAAAAAATTATTTTCTTCCCGTATCAATTAAATCATAACTCATATCCAAAAAATCCAGTGTTTTACCATCTCCAACAGAGCCATCCAATACTACAGATATCCAATGCTCCTTATTCATGTGGTACCCTGGCCTAATCCCATAGGTTCGTGCAATAAACCCATTTAACTCCGGATTGCATTTCACATTCATGATGTCTACGCTTCCCTCTTCCGGAATTCCTAATTTATTCTTATCTACATTCATAAAAACTGCATACCATTTTCCGTTTTTATGCCGAAGCACCGCTGACTTAGGATCTTTCTTCCAGAGATGCTCCGGTGTTGTTCCATATTGCTCTTTTACATACTGATAAATTGCCTCTTTTGTCAAAAATCTTCCCCCAGTTTACTCTTAGAAATCAAAAAACGAAATACACCATCATTATAGAGAGCCTAATAAACCGTGTCAAGATTTTTGACGCAAAGGATATTCCCATATTTCCTAAAGTATTTTGTTTTAATTTTCTGATTTTTGATTATAATTTTCACATTTTCAACAATTTTCATTCAAAATCCATGTCAAGCGTTTTTGAAAATGTCCCAAAATAATTGAAGTATTAGCCCCGGCTTTTTGCTGGGGCTTGTTAAATTGATTCG